>Ga0210019_1001041_pt1 | contig 31082 bp, 19 predicted proteins | sample CryGeyCG2114_020_2_FD_183969 | JGI IMG/M metagenome (GOLD analysis project Ga0210019, IMG submission 183969) | Groundwater microbial communities from aquifer - Crystal Geyser CG11_big_fil_rev_8/21/14_0.20 (SPAdes) (version 2) | ecosystem: Environmental > Aquatic > Deep subsurface > Groundwater ...
GGCAGGCATCCGCCGCCGCCCGCCAACAGCGGATCGAGGAGGAGTTGAGCCGCTGCGAGCTGCAGCTTGGGGAGGTGGACCGGAGGCGGACCGAGTTGACGGCCCAGGTTGAGCAGGAGTCGGCGCTGCGGCGGGAAGCGGAGGAGACGATCGCTTCCCTGAAGGGGGCGTTGGAATCCTGCGCCGTCGGCATCCAGGAAGCCCAGCGGGAGATTGCGGCCACCCAGGGCCGGATCCTGGAAGAGACCGCTCTGCAGGTGCAGTTCAAGAATGAACTTTCGAAGGTGCGGCAGGAGGCGGCGCGGGTCGAGGCCCGGGAGAGCCGTCTGAGCGCCGAGGAGCGGAAGGTGGCCGCCGAGCGGGAGGAGGCCCGGGGGCAGATCGAGGCGAAGGAGCAGGTGATCGCCCAGATGGAGGTGGAGGTTCGGCATATCCAGGAACAGCTGACCGGCTGTGAGGACCGCCTCGAGAACAGTGAATCCCGGCTGGCGGAGATCCAGGAGGAGGTCAGCCAGATGGAGCAGGAGGAGACCCGGGTCTCCTCCCAATTGGAGCTTTTGAAGGGACTTTTGACCAGCCATGAAGGGTACTCCAGCGGGGTCAAGGCGTTGCTGACCGGGATGGACCAGGGGAAGGTCTCCCGCGAAGGGGTGCTCGGGGCGCTGGCGGAACTGATTCAGATCGCCCCGCCCGAGGCGGCGGCAGTGGACGCGGCGCTCGGCATCTGGAGCGAAGCGGTGGTCGTGGAGACCTCCGCGGCCGCGGAACGGTGCCGGGATTTCCTGAAAGAGTCGCAGGCCGGCCGGGTCCTTTTCCTGATTCTGGAGCGGCTCCCCTCGGAGGACGGTCAGGCGGTCCATCTGGCCTCCTGCCCGATCTCCCTGGAGGGGGGGCAGGGGCGGCCGCCGGTGGACCTGAGGGAACGGGTCGGGATCACCCCCCATTTGGAACCGCTGCTCCGTTTCCTGTTGGCCGACACCTGGCTGGTGACCGACCGGTCGGAGGCGATCGAGCGGGTCCTGCGGATGGACGGCGAGGCCGGCAGCCGCTTCGTGACCGCCGACGGGGAGCTGTTCCAGCGGGAATCGGTCCGCCTCGGCTCCAAGCCGGCGGAGGAGGGGCTGGTGGTCGGCCGGATGAGCCGCCTGCAGTCGCTCGAGGTGGCCCACGCCCATGTGCAGCGGCGCCTGCAGGAGACCTTGGGGAACCTGGAGCGGGTCCAGAACGATCATGACGCCGCCCGGGAGGAGACCGGAAAGCTGCGGAACCGTTTTCAGGACAAGAACCAGGAGCTCAAGATCCTCCACAGCGGTCTCTGGTCCTCCCGGGACGGTTTGAAGAAGCTGGAAGAGGAGATCTCGGTCCTGGAGCTGGAGCGGGGGGAGGTGCGGGAGGAGCTGGCCGGGGTCCGCTCCCAGATGGAGACCGCCGAACGGAACCTCAACGAAAAGAACCAGACGGTGGAGCAGTTGGAGGGGTCGGTCCAGACGGCCCGGACCCGCATCGGTGAATTGACCGCCCGGCGGGAGGCCGATTCGGTCGCGTTGGCCGGCGCCGAGGCGCAGCAGAAGGCGTTCGACGAGATGGCCGCCAACCGGCGGGCCAGTCTGCAGACATTGGAAGCGGCCCTCAGCCACACCGGCAGCCAGTTGACCGCCCGGCGGGGGGAACTGAACGAGCTTTGCGAGGAGCAGGCCCGCTGCGCCGAGCAGATCCGGGAACTGGAGGCGATGGCCGAGGGGACGGTCCAGAGCGAGCGGGAGGCGGCCGAGGCGGTGGCCCGGGCGGAGCGGGAGAAACAGCAGGCGGCGGAGGCGGCCCGGGAGCAGGAGCGGGAGTGGCAGACCTTGAGCCAGGAGACGGAGCGGGTTCGGTCGGCCCTCCATCGGGAGGAGATGAAGCGGGCGCAGTTGAGCTTTGAGAAGGAGCAGATCGACGCCCGCCTGCGGGAGCGGTACGAGGTGACGCTGGAGACCTACGCCGAGCCGGTCCTGCCGATTGCCGATGAGGCCGCGCTCGCCGAGATGACCCGGGAGGTGGAAGCGCTCGATCAGAAGCTCAAACGGATGGGACCGGTGAATCTCGCCTCGATCGATGAGGAGAAGGAGCTGACCCAGCGGTACGAGCACCTGACGACCCAGCAGGCGGACCTCGAAAAGGCCAAGTCCGACCTGCACGGCGTGATCCTGAAGATCAACCGGACCACCCGCACGATGTTCCGGGAGACCTTCGAGGCGATCCAGCGGGAGTTCCGCTCCACCTTCAAGCAGCTGTTCCGGGGCGGGGAAGCCCGCCTGGTCCTGACCGATGAGGAGGATGTGCTGGAGAGCGGCATCGAGATCATCGCCCGGCCGCCCGGCAAGACCCTGCAGTCGATCTCCCTGATGTCGGGCGGGGAGAAGGCGATGACCTCGATCGCGCTCTTGTTCGCGATCTTCCGGGTCAAGCCGTCCCCCTTCTGTCTGCTGGACGAGATCGACGCGCCGCTGGACGAGGCGAATGTGGACCGCTTCACCGGGGCGCTCAAGGAGTTCCTGCAGCAATCCCAGTTCATCATCGTGACCCACAACAAGAAGACGATCAGCATGTCGGATGTGATGTACGGGATCACGATGGCCGAGTCGGGGGTCTCCCGGATTGTCTCGGTGAAGTTCAAGCAGCAGGAAAAGCAGGCCGCCTAAGCGGCCGGTCGTCTCTTCAGTTCCGCGCCCAGGAATCCCCCCCACAGCCCGATCAGCGCCAGTCCGAGCCATCCGGGAAGGATTGCCTTGCGGATTCGGCGTTGGCCGGTTGACCGGGGATTCCTGAAGAGAAAAGCCGCCTGGGTCTCCCCGGCCGGCTCCAGTCCCCGGGTGAAGGCGATGTCCCGGAGGACCTGGGGCGGTTTTTCCGCCGGGTCCCGCTTGATCCAGACGATCAACCGGGCCGCCCCGATCGGGTCGCCGTTCTCCGGCGGGATCTCCGGCAGCATCCCGGTCGTCGCCGCCCGCCCGGTCATCGGGATCAGGATCCCGGCGGCATATCCCAGGTTGCAGAAGAACAACTCCTCCGGCCGGGTCTCCGCTCGGACCCGGGCGGCCAGTTCCGGCCAGAGGGTTTCGGAATAGACGGTCTGTTCGGTCGGCGGCGGGTTGGCCGGCTCAAGGCCGGCGATCCGCAGCGCGGTCTGCGCCTCGAATGCCGGTCTGGCTTCATGCAGCTGCCAGGCGGGCGCGGCCAGCAGCAGGGCGATCGTGATTCCCTTCCAGAAGCGGTTCTTTTTCCAGAGGTCGGCGGCGCCGGCCCCCGCCAACAGCAGGAGGGGGAACAGCCCCTCTCCGGAGAGGAGCCGAAAGGGGTAATGGATCCCCATCGGGAGCATCCCCAATCCCCAGGCGATCGGGACCGCCGCCTGTTTGCGGGGGAGTTTCCAGAGCCCCCAACCGGCCAGCGCCAGGAGCCCCAGCGGAAGCTGGATCAACATCCCCTCCTCCCGGGCGGCGAAGGCGGTTTGATGGAGATGCTTCAGTTGATGGATTCCCCAGGGGGCTGCGAGGAGCGTTCCCCCGAGCAGGACGGTCAGCGTCTGCCGCCGCTTCTCCGGTTGGAGGAACCCATAGAATGCCAGTCCCAGGGCCAGCAGCAGAAACAGACCGGTGTGGCTCCAGCCCAGTCCTCCGAAGGCCAGCGCGGCCGCCCGGACCCGGCCCTGTTCCAGAGCGGTCCAGGCGACGAGGGAGAGGAGGATCCCGAGGGCGGCGGTTGGATGGTTCATCTGTCCGGCCAGGAGGGGGAAGAAGCTCAAGAAGAAGAGGGCGCTCCAGCCGGCGGTCTCCTCCCGGATCAACCGACGGCCGCTCCACCAGAGAAGCCCGGCGGTCAGCGGGCCCAGGAGGAGAGCGGCGGCCCGGGCCCCATGGATCGGGTTGCCGGTCCCCGCCGGCAGCGAAAGATTCAGCAGGTGCCAGAGGGGAGGATACAGGTGGGGCCGGCCGGCCGGGGCGAACTCCCACCAGTCCCACAGGGTCAATCCCCCCGACTGCTTGAATCCTTCGATCACCGACAGGTGGTAGAAGTGATCAATGAACCAGGGCAGGGGATCGGCCCGCAGCAGCAGCCAAGCGGTGATGCCGGCCGCCGCGCCGCCGATGATCCAACGCCATCGGGCAGGTGGATTCACGGCCCCATGATATCATGGGGCCGACGATGAGAAAGTTCCCGCTGGCCGTCGGATTGCTGCTGTTGGTTGGGACGGGACTCCGCTTCGCCGCCCTGCCGGCCCATCCCTTCGTTTGGGACGACCATCCCCTGATTGTCGAGGAGGGACGGCTGCGGGACCCGTCCCCCGCCCGATTCTGGACCGGCGGCTATTACCCGCACCCTTGGCAGCAGGCGTCCGACGGTTACGGCCGCTATCGGCCGCTGGCCGGCCTCTCCTACTGGGCGGATTTTAAGATTTGGGGGCTGAGGGCCGCCGGCTTCCGCTGGACCAACCACCTGCTGCATGCGCTGGCCGCCTTTCTCCTGTTCCTCCTGATCCGGCAATGGACCGGCCGCCCCCGTCTGGCGGCGGCCGCCGCCGGTCTGTTCTGGATCCACCCGATGCAGACGGTGCTGGTCTGTTATTCGGCCGCCCGGCCGGAGTTGTTGATGGCGTCGGCCCTTCTCCTGCTGCTTTGGGTGAGGGAGCGTCGGCGTTCCGGCCGACCGCTTCCCGGCGGTTTTCTCTGGGAGTTGCTCCTCTTTGCCGCGGCCCTGCTGTTCAAGGAGACCGGCGTGATGTGGCTGGCCGTTTGGGCGGCCGACCGCTGGGTGCTGGGACGGGCGGAGGAAGGGAGCCGTTGGTTTCGGAGGACCCTGCTGGAGGGGGCCGGTTGGGGAGGGGTGATGGCCGGCTGGATTCTCCTGCGGAGGTCGGCCGGCGGGGTCGCGACCGCCGGGCATTGGGAAGGGGTGCTCGACCGGATCCGGGCTTTCGGACAGAACGGCTCCCAGGCCCTCATTTCGATCGGAGCCCCCTTCGAGATCCGTTTTCCGGTTCTCTCCGATCCCCGGTTCCCGATTTGGGTCGGCGCCGTCGGATTGATCTTGGCGGGGGCGCTGGCCGCCGGCCTGATCACCGGCCGGCTTGGCGGGAAGGAGCGGTGGACCCGTTTCGGGGGGCTTTGGGGGCTTGGCGCTTTTCTGCCGATCTCGGGTCTTCTTTTCGCGGTCAAGCCGTCGGTCCACCTGCTGTATTTTCCTTTTATGGGAGCCGTTGTGATGGGGGCCGGCGCGGCCGGGAGTCTGCGACCGGCGCGGCCGGCGGGCCGGAGGGTTTTGTCGGCGGCGGCCGCTGTCTTGTTTGCTCTCTGGGGTTGGGGGGCGATTCAGGCGGGGCGGATCTGGTCCGTTCCGGCCCGCCTCTACGCCTGGACGCTCACGATGCCCCCCTCCCGGACCGCGGTGGATGGGGCGCTGCATCTGGCGAACCATCGATTGGAGCGTGGAGAGCTTCCAGAAGCGCTTTGGGCCGCTCAGCGGGCGGTCGAACTGGAGCCGGATTCGGCGGAGGCGGTGACCGCTCTGGGGACGGTTTTCCAGGCGGCCGGCCGTTTGGAGGAGGCCCGTTCCGCTTATCAGCGGGCGGTGGCCCTGAATCCGAACTATCCGCTGGGATACAACAACCTGGCGGCCGTCGCCCTCATCCGTCGGGATTGGGAGGCCGTCCGGCGGTTCGCCCTGGAGGCATTGGCCCGGCAACCGGATCTTTGGAACGGGCAGGTCCATCTGGCGGAGGCCCTTTGGCAGACGGGGAAGTTTGAGGGGGCTCTCCCGCATTATCGGGAAGCGGTCCGTCTGAGGCCCGAATCGGCGGACCTTCGGCTGCGCCTGGCCCGTTGTTACGGCACCCTGGACCGATGGGAGGAGGCGATCGCCGCCCATGAAGCGGCGCTCCGTTTGGCTCCACGGGATCCGGTCGCCTATTACAACTACGGGGTGACCCTGGTTCGGTCCGGTCAGTTGGAGGCGGCCCGGGCCTGCTGGGAACGGACCCTGCAACTGGAGCCCGGACACCCCGATGCGAGTAAGTCGTTGAAAAAGTTGGATGAATTGGGTGGTTGACACCCGGTCAAGCGGGAGATATAGTCGGCTCATGATTCATCCGGCGACAATTCAAAAGACGTCGGCCGCGGCTCTTCTGGTCGTCCTTTCCCTAGTCGGCGGAGAGATCCCCTCCCGGATCTGTTTCCCGGAGCCGGCGGCGGAAGTTTCCTTCGAATATTCAGGTCTTGTCTCTTCCACTTCGATTCCCTCAACCCTCCGGGATCCGCTGGCCTGTTCGACCGTCCGTCCCGCTCCGGAGGAGCCCGGTTCGATTCGGGAGTCCCTCCGGGAGGAAGGGCCGATCGCAATCCTGGCGGTTCCCGGCGGCTCGCAGATCGCCGAATCGCCGGCCGAGGAAACAGGAACAATCTCCGGCCGGCTGGGAGGCCTTCGCCCGACTGGCCATCAAAACCCGGACGGCAGCGAGGTCTGGACCCCGGCGCCCGATTCCATTCTGGCTGGGCGGATCGAGTTGGATGTCCGCCCGGACGGCCAGGTGGTCCGCCAGCGGATCCTGCGGCCCCAACCGGGGGCCGACCCGGTTGACTGAATCGACTGTGCTCTCCGAATCCCCTAAAGCGGTCTCCTTCGAGAAGCTTCCCGGCGGTTCCCTGCTGCGTCTTTATCTTTCCGACACCTGGGGCAACAGCTTCGCGCTGGACGGCTTTCCGGCGGTCGGGGCGGGGGAGAGTTGGCTGGGACGGCTCGGGGAGATCCTCCGCCGCCAGGGGGCGCTCAACATGACTACCAACCAAACCCTTTTCCGGCAGTTGGTGGACACCGGGCAGCTGGATGGAGCGCTGCGGCGGTTGAAGGCCGAAGGCCGGCCGGTCGCCGAGATCTACTGGACGCTTTACAACGAAGCGGCGACGACCGCGACCGATCTGTTCGCTCCAATCCACCGGAAGTGGCCCTGGGAGGGACGGGTTTCCCAGGAGGCCTCCGCCCTCCTCTCCGAAAAGGAGGCGCTGGTGCGGGATGTCCTCCGGATCGGGACCGCGATGGCGGGGGTCGGCGCCTTCACGAAGGTGCCGAATGTTCCGGCCGGGCCGGCCGCCCTGCGGGAGGTCCTCTCGCCGGTGGATTCTCCGGTTTCCCCGAACATCACACTGGTTTTCTCGGACGCCCATTATTTGGACGCCGTCGAGGGGACGCTCGAGGGGCTGGCCGAGCGGCTGAGGAACCTGAAGGCCGAGGGAATCCGGAGCGACCGGATCCGGACGATCCTCTCCAGGATCCATTCCGTCAATTCCCTCTTTGTCAGCCGGGTGGATCGGGCGGTGGATCCGATGATCGATGAGGCGATCGCCGCCGCCAAGAAGCCTGCCGATCAGGCGGCCCTGAAGCTCCTCAAGGGGAAGAGCGCCGTTGCCCAGGCCAAACTGATCTTCCGGATGTTTGAGGCGATCTTCCTGAGCCGGCTTTTTGAGGACCCTGAGGGGTTGTTCGCTGACGCGGCCGGCCGTCAAACCCTGAAACGGATCGAGCGGCTCCGGGACCTGTTTGAGCTGCTCGAGCCGGAGGGGGCGCAGCGGCAGCGGCTGCTGATCGCCTCCAGCGGGGTCAAGTCGGAGCAGCCGTATTCTCCGCTCTTGTATGTCCTTCCGTTCCTCGGTCCCTGGACGGCCAACACGATGCCGGAGGGGACATTGGCCGCGACCAGCCGTTTTGTCGAGGGGCTCTCGGGCGAGCGGGTCGCGGCGCTGAAGTCCCGCTCCCTGATGCGGGAGCCGATTCCGGCCATCCCGACCGACACCCCGGCCGCCGATTGGGACCGGGCGGTCCTGGCCGATGCCCGGGAGCGGATGGCGGCCGGCATCCCGGAGATCAGCCCCGACCGGATCCTCGCCGAACTGAACCGCCGGGTACTGGCCCCCCGCAAGACCACCCTGCGGATGGTCGGGGACACCCTGCGGGACCAGGGGGCCGCCTCCTTCCGCAAGGATGAGGAGACCACCCTCCAGATTCTCCAGACCAAGCTCAACTCCCTCTAGAGCGCTCACCGCCGGGCTCCGCCCGATGGTATAATGTCCCTCCTACGGAGTCGCTTTTCATGCTGAACACCATTCCTGAGATACTGAGTGAGCTGAAGGCCGGCCGGCAGGTCGTCGTCGTGGACGACGAGGGGCGGGAGAACGAGGGGGACCTGGTTCTCGCAGCCGAGCACGCGACCCCCGAGGCGATCAACTTCATGGTCAGCCACGGGCGGGGGTTGATCTGCGTGCCGATGGAATCCAACCGCCTGGAGGTGCTGGACCTCAAGGCGATGGCCGACAACAGCCAGACGCCGTTCCAGACCGCCTGGATGGTGTCGGTGGATGCCCGGCAGGGGATTACGACCGGCATTTCGGCCCACGACCGGGCCCGGACGATCCGGACCCTCATTCATCCCGATGCCAAGTCCACCGACCTGGTCCGTCCGGGGCATATCTTTCCGCTGAAGGCCCGCGCCGGCGGGGTGCTGGTCCGGGCCGGACACACCGAGGCGGCGGTGGATTTGACCCGGCTGGCCGGCTGCTACCCGGCCGGGGTGATCTGCGAGATCATGAATCCCGACGGCACGATGGCCCGCCTGCCGGATCTGAAGGCTTTCGCCAAGCGGCATCATCTGAAGATCTGCTCGATCGCCGACCTGATCAAATACCGCCTGGAGCGGGAGAAGTTCGTCCGGCGGGTCGTGGAAACGACCCTGCCGACGCCGCACGGCGATTTTCAGATGATCGTTTACGAGACAACGGTCGAGGGACAAAACCTCCGCGCCGGCGGGGCGCCGGCCCATGTGGCCCTCGTCAAGGGGGACATCCGGAAGGGGCCGGTGCTGGTGCGGGTCCACTCGGAGTGTCTGACGGGGGATGTCTTCGGCTCGGCCCGCTGCGACTGCGGGCTGCAGTTGGAGGCGGCCCTTGCGCAGGTGGAGCAGGCCGGGCAGGGGGTGATCCTGTACCTCCGGCAGGAGGGGCGGGGGATCGGCCTGGTCAACAAGATCAAGGCCTACGCCTTGCAGGACCGGGGGATGGACACCGTCGAAGCGAATCAGGCGCTGGGGTTCAAGCCGGACCTGCGGGATTACGGGATCGGCGCGCAGATGCTGGCCGACCTGGGCCTGAGCGAGATCCGGCTGATGACCAACAACCCCCGGAAGGTGGTGGGACTGGACGGGTTTGGGCTGAAGATCGCCGAGCGGGTTCCGCTCGAGATTCCACCGATGCCGACCAACGCCAAGTATCTGAAGGTCAAGCGGGAGAAGCTGGGACACCTCCTGCTGGAAACGCTGGACAACGAGTAGTTTTCCCGCCGTGCCCGACGCCCCCCTTCGTTTTGGGATCATTGCCGGCCGCTTCAATCGGGAGATCTCGGAGCGGTTGGCGGTCGGCGCCCGGGCCTTCCTGCGGGAGCGGGGGATCCCGGCGTCCCGGATCCGGGAGGTTTGGGTGCCGGGCGCCTTTGAGCTGCCGGTCGCGGCGCTGAAACTGGCCCGTTCCGGGCAACTGCGGGCGGTGATCGCGGTCGGCTGCATCCTTCGGGGGGAGACCCCCCAGTACCGCCATCTGGCCGACGCGGTGATGCACGGGCTGATGACCGCCTCCCTGCTGAGCGGGGTGCCGGTGGCTTCCGGGGTGGTGGTGGCCAGCAGCTGGAAACAGGCGGTCGCCCGGTCCCGCGGCAAGCGGCTCCATCGGGGGCGGGAAGCGGCGCAGGCGGCGTGGACGATGGCCGGTTTGTTCAAGGGAAAATAAGGAGCGTTCATTGATTCTTCGGGGGAAGCGGTCGAAGGCCCGGGAGGCGGCTCTCAAGCTGCTGTACCAGCTGGACATCACGCAGGGGGAGGTGGCGCCGGCCCTGGCCGGTTTCTTCAAGAGCCACCGGATGAACAGCGGCGCCCAGAGCTTCGCGACCGAGCTGGTGTCGGGGACCCGGGAGAAGCTGACGGAGATTGACGCTCTCTTGGCCAAGCACGCGACCAACTGGTCCCTCGACCGGATGGCGGTCGTGGACCGGAATGTCCTGCGGCTGAGCGTCTACGAACTGTTCTTCAGCGCCGAGACGCCCCCCAAGGTGGTCATCAACGAAGCGGTCGAGCTGGCCAAGCGGTTCGGCTCCCTCGATTCCAGCAAGTTCGTCAATGGCGTCCTGGACTCGATCCACAAGCTGGAAAAGAAACCGCAGCCGGAAAAGAGTCCCGTCGGTGAAGGGTGACCCCCAAGCCGACCTCCATCTGCACACCAACCACTCCGACGGGAGCTACACCCCGGCGGAGCTGATTCGCCGCGCCCAAGCGGCGAATCTCGCCGCGATCTCGATCACCGATCACGACACCGTCTCGGCCCTGGCGGAGGCGGCCCGGCTGGCCGGCGACGATCTGGAACTGATTTCCGGCACCGAGCTGACGGTCGCCTCCCACGGGCGGGAACTGCACCTGCTCGGCTACGGCTTGAACCCCGAAGATCCCGATTTCGGGACCTTCCTGGCCGGCAAGCAGGCCCGCCGGGTCCGGCGGATCGAGGCGATGATCCGGCTGCTTCAGGAGCGGGGGATCCGGGTGACCCTGGCCGAGGTGCAGGCCGCCGCCGGCGGCGCGGTGCTCGGCCGGCCCCACCTGGCGGAGGTGCTCCTCCGGAAGAAAATCGTCAACTCCTTCTCGGAGGCCTTCCGGAAATACCTTGGGGACGACGCCCCCTGCTTCACCCTCAGTCATGTTCCCTCCCTCCGGGAAGGGGTGGAGCGGGTCCATGCCGCCGGCGGCTTGGCGGTCCTGGCCCACCCCCACCGATTGATCCGGGAGGAATGGCTGCCGGAGTTGGTCGCGTCGGGACTGGACGGGATCGAGGTGATCCATTCCGACCATGACGCGGCCGTTCGGGAGAAGTACCTGCGTTTCACGGAACGGAACGGCCTGCTGGCGACCGGCGGCTCCGATTGCCACGGGGACCGGAGGGACCAGGGCCCCACGATCGGGACGATCGGCATCCCGTATGCCTGGGTGGAACGGCTCAAGGAGCGGCTGAAACGGTGACCCCGCCCCTCCGAAATCTGCGCCCCCGGATGGGGGATGAGGCGCGAAGGGAGGTCGTCATACATCCGGAATCTTCAATTCGGCTTGAGTATGGGGGCGTAGGCGCCTTCGGCGCTTGGATCTGCCGAAGGTTTTCGGCAGATCTAGATTTCGGAGGGGCGGGGTGAGCCGGCTTCAGGAGGAGCGGTGGATGCGGCGCTGTCTCGAGCTGGCGGCTCGGGCCGGCGGCCGGACCCGCCCTAATCCGATGGTGGGGGCCCTGGTGGTCCGCTCCGGCCGGGTCGTTGGGGAAGGGTTCCATCGCCGGGCCGGGGGACCGCACGCCGAGCGGATCGCCCTGAAGCGGGCCGGTTCCCGGGCCCGGGGGGGGACCCTGGTGGTTTCCCTGGAGCCCTGCGCTCACACCGGCCGAACCGGCCCCTGCGTGGAGGGGATCCTTCAGGCCGGCATCCGCCGGGTCGTTGCCGGCCCCCGGGATCCGAACCCCAAGACCGCGGGGAAGGGGTTTGCCCGGCTGCGGGGGGCGGGCCTTCAGGTCCGCGCCGGTCTCCTGGCGGCCGAGAGCCGCCGGATCAATCCGGTCTTCTTCACCTGGATGACGCACCGTCGTCCCTATGTCACCCTGAAGGCTGCCTTCTCGGCCGACGGCCGGATGACCCGGCCGGCCGGTCAGTCCCCCTGGATCAGCGGGGCCGGTTCCCGCCGCTGGACGCAGAGGCTGCGTGCGGGGGCGGACGGGATCCTGGTCGGGGTCGGGACGGTCCTTCGGGACGACCCTCAGTTGACTGTCCGGGGCCGCGCTTCCTCCGGGCCTCGGCCGCTCAAAGTGGTGCTGGACTCCCGGCTTCGGACGCCGTTGTCGGCCCGGCTGTTCCGCTCCGGCGGCCCGGTCTGGATCGCTGCCGGCCGGCGGGCTTCCAAGCGGAAGGCCCGGGCCCTCCAGGCGGCCGGGGCGGAGGTGCTTCGGTTCCCGGAGGGGCCGGAGGGGATCCGTCTGGCTCCGGTGCTCAAGGCGCTGGCCCGGAGGGAGGTGACCCATCTGCTGGTTGAAGGGGGGCCGAAGGTGGCCGGCTCCTTCCTCCGGGGAGGATGGATCGATCAGCTCTTCTGCGTGGTGGCTCCGGAGGTGATCGGCGGCGGGGAGCCGTTTGAAAAAAGGGTGACCGGCGATCTGCTGCGCCGGGCCTTGTCGGCCCCGAACCGGATCTTCCAGGCGATCGGCCCCGATTGGATCATCGGAGGGGCGGGGTAATGTTCACCGGCCTGGTGGTCTGCAGGGGGTGGGTGACCGCCGTCGGACGCTCTCGGTTGATCGTCCGGCCGGAGAAGCGGTTCGCGAGTCTCAAGATCGGCGAATCGATCTCGGTGGACGGCGTCTGCCTGACCGTCGAGTCGGTTCTCTCCGGCGGGATTACCTTTCGTCTGCTGGCGGAGACCCGCCGGGTGACCACCCTGGGCCGTCTGCGGGCGGGGGAGTCGGTCAACCTGGAGCGAGCCCTCCGGTGGGGGGAGCGGCTCGGGGGGCATTGGGTGCTCGGCCATGTGGACGGCCGGGGACGGCTGGCCGCCCGGACAAAACGGAGGGCCGGGGGGCAGACCCTCACCATCGAGGTGCCCCGGGCGCTGGCCCCCTTTTGCGTTCCCAAGGGGGCGATTGCCCTGGATGGGGTGAGTCTCACCCTGGGGGCGGAGCCGCCGAGCCCCTGCCTGCCGGCAGGCAGGGGAAGTTCGCGGGAGCCGGCCCGGGTTCAGGTCCACCTGGTGGCCCACACCGCCCGGGTCACGACGCTGGGGGCCAAGCCGGTCGGCGCCCCCCTGAACATCGAGGTGGATGCCGTCGCCAAGCTCCTGTTCCGGCAGGTGGTGTAGAATGAAGAGACTGTTCGGAGGTCTCGGGCTGCTTCTGGCCCTGGCGGTTCTCTTTGCCGGAGCGGGCCGGATGCAGAAGGCCCCCCTTCAGGAAGGGGATTGGGCCTTCGTCCGGTGGGTCGTGGATGGCGACACCGTGGTCCTCTCCGACGGAACGAATGTCCGGTACATCGGGATCAACACGCCGGAGATCCGGCACGGCGACAAAGGGGTGGATCAGCCGTACGGCCGGGAGGCGACCGCCTTCAACCGGAACCTGGTCCATCGCAAGCGGGTCCGGCTGGAGTTCGACGCCGAGCGGACCGACCGGTACGGACGGCTGCTGGCTTATCTGTATCTGGAGGATGGGACCTTCGTCAATCGGGAGTTGATCTGTCGGGGCTACGCCCGATTGATGACGATCCCTCCGAATGTGCGGCACGCCGACGAGCTGCGCCGCTGTCAACGGGAGGCCCGGGAAGGGAAACGGGGGTTGTGGGGGGAGCGATGAAGCGTTTCTTGGCGGTGGGGGCGGGTCTGCTGCTCCTGACCGGATGCGTCAAACGGACGATCCTGATCGAGTCGACCCCGCCGGGGGCGAGGGTTTGGATCAACGAGCATTACGCCGGCACCACCCCCGTCAAGCAGGAGTTCATCACCCACGGCCGCTACAGGTTCCGGATCAACAAGGAGGGATTCCGGGAGCAGACCCACCGGGAGTGGGTCCGGGCGCCGGTCTACCAGTGGATCCCGATCGATTTCATCACCGACAACCTGATTCCCTATACCTGGCAGGACCACCACCCATTTCATTACGCGCTGGAGCCGCTGCCGGTTGCTGAGCGGCTGCAGATGGCCGCTCCCCCCGGCACGGAGGATCTCCGGGCCGCCCTGAGGAATGCTGATCCGGCGGCCCGTCGGGCCGCGGTGGTGGCGTTGGCCCGGGCCCGCCCACCGGAGGCGGCCGAACTGCTGGAGCCCCTCTTTTCCGATCCGGCGCCGGAGGTCCGGGCCGTCACCCTGCACGGCTGGCGGGTGACCCGGGGCCCGGACAGTCTGGACCGGTTGGTCCGTTTCCTGGGAGAGGATCCGGACCCGGCGGTCCGCTGGCAGGCGGCGACGGAGCTGGAGGCGCTCGGCGATCCAGCCGCGGTTCCGGCCCTGATCGCCGCTTTGGCCGACCGGGATTCTCTTCCGCGGGGCGGGGCGGCGGAGGCGTTGAAGGGGATTCCCGACCGGCGGGCGGTTCCGGCCCTGATCCGGGAACTGCGGGACTTGGATGCCGCGGTCCGGCGGGCGGCGGCCGAAGCACTGGGGAAGATCGGGGACCGAACCGCGGTTCCGGCCCTGAGCCGGGCCCTCTTTCATCGGGATGTGGAGCTGCGGCGCAAATCGGTCGAGGCGCTGGCCCTCCTGCGGGACCCGTCCTGCAGCCGGGCCCTCGTCAAGACCTTCACCGATTGGGACCCCGGTATCCGAACGAAGGCGGCCGCCGCCCTCGTGGATTTCGGCTCCCCCGAGGTGGTCCCCCTCCTGATCCGGTATTTGAGGGGGTGGAAAACCTGGACCCGCCTGCACGCCGCTTATGTGCTTGGCGGGATGAAGGTCCAGGAGGCGGCCGAGCCGATCCGGGCGGCGATGGAGCGGGAGCCGGACGAGAATACCCGGGGCGTGATGCGGAGCGCGATCGCCCAAATCGAATCGTAAGATTTTTGGTATAGTAACATTCCTCTAGAAGAGGGGGGATTTGGGGGAAACGGATTCCTTTTCGGAAGGGGGCGTAGTGGGGGGAACCTTGGGTTCCCCCCACTAAGACCGCGTTTTTGGGTGAAGGTTCACAGGATTGGGGAACAATAGGGGGAAAACCTGGGTTTTCCCCCTATAACGAATTTCGGGCCGGCAGGTCGGCTCGAAATTCGTCATAACGGGGCGTGGCTCAGCTTGGCTAGAGCGCTGCGTTCGGGACGCAGAGGTCGCTGGTTCAAATCCAGTCGCCCCGACCACTTTTGATCGGATGCCAGTTCATAAGCAGCTTCATGTTTTCTGGTCCGGCCGGGTTCAAGGGGTCGGTTTCCGGTACACGGCCGAAGAGGCGGCCCTTTCGCTGGGGCTGACCGGGTGGGTCCGCAACCTGCCGGACGGCCGGGTGGAGGCGGTCTGTGAAGGCCCGAAACGCCGCTTGGAGCGGTTCCTGGCGGTGATCGCCGCCGGCCCGATGAGGCCGAACATCCAGTCTCACACCGCCGACTGGGGAGCGGCAACCGGCCGGTTCACCGATTTCCGGGTCCGTTTTTTCTGAGCCGATGACCGGCAAACCCCACCCTCCATCCCTTCGGGCCGAGCTGGAATCCCTCAAAGCCCAGATCCGCCGCCACGACCGGAAATACTTCATCGAGAACCAGCCGGAGATCTCCGACCCCGAATACGACCGGTTGCTGAACCGCCTGCGCCAACTCGAGTCCGACCATCCGGAGTGGGTCACCCCCGATTCCCCGAGCCAGCGGGTCGGCGGCGGCCGCCTGGAGCGGTTCGAGCCGGTCCGCCACCGCTTGCCGATGCTGAGCCTCGACAACACCTACTCCGAGGAGGAGTTGCGGGCCTTCGACAAACGGGTCCGGAAGTTCCTCGGCGCCGGGCAGGTGGCTTATTTCGTGGAGCTGAAGTTCGACGGGGTTTCGGTCTCCCTCTCGTATGAAGGGGGGCGTTTGATCGTCGGGGCGACCCGGGGGGACGGCCGGACCGGGGATGACATCACCGCCAACCTCAAGACGGTCCGCTCGATTCCCGCCGCCCTGACCGCTTCCTCCAAGGCCGGGCTGCCGCGGCGGATGGAGGCCCGGGGGGAGGTGTACATGCCCCGCGCCGCTTTCGAGGCGATCAACCGGCAGCGGGAGAAGGCCGGGTTGCCCCTTTTTGCCAACCCCCGCAACGCCACCGCCGGCTCCCTCAAGCAGTTGGATTCCCGGATCGTCGCCGAGCGGAAACTGGCTTTCTTCTGCTACGGGATCGGGGAGCGGGAAGGGGGGGGCGCGCTCGGTTCCCAGGCGGAGACGCTGGCGTACCTGAAGTCCCTCGGCCTGCCGGTCAATCCTCATGGGAAGCGCTGCGGCTCGATCGAGGAGGTGGTCGCCTTCTGTCGGGAGTGGGAGCGGAAGCACCGGCAGCTGGATTACCAGGTGGACGGGATGGTGATCAAGGTGGACGACCTGGCCTTCCAGCGCAAGCTCGGGGCGACCGCCAAGTCCCCCCGCTACTGCATCGCCTACAAGTTCCAGGCGGAGCAGGCCCGCACCCGGCTGGAGCGGATCGAGGTACAGGTCGGCCGCACCGGGACGCTGACTCCGGTGGCGATCCTGACGCCGGTGGCGCTGGCCGGCACGACGGTCTCCCGGGCCTCCCTGCACAACGCCGATGAGATTGCCCGCAAGGATGTCCGGGAGGGGGACCTGGTCGTGATCGAGAAGGCGGGGGAGATTATCCCTCAAGTGGTGGAGGTGGTGAAGTCGGAGCGGCCCGCCGGGGCCCAACCGTTCCGGATGCCCGGCCGCTGTCCGGCCTGCGGCGCCGGGGTGATCCGGGACCCGGAGGAGGTGGCGCTCCGCTGCGAGAGCCTGAAATGCCCGGCCCAGCTGAAGGAGCGGCTGATCCATTTTTCCCAGCGCACGGCGATGGAGGTGGAAGGGATCGGGGATGTCGTGGCCGAACAGCTGGTCTTAACCGGCCTGGTCAAGGACCCCGGGGATCTTTACACCCTTCGAAAGGAGGAACTGCTTCAGTTGGAACGGATGGGAGAGAAGTCGGCCGACAATCTACTGGCCGGCATCGCCGCCTCCAAACAGCGGGGGTTGGCCCGTCTCCTTTTCGGGCTGGGGATCCGCCATGTGGGGGCCGCCTCGGCCGAGGCGCTGGCCGCTGCTTTCGGGACTCTCGACCGGTTGAGCGGGGTCTCCGAGGAGGCGCTGACCGAGGTGGAGGATGTCGGGCCGGTCGTGGCCGCTTCGATCCGGGCCTTCTTCAACTCCCCCGAGAACCGGAAGGTGCTCAAGAAATTGGAGCAGGCGGGCTTGAACCTTCAGGCCGAGCGGCTGGAGGTCCGCTCCGGCCGCCTCCAGGGGGAGATCGTGGTCTTCACCGGGGAGCTGGAGCGCTATACGCGGTCCAAGGCGCAGGAGCTGGTGCGGCGGCACGGCGGGCGGGTGGGAAGCGGGATCACGAAGAAGACGACCCTCGTTGTGGCCGGTTCGGATGCCGGCTCAAAGGCGGAGAAAGCGGGGGAGCTGGGTGTTAAAATCATCTCGGAGAAGGCGTTTCTCAAGCGGATCGGGGAGGGGGAATGAATCGGAACGGGTGGGTGGCTTTGGGATTGGCGGTGACGCTGTTGGGGAGTGGCGGCTGCGGACCGCAGTGGAAGCGGAAGTTCATCCGGAAGAAGAAGGATCCCAAGCCGCCGCAGGCGATCCTGGTGCTGCAGGCCGATCACGAGATGACCCATTCCGCCAGGGCCCTTTACCGGGAGCGGTACGCCTTCTGGAAATCCCGGCATCGGGACCTGACGGCTGGTCTGGGGAAATCCCGCAAGTCGGACCTGGCGAACCTCAAGGGGGCGATCGGGGAGTTGACCTCGATGGAGCGGTTCCTTCTGCCGAGCCCCAAGAAGGAACGGTTGGGGAAGATCCTGAAGCGGCTCAATCAAATCGAGGCCGACTGGGCGCCCAAGCCGGCCGGCTGGACCCCGCCTTCCTCCCATCGGATCGAGCTGGAGAAGTTCCGGCGGGAGATCGCCAAGGATTTCGCCGTCTCCGATGTTGCCTCCTTCCTTCCGGAGGAGGCGCCGCTGGTGGCTCCTCCCGCCGATGCTGACACGGCCGCCGCGCCGGATGCCCAATAAGAGGACCCCCGCCCGAAAAAAGAAGCCCATCCCCGCCGCCGAGACCGTCTCCGAAAATTGGCAGGGGTGGATCCGGCAGGTGATGGACTTCCTGATGCTGGAGCGGGGCTTAAGCGACAACACGATCCAGGCCTACCGGCGGGACCTGCTCCAGTTCGCCGCCGCGGTGGGCGGGAAGTCTCCGGGAATGCTCACCCGCTCCGACATCGTCGAGCATCTGATGAACCTGCGGGACGAGGCGCTGACCCCCACCTCCGTCGCCCGGAAACTGGCCGCGATCAAGGTTCTCTGCAAATACCTCCTGACGGAAGGGAAGATCACCAAGGACCCCGCCGCCGGGATCGATTCCCCCCGGCTGCTCAAGTCCCTTCCGGATCTCCTCTCAGTGGAGGAGGTGGAACAGCTGCTCAAGGGGGCCTCCGGCAGCCGGGGGGGGAAGAAACTGCGGGACCGGGCGATGTTGGAGCTGATGTACGCGACCGGCCTGCGGGTCTCGGAGGTGGCGGGGCTGAAGGTCTCCGACCTCAACGCCGAGGCCGGCTTCCTGCGCTGTATCGGGAAGGGGAGCAAGGAGCGGCTCGTTCCGGTCGGCAGGACGGCGCTGGAGTGGGTGGAGAAGTACCTTGCCAAACGGCCGTCTCCCGGGGAGGTCGCCAACAGGATCTTCCTCAACCGTTTCGGCAAGCCGATCTCCCGGCAGGGGATCTGGATGGCGATCAAGCAGGCGGCCAAGACCGCCGGCATCCGAAAAACCGTCAAACCACACACCCTGCGGCATTCCTTCGCGACCCATCTGCTGGAGCGGGGGGCCGACCTGCGGGTCGTGCAGGAGCTGTTGGGCCACGCTTCGATCGCCACCACCCAGATTTACACCCATGTGGATCGGGCCCGTCTGAAGGCGATCCACGCCCGGTTCCATCCCCGCGGATAAAGGACCCGTTTTTCTTGCATATGGGCTCGCCTCGAGTTAAGCTGATACTCAGCGAGAAGTTTAAGAAATACTCCCCGATGAACAGAGCAGCGGTAAGGAAATGGTGTGCTCAATCGGCGGTGGTTCTCGCCGCCGGCCTTCTCCCTCTACCCCAACCCGCTCAAGCGCTTCGGATTGCCCAGCCTGGTCAGACCGATCAACAATCCGGTCTGGAATCCCGCTTGACCGGCCTCTCCGGCTTGCCCGGCCGTTCCTCCGTCCAGAATGGATCATCCGATCGGGCTGGATTGGAAACGACCCTGGCGGAGGCGCCGCCCGGCGCCTGGACCATGGGGGTGGATCGGGTGAGGCGCCGGATGGCTCAGTTGGGGATTGCGCCCGGCCGCGACACGACGCTGACTCCCGGCGAGATCCTGATGCTCGGCCAATTCTTCGATGACCTGGGGCGGGGGATCCTGGTCCCGATGGACCATCGGCAGATCGAGGAATGGGTTCCGGACGGCTTCGTTTTGGGTTCCCGGGAAGAGGCGGGCGCCTGGTACCGGATGGTGATCGCCTCGACTTTTCAGGAACAGCTTGGCCGGCCGATCGGTTTCGTCTTCCCGGCGCATGTCCTGCGGAGCGAGACCTACCGGCAGATGCGTTCCGGAGAAACGCCTCCCCAGCTTCGCCCGGTCCACCAGGCATTCCTGGAGGGGGGGGCGAACGACTTTTCCCGGCTCCCGATTCTGGTTCAGGGGGAGGATCTGGAGATTCCCCGATGGCTCCCGGCCCATCCCCTGCGCCCGGCGGCCGAGGTGCTGCGGGAGGATGTCGTCGGGGAAAAATTCGTCGTCCTTCTTCCGGTTGAGGTTCCCGCATTTCACGAGCCTGACCCTGACAAGCAGAGCGGTGTTTACCATCCCTATTGGAGCCGGCTCAGGGAAGAAAACATGGGGGTTGTTCGGGAGCGGGCGGTTGAGTTTCGCGAGGCAGCGGAGGGGGAAGGATTCGGTTTCATTGCCGGCGCCATTTTTTGGGCCCCGCCGCCGAGGGGGTACCTTCCCGATCCGTCCGATGAGGAGGCGTTTGCCCGACTGGAAGAGGAGCTGAGGTCGGCCGGTCGAACCACTGAAGCGCTCCAGGATGAGTTGGCGCGGGAGGAGCCGGAGTTGTGGGCGATCGCTGCGCAGGCGGCCGCCTGGTCCCTCTCCAGAGTGAAGCGGGAAGTGGAGTCCTCACTGGCATTCTCTGAAGCCCACGAGAGGGCCTCCCATCGCATGGCCCAGGGTTGGGGGCGGGCGCCGGGCGTCACAGCGGTTCTGATGGCCGGCCCCCGCTTCCTCCGCGCTGAGTCGGATTGGTCGGGGCAGCGGGCGGCGGCGATCTCGGAATTTCGGGAAGTGCCCGGATCGGTCCGGGGCAGGGTGCTGCTGCTGAATCGGGACCGGCCCCTCGATCTTTATCTGTCGGAGCTGCAGGCCGGCACCTTGTCGGGGGGCGTAGTGGGGGCCGCCTCCGGCCGGGCGCTGCTGGAGGGATTGACCCGAGCGTTGGCGGGGAGGCGGGAGTTTCCGGTTCAGGCGAGACAGCTCTTTCAATCCCTCCGGGTCGCCGAGGCAAGAGTGATCCATGAAGTGGCCGGGCGGGTGTTCTACAACCGGGGAGAAAGCATCTGGGCGGCGGGAGGGATCCGGGAGCTGGGTCTGATCCGGGAGCTGATCGCCGCGGCCCGGGGGGAGCCGACGATCCGCTCCCTGATCGCCGGCTTGGATTGGGAGATCCCGGATGGCGCGGCTTCCTCCGCTAACGCTTTCGTGGTGACCGAGGAGGCGTTGGTGGGAGGGAGTGGTCGGCCGGGCCTGGGACCCCACATCGGCCGGTTGATCAACTGGGTGCCGGGGATGCATCTGCGGCTGACTGCCTCCGGCCGGGATCGGGCGGAGCAGTTGTCCCAAATCTACGGGATTCCTCTCTCTTATTTTGTTTATCCGAACGCTGGGTCGGACACGCAGGAGCCGCCGGTCGTTTTCCTGCGGCGGGCGGCCGAGTGGTCCGCCGATTCCGATGAAGTCCGGCTCCATCTGATCCACACCGAGCCGGTTTCCCTGGGGAGTTTGATCGAAGTGATTGTTTTGCCGCGTGATCCGGCCGGCTGGCGGCGGGTGGTCGGGCGATTCTTCCAGTTGCTGGGCATGGAGTTGCCGGCGGAGGAAATCGGTGTGGAGGATTACGACGCGGCCGATCGAGCCAGCCGGTTGGCCGCCGGCCGGATGGCCTGATGTCGCTTCCTTTCTGAGTTGACGCTTCCGTAACCCTTCAATTAGTTAGAATATATTGAGTTTTAGATATTATAACTCATATTATCCAAACAAGTTAGGAAGATTTCGGAATCAGCCATTGAACCGGTCCCGCCCATCATATAAGCTATTATCTTATAGATAGTTAGAGAAAATTTCCTCTTAGAAAATGTCCCTGAAAAAGCGCTCCCCGATCGCTCTGCTGATGACCTTTTGTCTGGTCGTCAGTTTCATCCTGCCTCCGAACGCTGCGGCCGGTCCTTCGGAACCGACCCAAGCAACTCTTCGCATTGGCCAGCCGCTCCAAACCAACCTCAAATCCGGTTTGGAGCAGTCACTTTCTGATTCCCGACCGCCGGCTTCCGATTTGCGGGAAAAGATCCGCCTGGATTGGGAGGTTCAGGCGGATTCGAGTGGGAGGCTTCAACTGGCCATTACCCCTGATGGGAAATACCTGATCTCCGGTGGGAAGGATCGGAAAGTTCGGACATGGGATGCCCGCTCCGGAGAACGCCTCCAGATATTCCCGAATGAAAATGGAATTGTCCGGGCGGTCTCTGTGGATCCTCAGGGCAGGTTTTTCGCTTCGGCCGAAGAGGGTCAGATCCTCGTTCGGAGTCTCCGGGAGGGCAGTTTGCTTCACCGGCTCTCGGCATCCGACCGCGTAATGAAAATCGGTTTCAGTCCGGATGGTCGGTTGCTGTGTTCTTCGGATGGGCGGGGAGAGGTGATTTTTTGGGATCCGGCAAGCGGCCGAGTCCTCAGGAGGATTCAGGCCTCGGACAAGGTAAGAGATTTTTCCTTCAATCGGGATGGCCGATGGATTGCCTGGGTCACGGACCGATCCGATCTGGAGGTTTGGCATATTGCCCAGAGTAACCCCGACGCTTGGAAGAGGAAAAATCAGTCTTGGATTGGTCCGTGGGCCCGGGCTGGGGTTCGGCTGGTTCTCTTTGATCCCGTCCGGCTGAACCTCGTCATCGCGAATCGGAAGGAGCTTTTCTCGCAGAGGAAGATGGACTCGTCGGATCAGCGGGTTTGGTCCGTCGAAGAGGAAGAGAATATCAAGGTCTTGGCCGCTTCCCCCGGAGGCCATGTTCTGGCTGCCGGCTTGGGAGACGGATCTGTTCGATTCCGACGGCTTGAAGACGGCCGTTCTCTGGGTGTTCTTAAGCCGCATCGAGAAGCCGTTTCCGATGCTCTCTTTGATCCGACAGACGCCAAGGTTTTCTATTCGGCGGGGGAGGATGGCCGGATCAAGCGCTGGAATTTGGCTCCCGGCAGTTCACGGCCGGCCGCCGGGTTGGAGGTGGCCGGTCCGTTGCCGGCGCCGAAGCTGATCCACCGGTTCGACGCGAACATGGAAACCGGAGGCGCGCGTCACCACACCGGGCCGGTTCAGGGGTTGGCCTTCTCGCCTGACGGGGCCTCGTTGATCTCGGGGGGGGAGGACCGGCGGATCTATCTGCACCGGACCGCCCATCCCTTCCTGGTCAGCTCCGCCGTTCGAGTGAAGGGGTCGGGTGGAGATCCGGGTCAGGAGGTGCCGTTGGGTCAGGTGGCGGCGGTGGCTGAGAGCCCCGACGGCCGGTGGTTGGCCAGCGGGGACCGGGAAGGATCGGTCCGCTTGACCCGTTTGGGGGAGGGGACACAAGTTTGGAAACATTTCGCGGATGACGGGCATCCCGGCGGGGTGATCCGCCTTCTCTTCACTCCTGACGGGGAAACCGTTACCTCGATCGGTCGGGACGGGGTCCTGCGCCGCTGGAACGCCTCGGACGGCAAGCTGTTGGCGGAGATTCCGTTCCAGCGCAATGGAGAGGGTCATGTGGATTGGGCCGATGCCGACCCGTCGGGGCGGGCGCTGGCCTGGGTGGATCGGTCTGATCACATGCAGCTTCGGGTCATCCAGGGAAATCAGGCTTTGGTTCCGATTTCCGGTTCCGCCGAATCGGGTTCCCGCACCGTCGTTCGGTTCAGTCCGGCAGGGGATCAATATCTGTCGGCTGACCGGGATAACCACCGCGTCGGCCTGTATTCCACTTTGACGGGGGAGCGGGAGGCGGCTTATATCGGACACCGGACGCGGGTTCTGACAGTCGCTTTTCATCCCTCCGGAGAGTTGCTGGTCTCTGCCGACGCCGGCGGCGTCGTCCATCTCTGGCATCCGCTGACCGAGCAGCCGATCGCCGCGCTGGAAGGGGATCCGGCTGGAGTGATCAGCTTGGCCTTCAGCCCGGACGGTGAGCGGCTGGCGGCTGGGGACCGAAAGGGGAATATTCTGCTGTGGGACATCACCCCGATGCTGGACCTATCTGAAGAGACACTCAACCGGTTGACCGGCCGGTTTGTCCTGCCGCAGGGAGCGCCGGACGAGGAGGCCATTTTGGAGTACGGATTTGCCCACATGGGGATCGGGCCGGCCGCAGATTGGCCGACCGCCTGGCTCCCCTCTTCCGGCACGGGCGCTTTGGATGACGCGCAGATGAGCCGGCTGCGGGCGATGCTGCGGCGCAACCGCCATCGTCGCGGCGATGATTTGGCGGAGCAGGTGATCCAGGCGATCCGGGGTTGGGGTGGGGATGTTTGGGTTTTCCCGTTGGAATTCCTGCAGTCGGGGGTCCGGGTGATTGAAACCGGGCGGACGGTCGTTCTGACCCGGGAGCTGCTGGAGCAGGGGAATCTGGAACAGCTGCTCGCCGCGTTTCAGGAGGGTGCATTTGGCCCTCTGATGGATCCTGAAGCGGCTCATCTGACGGTCATTCGGGAGGCGGAGCCGGACCCGGCCGGCGGTCCGTTGGCCTCTCCGGTGATTGACCAACAGCCGCAGGGAGGTGAGCACAGGCGGAAGAGCTCCGTCACCCTTTTGGTGGAGGCGAGCCATCCCGCCGGGGCGGCCCTTTCCTATCAATGGTCCAAGGATGGGCGGGCGATCCCAGGGGCCACTGCTGCGGCATACACGATCGCCAGCTTCAGTGGGGAGGATGTCGGCCGGTACACCGTCCAGGTGACGGCCCGGGCCGGCGAGCAGACCGCCCACGCAACGAGCTATGTGGCTGAACTGCGGTTGGCCAAGTTGAGCGGCGGAGGGGGTGGAGCTGTCGTCCCGGTCGGGATTGGGACGCCGCTGCGGGACCAGACCGTTGAGGCGGGGGATCCGATCCTCCTGCTGGTCACCGTGACCGGGACCGGGCCTTTCCGGTTCGAGCTGTTCCGCGGCAAGCCCAAGAAAGGGAGCCAACCGATTGCTCGTTCGGGGTCCATCCAAGAGCGCTCTTATCAGTTTTCCATCCCGGCCGTGCTGGAGGGTTCCGACGAGTCTGCTCAGCAGCGGTACACCATCAAGGTGACCGGGGCCAGTGGATCAACCAGCACTTCCGCCACTGTCACGATCCGGAAGAAATCAACTTCCACACCGGTTCCTTCGGGGAAGGGGTCGGCCTCAATTCAATTGATCGACAGGCTTATTCCCCAGTTGGTCGGCCTGGTTCGGACTGCTTTGGCCGCGGAGGACCGTTCTGCCGTCGCGGTGGTGGCGGTCAATAAGGAGGGATCGGCCCGGATTCTGGCTCAGCGCAACGGCCGGCCGGTGGATCTTGCGGCCGCGGTGAAGGGGTTGGAGCCGGCGGATCAGGCGGTGGTGGTTGTTCTGCCGACCGCCGGCGGCTACGCCGCCCCGGCCCGGATCCGGGAGGTGATGGAGCAGGTGGCGGCGGTGGGTGGGGAACTGCCGGCCGGTTGCCAGGTTTGTTTGGGGACCGTCACCCCCGACAGCGGCAAGCGGGGCGGGAATGGGCTCTCCCTCTATCGTCTTGGTCAGCCGGCGGCTGCCGGAGATTGGGACTCGATTTGGCAGGCGGTTGAAGTCCAACAAACGGCCGCCGATCGGTTCGCCGCCCAAGTCGTTGAGCAGAATGAGCTCAAGCCGTCCGGGGGATACACCGGCTCGGGAATGTTGACGATCTACGTCCGTCGGCATGTCGCGATGATTTTATCCGGTTTCCTGGATCGGTTCCTGGCCACCTTGCGTCCGGGAAACCCCTCCGTCACGGAGCCGTTTGTCACGCAGCTTCGGCGGCAGTTTTTCAATCAGGGCAAACAGTACGCCTCCTTTGAGCCGATGACTTCCGGCGGCTGGGGGGGCGGGCATATCGCTCGGGCGGATGTCAGTTCCCTCACGCCCGCCGAGAAGGACAGACAGCTAACGGCTCTCCAGCAGGCGCACGACGGATTCCCGGCAGTGCGGGATCAGGCGATTGAAGCGGCCGCCGAAAGTTTCATGCTCCCCCTGATTGCAGAAGGGCATCTGGTTCCGGTGGATCCGAAGGTCTGGGCAACTGCCGGCCCACCTCATGCCGGAAGGCCGTTGTCCCTCTCCGGTCTTCGGGAGGAGATGGGCCGCAAGGCGGGCCGGAGTCCGGCGGCCGATGAATCGGCGTTGCTGGGGGTCGCGCTGGTGGCCGGGGATGGGAAGCCCTGGCTGGTGGCTGATCCCGGCACGGGGGAGACGGTGGATTGGGAGACTGTTCAACAGGCCGTTCAACCGACCGACCAGGCGATCCTCTTTCTTGTTCCCAGCCGCGGGGGTCGGGTGGCCCCTCTCCAGCTTCAGGAAGTGATGCGGCAGGCGGCTGAATGGCAGAGAGGCCTCCCGGTGGGGTGTCAGCTCTGCATCGCCGGAATCACCCGGAACGGAGAGTGGGAGGTGTACCGTTTTTCAGCAGTTCCTTCCGATGCGGCGGAATGGGGCGATCTGGTTGAGGCGATTGATCATCAAGTGGAACAGGCCGGCATCTTCCAGGAGAACGCGGTGGCCCGGACCTCTTATTTTCAATCTCCGGAGCGTCAGAAAGGGATTCGGAATTTAGCTCACCGAAACGATGGCGCTTCTCGATTGGAGCAACAGAGTCACCGGTTTCATGTGGTGAGGGTCATCTTTGAGATGCTGGATCGGATCGCGGAGGAGCTGGTTCGGATGAACCCTTCGACCGGGTCGGCCGCCGCGCAGCGGCTGCGGGAGCTTTTTTCCGGTCGCCTGGACCGCTACGAGATTTTCCTTCCGATGCGCTCCTCTCAGTGGGACCTGAGCGCTTCCCTGACGGATCAACAGCAGCTTGAGGCGCTGGAGAAATTGAGGGCGGCGATGCCGTCTGCGATGGAGCTTCGGGACGAGATCGTCGCCTTCGCGCTGGAGAGCTTCATGGGGCCGCTGATCGTCGAGGGGCGCTTGGCGGCCGTGGATCCGGCCGGCTGGGAGCGGGCCGGGAGGTCCGGGTCGTGGGTGGAGCTCCAGCGGTTCGGGGAGCGGCTCGGTTCTTCCGTTCGGTCGGCTTTGAATGAAGGGCGGCGGGGGGCGCTTGCCGTCGCGGCGCTCGACGGGGAAGGGCAGGTTCAGCTCCTTTCCGATGGGGAAGGGGATCCGCTTGTCCGGTTGGGGCAGTTGGCGGGAGCGGTTCCTGACGGGAGCCGCTTCTTCGGGGTGGTCTTCCCCTCCTGGACCGGACAGATCCCGCCGGGCTGGCTCCGGGGGTGGGCGGCGGCCTGGGCGCAGGCTCAAGCCGCTCTTCCCGATGGGGTCCAGCTCGTTCTCCTGGCGGTGACGCCGGAAGGGGAGGTGCGGGGGTACCGGTTCAGCCGGCCTCTTTCGGACGATTCCAGCCGGCAGGCGTTTGACGCCGCGGTTCGGGGGCAGGCGGAGGCCTTCGACCGGTTTGCTGGTCGGGTGAATCAACAATTTCCGCACACCATGGTGACAGTTGCCGTCAGTGGCGGTCCTCCGATTGCCTTGCCGGATGACGCCGCCTTTGGCCAGACCGGGGTTGTGGTCGCCACTTCGAAAATTCTTGTCGGTTTTTGGGACGGTCTGACCGCTGCGTGGAGGGCTGGTAACCCCTCCGTGAAGGATGAGACATTCGATCAGTTGCATGCCCTCTTGGAACCCGAGATGGAATCGTACACTTCGTTCGCCCTCTTGACGAGACGTTACCAGAATAAAACAAGAGTCCTGGGAGGGTCTTCGGATGATCGTGCGGCAACACTCGTAAAACGATTGCAGGAGGCTCACCAAGGTTTTAGAAAAATCAAGGCGCGGGCGGTGGATTTTGCCTCCGAGAGCTTCTCCGCACCGCTGCTATCCGGGGCTGATGCTGTCTTGGTTCCGTTCGATCCGGCCGGCGGCCGGGCGAGCGTCCTCTTCGCCGTTCCCGGCGTCTCGCCGGTGACGCTGGGGCAAGAGATCGGGAGGCGCCTGCTGTTTGAACATATTCGGGCTCTCTTCCCGATGGGGATCCTGGTGGTTGAGCGGCCGGAGCAGGCGGGGGGGCCCTGGCGGATCCGGGACCATTGGCCGGCGACCGGCTCCATCGGGCCGGAGTCGAGCTGGGGAGAGGCGTTTGAAGCGGTTTCCTCCAGGATGGAGTTGGAGTCGAAGGACGGCGCGGTCATCCTTCTGTATCCCTTTCTGACGGTTGAGCAATTGGCCGCCCTGTCCCGGGATGACAATCCCCTTTTCGAGGTTCTTCCGGAGGGGGTGGAGGTTTGGGTGGGGGCGGCGAATTCCCGGGGGATCGCGATCTTCCGTCCGAACGAGAGTCTCCCGGCCGGCAACCGGTGGGGGACGCTTCAGGCCCCCCTCCTGGCGGCGATTGAACAGTATGAGGTTCGTGTCGCCCAGCCGTTCGCGGCGGCGGTTAGGGATGATCCATCCAACCGGAAACGGGTGGAGGCCGCTCCCCGGGAGATGCTCCGGGGGTTGGGTTTGGGCAACCGGGAGATCCAGGGCGGCCTCAACCAGCTGCGGCCCATCCTGGATGCTGACTTCGGGACGGTTGAGGAACGGGCGGCTTGGGGGCTTTCCTCGGTGGTTGCCCTTTCGATCCTGCAGCAGATCGGCCGGTTCAGTCCGATTCCGGTGGAGGGGTTCACTTCCGACCGTCCGTTGGGGCAAACCATCCCCCTTCCGGAAGCGTTGCTGCGGGGAGAGGATCTCATCGGGGAACTGGAGGCGGCGGTCCGGACGATGGTGGGGGATCGCCGGGCCGATTGGGGCTTCTCCGAAGCGGAAGCGTCCGATTTCCTCCAGGTCTGGAAGGAGTGGTATTCCGTCGGTTCCGCGGCGAAGGTTGCCGCCGGCAAGCTGAAAGGGGCGATGGAGGACTGGAAGAGGAAGTTGGAGGCGGATCAGAGGGAGCGGCGGCAGGCGGCGCAGGCCGCGATTGCTCAACAGGCGGCTGCTTTCGCGGCCAGGCCAATCGCTGAAATCGACCAGTTTACCGCCGTGGTTGGGGAGTTGGATGCCGCGATCGGGGGAGCGGACAGAGGATTGAATTCCCAGCCGCTGCGGGACGCCCGGACCCGGCTGGTCGGCGCCTTCGTCGCGGGGACGATGGAACTTCTGGATCGTGCCGATCCGACCTCCGTCCCCTCGGTCAGTGAGGCGCTGACCCAGAGCCAAATTCGCAGGCAGCACGAGGCGCTGAGTGAGTCTCAGCGAGGAGAGATCGCTCAGGCTCGACTCCGGCTGGCCAAACGGGCGGTGACTGCCGTCCTGGAGGATTACTCCCGGTTTGCCGAGCAAAGCGAGGCGTTGGCGGTGGAGTCGCACGCCGCCGGCCTGGAAGTCGTTCCCAGTCCGCTGGGTGAGCGGCTCAATTTGGCGATGTCCCTCTCAGATGCTCCGGAATTTTCCGACTTGTTGGCTCCCTACCGGGAGCAGCTGGAAGCGGCGCGGCAGGGGGTTCGGACCGCCGCCGTTTACCTGGAGTTGACCGCCGCCGCGGCCCGGATAGAGGCCGGGGATTTCGACGCGGTTCAGGCGCTTTTGGCCCGCACGGCCCAATATCAAGGGCAGGTCAATCTGCAGCGGCTGCGGGAGAAGGTGGCCGAGAGCTATCTGGAAAAGGTGGTGTTGAATGATCTGGATTCATTTTTCGGCCGTTTCCTCGTGGAAGCGGATTTGGAGTGGCCCGCCGGCTTCGATGCCTGGGAAAAGCAGCTGAACCAGGCGGTGACCGCGATCGGGCAGAAAACCGTTGCCGGGTTCAAGGAGCTTTCCGGTCGGGTGGAGCGGGCCCGGTTTCGGCTGCGGATCCTGACGGCCGCCCGGGGGCTTGGCCGCCTTCCGGAATCTCTGGATGAGAAGACCGTGCAGAGATTCCGATCCGAGATGGAGGTCTCCCGGAAGCTTCTGGGTGAACTCAAGGGGCGGGAGCCGGAAGGGCAGGCCCGGCTCCGGGCCCTGCGCCTCCGGGCTCGGGACAGCCTGCTTCGGGCGGTGGAACGGATTTTCGATGAGATCTTCGAGGAGGTCGATTTTCATTTCTGGTGGGCTCGGTTTCCCTCGTTCCGGGCCGCGATTGCTTTGTTGGGGAATGGGGCCCTCCTTGAGGAGGGCGAGCGTCTCGACGGATCCCAACAGAATCGCCTGAACGATTTCCTCCTCAGCGTTCAGATTACCCTGGAGCACCTTGCCGCCATGAATCAATATGAGGAGTATCAAGCGGCGGCTGAACCTCTGAAGGAGATGGAGCCGGCCAGTCTGCCGGGAGACGGCTCCCAGGCGCTTCGGTTGACCCACCGCTACTCCGGCCGGCAGGTGACGGTCTGGTTTTCCGGCGGGGTCCAGGAGTATAAAACCCAAGGCCGGGGGGGCGGGATGTACCAGATGGTCAGGATTGAGACCGTTTCTCCGCTGGGATGGATCCCGGTCATGGGGAACGAACTGGCGGCCGGCCAGCGCTCACTGGGCAACTGGAAACTCTCCCGGTCGTTTGCCGATCGCCGGCTCCGGCACAAGGCGTTGATTGAACCCGGGAAGAACGGATCCCCTCCAGAGGGGCCGGCGATCGGGGAGCCGGAACAGCACGAGGTTCGGGTGGGTCCGGGCCCGTACGGGATCGAACAGGCGGTCTGGCTCTTCGACTATTCCCGCCTGGATGAGCACATGGGGGATCGCTGGGTTGTTTCCACCGGTGAGGTTCCGGAGGGTCAGATCGATTGGCGGCAGACCATTGCCGACCTGTTGATCGTCCCTCAGGAGATCCGGCAGAACGAGAGGCTGCTCAAGCTGGAGGTTCATGATGTGATGAACCTCTGGAATATTGAAGTGGTGAAATCCTCCGCCGCGGCCGGTTTGGAGGCGGACTTTGAGTCCGGGCTGAGGACTTCCCAGATGCTGGCGGAAGGGGCTTGAGGGGTCCCTTTTTCCGCATCCGTGCTACACTCTATAATGACCCACCAGTGAGCTTAGCCTTCATGTGGGTCATTGTGCCCGTAGCTCAGCTGGATAGAGCACTAGCCTCCGGAGCTAGGTGTCGGGCGTTCGAATCGCCCCGGGCACACTTTTATCGTTGTTCCTCTTGGATGTCGGGCAATTGTTCGGGCGATTCGAAGGGAGCCCCGACTTGTTGAGGGAGCTGCGACGAACGGGAGCGGCGACAACCTTGGGAGGGGCGGCTGGCCGATCTGGAGTCCCCGAAGGGGACGGAAGGCGCCGAATCGCCCCGGGCACACTTTTATCGTTGTTCCTAGTCTCGAACAGCCTTTTCCTGAAGGAGAAAGGGTGATGTCGCTCAGAACCGATCGGGTTTCACAGGCGGTCAAGCAGGAGGTGGCCGATATCCTTCAGAAGGAGCTGAAGGATCCCCGGGTGGGGTTCGTGACCGTGACCCGCGTGGATGTGACCCCCGACCTGCGCCAGGCCCACATTTATTTCTCGGTGATCGGGGAGAAGACCCTGCGGGAGACCGAGGCGGGGCTTAAGTCGGCCGCCGGTTTCGTCCGGACCGAGCTGGGGCGTCGGCTGCGGCTGCGGGTGACGCCGGAACTGTTCTTCAAGTACGACAAGACGATCGAGCAGAACATCCGGATGTCGAAGCTGCTCGATGAAATTCGGGAGGAGGGGGAGGGATCATGAGCTGGAGCACCGTTTCGGAAGCGGTTCGGGTGATTCGGAAGCACAGCCGCTTTCTGATCAGCGCCCATGTGAATCCCGATCCCGACGCGATGGGATCGGCGCTGGCGCTGGCGGGGCTGCTCAAGCGGCTGGGCAAGAAGGTG
>Ga0210019_1001042_pt1 | contig 31026 bp, 27 predicted proteins | sample CryGeyCG2114_020_2_FD_183969 | JGI IMG/M metagenome (GOLD analysis project Ga0210019, IMG submission 183969) | Groundwater microbial communities from aquifer - Crystal Geyser CG11_big_fil_rev_8/21/14_0.20 (SPAdes) (version 2) | ecosystem: Environmental > Aquatic > Deep subsurface > Groundwater ...
CCCGCCGATCCCCGCTACGTCGATTTCGGCGGCTTGAAGATGCTGCAAGTCAGCTGGCGCATGCTCATCTGGCTGGCTCCGTCGATCCTGCAAGGAGTTTTTCACCTCATGATAGGCATCGGGATCGTGCGCAAGCGCTTGTGGGTGGAGCGGCTGATGCGCCTGGGTTGGATCGTGGTCTGGGGTGGGATCGCTTTTGAGAGCGTGGTGTTTGGTACGTACCGCAGCGTGTTCCTCTGGCTGCGCGACGTCTTCGGGGTCATGTTGTTGATGGTGTGCGATTTTGGATTTGTGCGTCCGATGCTGCGCGAGATGCGACATGGTTAACTGGGTGTTACAAAAATTGTTCGGCACGTATCACGAGCGCGAGTGCAAGCGCCTCTGGCCGCTGGTCGCGCAGGTCAACCGGTTCGAGCCCCAGATCCAGAAGCTCACCGATGCGCAGCTGCGCGCCAAGACCGATGAGTTCCGCGCGCGGCTCGCGCAGGCGATGACCGGCCACGAGTTCGTCACGCCCGCCAGCCCGCAGTGGTACGAATTGAACCACGACCAGCGCCAGGAGCTGCGCCGCCAACGCCGCGCGATCCAGCAGCGCGCGCTGGACAGCCTGCTGCCCGAAGTGTTCGCCGTGGTGCGGGAAACCGCCAAGCGCACGGTGAACATGCGCCACTTCGACGTCCAGCTGCTGGGCGGCATGGTCCTCCATGAAGGCAAGATCGCCGAGATGGCGACCGGCGAAGGCAAAACGCTCGTCGCCACCTTGGCGGCGTATCTGAACGCGCTGACCGGGCGCGGGGTCCACATCGTGACGGTGAACGACTACCTCGCCCGGCGCGATGCGCGCTGGATGGGCCCGATCTACCACGCGCTGGGGCTGTCGATCGGTGTCATCCAGGGGGTCGACCCGGCCGAGCGGCGCACCGAGGAGTCGCTCTCTTTCCGCTACGATCCGACCTGGACGCAAACCTCCGAGCGGTTCGTCCACCTACGGCCGGTCACGCGGCGCGAAGCCTACGCGGCCGACATCACGTACGGCCAGAACAACGAGTTCGGCTTCGACTACCTGCGCGACAACATGCGCTTCCGCCAGGACGATCTCACACAGGGCGAGTACCACTACGCCATCGTGGATGAAGTCGACAGCATCCTCATCGATGAAGCGCGGACCCCGCTGATCATCTCCGGCCCGGCCGAAGAGTCCACCGAGCTGTATTACCGGTTGGACCAGATCGTGCGGAGGCTTGACCGCGCGCAGCACTACGAGGTCGAAGAGAAAGAGCACGCGGTGACGCTCACCGAGGCGGGCATCGCGCGCTGCGAGGAGCTGCTGGGGCTGCAGAATTTGTACGAAGAGAGCCACATGCGCCTCATCCACCACATCAACCAAGCACTCCGGGCGCACGAGCTGTACAAGCGCGACGTCGATTACATGATCAAAGACGATGAGATTATCATCGTGGATGAGTTCACCGGGCGGCTCATGCCGGGCCGGCGCTGGAGCGACGGGCTCCACCAGGCGATCGAGGCGAAGGAGGGCGTGAAGATCCGCCAGGAAAACCAGACGCTTGCCTCGGTGACGTTCCAGAACTACTTCCGCATGTACGAAAAGCTGGCCGGCATGACCGGCACCGCCTCCACGGAAGCCCAGGAGTTCAGCACGATCTACAAGCTCGACGTCGTGGCGGCTCCCACCAACCGGCCGCTGAGCCGCATCAACTTCGCCGACACGGTCTATAAGACCGTTGAGGAGAAGTTCGTCGCCGTGGTGCAGGAGATCGTGGAGCGCTATCGCCTGGGCCAGCCGATGCTCATCGGGACAATCTCCATCGAGAAGTCCGAGCATCTCTCGCGGATGCTCAAAGAGCCGGGCCCAATTTTGAAGCGCCTGGGCACCGTGTGCCAATGGGTCGCAAACGAGGTCCAGAAGGAACCGGTCAGCCAGGAGCTGCGTGCGCGCATCGAGCAGCTCTGCGCGCGCCCGGCGAACGCCACGGAGGCGCAAGCTGCCGAGCTCTTGGAGCAGATCAAGCGCGACGCGCCCAAGTCGGTGCTGGTGTTCCGTTTCGGCGACATCTTGCGGCTGGTGCAGACGATGACGACGATCCGCCAAGGGCTGCCGCACAACGTGTTGAACGCGAAGTACCACGAGCACGAAGCGCGTATTGTCGCGCAGGCGGGCCGCAAGGGCGCGATCACGATTGCGACCAACATGGCCGGACGCGGCACCGATATCCTCCTGGGCGGCAACCCGCAATCACTAGCCGATGATGTGATCCGCGAGGAAGAGACGAAACGCCAAGCACCGCTGAGCGACGCCGAGCGCGCCGAGATCATCGAGCGCTTCAAGCGCTCATCGGAGGAAGAGCACAACCAGGTCGTCGCGCTGGGCGGGCTGCACGTGCTGGGCACCGAGCGGCATGAGGCGCGCCGGATCGACAACCAGCTGCGCGGCCGCTCAGGGCGCCAGGGCGACCCAGGGTCGGCGCGGTTCTATCTCTCATTTGAAGATGACTTGATGCGGGTCTTTGGCTCCGACCGCATCGGCAAGCTCATGGAGTTGAAATGGTTCCAGTGGGAAGAGGGGCTGCCCATCGAGCATGGCATGGTGACCCGCGCGATCGAGACCGCCCAGCGGCGCGTCGAAGGCCACAACTTCGATATCCGCAAACAGCTGCTCGAGTACGACAACACGATGAACCGGCAGCGCGAGGTGATCTACGAGCAGCGACGGCGCATCTTGGAAGGCGTGGATCTTCAGGGCCTTGTGCGCACCATCATGGCTGAGATCGCCGACGGACTCGTGGAGACGTTTGCCGCGAAGGAGCTGCGCCCCGACGCGTGGGATTTGGCCGGGTTGCGCGAAGCGGCCAACCGGCAGTTCGGGGTGGCGGTGCCTGAGGAGGCGGTCGCGGGCGATCGCGAGCAGATCGCCGGCAAGTTTGAGGAACTGCTGCAGCAGGCGTATGAGGCGAAGCGCCAGGCGATCGGCGAGGTGATGCCGCAGCTTGAGCGCACGATCTTGCTCTCCATCATGGACGCGAAGTGGAAGGACCACTTGTTCATGATGGACTCGCTGCGGGAAGGGATCCACCTGCGCGGGTACGGGCAGCGCGATCCGCTCGTCGAATACCAGCGCGAAGCGTACCGGATGTTCCAAGATATGATCGAGTCGATCAAGATCGAGTCGCTGACGATGCTGCTGCGCGTGCAGCCCGCCCCGACCGGCGCGCCAACGCCCGCCACAAGCGTGTTCGCGCGCACGCCGGTGAAAGAAATGCATCCGGATGCGTCGCAGGCCGAGCGATTCATTCCCACGGCACAGCCGGTGGAGGAGCCGCCGGCGCCTCGCGCGCCGGTGCCCTCGAGTTCGCGCAAAGCAGCCCAAATCCCCGCGCCGGTCCAGCATGCCGGCCCTAAGGTCGGCCGGAACGATCCCTGCCACTGCGGCAGCGGCAAGAAGTTCAAAAAGTGCCACGGCGCTTAAGTCGGCTCTGGTCTTCTAGCGATGCATAACGCTCCCAATTTTATCCTCGCGTTTACTAGCGCAGCACTGTTGATCGCGGCGTTTCCGCCGTGCAACCAGCCGTGGGCCGCGTGGATCGCCTTAGTGCCGTGGCTGGAGCTGCTCGCCCGGTTAAAACCACGCAAGGCCTTCTTGTGGTCGTGGTTGATCGGCTTCCTGTTCTTCCTTGGCTCGCTGTGGTGGCTTACCAACCTGCGCGCATTCGCCGGGGTCATGGCGTTTGTGGCGTGGCTTGCTTTGTGCGCGTATCTTGCGCTGTTTTTCGGCGCCTTCGGCGCGCTCACGCGCCATGTCCTCGCCCGCCACCCAGCTTCCGGCATTCAGTGGCTGGTTGTGCCGTCGGTCTGGGTCGCGCTGGAGTACATGCGCACGCACTTCCTTTCGGGCTTCGGCTGGAATCCGCTGGCGTATTCGCAAACCCCCTGGCTGCCGCTCATCCAGTTCGCCGATCTCACCGGCGTGTGGGGAGTCTCATTTGTCATCGTGCTGGTCAACGCGCTCATCGCAGGTGCGCTGTGCAAACACCCGAGCACGCGGTGGGCGTATGGGATGGCGGCGATCACGGTGATCGGCTTGTGCGGCATCTATGGCATGCGCGCGCTGTCTCCAGCCGGCCCGCGGCCGCTACGCGTTGTCGTCCTGCAAGGCAATGTGCCGCAGCAGGAAAAATGGGATGAGATCTACAAGGATGACATCCTGCGCCGGTACGAGGGGCTGACCGCGGCCGCTGCCACCGATGACCATCCGCAGCTCATCATCTGGCCTGAGACCTCCGCGCCGGGGTATCTCGCGCTTGATGAGCCGCTGACCCAGCGGCTCTTTGAATTGGCCACGCGCGTGCACACGCCGCTGCTCATCGGTGCGCCGATGGCGCATCTGGAAGGCGTCGTCTGGAAAACGACCAACAGCGCGGTCATGATCAGCGCCGAGGGCCGCATCATGGATCAATACGACAAGCTTCACCTCGTGCCGTTCGGCGAGTTCGTGCCGTTTGAGCGCTGGCTGCCATGGCTTCGGCACTCGCTGCCGCCGGTCGGCGAGTTCGTGCCCGGCACGAAGTCCACGGTGTTTCAGCTGGCGGATCGCGAGGGCCAGGCGCGTCCCTTCGGCGTGCTGATCTGTTTCGAAGACCTCTTTCCGGACCTGGCGCGCCAGCTGGTCCGTGGCGGAGCGCAGTGGCTGGCGGTCATCACCAACGATGGATGGTTCGGGCCCAGCGCCGCCGCGTATCAGCACGCGCAGGCCTCGATCTTCCGGGCGGTGGAGCTGCGCGTGCCCATCGTCCGGGCGGCCAATACCGGCTGGTCCGGGTGCATCGATCCTTCCGGGCGGGTCACGGGGCGGATCCAGCATCCCTCAGGCAGCGAACTGTTTGTCGAAGGGCGCGTGACCTGCGATCTGCCGGTGGGAAGCGGCGCAACGGTGTACAATCGCTGGGGCGACTGGTTTGCCTGGGTGTGCGTGGCGATCGTCCTGCTCGCGGTGCCGACCCGCCTTCGTGCTCGCTCGTAACATTTTGTCCATCTTCGTCTTGCGTTAAATTGACCCGCCAGTTCCGCTACCGTATAATCGAGTCTCACCCATGCCTGCCCGCGACCCTGACGCGAACGATCAAATCCAATCTCGACGCGAGAAAGCCGCTGCCTTGCGCCAGCAAGGGATCGATCCCTATGGGGCGGCGTTTCCCAAGAGCCAGCCGCTGGCCGCGCTGGTCGCCGCCTATGAGGAAGGGAAGGCGGTGGAAACCGCTGGTCGGCTGAGTGCTAAGCGCACGATGGGCAAACTTAGCTTTGCAGACCTGCGGGATGCGAGCGGCAAGATCCAGATCTGCCTCAAGGAAGAGCACGTGGGCGGCCCGGCGTACGCGCTCTTCGGGGGGCTGGACCTTGGCGATATCATCGGGGTGAGCGGGACGCTTTTTAAGACGAAGACCGGCGAAGTGACGGTGCAAGTCGCCCAGCTGGTCGTGCTGGCCAAGGCGCTGCGGCCGCTGCCGGAGAAGTGGCATGGCCTGAAAGATGTCGAGATCCGCTACCGGCAGCGGTATCTGGACCTGATCGCGAACGAACCGGTGCGCCAGGTGTTCCTGAAGCGGGCGCAACTGGTGAGCAGCCTGCGGCGTACGCTGGAGCAGCGAGGCTTCATCGAAGTCGAAACCCCGATGATGCATCCGCTGGCCGGGGGAGCTGCGGGCGAGCCGTTCGTGACGCACCATCATGCACTTGACGCGGACTTCTACCTGCGCCTCGCCCCGGAGCTGTACCTCAAGAAGCTGCTCGTCGGCGGCTTGGAGCGCGTGTATGAGCTCAACCGCAGCTTTCGCAATGAGGGGCTCTCGACGAAGCATAATCCTGAGTTCACGATGCTCGAGGCGTATCAAGCCTACGGCGATTGCGTGACGATGATGGATCTCGTCGAAACGCTCATCAAGCAAGCCGCCCAAGACGTCCTCGGGACGCTCACGTTCACGTATCAAGGCCAGGCGATTGACCTGTCCGTGTCGCCGTGGCCGCGGGTATCCTTTACCGGCACGCTCGCGAAGCTCGGGTTGCCGCCGGATTCTTCGCTTGAGCGCATCAAGCAGGTGCTGCAGGAGAAAAAAGGCATCACGCTCAAGGATTTCACGCGCTCACAGCTGGTCCGGCTCGTGGAGGAGCTCTTCGAGCCCAAGGCGCAGCGCGCGCCGCTGTTCGTCGTGGATTTTTGGACCGAGCTCTCGCCACTGGCGAAAGCGAAGGCGGATAACCCGCTGGTGGCCGACCGGTTCGAGCTGTTTCTCGGCGGCATGGAAGTGGCCAACGCGTACTCCGAGCTGAATGACCCCATCGAGCAATTGCGACGGTTCAAAGCGCAACTCGAGGGGCAGGGGGCAGGGGGCAGGGGGCAGGAGAAAACTCATGCTTCCACGCCCCGCGCCCCGCGCCCCGCGCCCCCAGAGCCGCGGATTGATCAAGATTTCATTCAGGCGCTGGAATACGGCATGCCCCCGGCCGGCGGCTTAGGTGTGGGCATTGACCGCCTAGCGATGCTGCTCCTGGATCAACCCTCGATCAAGGACGTGATTTTGTTCCCGCTGCTCAAGCCTGAGGCCGGCTGATGCGCTACGAGTTTTGGCTCGGGCTGCGGTACCTCTTCGCCAAGCGCAAGGAGCGCTTCATCTCGATCATCGCGCTGCTCTCCATCGGCGGCGTCGCGCTCGGGGTGCTGGCACTCATCGTTGTGCTCTCGGTGATGAGCGGGTTTGACCGCGACATGACCGACCGGCTTATCGGCACCAACGCGCACATCATCGTCGATGCGCCGGGCGGCCTGCGCGATGTGGAGCCGCTGCTGGAGCGCGTGGAGTCTCTCGAGCACATTGAAGGCGTGACCCCCTTTGTGTCGGGCCAGACCGTGCTGCTGCTGCCCGGCTCGGTCTACGGAGTGATCCTTCGCGGGATCGATGCCAAGCGCGAGCCACGCGTGAACCAAATCGCCAACTATGTGGTGTTCGGCCATCTGCCGCTGAAGGACAGCGAAGTCGCGATCGGCACGGAGCTCAGCGCGATGCTGCAGGTCGGGCCGGGCGACACGCTGCGCGTCGCCAGCCCGGTCGACGGCAAGCCACAGGAGCTGACGGTCAGCGGGCTCTTTCGCTGCGGCATGTACGACTATGACGCGACCGTCGTCATCGTCAGCTTGGAGCGGGCGCAGCAACTGTTGCGCATGAATGATGCGGTGACCGGCCTTGGCGTGCGCGCGGACGTCTTCGACCGCACCCATGAGCTGGGAGGCATGCTCCAGGAGGAGCTGGGCCCGGCGTATCGCGTCAGGACGTGGACCGAATTGAACCCGACGCTCTTTGGCGCGCTCAAAGTGGAAAAAACGATCATGTTCATCATCCTCACGCTGATTATTGTCGTGGCCGCGCTCAACATCCTTTCGATGCTGATCATGATCGTGATGGAAAAGACGAAGGACATCGGCATCCTGCGCGCGCTGGGCGCCACGCAAGGCTCGGTCATGGGGCTGTTTCTCTGGCAAGGCTGCGTCGTGGGGTTGTTTGGCATCAGCCTGGGGCTGGCGGGCGGGCTGGGGCTGGCATCGAATCTCAACCACATCGCGGATTGGCTGGAGCGGACGTTTGGCATCGAGGTGTTCCCGCAGACGGTGTACTACCTGGACCATATCCCGACGCAGATCAATGCCTCCGACGTGATGCTGGTCGGTGGGGCGGCCTTGCTGCTGACGGTGCTGGCCAGCACGTACGCGGCGGTGCGCGCCGCACGGCTCTCGCCCGTCGAGGCGCTGCGCTATGAGTGAGATGTCCACCCGCGACCTGACGAGATTTGCAGCGGATGATTGAAGCCAAGGACGTCGTCAAGGAATACGCGATCGGCAAAGTGACGCTGCGGGTGCTCAAGGGCGTGTCGATGCACCTGGAGCCGGGTGGGTTCGTCGCGATCATGGGGCCCTCGGGGGCGGGGAAGTCCACGCTGCTGCACCTGCTTGCCGGGCTGGATACGCCCAACAAGGGCGGGATCTTTTGGGACGGGCAGCCGGTCTCGCGCATGAGCGACGCGCAGCGCGCGCGATTCCGCAACGAGACGCTGGGAATCGTGTTCCAGTTTTATCACTTGCTGCCGGAGCTCTCCGCGGAGGAAAATGTCTTGCTCCCCGCATGGATGGGCGAGTGGGCCGTCCGGCGCGAGCTGCGTGCGCGCGCCAAGAGCTGCCTGGAGCGCGTCGGGTTGGGCAAGCGGCTCCACCACCGGCCCACCGAGCTGTCGGGTGGCGAGCAGCAGCGCGTGGCGATCGCCCGGGCGCTGATGAACGAGCCGAAGTGGCTGCTGTGCGATGAGCCGACTGGCAACCTGGATTCGAAGACCGGTGCGGAAATCGTCGAGCTGCTCGTCGACGTGCACACGCGGCAGCGCATGGGGCTGCTGTTGGTGACGCATCACGCCGCGCTGGCCGAGCGTGCCGACCGGCGCATCACGATGCAAGACGGACGCATTATTTAAAGAAGGAGTCGCAATGAAGGTGTATCTCAACGGCAAATTCGTGGACCAATCGAAGGCGGTGGTGTCGGTGTTCGACCACGGCCTGCTCTACGGCGACGGGGTGTTCGAGGGCATCCGCTCCTACAACGGGCTGATCTTCAAGCTCGAGGACCACATCGACCGGCTCTTCGAGTCGGCGCACACGATCATGCTGCGCGTGCCGATGAGCAAGGCCGAGCTGATCGGCGTCGTGAAGGAGAGCCTGCGCGTCAACAAGCTGCGCGACGCATACATCCGGCTCGTCGTGACGCGCGGTGAGGGCGACCTGGGGCTGGATCCGCGCAAGTGCGCCCAGCCGACGGTGTTCATCATCGCTGACAAAATCGAGCTCTATCCGAAGAAGCTCTATGAGCAGGGACTGGAGCTCATCACGGTGGCCACGCAGCGCAACGTGCCTGAAGCGCTCAACCCCCAGATCAAGTCGCTCAACTACCTGAACAACATCCTGGCGAAAATCGAGGCGATCAACGCCGGCTACGAGGAAGCCATCATGCTCTCGCATTCCGGCTACGTGACCGAATGCACCGGCGAGAATATTTTCATCGTGAAGGACAAGCACCTGCTGACCCCGCCGCCGTACATCGGCGTGCTGCGGGGCATCACCCGCTCGACCGTGATGGACCTGGCGGCCACACAGCGCCTGAACGTGCAGGAGGACTTGCTCACCCGCCACGATTTGTTCAACGCCGAAGAAGTGTTCCTGACCGGCACTGCGGCGGAGATCGTGCCGGTGGTGAAGATCGACGGCCGGGTGATCGGTACCGGCAAGCCCGGCCCGGCGACCAAGAAGCTGCAGGCGGCGTTCCGCCAAGTCACCAAGACCGAGGGCGTGCGGTATTGAGGTGGGGGGCGGTGCCTGGCAGGGGCTTGCCAAACCTGGTAGACTTATAGATACGATGCTGTGCGAACTGTGCAAACAAGCTCAAGCGACGGTGCACCTGACGGAGATCGTCAACGATCAGATGTCGGAGCTGCACCTGTGCGAAGGGTGCGCCAACCAGAAGGGGGCGCAGGTGGAGAGCCATTTCGGCTTGTCCGACTTGCTCTCCGGGCTGGCGGATTTCAGCAAGACCCAGGAGCCTGAGGAGGTTTCGAGCAAGGCGTGCCCGTCCTGCGGCATGACGTACGAGGATTTCCGCAAGGTCGGCCGTCTGGGCTGCTCGCAGTGCTATGCGACATTCCGCCGCAGCCTGGGCAGCCTGCTCAAGCGCATCCACGGTTCGCCGATCCACATCGGCAAATCGCCGGCGCGGCTCATCAAGCCGGCGAAAGTCGGCAAGAGCGAGCTGGCCGAGCTGAAGCGCAAGCTGGAGCAGGCGATCGAGGACGAGGCATTTGAAGAGGCCGCGCGGCTGCGCGACCAGATCCGCCGCATCGAGCAGCAAGAGCAGCCGCACGCCAAACCCAAGAAGTCATGATGAAAGAAATCGACGAGCTCATGAAGCGCCCCAGCGAATGGCTGCGCGGCACCGGCCCGGTGTCGGAGATCGTCATGTCCAGCCGCATCCGCCTGGCGCGCAACCTCGAAAAATTCCCCTTCGCTACCCGAGCGACGAAGGTTTCGCAGGGCGAGGTGCTCGCCGTCGTGCGCGAGGGCTTGCAGCGCACCGGCGCAATGCGGCAGTCGCACGTCTTTGAGATCGGCGACCTGGACGAGGTGGACCGGCAGTTTCTCGTCGAGCGGCACCTGGTCAGCCGTGAGCACATCGTGCACGCCGACCACAAAGCGGTGGCGATCGGGCAGGGCGAGGCGATCAGCGTCATGATTAATGAGGAAGACCACCTGCGCATCCAGGTGATGCAGTCGGGCATGAACCTCCAGGATGCCTGGACGATCATCGACGGCCTGGATGATGAGCTCTCCGAGGTGCTGCCCTTCGCGTATTCCAGCGACTGGGGCTACCTCACGTGCTGCCCGACGAACACCGGCACCGGCATGCGCGCTTCGGTCATGGCGCACCTGCCTTCGCTGGTCATCACCAAGCAGATCAACAAGGTGCTCCACACGATCACGAAGCTGGGGCTGACCGCGCGGGGCCTGTACGGCGAGGGCACCGAGGCGTCGGGGAACTTTTTCCAGATTTCCAACCAAGTGGCGCTGGGACGCACCGAGGAAGAGCTCATGGAGAACATCGAGCGCATCCTCAAGGAAGTGATCCACCAGGAGCAGGCGGCGCGCGAGTCGCTGATCACCAACAACCGCACGCAGCTGGAGGACCGGATCTGGCGCGCCTACGGCATCTTGCGTCACGCCAAGACGATGAGCTCGGGCGAAGCGCTGGATCTGCTCTCGGCGGTGCGCCTGGGCGTCGATCTGGGGCTCATGAACGGGCTGAACCGCACGACGGTGAACGAGATGTTCATTTTCTCGCAGCCCGCCCACTTACAGAAACTGGAAGGCCACGCGCTCACCGCGAAAGAGCGGGATACGAAGCGCGCCGAACTCATTCGTAACCGACTTGGAGGGCCAGCGTGATGTTCAATAAGTTCACGGAACGCGCTCGCAAAGTGATTCTCTTGGCCAAGGAAGAGGCGAAGCGGTTCAACCACGACTACATCGGCACCGAGCATATCCTGCTGGGCCTTATCCGCGAGGGCGAGGGCGTCGCCGCGGCGGTCCTGCAAAAGCTGGGCCTCTCGCCGGAGAAGATCCGCCTTGAGGTCGAGAAGCTCGTCCAAAGCGGGCCGAGCACGATGGTGTCCGGCGACATCCCCTTCACGCCCAAGGCGAAGAAGGTCATCGAGCTGGCCATGGAAGAGGCGCGCAGTCTTGGCCACAACTACATCGGCACTGAGCACCTGCTGCTGGGCCTCATCCGCGAGGGCGAGGGCGTGGCGTCGCAGGTTCTCATGAACCTGGGCCTGGACTTGAACCGCGTGCGCAACGAGGTCATCACGCTGCTGGGCTCCTCGAGCCCGGCGCCCGCCAGCGGCAGCGGCACGGGGGCGCGCACTAAGACGCCGGCGTTGGATGCGTTTGGCCGTGACCTCACGCAGCTCGCGCGCGAAGGCAAGCTCGACCCGGTGATCGGCCGCAAGGAAGAGATCGAGCGCGTGATCCAGATCCTGGCGCGGCGCACCAAGAACAACCCGGTGCTGCTCGGCGAGGCCGGGGTGGGCAAAACCGCCATCGTCGAAGGCTTGGCGCAAATGGTGATTAAGGGCGACGTGCCCGAGATCTTGCGCGATAAGCGCGTCATCATCCTCGACTTAGCACTCATGGTCGCCGGCACCAAGTACCGCGGACAGTTCGAGGAGCGCATCAAGGCGGTGATGGACGAGATCCGGCGCACCGAGAACGTCATGCTCTTCATCGATGAGATCCACACGCTGGTGGGCGCCGGCTCGGCCGAGGGCGCGATCGACGCCTCGAACATCTTGAAGCCCGCGCTGTCGCGCGGCGAGATCCAGTGCATTGGTGCTACCACGCTCGATGAGTACCGCAAGTACATCGAAAAGGATGCAGCACTCGAGCGGCGCTTCCAGACGATCATCGTCGAGCCGCCGTCGGTGACCGAGACGATCGAGATCCTCAAGGGGCTGCGCGACAAGTACGAGGCGCACCACCGCGTGAAGTACCTCGACGAGGCGCTGGAGGCCGCGGCGAAGCTCGCCGACCGCTACATCGCCGGCCGTTTCCTGCCCGACAAGGCGATCGATTTGATCGACGAGTCCGGGTCCCGCGCGCGGCTGTCGGTGCTGACGGTGCCGCCGGACATCAAGGACCTCGAGGACAAGATCGAGCACATCCGCAAAGAGAAGGAATCCGCGATCAAAGGCCAGGATTTCGAGCTGGCGGCCTCGCTGCGCGACCAGGAGCGGGAGTCCCGCGAGCAGCTGGAGAAGGTCAAGGCCGAGTGGAAGAAGACCAAGGGCGAGGCGATGCCGGTGGTGAACGGCGAGGACATCGCCTTCATCGTCTCGAAGTGGACCGGCATTCCGCTGGTGCGGCTTGAGGAAAAGGAAACTGAGCGGTTGCTAAAGATGGAAGCCGCGCTGCACAAGCGGATCATCGGCCAGGAAGAGGCCATCACCGCGATTTCGCGCGCGGTGCGCCGCTCGCGCGCTGGCATCAAGGATCCCCGGCGGCCGATAGGCTCGTTCGTGTTCCTTGGTCCCACCGGCGTTGGAAAGTCGCTGCTCGCGCGGGGGCTGGCCGAGTTCTTGTTTGGCGATGAAGACGCGCTCATTCAGTTGGACATGTCGGAGTACATGGAGAAATTCAACGTGTCCCGGCTTGTCGGCGCACCCCCGGGTTATGTGGGCTACGAAGAGGGCGGCCAGCTGACCGAGCGCATCCGACGGCGCCCCTACTCGGTGGTGCTGTTGGATGAGATCGAAAAGGCGCACCCGGATGTCTTCAGCATCCTGCTGCAGGTGCTTGAAGAAGGCCGGCTGACCGACAGCTTCGGGCGCAAGGTGGATTTCCGCAACACCGTCGTGATCATGACCTCCAACCTGGGCGCGGAGCTGTTCAAGAAGCAGGGCAGCATTGGGTTCGCGTCACCCAAAGAGGAAGTGACGTTCGACAAGACGAAGGGCCAGCTGCTGGATGAAGTGAAGCGGGCGTTCAAGCCGGAATTCCTCAACCGGATCGACGAAGTCATCGTGTTCCACCAGCTGACGCAGGAGAACCTGGTTCAGATCGTCGAGCTGGAGATCACCATGGTCAAGGAGCGGCTGCGTGAGCAAGGCATTGCCATCGATCTGGACGCGTCCGCGAAAACACTGCTTGTGGAAAAAGGGTTCGATCCGATCTACGGGGCCCGCCCGCTGAAGCGGGTGATCCAGCGCTTCCTGGAAGATCCGCTGGCCGAGGCGGTGATCGCCCGGCGCGTGAAAGCCGGGACGATGCTGCGCGCGTTCCGCAAAGGCGAGGCGCTCGACTTTGAGGACGCCACGGTGCCCGCTGAGCGTCCAGCCGCGACAGGATAAGGTTTAGTGACACGCGTCCACGGTCCGCGGTCCATGGTCCACGGCGGCGTTAGAGAGTTTGCCGTGGACGGTGGACTGTCGTCTGTGGACGCTTCATCTTTCCTGCAATGATCGGGCGACTCAATAGCTCATTTTTCCAAACCGCCTCCGCCGCCGGTACGTGGGCGGTGGAGCTCTTCTGGCGCGCCGGCAGCCTGTCGCTGCTCCTCGTCCAGACCGTTGGAGGGCTTTTTCTGCGCCCCTGGCGGGTCCAAGCCGTCTTCTATGAATTGTGGAAAGTCGGCGTCCAGTCCTGGTTCATCGTCTCGGTGTGCTCGCTGTTCATCGGGATGGTGCTCGCTTTCCAAAGCGCCTACCAGATGCAGAAGCTCTCGGCGGAGATCTACATCGCCGGCTTGGTGGCGCTCTCGGTCGTGCGCGAGATCGGACCGGTGATCACCGCGCTCATCGTCGCCGGCCGCGTCGGCTCAGCGATCGCCGCGGAGCTGGGCACGATGAAGGTCACCGAGCAGATCGACGCGCTCATCACGCTGGCCGCCGACCCGGTGCGCTACCTCGTCGTGCCGCGCTTCATTGCGCTCATCATCGCGCTGCCGCTGCTCACCCTCTGGGCGGATGCGATCGGCATCTTCGGCGGGTTCCTCATCGGGACGCTGAAGTTGGGCATCCTGCCCAGCCTCTATTGGAAGATGACGACGCTGCCGCTGGTGTTCAAAGATTTGTTCTCGGGGTTGCTCAAAGCGTTCATGTTCGGGATCATTATTTGCATCGTGAGCTGCTTTGAGGGGTTCCGCACCCAGGGCGGGGCGGAAGGCGTGGGGCGCGCCACGACCGTCGCCGTGGTGTCGTCCTTTCTGCTGATCATCGCCGCCGACTGCCTTATCACCGCGCTGCTCTACTTCGTGTGGCGCTGATGATCGAAATCAAGGATCTGTCCAAAGCCTTCGACAACCACAAAGTGCTTGAACACGTCAACCTGACCATCGAGACGGGCAAGACGATGGTGATCATCGGCCGCTCCGGCAGCGGCAAATCGGTGCTGCTCAAGCACATCATTGGGCTCATGAAGCCCGACGAAGGCTCGGTCCTGATCGACGGCGAGGACATTACCCACCTGGCGGGGCGGGAGCTGGATACGGTTCGCTTGAAGTTCGGCATGCTCTTCCAGGGCGCGGCGCTGTTCGACTCCATGACGGTGGAGGAAAACGTGGGGTTTCCGCTGCGGGAGCACACGAAGACGCCGCCTGAGGCGATCAGGCAGCGGGTCCGCGAATGCCTCAAGCTCGTTGGGCTTGAGGAGCGCGTCGAGGAGATGTATCCCTCGGAGCTTTCCGGCGGGATGCGCAAGCGCGTCGGCCTGGCCCGGGCGCTGGTGATGAGCCCGCAGATCGTGCTCTACGACGAGCCGACCACTGGCATCGATCCCATTATGGCCGATATCATCAACGACCTGATCATCGCGCTGCGCGACCGGCTGAAGGTCACCTCAGTCGTCGTGACGCACGATATGCGCAGCGCCTATAAGGTGGCAGACCGCATTGCGATGCTCTACAATAAAACGATTGTCGAGGTGGGGACGCCGGAGGCAATCCGCAATTCCGCGAATCCCCTTGTCCAACAATTCATCAAGGGCGAAGCGGTCGGCCCGATCCAGGAAGGGTTGCCGGACCGTCGAGTCCTCTCCGGGTGGTCGATGCGGCGCCCGGCGATCGGGTGAGGTGCCATGGCACAGCGCTGGACCTTGGAGATCAAAGTTGGGGCGTTTGTCCTGACCGGCATCGCCCTGCTGCTGCTCTTCGTCTTTTTCATCGGGGACCTGTCCAGCGTGTTCCAGCCGGGCCGGTACGTGCGCGTGTGGTTTGATTCCGCGATCGGCATCGCCGAAGGCTCGCCGGTGCAGTACGCCGGCGTCGAGAAGGGTAAGGTCCAATCCGTCCGCCTCATCTATCCCGAGGGCGCGCCGAAAGTCGAGCTGATGGTCTGGCTGCCCAACGACGTCCAGATCCGCTCGGATGATGTGGCCTCCATCAGCACGTTCGGGCTGCTCGGCGAGAAATACCTGGAGATCACCCCGGGCACCGGGGCGGGCGAACTGCTGGCCCCAAAGGACGTGCTGGTCGGCAAGCCGCCCGTCTCGACGGAGCTGATCATGGAGCGCTCCAATGAAGTGCTCGATGAGTTCAAGCGGGCGCTGGAAGGGTTAAACAGCCTGGTCGGCGACCCCGAGGCGCGGGTTTACCTCAAGGAAGCGCTGGTCGAAGCGCGGGATGCCACGCGGCACTGGAAAGTCCTCGGTGAACGGTTGAACCTGGCCATGTCGTACGCCGAATCAGGGCAAGGCAACCTCGGCAAGCTGCTCTACGACGACGATCTCTATCAGCGGATGGTGTATTTCGTTGACGACCTCCGCGAGCATCCCTGGAAATTGCTCGTCCGCCCGAAGAAACAGAAGCAAACCAATTAAGTCGCTCAAGGCTCACATGAGCCTCCAGCCTCGAGCGAGTTCATGATGCCAAAGCTCAAAACCCTCTACATCTGCCAGCAGTGCGGCGCCCAATCCATCAAATGGGTGGGCCGCTGCCCGGGCTGCGACCAATGGAACACGCTCGTCGAGGAGATCGTCGAGCCGTCCGCCTCATCTTCGGGCCGCGCGCCGCTTGAGGCCGCCGAACCGACCCTGCTGGCCGACGTCGCGCTGGATGAAACCGTACGCACGCGCACGGGGCTCGGCGAGCTGGACCGCGTGCTCGGCGGCGGGATCGTGCCCGGCTCCGTCACGCTGGTGGGGGGCGAGCCCGGCATCGGTAAGTCGACCCTTCTGCTGAGCATGGCCGGGGCCTTGGCGACCCGCGCCGAAGGGCGAGAGGGGCAGCCGAAGGACGGCGGTCCAGGCGTTTTGTACGTCAGCGGCGAAGAGTCGATGCGGCAAACGAAGCTGCGCGCCACGCGGCTGGGCCTGAGCTCCGCGGCGATCCACCTGCTGGCGCACACGCAACTGGAAGTCATCATCGAAGGCATCCGGCAGCTCAAGCCGCAGGTCGTAATTGTGGACTCGATCCAAGTGATGGAAACCGACGCGCTCCAGTCGGCGGCCGGGTCGGTCGGCCAGGTGCGCGCGTGCGCGCAAGCGCTCGTGCGGCTGGTCAAAGAAAGCCGCAGCGCGCTGTTTCTCGTCGGCCATGTGACGAAGGAAGGGTCGCTGGCCGGCCCGAAGGTGCTGGAGCACCTGGTCGATACGGTGCTCTACTTCGAAGGAGAGCCGACGAGTGGATTTCGCCTGCTGCGCTCCACGAAGAACCGCTTCGGCGCCACGTACGAGCTGGGCGTGTTCCACATGACCGCTGAGGGGCTCGTCGAGGTTTCGAACCCTTCCGAGCTGTTTTTGAGCGATCGAACCGAGCCGGTGCCGGGCTGCATGGTCACGGTCAGCCTGGAGGGCAGCCGCCCGCTGCTGGTGGAGGTGCAAGCACTGACCAGCCCGGCCGGCCTGGGCCTACCGCGGCGCCGCACGACCGGCATCGATTTCAACCGCGTGTCGATGCTGTTAGCGGTGCTCGAGCGCCGCGTGGGGCTCCATCAGCTTGCGCAGCAGGACGTCTTCGTCTCGTCCCTGGGCGGCGTGCGGTTGCTCGAGCCGGCGGCAGACTTGGGCATCGCGCTGGCCATCGCCTCGAGCCTGAAAGAGAAACCGACCAGTCGCCAGGATGTGGCGATCGGCGAAGTCGGCCTGACCGGAGAGATCCGCCCGGTGACCAACGTGGCGCAACGCATGCACGAAGCGAAACGCGTCGGATTCAAGCGGTGTTTCATCGCGGCCAGCCGCCATGGGGCGGCGTCGGTCGAGGGCATTGAAATCATTCCCGTCCGCCACGTCAAAGAGGCGGTAGCGCGCGCGCTCGCCTAGCGCGCGGATCATCCCCATCATCCGGTGAGGTGACGCATGGATTTGCGGTTCGTGCGGTTCAGTTTCATCATCATCAGCGCGCTGTTGGGATCGCAGTTGGTCGGGCAAGGGGTGGCGCCGTGGCCGTGGTGGCTGCGCGCGCTGACCGGCGCAGGCTCCGGGGCGATCCTCGTGCTCATTGAGGCTGCCTTGCATCGCGTGGGCCGGGTCTCGGTGCGGGGCTTCTCCGCGGCGGTCTTCGGGCTGCTCTTCGGGCTCATCATGGCCAAACTGGCCTCCGATGCGATCGGGCTCGTGCCGCTGGATGCCGGTTCCGTCGCCACGATCCGCGTGGTGCTGACGTGGGCGTTCTGCTACCTCGGCATGGCGATGGCGCTTCGCGGCCGCGATGAATTCAACGTCATCATCCCGTACGTGCGCCTTTCCCGGCATGACCGCGGGGAAGAGTCCTACCTGGTCGATACCAGCGCGATCATCGACGGGCGGCTGCTGGACCTGTGCAAGACGCGGTTTGTGGAAGGGCGCCTGATCATCCCGCGCTTTGTGCTCAAAGAGCTGCAGGCGGTGGCGGACAGCAACGATCCCATCAAGCGCAGCCGCGGCCGGCGCGGCCTGGAAATCCTCAACCAGCTGCGCCAGCTGACGACAATAGACGTGCGCATCCATGAAGAAGAGCTGCCATCGATCGCGGAAACCGACGCCAAGCTGGTCAAGCTCGGGCAGATCCTGGGCACGCGCGTCATCACCAACGACTACAACTTGAACCGGGTGGCCGAGTTCCAGGGCGTGGGTGTGCTCAACGTGAACGATTTGGCGCAAGCCTTGCGCCCGGTCGTGCTGCCCGGAGAAACGCTGGACGTCAAGCCCATCAAGGAAGGCAAGGAGCACCACCAGGCGGTCGCCTACCTGGATGACGGCACGATGGTGGTCGTGGAAAACGGGCGCGGCTTCATCGGCCAGCAGATTCGCGGGCTGGTCACCAGCGTGCTGCAAACCTCCGCCGGCCGGATGGTCTTCGTGCGGCCGGAAAACTCGCAGCCCAAACACTGATGAGACGATGAGCGTGGTCGCGGTTGTTCCGGCCGCCGGCGTCGGCGCGCGCTTCAACGGCGCCTCGAACAAGCCGTTCGTTGAGCTGCAGGGCGTGCCGATGCTCGCGCATGTCCTGCAGGCGCTGCAGGCGGCTCCATCGGTGCGATGGATCGTCGTTGCGGTGCGCTCCGAACAGCTCAGGGCCGCCCAGGCGCTCATCACGCGCTATCACTTGACCAAAGTCCTGCCGCCCTGCGAGGGCGGGGCCAGCCGCGCGGCGTCGGTGGCTAACGGGTTCGCCGCGGCTCCTGGCGAGGCGCAGTGGGTGCTGGTGCACGATGCGGCCCGGCCGTGCGTGCGCCCTCAGCTGATCGAGGAGACGATCCGCGCCGCGCAGTGCGATGGCAGTGCGGTGTGTGGGCTGCCGGCGTCCGTAACCGTGAAAGCGGTCGATGACGAGCGTGAAGTCCGGCTGACGCTGGACCGCGAGCATCTCTGGTTCATCCAAACGCCGCAGGTCTTCCGCCGCGAGTGGTTCGCGCAGGCGCTGGCGCGCGCGCAGGACCGACTCGACCAGTTTCCCGACGATGCGGCGATGGTGGAATGGGCCGGGTTCCGCGTGCGGGTGGTGGACGGCGATCCGCTGAACATCAAAGTCACGACGCCAGAAGACCTGATGCTGGCGGAAGCAATTCTTGGTTACAGAGCCAGAGGGCAAAAATCAGAGGTTGGACATCAGAAGAAATCGGGCAAGCGCCGGACGCGGTCCGTGCTTGTCTGATCTCTGGACACGATTATGCGAGTTGGTATCGGCTATGACATTCATCGGTTCAACGGTGCTAGGGCCGGCAAGCGCCCGCTGCGGCTGGGGGGCGTCATGATTCCATCCGCCCGGGGGCTGGCCGGGCATTCGGACGCCGACGTGCTGCTGCACGCCGTGGCGGACGCGCTCTTTGGCGCAATCGGCGCGCCCGATATCGGCGAGCAGTTTCCGCCGCACGACCCCCGCTTTCGCAACGCCGACAGCCGCACGTTCGTGCGCACCGCCTGCGAGCAGGTACGGCGCCGGGGGTGGGCGGTCGGCAATGTGGATGCCACGGTGATCGCGGATGCGCCGAAACTGGTCGGCTACAAAGGCCGCATGAGCCGCGCCATCGGCCTCATGCTGGGCGTGGCCGCTTCGCAAGTGTCGGTCAAAGCCAAGACGACGGAAGGTTTTGCGCCGGGCCGCCAAGGGATCGCAGCCCAGGCGGTGGTGCTCCTTGAGCGCTCACCGCGCGCAACACGTCGGAGGGCTTTATGAGCGGATTCTGGTGGGCGCTCCTTGCGCTCGTCGTGGCGGGCCTGGTCGTCCGCATCAAGTTCGAGCCCGAGGTGAAGGCGTGCTTTGAGCGGGACCCGGCGGCGAGGAACTTCCTTGAAGTGCTGCTGACGTATTCCGGGCTGCACGTCATCGTCTGCTACCGCATCGCCCACACCCTGGAGCGGGTGAACGTGCCGGTTGCGCCGCGGCTGATCATGACGCTGGCCCGCTGGCTCACCGGCATCGAGATCCATCCGGCCGCCACGATCGGCCGCGGGCTGTTCATCGACCACGGCATGAGCGTGGTGGTCGGCGCGACCGCGGTGATCGGGGAGAACGTGACGATCTTTCAGGGGGTGACGCTCGGTGGCACCGGCAAAGAGAAGGGCAAGCGGCATCCGACGATCGGCGATAACGTCGTCATCGGCGCCGGGGCGAAAATCCTCGGCAATATCACAGTCGGGCGCGATTCGATGATCGGCGCCAACGCGGTCGTGATCCGCGACGTGCCGGAGCATTCCACCGTCGTGGGCGTGCCGGGGCGCATCACGCGCACGAAGGATCAGCACTTTGCCGGCATCAACCTGGACCACACCCACTTGCCCGATCCGCTTGCCGAGCGCCTGGAGCTTCTCCAGCACGAGATCGACGCGCTCGAGCGCCATTTGAAGGAACACCGCAACAAAACGGAAGCATAGAGCTCCTGCCGTGAAGCTGTACAACACCCTCACCCGCTCGCTAGAGCCGTTCACTCCGCTCGCGCCGCCGGATGTCACCATGTACGTATGCGGCCCCACCGTGTATGACGAGCCGCACATCGGCCATGCGCGCAGCGCGTACACGTTCGACGTGCTGCGCCGCTACCTGGCGCACAAGGGCTATCGCGTGAAGTTCGTCCGCAACGTCACCGACGTGGACGACAAGATCATTCAGAAGGCCCGCGAAGAGCTCGGGGCGGGGGATCTCAAAACCAAGTGCCGGGAAGTCGCAGACCGATACCTTGAGAGCTACCACAAGACGCTCGACCGACTTGGCATTCTTCCCCCGGATATTGAGCCCAAGGCGACGGAACACGTGGTGCCGGACCCAAGCAATGTTGAAGCGACACGAAAGATCGATGCCTCGATGACAGGGTTCATCAGCCAGTTGATCACGAAGAACATGGCGTATCCAGCTGATGGAGACGTGTACTTCTCGGTGCGGAAATTTACGAATTATGGTCGACTGTCGAATCGGTCAATCGATGAGCTACAAGCGGGCGGGCGCGTCGAACCAGGTGAGAAGAAAGAGGATCCACTCGATTTCGCCCTCTGGAAAGCCGCCAAGCCTGATGAGCCGTCATGGAACAGCCCCTGGGGGCCTGGCAGGCCTGGGTGGCATATTGAGTGCTCCGTCATGAGCACGGCCTATCTTGGCGACGCGTTTGATATCCACGGGGGTGGGGTGGACCTGGTGTTTCCGCACCATGAGAACGAAATCGCGCAAGCCCAGGCTGCGGGCAAACCGTTCGCCAAATACTGGGTCCATAACGGACTGCTGATGGTAAACGGGGAGAAAATGTCAAAGTCCCTCGGCAACTTTATTACAGTGGAGCGAGCGCTCCAAGATGCGTTTCAAGAACCTGATGCTTTAAAAGTATTCTTTCTAGGAGCCCAGTATCGGAGTCCTATGGATTACACGCAAAATAATATTCTCGCTGCAGCTAGCCGGCTAGATGGATGGGTAGACTTTTTGCATCTAGCAAGAAACTATAGATCAGCACCTTTATTATGTACTGAGCCGTATCCTAACGAGCTTAAGCAGTTCAAAATAAAATTTTTTGAGTTCATGGATAATGACCTGAATACGCCAGCCGCACTTGCAGTTTTAGATCGACTCATTGCGTGGGGATATGAGTCTGTCGAAGAGAGGACGTTGCTTGTTCAGGGACGGCAAGCAAATGAAGCTCCAATCCGATATAGACCCTCTGATGAAGTAGCGCGGCTCCACGGAAATATTGTTTTGGCCGCAGATACAGTCTTGGAATTAGCCCGTATTTTAGGAGTGCTAAGTGATTATAAAGAAGATGTGGTTCCTGAAGAGATCATGGCTCTAGTTAATGAGCGTGAATTGGCTCGTGGCAAGAAAGAGTTTGAAAAGTCTGACGTACTCCGCAAGCAAATTGAAGAGCTGGGATTCATTGTTGCGGATACCTCTAGTGGGCCAGTTATTCGCAAAAAGAGATAACTGTGCGTAAAGGTTTCTTTATCACGCTGGAGGGACCGGAGGGGTCGGGCAAGTCCACGCAGATGCGGTGGTTGGCCCGGCGGCTGCGCACAGCCGGGCGCCGCGTGGTCGTGTTGCGCGATCCCGGTTCAACGGCCTTGGGACGCGCGCTGCGGCGCGTGCTGCTACACAGCGAGGCTGAGCTCTCGCCGCTCGCCGAAGCGCTGCTGTTCATCGGCGGCCGGGTCGCGCTGGTGGATGAGCGCATCCGCCCGGCGCTGGCCAAAGGATCGGTGGTGCTATGCGACCGGTTCCACGATGCGACCGTGGTGTACCAGGGGTATGCGGGTCGTTTGGACGTGGCATGGCTGGACGCGGCCGGCCGCGCAGCGATTCGGGGATGTCTTCCGCACCTGACCATTCTGCTGGATGTGCCGCCTTCGGTCGGTTTCGCGCGGCTGCACCGCTCGCATGACCGTATGGAGCGCAAGGCCCGCGTGTATCATCGGCGGGTGCGCCGAGGGTATGTGCGGTGGGCGGCACGCAACGCCAAACGCATCAAAGTGGTGGATGCGACCCAGTCGGCTGAGCGCGTCCGCGGCGAAGTAGAACGAGTCGTGCTGGCAAAACTTCAAGGCCATCGGTAATGGCATGGTCTGACGTGCGCGGACATGAGTTGACGAAGCGGGTGCTGCAGGCCCAGCTGGCAGCCGGCCGCGTCCCCAACGCGTACCTCTTCGCCGGGCCGGAGGGCATCGGCAAGCGCCGCCTGGCGCTGGAGATGGCCAAGGCGATGAACTGCCTCAGCGACGGCTCGCGGCCGTGCGATGCGTGCACGACCTGCAAGCAGTTCGCGCGCGAAGCGCACCCTGACCTGCATCTCGTCGTGCCCAGCGGAGCCTCGGAACAGATCAAGATCGACGACGTGCGCCAGGTGATCGGCCGCGTGCAGTTGCGGCCCTTCAACGCCAGGCTGCAGGTCGCGGTGATCGACGGCGCTGACCGGCTGACGGATGAGGCGGCCAACAGCCTGCTGAAAGTGCTCGAAGAGCCCCCGGCGGGCGCCCGGTTTTTGCTGACGACGTCGCGCCTGGCGTTTTGCCTGCCGACGATCACGTCGCGCTGCCAAATCCTGCGGTGCATGCCGCTGAGCTCGCCGGATGTGCAGTCTCTCCTCGTCGAGCAGGGGGTGGATCAAGCAACGGCCGCCTCGGTGGCCCCGCTTGCCGGCGGCAGCGTGAAAGCGGCGCAGGAGCTCCTCGAGCGGTGGGAAGACCGGCGGCGGATCGCGTCACGCTTGGCCGGCCCGCCGATCGCCGGGTGGTTTGAGCAGCCGCTGCCTGAGACGCGCCAGGACGTGGCCGAGCTCCTGGAAGAAATGACCGCCTGGCTGCGCGACTTGGCGGTCATCGGAGCAGCCGGTCCCTCGCACGCGGCGCATCGCGATCACGCGGAGACGCTGGTGCGCCAATCCCGCGCCATCGATGTCGAGCGGTGCGTGCAGACCGCCATGGAGCTGGTGGAGCTGCGCGAATCGCTGCAGCGGTACGCCAACCCTCGCGTGGTGGCATCGCTCGCCCGCGAGAAGTGGCTGTCGCTGGTCGGGACTTCGTGATGCCAAAGCCTGTGTATCTCACCACGCCGCTGTATTACGTCAACGCCGCCCCCCACATCGGCCACTCGTACACCGAAGTCGTCGCGGACTGCCTGGCGCGCTATCACCGGGCCAAGGGGGCGGAGGTGTTTCTGCTCACCGGCACCGACGAGCACGGCCAGAAGATCGAGCAGGCCGCCGCCGCCGCCGGCAAAACACCGCAAGCGTTTGTGGACGACGTGGTTCAACACTTCCAGAAGCTTTGGCAGCTGCTGAACATCCAATACGACGACTTCATCCGCACGACCCAGCCGCGGCATGTGCAGGCGGTGCAGCAGATTCTCACCACGTTGCGCGATCGAGGCGCACTGACGCACGCGTCGTATCAAGGCTGGTACTGCACACCCGACGAGACGTTCTGGACGGAAGCGGAGCTGCACCAGGCCCCCGGCCAGGCCGCGCCGCTGTGCCCGCAGTGCCAGCGGCCCCTGGAGCCGGTGAAAGAGGAAGGCTGGCATTTGCCGCTGCGCGCGCATCAGCCCTGGCTGAAGGCGTACGTCGAAAGCCATCCGGACTTCGTGTGGCCGGAGAGCCGCTATAACGAGCTTAAAGCGCTGCTCGAGCAGCCGCTGCCGGAGTTTCTCTCGATTACGCGGCCGAAACATCGTGTCGCCTGGGGAATTCAGGTGCCGTTTGATCCGGACCACGTCGTGTACGTGTGGGTGGATGCGCTGCTCAATTACATCACGGTGCCTGGCTATCGCGGGGAAGACCCGCCCTCGGAATCGTTCACACGTTTATGGCCGGCACGCTGCCACATTATCGGCAAGGATATCCTGCGCCACCACGCGCTGTATTGGCCCATCCTGCTGCATGTGCTGGGGTTCGCGGATGACCAAATCCCGCGCATCGTGACGCACGGCTGGTGGAAGGTGGGCGAGCAGAAGATGTCCAAATCCTTGGGCAACATCGTCAACCCGCTGGTGGTCATCCGGGAAGTGTTGAAAGGCCAGCCGTACGCGGCGGATATTTACCGGTATTTCCTGTTGCGGGAAGTGCCCTTCGGTCAGGATGGGGCGTTTTCTGAAGAAGCGCTGCTGGGACGCCTCAACGCCGACCTCGCCAACGATCTCGGCAATCTAGTGAATCGGACGTTGTCGATGCTTGAGCGATATTGCCATGGGGTCATTCCGGCGGTGGCAACCATTGGCTGTGCCGTTGAGGACGAGCCGCTTCAGCGCACAGCGCTGCAGCTTTCGCGCCGGGTGGAATTAGCGACGGAGCAGTTCGCATTTTCAAACGCGCTCGAAGCCGTCATGCAACTCGTCAGTCAGGCGAACCAGTACGTCGAAGCCGTCACTCCGTGGAAACTGGCGAAGCAGCCGGATCAGGCCAAGCGGCTCCAGATGGTGCTGGGTGCGCTGGCTGAGGTTGTGAGGATTGTGGCCATCGTGCTCGAACCCTTCATGCCGTCGGTCAGTGGCGCCATCTGGCGTCAACTCGGCTGCGGCGATCGCCCGCGCCAGCTGGAAGACGCCGCTCGGTGGGGCGCGCTGCCCGTGGGCCAGCGGATCGGCGAGCACCCGGTGTTGTTTCCCAAACCTGAGATGATGAAGACGACATCATGAGCGAACGGTCGAAGATGTCTCTCATGCAGCATATTCTTCGCGGGCGGATCTTCTATGTGCTCCTAGGGGTGTTCGTCATCGCGCTGCATGTCCGGACCGCGACATTACAACCGCCGAGCCCGGCGGTGGCAAGCCCTCCCGCGGCTGGGACGGCCGGGCGTCCGACGCCGGCAATCAAAGACAGGCCGTCGGCGCAGCCCGAACATATCGAGGACACATTGGTCTGGCTGCCGAAGCAGCTCGACCGGACCGCGATCGAGCGGCTCGCAATGCAAGAGCCCCGGCTGGTCGGGCTGCTGATCGTCCTGGCCGGCACGTTCGCGGCGATCATGCTCATCGGCCTCTACCTGAGCCTGCGCGATCTCAAACGCCGGCGGCTCTCCGAGCTGTGGCGCTTTACGGCGCCTCCGCTGCCCGCGTGGTCGCTGGGAGAGCTGGGGCGCATCATCTGTCTCTGCGTCATGGTGATTGCGCTCATTCCGTTCGTGCAGTTGGCCGTCGCTGCCTATCAGATGGCGTGGAAGCCGGATCGCAACTTCTGGATCGCGGTGTCGATGCTCGGGCTGGATGGGTTCATCATCCTGACCATTCTGGCGTTTGCGAACCACAAAGGCCGGTCCGCCATCGAGACGTTCGGGTTCGTCGGCGACCGGCCGAACCGGTCGATCCGCACCAGCGTGCGGGGCTATGTGGCCGCGTTTCCATGGCTTGTGTTGCTGCTTGTCGCCATCGTCGAAGTCGTGCGCCTCACCGGCTGGAAGCCGCCGGAAGAGCCGATCGCCCAGTTGATTTTTCAAGAGGGCCGGCCGCTGGTGCTGGCCATGACCATGGTGCTCGCCTGCGTGATCGGGCCGATCGCGGAGGAGCTGCTCTTCCGCGGGGTGCTCTACGCGGCCGTGCGCAAGCGCACGTCGTGGGTCATCGCGATGCTCGTCAGCGGAGCGCTCTTCGCGCTCATCCACACCAACCCGCTGGGCTTCATCCCGATCATGGGACTGGGCTGTCTGCTGGCGTACTTGTATGAGCGCACCGGTTCGCTGGCCGGGCCGCTCCTGGTGCACATCGTGCACAACACGTTGCTCATGAGCCTGGCGATGACGGTGCGGCAGCTCATGGTGCAACACAGCGCCCTCGCCGGCCAGTGAGCGATAGCGCGATGCGGACCGTCCGGATGCTTGGGGAAGCGGGCCTCATCGACCGGCTGCGCCGGGGGTTGCACCGCCCAAGCTCGGTGCTGGTTGGGATCGGCGATGATGCTGCGGTCTTGGCGCCGACGGGTTCGATGCGGCTGCTCTTTGCCAGCGACATGGTCGTGGAAGGCGTGCACTTCCGCCGCGGGCGGACTCCGGCGCCCTGGATCGGCTGGAAGGCGCTGGCGGTGAACGTGAGCGACATCGCGGCGATGGGCGGGTGGCCTCGCTGGGCGGTCGTTTCGCTGGGCCTGCCCGCATCCACGCCGGTGCGTTTCATCGATGGGTTGTATGCGGGACTGGAGCGATGCGCGCAGCGCTTCGGCGTCGCCCTCGTCGGCGGCGACACCGTGCGCGCGCCGCAGGTCGTGATCGATGTCGCGATCGTCGGCACGGTCAGCGCCGCGCATCTGACGCTGCGCAGCGGGGCCCGCGTCGGCGATGCGCTGTTTGTGACCGGGCGGCTGGGCGGCTCGTACCGCAGCGGACGGCATGCGCGCTTCATGCCGCGGCTTCGCGAAGCGCACCTGTTGTTGCAGCGCGTGCCGGTGCGGGCGATGATGGATGTGTCCGACGGGCTGGCTTCGGATTTGTGGCAGATGAGTCGGGCCAGCCGAGTGCGGCTGCGCATCGACGCGCAGCGCGTGCCGGTGCATCCATCGGCCAAAACGCTCGAGCATGCGCTGATGGACGGGGAAGACTTTGAGCTGCTCTTTGCGGTCAGATCGCGCGACGCCGCGCGCGTGCCGAGGCGTCTTGGCCGCTGCCCGGTGACGCGCATCGGCTCGGCGATCGGCCGCGGCATCGGCGTCGAGTTGGCAGGCCGCAGCGGCCGGATCACTCCGCTGGTTCATCGAGGCTTCAAACACTTCTGATGGCGGCACGAGGCACAAAACGCCAGACCCAGCAGGGCGGTGCGGAATTCATCACCGCCTCCGTGGAAGAGACCCAGGCGCTTGGCGAGCGTCTAGGGGGCCTGCTGCAGGCTGGCGATGTGGTCGCGCTGCACGGCGAGCTCGGCAGCGGCAAGACCACGCTGATCCAGGGCATCGCGCAGGGACTGGGCCGTGATCCGGCGTCGATCAAAAGCCCGACCTTCGTGCTGATGCGGGAATATCCTGGCGACCTGCCAGTCGTGCATATCGACGGATACCGCCTGGAAGGCGCTCCGGCGGTGTCATGGCTTGATCTCGATCTGATTTTTTCGCCGCACAAGCTCACGTTGATCGAATGGGCTGAACGCTTCGAAAGGTTGCTGCCTGACGAACGCCTGGAGGTTCGCCTGAGCCACATCAGCGCCAACCGCCGCCGGCTCATCATCAGTGGGCACGGCTCGCGCGCTGAGCGGATCGTCAAGGAACTGGCACCTACAAGTAGCGGTCCACAACCTGCGGCGGAGCCGGAGCCTCATGTTACTGGCGATTGATACCTCCAGCCGGCAGCTTGGCATCGCGCTCTGGCATGATGGCCAGATCGCGTCCTCCTATGAGCTGCTGGCCGAGTACCCGCATGCGGTTGAGCTGCCGGCGGCAGTCAAGCGCGTGCTGGAAACCGGGCACGCGACACTGGCGCAGCTCGATGCGATCGCCGTCGGGCTCGGCCCGGGATCGTTCACCGGGTTGCGCATCGGGCTCGCGTTCGTGAAGGCGATGGCGTTTGCGGCCAAGAAACCGGTGATCGGCGTGCCCTCGCTCGATGTCATCGCGGCCAACGTCTCGACCTCGCCCGGGCTCGTATGCGCGTTCCTCGATGCCCGGCAAAAGAACGTCTATGCAGGGCTCTTCCGGATGGTGGACAGTCTGCCGCAGAAAGCGTCCGAGTATTTCCTCGGGCCTCCCGCGGACTTCCTGAAGACCGTGAAGGAGCCGGTCATCCTGGTGGGCGATGGATGCGCGCTCTACCGCGCGCTGGTTGAAGAGCGCCTGGGTGGGCGCGCCTCATTCGCCCCTCAGGAGCTGTGGCTGCCGCGAGTGACCGTCCTGGCGCGCCTGGCGGCCGCGCGCTTCGCCGCCGGGCAGCGGGATGATGCGGCCGCGCTGGTTCCGCTCTACCTCTATCCGCTGGATTGTTCGGTCCGCGGCCCTGACCGCCCCACCGCGGTGCTCCCGAAGGCCGCCGTATCCAGCACGTCCGCCTGAGTCGCCCTTTCGCTCTACCCCCTGCAGTGCTATAATTTACGTTTACCATGACCACCAAAATGAAGGGCGCGCAGATCCTGGTGGAGTGCCTGAAGCGCGAGGGTGTCGATGTGGTCTTCGGCATCCCCGGCGGGGCCAACCTCCCCACATTTGACGCGCTGTACAAATCGGATATCCGCGTCATCCTGACGGTGCACGAGCAGGGCGCAGCCCACATGGCCGACGGCTATGCGCGCGCCACGGGCAAGGTGGGGGTGTGCGTGGCCACGTCAGGCCCCGGCGCCACCAACCTCGTGACCGGCATCGCCAACGCCTACATGGATTCCATCCCGATCGTGGCGCTCACTGGCCAGGTGCGCACCTCGGTGATCGGCAATGACGCGTTCCAGGAAGCCGACACCGTCGGCGTGACCCGGCCGGTCACCAAGCACAGTTATCTCGTGAAAGATGTGCGCGACATGGCGCGCGCAGTGCGCGAGGCGTTCTACATCGCCCGCACCGGACGGCCAGGACCGGTGCTCATCGACTTGCCGGTGGACTCGACGGTGAACGAGACCGAGTTCGTCTACCCGGAGCAGGTGAATATCCGCGGCTACCGGGTACAGGCGGCCCCGCCCATCCAGACCGCGCAGGTACAGGCGGCCGCCGAAGCCATCAAGCGCAGCACCAAGCCGGTCATCTACGTGGGCGCGGGCGTGATCCACAGCGGCGCTGCAGCCGAGCTGATGCAATTGGCCAGGACGCTGCGGGCTCCGGTGACGACCAGCCTCTTGGGGTTGGGCAGTTTCCCGGAGACCGATCCGCTGAGCCTGGGCATGCTCGGGATGCACGGGTTCGAGTACACGAACCTGGCGGTGGCTGAATGCGATGTGCTCATCGGCATCGGGGCCCGATTCGATGACCGGGTGACCGGCAAGCCGGATGAGTTCGCCAAGAAAGCCAAGAAGATCCACATCGACGTGGATCCGTCGTCGATCAACAAGACGGTGGTTGTGGACTACCCGATCGTCGGCGACGTCAAGGACGTGCTGTGTTTGCTGCTGTCGATGGTCAAGCCGCTGGACACCGACGCGTGGCTGAAGCGGCTGCAGACGATGAAGGAGCAGGCGCCGCTGACATACCGCGAAAAGGACCGGATCCTGCCGCAGTACATCATCCAGCAGGTGTCCGAGGCGACGAAGGGCAACGCCATCATCGCGACCGGCGTGGGCCAGCACCAGATGTGGACCGCGCAGTATTACCAGTTCAACCGTCCGCGGACGCTGGTCACCAGCGGGGGCCTGGGCACGATGGGTTTCGGCCTACCGGCGGCGATCGGCGCGCAGTTCGGCTGTCCGAAGGACACCGTGTGGGACATCGACGGCGACGGCAGCTTCATGATGACCGCGCAGGAGCTGGCCACCGCCGCGAAACACCGCCTGCCGGTGAAAGTGGCGATCATGAACAACCAGTTCCACGGCATGGTGCGGCAGTGGCAGGACCAATTCTACGAGGGCCGTTACGCCTCCTCGGAGCTGAACCCGGTGAATTTCGTGAAGCTGGCCGAAGCCTATGGCTGCGTGGGCATCCGGGTGGAGCGCAAGGCGGACGTGCGGCCGGCCATCGAGCAGGCCCAATCGGTGAAGGACCGTCCCACCGTGATCGACTTCCTGGTGGAGCAGAAAGAGGACTGCTGGCCGATGATCGCGCCCGGCAAGCCGCACTTCCAAATGCTGGGCACGTATGAGATGCTCAGCAAAGACGGCGGCGTGGCCCAGCGGCGGCGAGCCACCCCCGACGAAGAGTCAAAGCTGAGCCTTGGCTGAGATGAACGAGAAGCATACGATTTCGTGTCTGGTCGAAAATCACTTCGGCGTGCTGGCGCGCATCTCCGGGCTGATCAGCGCCCGCGGCTTCAACATCGATTCGCTGACGGTCAGCGCGACCGAAGACCCCACCGTGTCCCGCATGACGATCGTCGTCGACGCGGATGCGGTGAAGCTGGAGCAGGTGAAGAACCAGCTTAACCGGCTCATCGACGTGATCGAGGTGCAGGAGCTGAAGGAAGGCCAATTTCTCGACCGCGAGCTGCTGCTGGCGCGCGTGCAGGTCAACAGCAAAGGCCGCGGCGCGGTGGAAGAGCTCCTGAAGCGCTTCGGTGGCCGGATCGCCGATGCCAACGACCATTGGGTCGCGGTGGAAGCGACAGGGGGAACCAAGCAGCTCGATCAATTAATCGAGCAGTTGCGCCCGTACGGCATCACCAAGCTCGTACGCACCGGCCGTGTGGCGCTGGAGAAATAATGGCGAAATTCTTCCGCTCATAATGGTTCCGTGGCCGATCGGGTTGCTCGCCATCTTCTACGCCGTTATCGCAACGATCGCTTCCTCCATGGCATGGAAGATCATGATCGGGTCCAGCGAGCGCCCATTCTTCTGGCCGGCGCTGTGGATGGTGCTCTCGGCGGGCGCGACCTACGGCCTGGTGATGCTCAAGCCATGGGGACGGAAACTGGCAGTTTGGACGTCGCTGCTGATGATGGTCACGATTTT
>Ga0210019_1001044_pt1 | contig 30998 bp, 32 predicted proteins | sample CryGeyCG2114_020_2_FD_183969 | JGI IMG/M metagenome (GOLD analysis project Ga0210019, IMG submission 183969) | Groundwater microbial communities from aquifer - Crystal Geyser CG11_big_fil_rev_8/21/14_0.20 (SPAdes) (version 2) | ecosystem: Environmental > Aquatic > Deep subsurface > Groundwater ...
TTTTCATTAAGCATTTTTTTGAGCATGATTCTATTGATTGCATCAATTACTGCCTTTACGCTAGTAGTTACTATATCTTCGCCAACTGACTTTGCAGAAACTTTGTTTCCCAATGCGTCCTCGACTTTTACTGTGACTTCACATAATGCGCTAGAGCCGCCTGAAATTGACGCCAACCCGTAATCCTTGATTCTAATCTCAGAGAGCTTTCCTGTGATCTTTTGAATTGCATTAAGTGCAGCATCAACTGGACCTACGCCATAATCGGTTCCGACATGATCCTGACCATCTATGTTTAACTTTACAAAAGCATACGGCATGGTTCCAATTCCAGTAGATACTGAAAAACCAGTTAGTTGTACAAGTCTTTTAAGATCTTTTTCTCCCATGATGTCACTTGCAATGGATAGTAATTCTACATCAGTGAGTTGTTTTCCTTGATCACCTATCACTTTGACTTTCTCTAAGATTTGTTGCGATTGTTCTTCAGTTGGTTTTACTCCATACTCTGCCAACATTGCATTCATTCCATGAACTCCTGCATGTTTTCCAACTTGAAGCCATCTTTTTCTTCCAACCAACTCAGGACTGATTGGTTCGTATGTGAGAGGATTGCTCAACACTCCATGTGTGTGAATGCCAGATTCATGGCCAAATGCATTTGCGCCGACGATGGCCTTGTTTGGTTGAACAGCAATTCCCACAGTCTTTGAGATGAACCTAGAAGTATCATAAATCAATTCAGATTTTATGTTAGTTTCATATTTTTGATCATATGGCAAGCATTTCAATGCCATGGAAAGCTCTTCTAATGAAGCGTTTCCTGCTCTTTCGCCAATTCCATTTATTGTAACATGCGCACATGTTGCTCCGGCATGAATTCCAGCTAAGGAATTTGCAACTGCTAAACCAAAATCATTATGACAATGAACACTTACTGGGAGTTTTGTAGCTTCTACTGTATCACGTGTAATTTCTGCCATATATTCAGGAGTTGCATACCCTACAGTATCAGGGATGTTTACTCTATCAGCACCTGCCTTTGCAACTTCACCAAACACTTTTTTCAAAAATTCTCTATCGGTTCTTGAAGCATCCTCAGCTGAGAATTCCACTTGGAGACCACGAGATTTGCCATATTCCACTGCCTCTATTGCTTTTTCAAGTGCTTGGTCTCGAGTCATTTGGAGTTTGTATTCCAAATGAATGTCAGAAGTTGCAATAAAAGTATGAATGTAATTCAATCCTGCATCAACTGCAGCGTCAATATCTTTTTTGATAGTTCTAGTCAACCCTGCAATCTCGCAAGACAAGCCTTCGCTTGTAATCATCTTGACTGCTTTGAGTTCGCCATCAGAGATTACTGGGAATCCGGCTTCTATGACATCAACGCCCAACTCATCAAGCTTTTTTGCAATGGCAAGTTTTTGGTCAGGAGATAATGATACACCAATTGTTTGCTCTCCATCTCTTAATGTAGTGTCAAATATTCTAACTTTCATGCCCCACTCCTCTGCAAAGCTGCAACGCCTGTTCGTGCAACATCGATGATTCCAAATGGTTTTGCCAATTCTTCAAATGCTTTGATTTGATCAGGAGTTGCAGTCAATTCTACCATGATGGAATCTTTTTTCACATCATGTACTTTACCGCCATACGCATTTGCCAATTTGTTAATTTCCATACTATCATTAGCATTACTGAGTTTTATCTTAAAAAGACTAAGTTCACGATAGACTGTTTTGTGCTCGTCTAAATGCTCGACTTTTACAGTATCAATCATTTTATCTAGTTGCTTTACTATCTGATCGATTTGTTTTTCATCACCATACGTGGTAATGGTCATCTTTGAGTATTCTGGATTCTCAGTTACACCGACAGAGATACTATCGATGTTAAAGTTTCTAGATCTGAAAAGATGAGTTACTTTAAACAAGATTCCAGGTTTGTTTTCAACTAAAAGAGAAAGAATTGCCCACATGATCAATCACTAAGAGGGTAAAATCATTTCCGACAATGAAGTTCCAGGAGCTACAAATGGCAATACATCTTCTTCAGGATCAATTGGAATGTCAATTACTGTTGCAACATTGCTGCTCAACGCAGTTTTGATTGCTTTGTCAAGTTCATCCATTGATTGAGCTCTAATTCCTTGAGCGCCATACGACTCTGCTAGTTTAACATAATCAGGACAACTTTTTTGGTCCACACCAACCATTCTTCTATTGTAGAAAGTTCTTTGCCATTGGGCTACCATTCCCAATGATGAGTTGTTTAAGAGAAATACAATTACTGGAATGTCTTCTAGCACAGCAGTAGCAAGAGAGTTTTCAGTCATACTAAAACTTCCATCACCTGCAATATCTACAACTGGAACATCAGGCTTTGCAACTTTGGCGCCAATTGCTGCTGGAAATCCCCAGCCCATAGTACCAAGCCCAGTTGAGCTAAAGAAGGTACCAGGTTGAATTACATCATAAAACAATGAAGCCCACATTTGATGTTGTCCCACTTCAGTAGTTACAATAGATTCTTTTGGCAATAATTCACGAAGTTTGCGCAATATTTTTGCAGCACCCATTTCTCCGGGATGTAGTTTCAAGTTTTCTTTCCAGTATGCTTTTGTCTCTTTGACATGTTTTAACCAAGGAGTCTCCTCAGTTTTTTTAATTGCTTTTTGTAAAAGTAACTTTACCATAACTCGGAGGTTTACACGCACATCTCCAATTACTGCAATTTGTGCAGTCTGATTCTTGCCAATTTCTGCAGGATCAACATCCATATGAATAATTTTTAATCGCTTCTCAAATGCCTCAAATGTCCCAACAGATCTATCAGAGAATCTAGTTCCGATTGCCAACACACAGTCAGCTTCTGCCATCATTTTGTTGGCTTCTGCATGTCCATGCATGCCAATTGGACCTAACGACAAAGGATGATTTTCAGGAAATGCTCCTTTGCCTTTGAAAGTAGTAACTACTGGAAGCATGAGAGCTTCTGCAATAGATTGTAATTCTGCAAATGCAGATGAGATTATTGTACCGCCACCAGCTAAGATAATGGGTTTTTCAGCATGAAGTAACATGTCGATTGCTCTTTCAACATTAACAATATCAGGATCAGCCCAAGGAGAATATCCTTGAATTTTAAATTCGTCTGGAAAATTCATTGGTGCTTCATTTGTTTGAACGTCTTTTGGAATGTCAATTAATACAGGTCCTGGTCTGCCAGATTCTGCAATAAAAAATCCTTTTTTTACAACTTCTGGAATTTCACCAGCGGTTCTTGGTTGAAACGCATATTTTACAACAGGGTTTGCCATTCCAATAATATCGCTTTCTTGAAACGCATCCTTACCAATCATGTTAACAGGTACTTGTCCTGTTATTGCAATCATTGGTGCAGAATCAGCTTGTGCAGTTGCAATTCCAGTCAAAATGTTAGTCGCACCTGGACCAGATGTAGCAAAACAAACACCAGGTTTTCTACTGACTCTGCCAAAGCCATCTGCCATGTGAGCAGCTGATTGCTCATGTCTTACCAAAATATGTCTAATATTACATCGTGTAAATTCATCATACATTGGAAGATTTGCACCACCAGGCAATCCAAATACCTGTTTGACGCCTTCTTTTTCCATAGCCGTCATCAAGGCCTTTGCACCTGTCATACTTTCCATTTTATTCATCAAATTTCTCTCCATAATTTTAAGCTAGTAAAATTGTGAGCACACTTTACAGTAGAACAATTACAGGCAAATTTTTGCCAACTGTTTTAGTTAATTCTGTGCTCATTGAAATCAAACAAATAAACAATTAATAATTTATAAAGATTCTCAGAAGAATAGCCGTGTTTTTACTAGTAATAGTACAGAAGACTTAAACTGATATTTCCTATACTTGAAGCGAACTGTTTTGAATGATAATGAAGAAATCATTAAAGTCATAGAAACATTATTTCAAGCAGGAATCACAAAAGATCTTTCAACATTAAGAGAAATTCATCTAAATGATCCTAAATTCTCTAGCTTCAGCGATTTACCGCCATATGATCTTAAAGATTATCAAACAACAATAGAACTTGAAGAATTACGATTTGTAAGTATTTCAGATTACACGTATGAAATTAAAAATCCAAAAATTAGTTTGTTTGGAGATACAGCAGTTGTAGCTCTGGAATTAATTCAAAAAGGAATGTTAGTAGATAACAGAACATACACTGGAGAACATCTAGTGATAGCAGGGCGTGCAACATTTGTGCTAGTGAAACAACCAACATGGAAAATTGCTCATATTCATCTATCAAAGATTGACTGATAGTTTTCTATTGTTTTTTAGGAGTTGATTTAGGTTTGTTTTGATTAGGTTTGTTTTGATTAGGTTTGTTTTGATTAGGTTTGTTTTGATTAGGTTTGTTTTGATTAGGTTTGTTTTGATTAGGTTTGTTTTGATTAGGTTTGTTTTGATTAGGTTTGTTTTGATTAGGTTTGTTTTGATTAGGTTTGTTTTGATTAGGTTTGTTTTGATTAGGTTTGTTGGGTTTGCTTGATTTCTTTTTTGGTTCTTCATTAACTAATTTTTTGTACAAATTAAAAGCTTGATCGACATTTAGATTTCCATGTACAATTGCACGTACTGCTTTAATCATAGAAACTGGATGTTCAGATTGCCAGATATTTCTGCCCATATCAACACCTACGGCGCCGCCTTTGATTGCATTGTATGTCAATTGTAATGCATCACGTTCTGGAATCTTCTTTCCGCCTGCGACAATAATTGGTACAGGACAAGATTGAACAACCTTTTCAAAATTATCACAATAGTAAGTTTTGACAATATGTGCACCTTGTTCAGCAGCAATTCTACAGGCTAAGGAAAGATATCGCGCATCTTTACCAAGTTCTTTTCCAACTGCAGTGACTGCTAAAACAGGCAATCCATACTTTTCAGCTTCGTTTACCAGTTTTCCTAAATTAACAATTGTTTGATATTCATATTTTGAGCCAACAAAAATAGACATTGCAAGTGCACTTGCATTCAATCTAATTGCGTCTTCAATAGATACAGTAATGTCTTCTTGAGACAAGTCATCGCCAATGATACTTGAACCACCAGACACTCTCAATACCATAGGAACATCAGTTGTTGCAGGAACTGATGTTCTTTGAACACCTCTAGTAAGCATTAAGGAATCACAGTGTCTCAAAAGTGGTGCAATTACTTTTCTCGGATTTTCTAATTTTTCAGTTGGGCCAAGAAAATATCCATGATCGACAGCCAACATTAGAGCGCGATTATTGTGCGGTTTAATGATACGAGAAATTCTATTTTGTAATCCCCAATCCATATCTCTTCGATTTTGAAAGAAAAAAATACCTTTCTTAAGCCTTTCTTATTTTGTAATGATAATTTTCATTGCATTATCACCACTTCGCGCATGATCAAATGCTTTTTGTGAGTCAATGATGGGATACGTATGAGTGATCAGTTGTTTAACGTTGATTTGAGAAGATTCAATGAGACGCAATGCCTCCTTTGTGTCAGAATCAGATGCAGCATAGCTTGTAACTAGAGTGATCTCTTTTGAGTAAATTTTGCTCATATCAAGATCTAGTTTTGCCCCTTTTGATGGAACACCAAACATCATTACTGCTCCACCTTTTCGCACCATGTCTATGGCATCATCAAGGGCTTTGAGACTGCTAGTAGCAACTATTGCCACATCCACGCCTTGTCCATTAGTATTATCCAAAATGATTTGCATTCTATTTTTATCCATTGAATTTATTGAGTTAGTAATGTTGAATTGTTTTGCAAAATCTAATCTAAAATCATTAACATCAAAACAAAAGATTTTTGAGAATTTTTTGGTATGTGCTAACATTACGTGCATCATGCCAGTAGGACCTACACCGAAAACTGCAACAGAGTCACCTTCACGATATAGAAATTTAGTCCACGCCCTTACACAACAAGCTAAAGGTTCAATCATTGCGGCTTCCTCAAAGGTTAGAGAATCAGAGATTTTTAGAACCCCACCATGAGATACATTCCATGCAGGAACTACATATTCTTCAGATAACCCACATGGAGAAAGATTCGTTTCATAATATTTTGGACACATTGTTTCATTTCCATGATTACATAGATGACAATCATAACATGGGACATGGTGGTGAGTAAATACGCGGTCACCTTTTGTAAATTCAGTTACATCAGATCCAACATCTAAGATAATTCCAGAGGGTTCATGGCCTAAACGCATTGAAGGTTGTCCATATTGACCAAATACTTTTTCTAAATCAGAACCACAAATACCGCATGCTTGCATTTGTACTAAAACTTCACCGGATCCTAACCGAGGATTATCTATTTCATTTACAGAAATAACAGATGGTTCTTTAACAGAAGCAGTTTTCATGGTCAAGGATTGGAAATTTGATCATAAGTAGATTATACACCAAGAATCTTCTTTAACATGACTCTATAGTCGACCTCAGTTTTTTCACTTCCAGTGGCAGGTAATGAAAATACAAGAGTGGATTTTTGAGATCTAAGTAAAGTTAATTCATCGGAGATGGATTCAGTAATATCATCACTGACTAAAACTAATCCAACATCAGAATCATCGGTTAATGTTTTGATTTCAGCAAATGCCTTTTGTGGATCTTCAGAGATTTTTCCTGGAATGCCAGCTAGTTGAAAACTAGTTACAAACGATTTGCTTCCGACAGTGAAGATTTTCACAACGAATAATTTTATCCGTTCTAATTTAACCCTTTTTGGATAAATTAGAACTGGAAAGGTTGATTTAGTTTAAAAAACTAGGTCAAAGTATGGCAGAAATTGACACTCAAAAAGATGTCTACTTGTTCCTCCATGGAAGAATGGATCTTAAAGAAAAGGCAACAAATGCTTTAACTACAAAAGGATTTTCAGCAGAGAGAATCATTATGGCTCTGCCAACTCAAGTGGGAGAGATAGGAGATTACATGGCAATGTTATGGATGCCTCCTAATCCAGATCACATAAAGATTCAACAAATCACCAAAGTTGAACATGTAGAACCAGAGGGAATGATTGGTCTTTGGAAAGGAGTTTCTAAAGATGATATTGGCACTGTTCCATTAGCATAACTTTAGCTAAAACCAGCACCAAACTCACTACCTTTTTCTAAAACGTCACCAGAATCAGAATTTTTTAATTTTCTATAAAGTAACGTTTCATAGACTAATTTCATAGCTTGCTCATCATCAACATCAAAATCTTCCTTGATTTGATCTTTGTATTTTTCTAATTTTGCAACATCTTGTTCATCATGAGAAAGGTCATCATGAACCATCAGATTAGCGATTTTCTCAATTTCTAAGTTTTGTTGATCATCATTCATATTTGTAAGTAAAATTTCTAGTTATTAACACATTCTAATAATTAATTGTTACAAATCAGAAATTAATCCAGACAAAAAATCTGAGAATTCATCATCAGAGAAAACAATTGTCTCAACCTGGTTATCTTTCCTAGCAAGACATGTTGACTCTAAATGATAACATGTTGTTTTCCCATTTAGTTTACCAAAATAAAATCCAGGACAAGAGCAATAACTATCGTCAGGATCCATCCAATGCTCTTCACCAAGCCCAACTACCGTCCAGATTTTTCGTTGGCTGGGTTCAAAAACGTGTAATTTTACACGTTTTTCAGAAATTATTGATTGAACTCTTTCCGAGTCTTTAGTCATAAGGATTTAATCACATATCTACAGTATAACTTTGATGTTGCAAATCAGAATAGTTCCATCAAAACCAGTTCTGATTTTAGAAGGAGAGAGAAAGAATCTCATAGTTACAGACATGCACATCGGATTTGAAAACAATATGACATCAAATGAGATCCACATAGGAAAGAATTCGCCTGTGAATGAATCAATCCAAGAATTAACAGAGATAATCGATTCGGAAAAACCAGATTCAGTTATTTTATTAGGAGATGTAAAATCAAGTGTTAAAACAATAACAAAAAACGAATGGAATAACGTACCGTTATTTTTTAAAAAAATAAGAGAGAAATGTGATGTGACATTAGTTCCTGGCAATCATGATGCAAATATTCAAAGACTAGTCCCAGATAATATCTCAATGATCAGTTCAACGGGAATGGTTCAAGATAATATTTTGTTGACACATGGGCATACAATGCCCTCAGAAAATTTTTCCCATGTAGATAAAATTATCATGGGACATATTCATCCGGTATTTTTTCAAGAAGATTCCATAATGAATGGACAACGTGTATGGGTTTCAATAAAAACAGAGAAAGAAAACATATTTCCAAATAAGACAGGGGACATCGAAATTACAATAGTACCGTCATTTAACAAGTATTTTTATGCAACACATAGAAAGCAATACAAAAAATCCATATCCCCAATAATTAACAAAATCAAAACAATATCAAAAGCAAAAATCATTACACTTGACGGTACAATCATAGGAGACGAATCAAACGTCAGTCAAGTAATCTAATCAGAGTTTTGTAGCTAAAGATCCTTTGATTGCGCAGTTTGGACATCTTTGAGATTTTGCCCAAGTTTTGACAGTTTCAGAGTATGCAATACGAATTTCGTAAGAATGACCACAATTTTGACATGAAATATTTGCCAAATAGCTATTCTTGCCCCAATCTTCACTGGATTCACGAGTAAATTTAGCAATTAATTCACGCCCCTTTTCAGATACTCGATACAGAGTCATGTCATGAAATCCAGGTTTATCATCAAAAGGAATTCTTTGAACAAGTCCATTTTCATCTAAAAATACCAAAATACCCTTGAGTCTAAATTCAGCAATCTTTGTTTTTACAAAATTTTTCTTCACGTTATCTTTTAAATGAATAAAACGGATTCCATCAGAATCAAATTTTTCAATTGAATTTAGCACTTCATCAATTTCATCATCTGCAAACTTTTTGGCCATATACTGTTTGATAGATTACTCGTGTTTATGTTTTTTAGAATCAATCATATTTATCATATGGCTCAATTGGTTCTTTAGTGGTTTTATTATTCCGTAACCATTCCAATGTTTTTACAAACGAATCTGCTAACTCAATAGTAGTCAATACAGGAATTCCCAACTCAAGAGATTTTCGTCGGATTTGATATTCATCATCAAGCATGTCAACATATTTTTCTAATGTTGATGTACTTGGAATATTTATGATAAAATCAATTTTTCTCTCATAGAGTAGATCAGAGATGTTAGGTTTTCTTTCAGGTTCTGAAATTTTATGGACTATTTCAATTTGGCCTATTTTTTCTTCAAAAAATTCAGCAGTGTGTTCTGTTGCTAAAATTTTGAACCCCAATTGTTTTAGCTTTGCAATTGTGGCAACTAATTTTTCTTTGTTTTGTGCACCACCTACTGTTACAAGTGCAGTACCTTTGTCAGGAAGCGTATATCCCACAGATATCAATCCTTTAGATAATGCATCGTAGAAGCTAGTTCCAAAGCATGCTGCCTCTCCAGTAGATTGCATTTCAACGCCCAACGCAATATCTGCACCTTCAAGTTGCATAAACGAGAATTGAGGAACCTTAATTCCATAGTTTTGAATTTTTTGCCATTTGTTTTCAGGAATTTGTGGTAAAGGTTTGTCCAATATTGCCTTGGCAGCAAGTGAAATTAGGTTCATTTTTACTAATTTGGATACAAAGGGCATGGAACGCGAGGCTCGAATGTTTAATTCAATAACATAGACGTGATCATCATGAACCAAAAATTGCAAATTAAATGGCCCTTTAACATTAAACGTTAACGCAATTTTTTTAGTGTATTCAGTAATTGTTTCAATAATTTTATTGCTTAGACGCCATGGTGGAATTACCATCATTGCATCTCCAGAATGAACGCCTGCACTGTCAATATGTTCTACAATTGCACCAATTACAACTTGTTTTCCATTACTAATACCGTCGACATCTACTTCAAGAGAGTTTAACATGAATTTTGAGATCACAACTGGATGATCAGGGGATACATCAGTTGCTTCTTTGATATAGGTCTTTAATTCTTCTTGAGACCAAACAACTTTCATGGCAGCACCAGACAAAACGTAAGAAGGTCTAACAATTACAGGGAATTCAACTTGTTGTGCAAAAGACTTTGCTTCATTAAGATTTGAAAATGCTTGCCAAAGAGGTTGTTTTATGTGGAGCTTATCTAATTCTGCACTAAATTTAGAACGGTCTTCTGCTCTGTCAACATCATGTGCGGCAGTTCCTAAAATATTGACACCATGTTGTGCAAGTCCAGGAGTTAAATTGTTTGCAGTTTGCCCACCTACACAAGTGATAATACCTTTTGGGTTTTCAAATTCAGTGATATCCAAAATTCTTTCCTGAGTTAATTCCTCAAAATACAATCTTGTACAAATATCATAATCAGTTGAAACGGTTTCAGGATTACAATTTACTACTGATACATGTTTTTCTCCATTTTCCTGTAATCCCCAAACCATGTTTACGGTTCCCCAATCAAATTCCACACTACTTCCAATTCTGTAGGGACCTGCACCTAGTACGATTATTCCTCGTTCATCTTTTGGAATTATCACATCATTTGAGTGACCGCCATAAGTCAAATAGAGATAATTAGTTACTGCAGGCCACTCAGCTGCCAGTGTATCAATTTGTTTTACAGAAGGAATTACGCCTAATTTCTTCCTTAATGCGCGTATTTCGTCAGGAGTTTTATCTTTAGCGCGAGCAATTTGTTTGTCAGCAAATCCCAGTTTTTTGGCTTCCCAAAGAAGTGATTCATCTAGTTCAGATTTTTTCAATCTATCTTCAAGAGTTACGATGTTTTGGATTTTTTCTATAAACCATGGATCGACAGTAGATAGTTTGTATATTCGCTCGACTGAGATACCCATCTTCAATGCAATTGCAACATTATAAAGAATCTGATCATCGTGATGAGATAATTTGTACTCTATTTCTTCTTCGGTGTATTCTTTTCCGTTTACACGATTTAAAACCAACCCGTCATTTCCAATATCCAACATTCTAATTGCTTTTTGAAAAGATTCTTCAAATGTTCTACCTACTGCCATCACCTCACCAACAGATTTCATTGTAGGCCCTAATCGTCTATTTACAAGTTCAAACTTTGCAAAATCCCATCTTGGATGTTTACATACAACATAATCAAGTGATGGTTCAAAACATGCAGTGGTATTTTTTGTAATTCTATTTACAAGCTCAGACAGGTTATACCCTAACCCGATTTTTGCAGACATGTATGCTAATGGATAACCAGTTGCCTTACTTGCAAGTGCAGAAGAGCGTGAGAGCCTAGGATTAATCTCAATTGCAACGTATCTATCAGAATCTGGATCAAGTGCATATTGTATATTGCATTCACCTACAATTCCAACATGTTTTGTTGCACGTAATGCAGCAGAGCGCAGCATATGATATTCATGATTGTCAATTGTTTGAGAAGGAGCAACTACAATGTTATCACCAGTGTGAACTTTCATCGAAAGTACATTTTCCATATTACATACAATTACATTATTTCCGTCATAATCTTGCATTACTTCATATTCAATTTGTTTCCAGTGACCAATGTATTCTTCAACTAAAACTTGACCAACTAGGCTGGCCTTAAGACCGCGCTCAACAATCTCGTGAAGTTCAATTTCATTATAGGCAACACCGCCACCTCTACCCCCAAGAGTATATGCAACTCTGATTATTACAGGATAAACTAGTTCTTCAGCCGCTTTTTTGGCATCTTCAAAATTAGTAACAGTTTTGCTTTTTAACACAGGTACACGACACTCGTTCATAGAATCTTTGAAAAGCTGCCTATCTTCAGTTCTTTTAATCCCTGCAATTTGAGTACCCAACACATTTACGCCATATTTTTTGAGAATGCCAGATTCATCTAGCTTAACACCACAGTTCAAAGCAGTTTGCCCCCCATATGCCAACATTATGCCATCAGGTCTTTCTTTTTCAATAATTGATTCTACATATTCCGGGTTGACTGGAAGTAAGTACACTTGATCTGCAAATCTAGTATCTGTCTGGATAGTAGCAATGTTCGGGTTGATCAGTACACTGTTCAATCCATCTTCATGTATTGCTTTAAGACATTGACTTCCAGAATAATCAAATTCTCCAGCTTCACCGATTTTAATAGCCCCACTACCCAGTACAAGAATTTTCTTTAGCGATTCATTTTTTGGCATTTCTTTATTTCTCCATCAGATGTTTGAGTTCGTCAAAGACAAATTTACAATCAAAGGGGCCAGGAGAGGCTTCTGGATGAAACTGCACTGCAATACAATTTTGTTTTTTGTGTTTTATTCCCTCAACTGTTTTATCATCTGCATTTGTAAACCATAACTTGAAATCAGATTTTGCTATAGATTCTGGAGTTATTCCATATCCATGATTTTGACTAGTAACATATACTTGATTATTTTCTAAATTAATACAAGATTTGTTTTGTCCTCGATGCCCATACTTTAGTTTGTAAGTTTCAGTGTTACCAGCAATACCAATAATTTGTGCACCTAAACAAATACCTAATGTAGGAATATTGTTTTCAATTAATTGTTTAGCAGTATCAATGGTGTTAGAACATTTCTGTGGATCACCTGGACCACTACTTAACACGACACCTTTAGGATTGTAAGACATTATTTTTTCATAAGAAGTATCCCATGGTACCAAAATTGCTTTGTAGCCAAGCTCCAAGACATTTCTAATGATTGCATTTTTTGTGCCAGTGTCAACTACTACAACTGAATCATTGCCTTGACCAAAAAATTGTTCTTTCTTTGTAGATACCACATCCATGAATTGTTCAGAATTATAGTGAGTTGCAGATGCAAGTTCGGTTTTAATTTTCTCTACATCAATTTCAGTATCAGAGACAACAAGCGCTGCCATCATCACTCCGCTTGTTCGAAGTTTCTTTGTTAGTTCACGAGTATCAATTCCAGAAATACCGGGCACTTTCTCATTGTAAAGCCACTCATCCAGAGTCATTGTCAGATTCCAGTGACTAGCAGTTAAAGATAATTCATGTACAACTAGACCGCGAATCTGCATTCTATCAGACTCGAAGAATTTTGAAATCCCATCATCATCTTTAACAGATGGATCAGGGACTCCATAATTTCCAACTAGAGGATAAGTTAATGTAAGAATTTGCCCGTTGTACGAAGGATCTGTAAGAGCTTCAGCATAGCCAACCATTCCAGTGTTAAACACAATTTCACCAAAAGCAGTTGTAGAATACCCAAACCCTTCACCATCAAGAACAGTGCCATCATCAAAAATCAGTTTTCCAAACTTTTTTGCGTGGATTGATTTCTTTGTAGTAATTGTGACCCTCGTAAAGTCCTAGGGATTGTGAATTTAAGTTTTGTGCGCATTAAAATTTCAAAAATCTGATCGCAGAAAAATCAATCAAAGGGCTTGGAACTCTTCGCTCCATTTATGATAAGCACGAATCATTTCAAGCGAGACACTTGGTTTTCGTCTTGCCATAATATCTTTGAAATCTGCAGTTGTAAGGGGTCTTGGTATAACAGGTGTTTCTCCCTCTACTGGCTCGTGATAGTCTGGAGCATTGAAGATTTCATGAACTGTTTTAATGTGTGCGGCTTGACAAACATCTTTGATATCACTTGCACTGTAACCGTCAAACAATTTTGCAAGTTCAGTGTTATTTACATTGTAATTCTTACTTAGGGGGGCAGTATATTCTTCAAACAGGTGTTCTCTAGCTTCTTGTGTTGGTAAAGACACATAGATTCTTTTTTGGAATCTTCTCAAGAAAGGCCAATCAAGACTCCAAGGTTTGTTTGTTGCACCAATTACATAAAGCATCAATTGTTTTCCTTTTCCATTTACACCATCCATTTCAGTGAGAAATTGATTCTTAGTTCTAACTTCGCCTCCAACTTCACTGTTTCTTGAGCCAAGTAAAGAATCCACTTCATCTACAAACAAAATAACAGGCTTGCCTTCTTTCTCAGCATACTGTCTTGCCATAGCAAATAATTTTGAGACATTTTTTTCTGCTTCACCTAGCCATTTACTCATCATTGATGATGCATCCACATTTATGAAATACCCATCCATTTCATTTGCAGTTGCAGCTGCAAGCATAGTTTTTCCGGTACCAGGTGGCCCATAAAGCAACATTCCTTTTGGCCATCCAAGAGGAAACAAATCAGGTCTTTTAGTAGGATAAACAATTGATTCTCTTAAAGCACTTTTAGCATCTTCTAACCCAATTACTTGATCCCAAGTAACATCGGGTTTTTCTTTCATGATTAATTCTTCAAAATCATTTTCATTTTCTTGTCTCTTTACAGATGCCTTTTGTTCAGCATCAGAAGCTTTTGGATCAACTGCAGGCTCCACACCATGAGATTGCTGCAATGCATTGATTCGATTATGATAAGAATTACATCGGTCTTTGTAGATTTGATTCAGTTTATTGGCAGGATAAAGTTGCACTAGTTTTACAAGAGCATCAATTGCGTGTTGATAATGAGTAATTGCCATCCCACGAGCACCTTGTGAGTCAAATTTGATAGCTTCAGAAGCGTATTTGCTTGCTGTGTTTTCTAATTCTTGTGGGGCCATACTCATCTTAATTACCTACGCAATTTCACCTTGAGAATTTTGTTGGTATTCTACTGTGTTAATCTCTGTCGTAAAATTGGTTAAATTAATTCCACTTGTTTCGTACACATTATAATCAGGACCGTCACGATAATTTTTCTTAAAATCAGAATGTTCAGAGATATGAGAGTACATATCTTTCACTTTGCTAATAGAATCCTCAGCCGCAATAATCAGTTCAGACACTTCATCATCTAAATTCTCAAGAGAACTTGCAGCATCAGATACAATTGAAACAAAATGCTTCAAAATAGACCTCATTTCCTTTTTATCAGCATATTTGCACATCATAAAATCTGCAATTCCAACAATTTTCTTTAAATCTTGGAGTTCATCTACAGTCAATTTGTCAACAATTGCATCATCAGGAGCCTTGATATCAGATAATCTTTGATCGATTTTTGAGGAAATATACCTAAGTTTATCTAAATCCTTTGAGAAACTACGTATTGTATTAAGCATGACTAAGTGTTACATAGTTTGAAAAAATCAAGATTAGGATACTGCTTACTTAATTTAGAGTTCACCATCAATTTTACTTCATTAATTAAAATTGAAGATTCGGTATTAGAGAGACTAAAATCAAATCTTGCAGTAGTAAGAGCAGCAGAATCAAGCACAATGCTTCCTAAATGAACTGACATCTCAGACAGTTTTTGGCTACAATTTGGCATAATGCCAAATAATTGTGAACTAACCATTCGAATCATAGGAATCGTAGATGGAAGAAGTTCAGGAATGCTACCAACATTAGAAATTAGATTAGTTCTATTTTTTACCTGCGATAAAATATCAAGAGAAAATACAACAAGATATTCTAAATGGAACGCAGATATGTGAGTTTTATCAAATTCATCAAAATCATGAACTAGGTTTTCGTTTGATTGCCTTAGTTCATTTCTTTTACTGTCAAGAATAGAAACTATTTCATCCAATAAATTTAAAGAATATTTTAGTCTTGGAACTAAAGTCACAGAGTGAGAGATATTAGCAGTGTCTAGTGAATCAACAGTGTATTTTACCAACATACCAAACGATTCTTAGATATTTTGTATTTGAGGACGGTGTAACAATTAATTTAGTAACCACAGTTACATCATCAACAGATACAATTTTGATTTTTTTTGAGTATTTGTGTAAAGGAATTTAGCTCTCAATTTTACCTAATAACAAATCAAGGATAAGCATGGTAAATGAGCATGTTTTGACTGTCAGTTTAGAGGAATTTGGATTAAGCAAGTATGAAGCACAGGCATACGTGACCTTGATTGCGAAAGGCACAATTTCTGCCAGTGAACTGGCCTACTATTCAGAAATTCCAAGAACCAAAGTATACCCAACTTTATTGAAATTGGAAAGCAAACGACTAGTAATAATTTCTAAAAGTAAACCAATAATGTGCACTGCCATTGCACCTGAAGATGCTTTTGATGGAATAATCCATGAGCAAATAAACAAAGTAAATGCAATGAACACACTAATTTCCAATTTGAAGAAAGCAAGTGAAGAGAGCAGAAAAGCAAGAGGATCTGAAGAAAGGAGATATTTTCATTTGAGTGCAAACAATGTATTGTCTCAACTTCAAATAATGATTGAGGGTTCAAAATCATCAATTAAAATAATGACAGATCAGTGGGGTTTAGGATTATTAGCAGAATGTAAAGAGCAATTATTATCAGTGCTACGTCGCAATTTAGATGTCAAAATTCTTGTGTCACCAACACAGATTGGAGCTGAATCATACAGAGTGATTCCAGACGGAGTAGAAATTAGAGCATCAGATATCACTCAAAATTGTTTTATTTTTGATGAAGCAGAATTGCTAATGATAAACAATGATAACGGTAAGGGGGCAATTTTTTCATCAACTGAAATTCTAGGAGTAAATCAAGAAAAAATATTTTCAAATGTTTGGAAAAACGCAATAAAAACCAAAGCTCTTGCAGACATGACAAAATCTGAAGCACAGGAAATTTACAGAATCATCAAAACAGTCAGTGAAACAGGATTGATGCACATTCTCAATGCCACGATGATGTCAAAAAAACCGGAAGTGGATATGTTCAAACTATTAGAAAAAAATGGAATTTCGCTAAAATCAAAAACACTAGACGATGTCATTGAGATGATGGATGCCATAATGCAAATAACATGTTCAGGTCATGTGAACTTTGAGGCAAATACAAAAAACATCACAGTAGAGTCAAAAATGAATAGCGGACATTCACTTCCATGGGTATCAATATTGGATGGGTGTCTACAAAAACAAGGATACAAAACTAGAACTGTATATCAAAACAACTCAAGCAAAGGTGAAAAAACCCATATCAAGATCAGTAAAGCCTGATAAAATAACAGCATAAACTATCAAAATATCAAACTGATTTTCTTTTAGACTCCTTATATGCAATATATGAAATAAAATCTGAAGTGTTTTGAAAAGGGGTTTTGCATCTAAGATTTCTCTTAATGTATAATGAGACAGCCTTTGCCAATTTTTTCATCAATCATTTTCATACTCTAATTTGATTAATTCAATAGTTTCAGGGTCTAACTTTTCAAAACATATGCGTAATGCATCCTCATCTAGTTCTTCATCATGATACAGCATATCTAAAATTAGAAGTCAGATGTTGATTACATAATATAATAACAAAGATGTACCAAATGCTCAAAATAGAATAGTTTAGAGAATCTAAGAGAATAGGTAGCAATGAAATACGCATAAAAAACTTAAGATTTGAAATGACCAGCAATAAATAATTCAAAATAAACAAACAGGTCATGCAGACAATTGCCATTGCAGACATTTTGAAGTGTATGACTAGTGAAAAAAACTATTTTGAAGACATTTGGAAAAATTGTCCAAATGAGAATAAGAAAAGATACGCCAGAACCAAGTTTAAAGAAGTGTTAAAAAAGATGGAGGTATTAGGGTTCATCAAAAAATATGGTTACAAAAATGAGGCATATTATGAAAGAAGATATCACAATACATTAGAAGATCAACTTGGATTCATCAACAACATAATTTTCACATATGAATCAAAAATAAAGAAAGCATTGAAAAATGTTGAAAACAAAAAAATATTTTTAGACATATCAAAAGATCTTACATCACACAAATTTAGCAAATATACCAAAATAGATTATGAATCATTGCTAGAAGGGATGTCAGAGATGTTTAATCTTGCATCATCAATTCTATGGATGAAAGAAGAAGCAGAAGATAGCGAATTAAAAAAAGAATTAAAAAAATGCTTTGAGCAAATCAGTGAATTCATGGAAGATGTAAATCAAAAATTACTTGGTGAGAGAAAAACAAATGAAAGAATAGTGTTACAAAGAGAATTTAGTAATAAAATTCCAAAGGCAGGATTTCTGAAATTCTAAAAAGCCCAAAGAATGTAAAAACTAAAATCAGACAAAAATTTAACAGGATAATCATGATTGAGGAAAAACTAGAGACATTAGGTATTACGCTACCAATACCACCAACACCGGCAGGATCATACATTCCTGCAGTAAAAACAGGAAATTTGTTGTTTATCTCAGGGCAAATACCAATGGAAAATGGAAAAGTCATGTTTACGGGAAAAGTTTCAGATGACAACTTGGAAGTCGCTCAAAAATCAGCAAGAATGTGTGCAATCAACATTTTAGCTCAAATTAAAAGAGAAGTAGGCAATTTAGACAAAGTTACAAAAATTGTAAGATTGTCAGGATTTGTAAATTCTACACCAGAATTTTCACAACATCCAAAAGTAATCAATGCCGCCTCGGATTTATTTTTTGAATTATTTGGGGAAAAAGGAAAACATTCAAGAATTGCATTAGGTGTTGCTTGTTTGCCATTAGACTCAATGACTGAAATTGACGCCATTGTTGAATTTTCAGAATAAGTGATTTTCTTAAATAATTTTTAGCATTCTAACCCATATTAACAATGCAATCATGAAAAGATCCGGCATTACAGTTTGATTTTATAGATAGGACACATACATTACATTATTCCAGTTTGAATGGTGAAAAAGTCTATAGAAACGAAAACAGCCAACATACCAAATAGGAAAGATAAGAACATGTCTATGAAAATATAAGGATAATTCATATACAGATAGAATTCATCAGAAAAAATGCTTAAGGCTCTACTGTTGTTTTTAATTGTATTTTCAGTAATGTCAACTTCAGTATTTGCAGAATCCACTATACAAGTAGGGATATCTGAAGAAAACATCAAATCGCTAGATTCAGTGCTTGTTACAGGTAAAATTACGGATGTGTCAAAATACAAACCAGTCAAACTTTCAGTTATTGCACCAGATGGAGCCATTGTCTACAGCCCAATGGTTGCAATAACAGATGATGGAACTTTTAGAAAATTGCTACATCCAACAATTCCAAGTTTTCAAACTGGAACATACACCATAATTGTAAGTCATGAAGATACACAGGTTACTTCACAAGTAGAGTTTACTGTCACATCACAAGAAATGCCAAGAAATCAAGTATTGCCACCAATTCAAGAAAATCCAATTACAGAAAAAGAACCAGCAAACACAAGTGGAATTTTAATGTCAGCAGATGCAATTAATGGTTCAGATGTGATTGCAGTTACCGGAAATACAAATTTTAGAAATTCAGACATTACATTAATGGTAAAATCGCCAAATGGGAATTTAGTAAGCATTGCACAAATCACTCCAGGTATTAATGGCGATTTTGAGATAGAGATTAAGACAGGAGGTCAAATGTGGAAAGAAGACGGAATTTACACAATTACTGCAAATCAAGGAATAGCATCAGAACACAAAAAATCAATTCAAGTTGAAATTAAAGATGGTCTAGTAGTACCAGAATTTGGAATCATAGCATCATTAATTATGATAATATCAATCATTTCCATCATAGTTGCAACAAAATCAAAACTTGCAATACTACCGAGGTATTAATTCTTGGAAACAACAAAACAGGTATGTTTACTTTAGAAGACATAGAATCTAAAAAATATATTTCACTTGAGACATACAGAGAGAACAATCAACCAGTTAAAACACCAGTCTGGTTTGTAGTAAAAGACAATTTAGTTTATGTTGTAACACGGTATAGAACAGGAAAAGTAAAAAGATTGCAAAAAAATCTTCAGGTAAAAATTGCACTATGTACAATGAAAGGCAAAGTCATAGGCGAATGGGCGTCAGGAACTGCAAAAATTCTGACAGATGAGCAAACCAAAGAGGCAGTAAAATGGAGAGATAAAAAATATGGATTTATGGCTAAAATCGCAAGACTTGTTAGTAAAAACAAGGGAGAATTTTTTGCATTCTCAATTAAATTAGATTAAGAGATTATTTTATTTGCTTGTTTAATTCGGTGATGAATTTTTTTATTTTTGGTTTTGGAACTACAGCACCACATGCTTTATCATGACCGCCACCAGAACCACCAAGACTAGTTGCCAAAATATTTACAATTTTACCCAAATGAACCTTACAATTCTTAGAACCTCTAACTGAGACAGCATAAATGCCATGATCAACGCGTTCTTTGTATGCAACGCCGACATCCTTGCCAGATAATCCCATAACAAAATTGACCGCACCGCTAGCACCAGCATCTAAAATTTCCATATAGCCTAGATTCTTCATCGTCTTCATTCCTTTCTTTACTTTAGCAATCATCTGAGATAGTTTTTCCACTTGAATTTGTGCAAACTCGTATGTATTTGGAATGTCATGTGGGAATTTAGAATCAGCTAATTCTTCAACTAAGTATAGTAAATAATCAGGTTCTTTTTGATGCCCCACAATATTGTAAGTAAGAACAGTAGCACTAATCAAAGCAAATTGTCGGTCATAAATTTGAAGTAACTTTGAGCCAAGGGGTCTATCTTCCATATAATCAGTAATAGCAGCACACGTTGCAACAAATGAGGCATGATCATTTAATTTGGATTTGTATGCATTGTATACTTGAACAGTGGTGCATTCATTGATATCATGAATGACTTTTACCTTGATTTTTTCCAATGACTTTACAACAGTAGGATCAATATCATGATGATCAATGTAAGTAATCGAAACTTTATTTTTTCTCAAAGTTGATAAAATATCAATAAATTCATCTTGTGTTTTTTTGCTTAAACCTAAATCACATATGAAAAGGGATTTGAGTTTTTCATCATGCACTATCTGATTTAGAGCCTCCATTTGACCAGGATAGTCTACAAGGATTGCATCACCGCCAAAAGCTTGACGGATTAATGCTGCAGAGCTAATACCATCACAGTCTTCTTTGTGAGAAATGCAGACTACTTTGGTTCTTTGAGTAGGTTTTTTTGAAGATAATTTGGTCGATTTTTTTGTTGTTTTTTTAATATTTGATTTTTTTGTTGTTTTTTTAACACCACTAGTGTTAGAAATTTTTTTAGATGTAGATTTAGTTTTAAGGGATGCCAATACAAATTAAAAAATTAGAGACCCTCATTTAAAGTAAGAATGCATCTAGGATTTTTTAGAAGATTTTTTGATGTTTTGATTTACCAGTGAGCTTGAATCAAGATATACACTATAAAATGACAACCCTTCCAATTGAGTTTGATAATCAATTTCTTGAATTTTCATCAACTCTTCAGAGGATGCGTTTAGAACCAGATCATCTAGTTTTTGCAAATGTTCACGCTCTTTAGGAGTCATTAGTTTTTGATTAAAAATTCTCATTTATGATCGAGAGTTGGCAGATTAGACTAATTACTAAACTTCGCAGACATCATGAGACCTAAAATATAATAGAAGAATTATCGTAGGCTCATCATGGAGACTAAAAATATCGGTTTACGTGGAATCGAGGTTGCAGACACTAGAATCTCCAATATTGATGGCGAACGAGGACGATTAATTTATCGTGGATATGACATTTTAGACCTTACAAAAAATTCAACATTTGAAGAGACAGCCTATTTGCTTCTTTATGATGAATTGCCAACCAAGGGAAAATTAGATGAATTTAATGCTAAACTAGTAGATGCACGCTTTATCCCAAAACAAATGCAAAAAAACATGGGAAACTGGAGAAAAGATGCAGATCCAATGGACATGTTACAGGCATTTGTAGCAGCACTTGCAGGATATTATGATGAAGAATTTGCAAACAAGGAAGCAAGTTATGATAAAGCAATCAACATCATTGCCAAAGTTCCCACAATCATTGCAAGCTGGAATAGAATCAGAAATGGTTTAGATATTGTTGATCCTGATGCTTCATTGAGTCATGCGGCAAATTTTCTATACATGATGTCAGGTGAAAAACCAGATCCAGAAGTCGAGAAAATATTCGATGTTTGTTTGATTCTTCATGCAGATCACACGTTTAACGCATCTACATTTACAGCAAGACAAGTAGCATCCACTAGGGCACATATGTACTCAGCATGCAGCGCGGCAATTGGGGCACTAAGTGGGGAACTACACGGTGGTGCCAATACAGAAGTAATGAAGATGTTACTAGATATTGAAAATATAGAAAAAGCTGAAGACTGGGTCAAAGAAAAAATTGCCAAAGAGGAAAGAATTATGGGCATGGGTCATGCAGTTTACAAAACATATGATCCAAGGGCACAAGTCCTAAAAGAGCTATCAAGGAAACTGGCAGAAAAAACCAAAGATCCATGGTTTGCAATTACAGAAAAAGTTGAAATGGCAACCATTGCCGAAATAAAATCACAGAAAAACAGAGACATTTATCCAAATGTTGATTTGTACAGTGCGTCACTATACTATATGTTAAAAATTCCAATGGATCTTAACACACCAATCTTTGCAATTTCAAGGGTTGTTGGATGGGCAGCTCATATCATTGAAGAAAAATTTGCAGAGGCGGCACCAAAACCTGCACTGTATAGACCAAAAGCATCCTATGTGGGAAAATATTGCGGGCCCGAAGGTTGTGAATACAAAACACTTGATTTGAGAAAATAAGTTTTAATTTCTAGTACTAAGCCATTCCTTAGCTTTAGAATTGACATCATGTTTGTACAATACTTCAAAAACCATATCATAGAAAGTGATTCCTTTTTTCTGTGCCTGATCATCTAGCCACTTTATTCCATCTGCCAATTCTGGATCATATTCAGAGAACTCTACCAATTCATCTACCATTTTTGAGAAGAATGTGTGCGACTCAAGCATGAATACACCTTTCAATCTTTGATCATAAGTGGGGGATTCAAAATATATTAACAAAAGACCCCTTTTTGGTTGACAATTGAACCATGTTTTGTATTCAGATGGAAATACAGAAAAAATCACATGGGTCATTCAAACAAACGATTCCAAAATTAGCCAAAAAAGAACACATGTGGATTTGTACAGAGATAAAGTTACAACATTGCAATCAAGATACATATCATTACACATAGGCCTGTTTTGGGGAATAGGAATATTTTTGATAAAAAATGGAGATACTGTCAAAATTAAATTAGATGAAAAAATTATGTTTGATCAGATTACATCTAATTTAGAAATAAATGACAAACTCATAGGAAAACGCATACAATTTATCAAACAACTAGTAAATCAAAGAAAAATAAAAATTCAATTTGAATTAATTGACAGACGTGAAAACTTGGCCAAAGAAAATATTTGATGCAAAAGAGATTAAGACCAAAAACGATTAGTTACTTGGTGACATCTCATTTGCAGTTTGTAATTCTATTATGAGGTAGATTGATAAAAGAAAGAGTTGTTCAACATCATTGACAACACTAAATGTTTGATTAGAGCGATCATATGAGATTTTCAAGAGATTATAGAAATTTTTGTAAATATTTCAAAAATAGCAGAAATTATGCAGTTCAAAAATAACGATCAGTGAAAAATTCAAAAAAACATAATGGATTTTAGAAAAAACAGATAAAATTGAACGTGAATATAACGATTAGATTTATTTAGCATGCAAAAAGTCATGGATCAATTATGGCAGGCATAGACAAAGCAGCAATAGTATTCTCAATGGCAATTGCACTAGTGGGTGTAGGAATTGCTGTTGCAGGAAACTCTATTGACTATTCTCCTTCTGTCTCAACTCCAATTGTTTCATCTGAAACTTCCTCAGAGCCAAAAACATCATCAAGTTTTGGTGCAGATTTAGCTGCAAAAGTTAAGGAAGAGGCATTAAAAATGGAAGAGGTAAAAGTCGAGGAGAAAACTAAAGAAAGTGATGAGATGAAATCTATGGAACTTGAAGAGGAAATCAGCATGGAAGAAACACATGAGGAATCTCATGATGAGACCATGATGAAAGAACCAGTAGGACCAACAACACACAATGTTGACATACCAGCAGGAACTTCAACTCCAGGATGTGAAAACAACAACTCATGTTTCATACCAGCAGATATCACAATTAATGCTGGAGATACAGTGAATTGGATAAATGTAGACACAGCAGCACATACAGTAACTGGCGGCAGTCCATCAGATGGACCATCTGGCGTATTTGATAGCAGTCTAGTCATGGGAAGTGCATCTTATGCATTTACTTTTAATGACAAAGGCAGTTTCGATTATTTTTGCATGGTACACCCATGGATGGTCGGTAGTGTCACAGTGAACTAATCAAAAACTTTCCTTTTTTCTTATTTTATTTGATTTTTCCTTATTGTTCTATTGTATGCAACTCCAAATCGATGAGTTTCATCTCGTAGATGTTGTAATATTTTCAAAGAGAGTTTGTTTTTAGGAATTGTTATAGGATTCTTATTTTTTGGAATGTACACTTCTTCATTTTCCTTTGCCAATGAAATACAAGGTAATTTTAATCCAAGTGACGTGAGGGATCTCATAGCAGCATTAAGTTGACCCTTACCACCATCAATTACTACCAGATCAGGAAGTTCTGAATTTTCTTCCAACAATCTATAGTACCGCCTTTTAATAATTTCACCAATCATTGTAAAATCATCACGTCCAGATACAGTTTTGATTTTGAATTTTCTATAGCCAGATTTGTCAGGAATTCCATTCACAAATCTAGACATTGACCCAACAGCAAAATCAGTACCATGATTTGATATGTCAAAGCATTCCATAATATTAGGTAGTACAGGTAGATGGAGGATTTCTTGTAGTTCAACTAATCCAGGATTGCCGCCTTTGGAATGAATTAGATCTATGTTTTTCAAAATAAGATCAATGATATCTTTTTTCTTTCCTTTTGTTGGAGCTAGAATTTGAACACTAAATCCTGATTGTTCTGAGAGTAGAGATTCCAATAATTTTTGATTTTCTGGCAGTTCGCTCACTAGAATGAATTTTGGAATCTTATGAGTAGTATAATACTGGAATAAAAAATTAGAAAACGAATTGTCACCTACCAAATCAAAAAAGAATTTATCACTATCTCTAATCACACCGTTAATCATTCTAAAATTCATCACAGTCGCAGAATGTTCTCGGATTCCTATGCCGAAATATTCCTCATCAGAATTTTCAACATACTCCATTTTTTGTTTAGTTTGAAGACTACCAAGCCTAACTAACGTGTCACGAATGTCTTTAGCACGCTCAAATTGTTGTAGTTTTGCAGCTTGATGCATTTCTTCTTCTAGTTTTTTTGTAAAGATTTTGGTTTGATTTTTACCTTTGAGAACATCTTCCAAAGATGCAACATGAGCAGAGTACATTTTTTGTGCATCCTTGAATTCACATGGACCTTCACAATTCCCTAAATGGTATTCCAAGCAGACTTTTTTTGGTATAGTTTTACAGATTCTAATTTGAAACGCTTTTCTCAGAGTACCAATGGTAAGCAATTTGGAACTACCTTGTATGAATGGACCAAAAGTTTTACCTTTCCCTAAAAATTTCCCATCACGGGTTCTTCTTGCAACCAGCAGACGAGGGTATTGTTCATTAGTAATTCTCAGATACGTGTATCGTTGTTGATCTTTTAATTCAATGTTGAATCTAGGACGGTATTTTTTTATCATATTTGATTCTAAAAGAAAAGCCTCGCTTTCATTATCAGTTAAAACAAATTCAATATCAGAGATTTTTTGTACTAGTTTTTGAGTTTTATAATTTTGATTTTTGTTAAAGTATGATTTTACACGATTTTTCAAGTTCTTTGCTTTGCCAATATAGATAATTATCCCATCAGAATCTTTCATCAAGTAAATTCCAGGATTTGTAGGAACATGTACTTTAGAAATATCAAAAGTCATTTTGTTAATAATTTCTTTAGATATTTTCCGGTGTAGCTTCCAGGAGAATTTGCGATGTTTTGAGGAGTGCCAACAGACACTATTTGACCGCCCTCGTCGCCGCCTTCAGGTCCAAGATCAATTAACCAATCAGAATTTTTGATGACATCCATATTATGCTCAATTACCACTACGGTGTTTCCCAGATTCACCAATCGATTAAGAACATCTAATAATTTTTGAACGTCTGCAAAATGCAAGCCCGTAGTAGGCTCATCTAAAATGTACAGAGTCTTTCCAGTACCGCGTTTAGATAGTTCAGATGCCAATTTTACCCTCTGAGCTTCACCGCCAGATAAGGTAGTAGAAGACTGTCCCAATTTAATATACCCCAACCCGACATCATACACCGTCTGTAATTTTCGTTGTATTGTAGGTATATTCTCAAAGAAATTTAATGCTTCATAAACAGTCATGTCTAAAATATCTGAAATATTTTTTCCCTTATACAATACAGATAATGTTTCAGAATTGTATCTTTTGCCTTTACATTCATCACATTTTACATAAACGTCAGAGAGAAATTGCATTTCAATTTGTTTAACACCATCACCATCACATGCAAAGCATCTGCCATCAGCTACGTTAAATGAAAATTGTCCAGGTGCGTACCCGCGTTCTTTTGATAAAGCAGTGTTAGCATAAAGATCTCTAATTGGAGTAAACGCACCAATGTAAGTTGCAGGGTTGGAACGTGGAGTCCTGCCAATTGGGGATTGGTCAATGGCAATAACTTTGTCGATGTTTTCCAAACCAGAAATAGTATCATGATTTCCAGGTCGTACATTTGATTTGTAAAAATAATTTTCTAAGGATTTGAGCAAAATATCATTAATCAGTGTGGATTTTCCAGAACCAGAAACTCCAGTTACAGATACAAACAACCCTAATGGAATTTCAACATCAATATTTTTGAGATTATTTTCAGATGCTTTTTTTATAATTAATGAGCCAGAACGATTACGAACTTTATCTTTCAAGTTAATTAGAGAGTTATCCTTCAGATAATCTCCAGTCACAGACTTGTTTCCCTTGAGAATTTGATTTACTGTTCCTTCAAAAACTACATTTCCTCCATGTACACCAGCACCAGGTCCTAAATCTATCATCCAGTCTGAATTTCGTATAACTTCTTCGTCATGCTCTACTACGATGACGGAATTTCCCAGATCTCGTAGCTTGTTGAGCGTTTTGATGAGCCTAGCATTATCACGTTGATGCAATCCAATTGTAGGCTCATCTAAGACATACAAAACACCAGTGAGGTTAGAACCGATTTGAGTTGCCAATCGGATTCTCTGAGATTCACCACCAGACAATGTAGAACTAAGACGATTTAATGAAAGATAATTCAATCCAACATTCATTAAAAATTCAAGACGCTCTTTGATTTCTTTTAGAACATCTCTTGCAATGTATTGTTCATTTTCAGTTAATTTCAGTGTAGAGAAGAAATCATAGCAATGATCAATTGATAGATCACAAACATCCATTATTCCTTTTTCATTGATTTTTACTGCAAGTGATTCAGGTTTTAATTTTTTACCATTACATGTAGTACATGGAGTATCCCTCATGAATTGTTTTAACCATTCTCGTTTTGATTCAGAGTCAGTCTCCATAAATGTACGTTGTAGATTTCCTAAAACGCCTTCAAACGTGTTAGTAGACTGCCATGATGAATCACCTGATTTTGAACGATATGTAAAATCAATTAAATCATCTGTGCCATGTAAAATAATTTGAAGGTGTTTAGGTTTTATCTTATCAAAAGGCGTCATCAAATCAAAACCGAATTTTTTTCCAACAGCACGTAATGCTTGACGTCTAAAGGCAGAGAATCGTCCGCTCCAAGGAACTATTGCACCATCCAAAATAGATTTTGTTTTATCAGGAATTACTAAATCTGCGTCAAACTCCATTTTGACACCTAATCCATTACATGTTTTACACATGCCAAAAGGAGAATTAAAAGAAAAAGATCTTGGTTCCAATTCACCTACAGTTAATCCACAATAAGGACAGGCATTATTTTGAGAGAAAATTTTTTCTGATTTTTCAGTGCCAATCATAACATCACCTTTTGATGCTTTGATTGCTGTCTGTATTGCTTCAAAAAGTCTAGACCTTTCAGATTTCTCAGTTATGATTCTGTCAACTACAATCTCAATATTGTGCCATTTTTGTCTATCAAGAGGAGGAATATCGTCATCCAGATTCAAAATTTCGCCATTTAATCTAATTCTAGAATATCCATCTTTTTTGATTTGTTCAAACAATTTCTCATATGTCCCCTTTTTTCGCTGAATGATAGGAGCTAAAACGAGAATTTTCTCTCCTGAAAAGTCTTTGAGTACAGAATCACATATTCTCTCTATAGATTGCGTAGACACTTTACGTCCACAATTAGTACAATATGGGATTCCAATTCTAGCATATAGCAATCTCATATAATCATAAATTTCAGTAGTAGTTCCAACAGTGGAGCGTGGATTTTTACTTGTAGTTTTTTGTTGAATTGATATTGCAGGAGATAAACCTTCAATAGAATCAACATCAGGTTTGTCCATCATTTCTAGAAACTGACGCGCATAAGCTGAAAGAGATTCAACGTATCGTCTTTGACCTTCAGCATAAATTGTATCAAAAGCCAAAGTAGACTTTCCAGATCCGGATAAGCCACTAATAACTACTAGTTTGTTTTTTGGAATATCAATATCCAAATTTTTTAAATTATGATGTCTTGCACCACGAATTTTTAATTTATTTTCTGCCATTTTTGAATTCAATCTCCTTTTCTATTCGTTTTATTTTATCCCTGCATTCTATTGCACGCTCAAAATCCAATTCCTCTGAATATTTTTTCATTTGTGCATCTAATTCAATAATATCAGTTGCAAGATCATGTGTTGATTTTAATTTAGAGTCATCTAAGACAGTTTCTTGTTCTGGTACTGATTTTATGATAGTTCTAGGAATAATGTTGTGTTCCTTGTTATACTGTATTTGTTTCTCTCGACGACGTATTGTTTCATCCATTGCATTTTTCATGGATTTGGTGGTATTGTCAGCATACATAATTACAGTCCCATTGGCATTTCGTGCCGCTCTACCACAGGTTTGAATTAAACTGGTAAAATTTCTTAAAAATCCCTCCTTATCTGCATCTAAAATTGCAACTAGAGATACTTCAGGAATATCCAAGCCCTCCCTTAGCAGATTTATTCCAACTAGAACATCGAATTCTCCAAGACGCAATTGTCGAATAATTTCAGTTCTTTGCAACCCATCAATTTCTGAATGCATGTAACGTATTCGAACTTGTTTTTTTGATAGGTATTCTGCCAAATCTTCAGCCATTCGTTTAGTCAAAGTAGTGACTAAAACACGCTCAGAATTTGCACGTCTTTTGTCAATCTCTTTGATCAAATCATCCATCTGATTTTTTGTAGGTCTAATCTCAACTTTAGGATCAAGAAGACCAGTTGGCCTTACAAGTTGCTCAGCAATTTGAGAAGATATTTTTTTTTCATATTCAGAAGGAGTGGCTGAGACAAAAATTGTGTTTTTAAGATATTCTTCAAACTCTTCAAATTTTAATGGACGATTATCAAATGCACTTGGCAATCTAAACCCATATGTTACTAGTTCATTTTTTCGTGAATGATCACCCTTGTACATCCCATGAAGCTGTGGCAAAGTAACATGAGATTCATCAATTACCAAAAGATAATCATCTCCAAAGAAATCCATTAAGCAAAATGCCTTTTCCCCAGCTTTTCTTCCATCAAAATGTCGAGAGTAATTTTCAATACCAGAGCAGTATCCTAATTCCTCTATCATTTCTAAATCATATTTTGTACGCATCTCAAGTCTTTGCTTTTCAAGTTCGTTTAACTCAGGTAAACGTGATTGAAGTTCTTCTCTAATTGATTTGACTGCATTTTCTCGAACGTCTTTTGCAATAAGATAGTGTTTTGCTGGAAAAATTTTCATTTGCGTTAATTTCTTTTTTTCTTTTAATGAGACAGGATCAAGAATTATGATTTTTTCTATTTCATTCCCAAACATAGAGATTCTTATCAAATCTTCAGAATATGCAGGGGTGATATCTATAGTGTCGCCTTTTACACGGAAATTTCCAGGTGCTATTTCAGTATCATTTCGCTCATAGCGTGCATCAATGAGACGTCGGATAATTTCGGTTCGTTTTATTTCATCATCAATAGTAACGGTGAGGGCCAAATCTTCCCAATCCTTTGGATTTCCCAGAGAGTAGATACAAGATACGGTTGACACAATAATTGTAGGTTCGCCTGAAAGCAACATTGCAGTTGCCTCTAATCTTAATTTTTCAATTTTTTCATTAATTTGTGTGTCTTTTTCTATGTAGGTATCTGTCTGTGGTAAGTAACTCTCAGGTTGGTAATAATCATAGTAGGATACAAAATAACCAACGTTATTTTTTGGAAAGAATTGTTTTAATTCTGAATAAAGCTGTGCTGCAAGAGTTTTGTTATGAGAAATCACCAGAGTGTTCTTGCCGGTTCTTTGAATCACATTTGCAATAGAAAATGTCTTCCCGCTACCAGTTACACCTAACAAGGTTTGGACTGTCATCTTCTTGACACCTTCAACTAGAGCATCAATGGCTTGGGGCTGATCACCAGTGGGTACATAATCAGATGTTAATTCAAATTTAGAGATTTGTTCCAACAGAAACAATTCCTAAAAACTGAACTTATAGCTAACGTTTGTCAGATAAATACAAAGAGTCAAGAGTGTTTCAAATTTGGAAAATGAGACATTAGGATAAATATTAAAAAATAAAAATAGAATGGTGATAATAGTGGATAAAGATCTAAAAAAAGAACTTCGAGAGACAGAGCAAGAAGTGATGATTGATTTAAAATTAGGTGATTATCAATTATCTTCCCCTAAAATATAATCAACTAATAATGAGAATGTGTCCCTATCTCTGTTGTTGTATCTCCATTCCATCTCTTTGATGTAAAGCAAGAACTTG
>Ga0210019_1001045_pt1 | contig 30968 bp, 42 predicted proteins | sample CryGeyCG2114_020_2_FD_183969 | JGI IMG/M metagenome (GOLD analysis project Ga0210019, IMG submission 183969) | Groundwater microbial communities from aquifer - Crystal Geyser CG11_big_fil_rev_8/21/14_0.20 (SPAdes) (version 2) | ecosystem: Environmental > Aquatic > Deep subsurface > Groundwater ...
GTGAACAGTGAACAGTGAACAGTGAACAGTGAACAGTGAACAGTGAACAGTTTACTAGTAACTATTAACTGCAGTTAATATGCCAACGATAAATCAGTTAGTGAGTTCTGGAAGGACGAAGGTCAGATGGCGCAACGCCGCGCCGGCACTTCAAACATGCCCGCAGAAGCGCGGAGTTTGCGTAAGGGTTTATACAACAACGCCTAAAAAGCCTAACTCGGCTTTGAGAAAAGTTGCGCGTATCAGACTCACCAATGGACTTGAAGTGACAGGATATATCCCCGGTGAAGGTCACAATCTGCAGGAGCATTCAGTTGTTCTTGTAAGAGGCGGCCGTGTGAAGGATCTTCCGGGTGTGAGATATCATATTGTAAGAGGAACGTTGGATACAATGGGAGTAGAAAAAAGAAAACAGAGCCGCTCTAAATACGGAGCCAAAAGGCCCAAATAGTTAACAGTTAACTAGTTAACAGTTCACTGTTAACTGTTAACTAATAACTGTTCACTACAGTTAATATGCCAAGAAGAAAAAGAGGTTCGTTAAAGAGAGAGGTGATTCCCGATCCGAAGTTCGGAGACAAGCTTATCTCCGCGCTGATCAACAAGATCATGTGGAATGGAAAGAAATCCACCGCGGAAAAGATCACGTATGGCGCATTTGATATCATTCAGGAGTTGAAGAAGGACGATCCTGTCAAGATATTCAAGCAGGCTTTGGAGAACATAAAGCCTTATGTTGAAGTTCGTTCCAGAAGAGTAGGCGGAGCCAACTATCAGGTTCCTACCGAAGTCCGCACCGACAGGAAACAGAGTTTGGGACTCCGCTGGCTTTTAGAGGCGGCCCGTAACAGAAGCGAGAAGACGATGGAAAAACGCCTCGCCGGCGAGATTTCTGAAGCATTTGAGAGCAAGGGTGCGGCGTGCAAGAAGCGCGAAGAAGTACATAAGATGGCTGAGGCCAACAAGGCTTTTGCGCACTTCAAGTTCTAAATTCAGTGTTTTCTAGTGCTTCCCCGAAGGTTTAACGCCCTTTCGGGGGGTGAATAGAAGATACCCGGTTTCCGCGGCAAGCGCGGCCGGTAAAATTAGCGGGCGTTCTAATTAAAAGAGGTACCAAAGGCTCGGTTGGCCTGGTTGCCAATTGAGCCTTTTTTTATGTATGGACACTAAAGAAAAAGAAAAACTGCAAAAGATGCGTAATATCGGCATCATGGCCCATATTGACGCGGGTAAGACCACCGTGTCCGAGCGCATACTTTTTTATACCGGTAAGACCTACAAAATAGGTGAGGTCCACAATGGCGCCGCCGTTATGGATTGGATGGAACAGGAGCAGGAGCGCGGCATCACGATAACTTCAGCCGCGACCACATGCGAGTGGGACGGGCATCAGATCAATATCATAGACACCCCAGGCCACGTCGATTTCACGATCGAGGTCGAGAGGTCTTTGCGCGTATTAGACGGTGCGGTCGGTGTTTTCTGCGCAGTGGGCGGAGTTGAACCCCAATCAGAAACAGTCTGGCGCCAGGCCACAAAGTATCATGTTCCAAGGATAGCCTTCATTAATAAGATGGACAGAACGGGAGCTGATTTTAGGCGTGTGGTCAAGATGATGCGCGAACGCCTGCACACACATCCGGTCTGTTTCCAACTGCCGATCGGTGCCGGTGATAATTTTGACGGGGTTGTGGATGTCATAAAGGGAAAGGCCATCTATTATAAGGAATCGGATAGCGGAGCGACCGTAACCGAAAAAGAGATGCCAGCGGAACTGATAGATGAAGTGGCAGAACTCCGGGAGATGCTTATTGAAGCGGTGGTTGAATCAGATGAAGAGCTCCTTCATAAATATCTTGAAGGTCAGTCATTGACAGAAGACGAGATCCTTAAGTGCGCACGCGAGTCCACTCTTACAATGAGGGTTACTCCTGTATTTTGCGGAGCCGCCTTTAAGAACAAGGGCGTTCAGCAGTTGCTCGATGCCGTGGTCAATCTTCTCCCTTCACCCCTCGACAGGCCTCCGGTCGAAGGTTATCATGAAGATGATAAGGAAAAGAAAATAATACGTAACGCCACAGAAACTGAACCGCTGTCAGCTATTGCATTCAAGATAGCTACAGACCCTTACGTCGGTCAGCTTACATATATAAGGGTCTATTCGGGCAAGTTGGAATCAGGTAGCTCTGTTTACAATCCGATAAAGAGAAAGAACGAACGTATCGGGCGTCTTGTCAGGATGCACGCAAATAAAAGGGAAGAGGTAAAATCTGTCACAACAGGTGATATTGCCGCCGCGGTCGGTCTTAAATTCACGACAACTGGTGAAACCCTTTGCGATGTCGGAGCGCCTATTGTCCTCGAATCTATGGAATTTCCGGACCCGGTCATAGCCGTTGCGGTTGAGCCAAAGACAAAGGCCGACCAGGGAAAACTTGATATTGCCCTTCAAAAATTAGCCCTTGAAGATCCCTCATTCAGGGTAAAGGTCGATTCCGATACCGGCCAGACGATCATTTCCGGTATGGGCGAGCTTCACTTGGAGATCATTGTTGACCGCATGAAGCGTGAATTTAGCGTTGATGCTAACGTTGGCGCGCCTCAGGTCGCTTATAGGGAGACCGTCACAAGAGAGGCAGAGGCAGAAGGCAAATATATCCGTCAGACGGGCGGCAGGGGTCAATACGGCCATGTTTGGCTTAAGGTTGCTCCGGCAGAACGCGGCAAAGGCTTTGAATTTGTTGATGAAGTTAAGGGTGGACGAGTTCCCAGAGAGTTCATTACCGCAGCCCGAAAGGGTCTCGAAGAGGCGCTTTCGGCAGGCGTTATGGCATCGTATCCGGTGGTGGATGTTAAGGTCACAGTGTTTGACGGTAGCTACCATGAGGTAGATTCCAACGAAATGGCCTTTAAAATAGCGGCATCTATGGGTTTTAAGGATGCCTGCGCCAAGGCCGGTCCGACCATTTTGGAGCCTATCATGAGCATGGAAGTGGTCACACCGGACGATTTTTTGGGTCCCGTTTCGGGCGATCTCAATGCCAGAAGAGGCAAGATTATGCGCTCAGAGATCAGGTCCGGAAGTCATATAGTTGTTGCGCAAGTACCTCTTGCAAAAATGTTTGGATATGCTACATCCTTGCGCTCCGTGACACAGGGTCGGGCGACCTACTCGATGCAATTTTCGCACTACGAGCAGGTACCCAAAAATGTATTGGAAGAGCTGACTAAAAAATAACTTGGGAGGAACTATGGCAAAGGAAAAATTTGTAAGAACAAAACCGCATGTCAACGTAGGAACCATCGGTCATATCGACCATGGCAAGACAACTCTCACCGCTGCGATAACAAAAGTGTGCGCCGATAACGGCCTTGCCACTTTTATTCCGTACGATGAAGTTGCAAAAGCATCAGAGTCTCAAGGCCGTCGTGACGATTCTAAGATTCTCACGATCGCAACATCGCACGTTGAGTATCAGAGTGCGAACCGCCACTATGCTCACGTCGATTGTCCCGGCCACGCCGACTACATCAAGAACATGATCACCGGCGCGGCCCAGATGGACGGCGCGGTTCTTGTCGTCAGCGCGGCGGACGGTCCGATGCCTCAGACCCGCGAACATATCCTGCTCGCGCGTCAGGTCGGTGTTCCTTACATCGTTGTCTATCTCAACAAGGTTGATGTGGTCGACGATCCGGAACTCTTAGAGCTTGTAGAATTAGAGGTCAGAGATCTTCTTTCGAAATACGATTTCCCAGGCGACAAGACCCCGATCATCAGAGGCAGCGCACTAAAGGCGATGCAGGGTGACAAGGGCGATACAGGTGCAGGTTCCATCATGAAGCTTCTCGAAGCACTTGATACGTATATCCCCACACCTCAGCGTCCAAAGGACAAGCCGTTCCTGATGCCGATCGAAGATGTGTTCAGCATCTCCGGGCGCGGAACAGTTGTCACCGGACGTATTGAGAGAGGTCTTGTGAAGGTCGGCGAAGAAGTGGAGCTCATCGGCATCAAGCCTACGGCGAAGACCATTGTTACCGGCGTTGAGATGTTCAGAAAATTACTTGATCAGGGTGAAGCGGGCGATAACGTAGGACTCCTCCTCCGCGGAACCAAAAAGGAAGATGTTGAGCGCGGCCAGGTAGTTGCAAAGCCGGGTTCGATCACTCCTCACAAGAAGTTCAATGCAGAGGTTTACGTTCTAACAAAGGAAGAAGGCGGTCGTCACACACCGTTCTTTAAGGGTTACAGGCCCCAGTTCTATTTCAGAACGACAGATGTTACCGGCGTTGTTACGTTACAGCCGGGCGTTGAAATGGTCATGCCTGGCGATAACACCAAAATGAGCATCGAACTCATCACTCCGATCGCCATGGAAAAAGAGCTCCGCTTCGCTATTAGAGAAGGCGGACACACGGTAGGGGCGGGCGTTGTTACGGAGGTTGTTGAATAATGGCCGAACACGATAAAAATCAGCGCATAAGGATCAGGCTCAAGGGCTTTGACTCAAGGCTCTTAGACCAATCCACAAAAGAGATAGTCGAAACAGCCAAGAGGACAGGTGCGATGGTGGCTGGTCCGGTGCCGCTTCCGACGGACATCGAGCGTTACACTGTGCTATGTTCCCCGCACGTTGACAAAAAGTCCCGCGAACAGTTTGAGATCAGGACTCACAAAAGGCTGATCGATATCCTGGAACCGACGCAACAGACGGTTGATGCGTTGATGAAGCTGGATTTGGCCAGCGGCGTGGAAGTCGAGATTAAGATGTTGTAAAGGCGGTTGGTAGGTTAGAAAGTTAGTAGGTTGGAAGGTTGAATCCTTTGAACCTAAGGACCTGTAGACCTATAAACCTGATAATAAATATGCTAGGCTTATTAGGAAAAAAATTGGGAATGACACAGATATTCGGTGAGAACGGAGAACCCGTTTCGGTCACCGTTGTTGAAGCCGGTCCTTGCACTATCGTAAGAAGGAAGTCCAAGGCGACCGACGGTTACGATGCCATCTGTGTAGGTTTTGAACCCGTCATCAAGGAAAAGCGCGTCAACAAGCCCATGACAGGGGTCTTCAAGAAGGCAGGTACCAATTCTTTCAGGTATATGAAAGAGTTCAAGCCCGCCAAGTCGGAAGGTCTTGATGTCGGCAAGGAGATCGATGTCACGCTTTTTAAAAAGGGCGACATAATCGATGTTATCGGTGTCACAAAGGGCAAAGGCTTCCAGGGCGTCATAAAACGCTGGCACATGAAGGGTGGTCCGTCGGGCCATGGAAGCAAGTTTCACAGGACTGCCGGTTCTGTTGGTATGCGTACCTGGCCCGGAAGAGTTCTGGCTGGAACCCACATGTCCGGACAGCTGGGTAATACCTCGCGCACCGTAAAGAACCTTAAGGTCTTTGACATCGACAAAGAGAGAAACCTTATGTTTGTTGATGGATCTATACCGGGTGCAAAGAACGGATTGGTCGTTATAAACAATAAATCTCTATAAAGAACGAAGGAACATTTTATGACCGTTACAGCAGTATACGACATTAACAAGGAGAAGGTTGGAGAGATCGAACTCCCCGACGCCGTATTTAACGTTGAAGTTAATAAGGCCATCCTTCATCAGGCGGTTACGATCGCGCTCAATAACAAGAGACAGGGTACCGTTAAGACTAAAACGCGCTCCGAGATAAGGGGCGGCGGAAAGAAGCCGTACAAACAAAAAGGGACCGGCCGCGCACGTCACGGTTCGATAAGAAGCCCTATCTTTGTGGGTGGCGGAGTCACATTCGGTCCTCTTCCAAGGGATTGGCATATTGAGATGCCCAAGAAGCAGAAGAAGGTTGCCTTGAGAATGGCTCTCTCTCTTAAGAACAAGGAAGGGGCGTTGTTTGTCGTCTCCGATTTTGTTTCCAAGGATGGAAAGACCTCAAAGATGGCAAAGACACTTTCAAAGTGGGAGATGAAGAGCGGTGTTTTCGTTGCTGACAACGCGGACGATAAGACCCAAAGGTCGGTCAGGAACATTCCTTATATGAAGGTCATTCGCGATAAGGACCTGAGCATTCTCGATCTGTTCAAGTACGAAAATTTGATATTAACAAAGGATTCTATTGGCAATATCGCCAATAGGCTTAGTGTCTAATGTGGTTCTTATAAACACTTAAACGCTTAAGCACTTAAAAACTTATTTTATGGATGTATACTACGTTATAAAAGAACCGCTGATCACCGAAAAGGTGACTCAAGGCAAGGCCGAAGTGAATAAATATTATTTCTCGGTCGATCCTCAGGCCACCAAGGATGATGTGAAGAAAGCGGTCGAGAAAATTTTTAAGGTCAATGTGACCGGTGTAAGGACCATAACGGTTCATGGAAAGGCGAGAGTCAATCCACGTTCTAGGCGTCCCATACCTGCGCAAAAATGGAAAAAGGCGATTGTTACTTTGAAGAAAGGTAACAAGATAGAATTATTTGAGGGTGTATGAAGACTTATAACGCAACATCACCAGGAAGAAGGTTCCAAACAGGCCACGACTTTTCTGACCTGACGAAGAAGAGGCCCGAAAAAGGACTCTTGGCGTCACTTAGACGCACAGGCGGAAGGAACAACGTGGGCCTTATCACCACCGACCACAGAGGCGGCGGTGCACCTAGGAACTACAGGATAATCGACTTCAAACGCAACAAGCTGAACGTTCCCGGCAAGGTCATCGCGTTGGAATACGATCCCAACCGTACTGCAAGAATAGCACTTATCCAGTACATTGACGGTGAAAGGGCATATATTCTCGCGCCTCTTGGTCTCAAAGTAGGCGACAAAATAATTGCCGCCGAGAACGCAGACGTTCAGCCCGGAAACGCAGTTCCCTTAAGGAACATTCCGCTTGGAACGTCCATTCATAACATTGAGCTCAAGGTCGGCGGAGGCGGAAAGCTTGTCCGTTCAGCGGGCGGTGAGGCGCAGATCATGGCCAAAGAGGGTGAATATGCCCAGATCAGAATGCCATCGGGAGAAGTCAGGCTTGTAAGCATCAATTGCAAGGCGACCATCGGCCAGATTGGAAATCTTGATCATGAGAATATCTCTATCGGAAAAGCAGGAAGAAATCGTCACTTAGGAAAGAAACCTCATGTCAGAGGTATGGCAATGAACCCTGTTGATCATCCGCACGGAGGCGGCGAAGGTCGCTCGAAAGGCGGTAACCATCCGTCAAGTCCGACCGGTGTGCCGGCAAAGGGTTATAAGACCCGTACAAACAAACGAACTCAGAAGTTCATTATTAAGGATAGAAGAAAATAAAAGCAGTAATCGGTAATCGGTCATCAGTAGTCGGCAAAAAACTGATAACTGATAACTGATAACTGATAACTGGAATTCAATATGACCCGATCGTTAAAAAAGGGACCGTTCATTGATGAACACCTACAAAAGAATGTCGAAGTTTCAGCCAATGACCGCGGCAAGAAAGTTTTAAAGACATGGTCAAGAAGGTCTCAGATAGCCCCGGATATGATAGGGCTTACCTTCGCTGTCCATAACGGAAAGAAATTTATTCCGGTGTTCGTTACTGAAAACATGGTTGGTCACAGATTCGGCGAATTTTCACCAACACGCGTCTTCAGAGGTCACTCCGGATTGAAGAAAGAGGTTGGAGGAGGAGCAACTGGAGCGGCGGTAGCGGCAACGCCGAAGGCGGTAGTAGCGCCGGCGACAAAAGCATAAGAGATAATTTATGAATGCAAAATTCAGGCATATCAGGATCTCGCCCCAGAAAGTAAGGGGCGTTGTGAATCTTGTTCGCGGTAAGAACGTGAACGAAGCCATAGGCATCTTACGTTTCACAAGGCGTAGCGCCGCTCTCCCTATCCTAAAGATGGTGAAGTCGGCCATGGCCAATGCCAAACAAAAGGGCGGCGTAGATGTCGACAATCTTTATATAAAGAAGATAGCGGTTGATAAAGCGACTATACAGAGACGTTTTCGTGCCCGTTCAAGAGGCATGGCTCACAGTATTTTAAAACGTTCAAGTCACTTGAGCGTCGAACTAGGAGAGAAATAATGGGACAGAAGACTCATCCAATAGGGTTTAGGCTTGGCGTTACAAAGACGTGGTCTTCGCGTTGGTACGCGCCTCGCAAGGATTATGCCAAGCTTGTCCATGAGGACGTCTTTTTCAGAAAGATGATAAAGGAGAGGCTTTACCACGCCGGTATTTCCAAGATCGATATAGAGCGCGCCGCAGAGAAGATCAAAATAACCATCTGGACGGCCCGTCCCGGTCTCGTGATAGGAAAGAAAGGTTCAGGTATCGATACCTTGGCGGCAGATCTGCAAAAGTTAAGCCACCATGAGGTTGTTCTTAATATACAAGAAGTTCGTAAGCCGGAGCTCGATTCACAACTTGTGGCCGAGAACGTTGCAATGCAACTTGAAAGGCGAGTCTCTTTCAGGCGTGCTATAAAGAAGTCGGTCCAGATAGCAATGAAGCTTGGCGCACAAGGCATCAAGCTCCATGTGAGCGGACGTCTGGGTGGCGCTGAAATTGCCAGGGCTGAGTGGTATCGCGAAGGACGCGTTCCCCTTCAGACCTTAAGGGCCGATATCGATTATGGATTTGCAGAGGCCAAGACAACGTACGGCCAGATCGGCGTGAAATGCTGGGTTTATAAGGGTGATGTTTTGCCAAGCTAGAGAGATAAATTATGTTACAACCTGCTAAAACTAAATGGAGAAAGCAACAGAAAGGGCGCGTCAGAGGCGTTGCTGTGCGCGGTGTCAATCTTGCGTTCGGAGATTTTGGACTTCAAGGGCTTGAACACGGATGGATTACCGCACGCCAGATAGAAGCTTGCCGCGTGGCTATTACTCGTTCTTTAAAACGTGGCGGCAAGATGTGGATCAGAATTTTTCCGCATAAGCCGATTTCCAAGAAGCCGGTTGAGGTCAGGATGGGACGTGGAAAGGGCGCAGTGGAACTCTGGGTTGCAACTGTACGGCGCGGAAGGATGCTTTTCGAGATCGAAGGCCTCCCTGAAGCGGAGGCAAAAGAGGTTTTAAATGTAGCAGCACACAAACTGCCGATTAAGACCAAGGTTGTCGCACGCGAAGGAACCCGCGATGCAAGATCGTAGTTTAATTACTACATAAAAAGGTGAGGTATATGAAGAAGGAACAAGAATTAAAGACAAGAACAGCTGATGACCTTCAGGGTCTTTCTGAAACGAAACGCGCAGAGCTCGCAAAAACCAAGTTCAAGCAGGCCATGGGCCAGCTTGAGAAAACATCTGCTTTGAAGGAATTGCGCAGAGATGTCGCGCGCATTGAAACATTCAAGAGGCAAAAGGAACACAAGAAGGGAGCCCGCCAATAAATCGAGGCGGGGTTTTTTAAAAAATGCAAAGGCAAATTAAGAACAAAACAGGGGTTGTCATTCGCAGGAGCGGGGATAAATCGGTGATTGTTGAGGTCGAGCGCCTTGTTATACATCCGACCTACAAGAAGTATATCCGCAAGCGCAAGAAATTTCATGTTCACGATGACAAGAACATATGCCAGCTGGGCGATAAGGTAAGGATCATCGAAACAAGGCCCATTAGCAAGACCAAGTGCTGGAAGCTTTCAAGCGTCCTTGCAAAGGGAGATTATGTAGAGAAGGGAATAGACGATACGGCGGTAGAAAAAAGCGTTTAAGTGTTTGAGTGTTTGAGTGCAGAAGTCAACTTCTGCACTTCTACACTCCTGCACTTAGGACCAAATATATGATACAGCAACAATCATCATTGGATGTCGCGGACAATTCAGGCGCCAAGAGGCTCGTATGTATCAAGGTGCTTGGAGGCACGAGGCGCAGATACGCGAGCGTGGGGGATATTATTGTTGTGGCAGTTAAAGAGGCCCTGCCAAAGGCAAAGGTCAAGAAGGGCGACGTTAAGAGAGCGGTGATCGTACGCACAGCCAAAGAGCTCAAGAGGGCCGACGGTTCATACATCAGGTTCGATGATAACTCGGCGGTATTGGTCGACAACCAGGGAGAGCCTATCGGTACACGTATCTTCGGGCCGGTGGCGCGTGAACTGAGGAGTAAGAAGTTCATGAAGATCATCTCCCTCGCCCCGGAGGTTCTATAAGATTATGAAATTTGAAACAGCACACATTAAGAAAGGCGACACGGTCCAGCTTATAACCGGCAAGGATAAAGGTAAGACCGGCAAGGTCATTACCGTCTACCCCAAAAAGGAACGCGTGCTTGTCGAAAAGCTGAACCTTTGCAAGCGCCACATGAAGCCGAACCAGCAGTTCAAGCAGGGCGGCATCATTGAAAAAGAGGCTTCCATTCACTGGTCGAACGTAATGGTCGTGTGCACGAAATGCAGCAAACCCGTGCGCATTAAACATAAAACAATAGACGAGCAGCAGAGGCGTATATGCGTCAAGTGCGGAGAGCTCGTAGAGGTTTCGAAATAGTTATGAACAAAACACACATTGAACAAAAATTCCTTAATGAGTGTGTGCCGTTCCTTCAGAAGGAATTCGGCTACAAGAATCCTTTTGAGATGCCAAAGCTCAAGATGATCGTTGTGAACACTTCATTAAAAGAGGCGCTTCAGGACTCGAAGGTGCTCGATGCGGCGGTAGCTGATATGGCTGCCATCACAGGTCAGAAACCCGTGATCACCCGTGCGAAAAAATCGATCTCTAACTTTAAATTAAGGGCGGGGCAGGCGATTGGCGCAAGAGTGACGCTTCGCAGGAAAAGAATGTTCGAATTTTTAAATCGTCTGGTGAACGTCGCTCTTCCCCGTGTTCGCGATTTTAAGGGTGTGGATGCAAAGTCGTTCGACGGCAGGGGTAACTATACGTTAGGTCTTACCGAACAGATCATATTCCCGGAGATCAATCCTGATAAGACACAGAAGGTCTTCGGAATGAACGTAACTTTCGTAACAACGGCAAAAACAGACAAGGAAGGAAAGGCGCTCCTTAAGTTCATGGGAATGCCTTTCAACAAATAGTATGGCAAAGAAAAGTCTAATAGCAAAATCGAAAAGAAAACCCAAGTTCGCAACAAGGGCATATAATAGATGTCCGCTTTGCGGCAGGCCCCGTGCCTATATTAGAAGGTTCGGCATGTGCCGTTTGTGTTTCAGAAAGATGGCGCTTAAAGGGGAACTGCCCGGAGTGATCAAGGCAAGCTGGTAGCCTGCCTGCCGGATGGCAGGGGAGAATAAAAACTATGAGCATGACAGACCCGATAGCAGATCTATTAACAAGGATCAGGAACGCCAACAAGGCGCTTCTTCCGAACGTTGCGATCCCTCATTCGCGTTTCAAAGAGGACATTGCGCGCGTTCTTAAGGAAGAGGGTTATATTAAGGCGTATGAAACTGTTGGCGAAGGAGCTGGAAAGAACCTGGTAATTATCCTTAAATATACCGCTAAGAAAGAGCGCACGATTGAGGTGATTGCGAAGATAAGCAAACCAGGTCACAGAAGATATGTAGCCCATGACGGGATCAAGCCGATCAGAGGCGGAATGGGGATCGCGATCCTCTCCACGCCAAAAGGTGTCTTGACCGATACCTCGGCGCGACAACAGAAGGTCGGAGGCGAATGGATCTGCACGGTCTGGTAAGGATAAAATTATGTCAAGAATAGGAAAACAACCGGTAGTGATGGCGGACAAGGTAACGGCGGCTTTCAAGGATAGCGTCCTGAAGGTCACCGGCCCATTAGGGACCTTGACCCTTAACGTTCCAAGCGTACTTAGCCTTGAGATCAAGGATAAGGTCATGACACTCGGAAGGGCTAACGAAGAGAGACACACCCGTGCGCTTCACGGGCTATATCGTTCGCTCATCAATAACATGGCGGTAGGCGTATCTCACGGGTATACGAAGATACTCGATATCGTCGGAGTAGGTTATAAGGCGGAGCTGAAGGGGAAGAACGTTGAGTTCGCGCTTGGGTATTCACACCTGATCACCTTTCCGATACCCGAAGGCCTCAAAATTACAATAGACAAAGGCGCACGTGTTACGATCAACGGTGCCGATAAACATTTGGTCGGTGAAATAGCATCTCAGATGCGCCGTCTGCGTCCGCCCGAACCCTACAAAGGCAAAGGCGTTCGCTATTCCGATGAGATCGTCAAGAAAAAGGTCGGTAAGGCAGCAACAGCGGTTGGAGGCAAGTAAGTATGGCTAAGACAAAAACAGAAGGAAGATTAAGAAGGAAAAAAAGGATCAGAAGGGACCTTTCCGGTACCGATGCGCGCCCTCGCTTGAGCATTTTTAAGAGCGACCGTCACATTTCCGGTCAGATCATCAATGACGAGGTACATAGCACTCTTGTTTGCGCCTCTTCGCTTGAAAAGACGTTCAAGAGCGATAAGGATATGCCAAAGATCGCAGGCGCCAAGAAGATCGGCGCACTTTTGGCCGAGCGCGCTATTGCAAAGGGAATAAAGGCCGTTGTTTTTGACAGGAACGGATTTGCATATCATGGAAGGGTCAAGGCCTTTGCGGATGCCGCAAGGGAAAAGGGCTTAAGCTTTTAAGGTAAACTATGCGCGAATACACCAAATCAAGTGAGAATATTGAAAAGATCGTCCACATCTCTCGTGTTGCGAAGGTTGTTAAGGGCGGTAAACGTTTCAGCTTTTCGGCGGTAGCCGTTGTAGGAGACGGCCGCGGTCGAGTCGGCATAGGGCTTGGCAAGGCCAACGAAGTTCCCGATGCTATCAGAAAAGCCACAGAACACGCCAAGAAGAACATGGTGAGCGTGCCCATCCAGAACAGTACTATTCCTCATGAGGTATTGGGCCGTTATGGTGCAGCAAGCGTCGTTCTAAAGCCTGCAGTCCAAGGTACAGGCGTCATCGCCGGAAGCGTTGTACGCGCAGTGGCAGAGGCGGCCGGTATCGCTAACGTTCTTACGAAGTGCATTGGAACGAACAATCCGCATAATGTGCTCAAGGCCACGCTTAACGGTCTTTTAAATCTCAGGACGCTTGAGTATACAAAATATTTAAGAGGTAATAATCACGATGAAACTAAATGAATTACAACCGGGTGTTGGTGCAACGCATAGGGTAAAAAGGCTTGGTAGGGGCGATGCAACCGGTCACGGCGGCACGTCGACCAGAGGTCACAAGGGGCAGAAATCTCGCTCCGGCGGTTACCACAAGCGCGGATTCGAAGGCGGTCAGATGCCTTTGCAACGTCGTATTCCGAAACAGGGTTTTACGAACATCTTTAAGCGAGTTGTTACTGTGGTCAACGTCGAAAAGTTAAACTCCCTTCCTAAGGGTACGGAAGTCACCCAGGAACTGCTTCTTGAAAAGGGTGTCATCAACAAGAAAGGCGATTTCCTGAAGATATTGGGTGACGGCAAGGTCGGGAACGCTTTAACTATCAAAGGTGCGCTGGTCTCGAAGCAGGCCAAGGCTAAAATTGAGGCTGCAGGCGGAAAAATAGTAAGTTAGCACGTTTGCAGGTTGTCAGGTTCGCAGGTTGAGATCGTGTTCAATCTGAAGACCTGTTGACCTAGTAACCTGTTAACCTGGTAACCTAATATGCAGTCAGTCGGTAATATTGCTAAAATACCGGAGTTAAGAAAAAGAATAATTTTTACGGTATTTATGCTTGCGGTATATAGAATCGGGATCTACGTCCCGACCCCCGGCATCAACGCAGACGCGTTGAAACGGATCATGTCTCAAGGAACGGTCTTTGACATCTTTAATCTCTTTTCGGGAGGTGCCCTCGAGCGTTTCTCAGTTTTTGCGCTTGGCATCATGCCTTATATCAGCGCTTCCATTATCTTTCAGCTTTTGGCCGTTGCAGTTCCGGCCATTGAGAGACTCCAAAAGGAGGGCGATTCAGGCAGGAGAAAGATAACCCAGTATACGAGATACGGAACAGTTCTCTTGAGCCTTGTTCAGGGCTTCGGCATCAGTTACGGTCTTGAACAGCAGGGCGTTCTTTTAACTGGAGTCGGCGGAATAGCCTTTTATATCACGACAATGGTGACGCTTGCCGCGGGCACGTGCTTCCTAATGTGGCTAGGCGAACAGATATCAGAACGCGGCATCGGTAACGGAATATCGCTCATCATCTTCGCAGGTATCGTAACGCGTATTCCATCGGGTTTCCGCGATGCATGGAACACAAAAGACCAGTTCGGCGGTCTTTTCGGCTTCCTCATTCTTTTGGCCTTCATATTCGGGATAGTCGCTCTTATAATCTACTTTGAACGCGCACACAGAAGGATACCGGTTCAGTACGCCAAGAGGATAGTCGGAAGAAAGATGTATGGCGGTCAGGAATCACATTTGCCGCTCAAGCTTAACATGGCGGGCGTTATTCCTCCCATCTTTGCATCTAGTTTAATATTGTTCCCGGCAACTATAGCTCAGTTCGTTAAGGTAGATAAGATGCAGGCGGTGGCGGCGATGCTTAGTCAGGGCTGGGTTCACGACTTCCTCTATGCGGGCCTTATCATATTCTTCTGCTATTTCTACACTGCGGTCACGTTCAATCCGGTGGATGTCGCTGATAATATGCGTAAGTTCGGCGGTTATATTCCGGGCATCAGGCCTGGGAAGAGCACCTCGGATTATATCGATAGCATTTTAACGCGTATCACGCTTGGCGGAGCATTATATATCACTTTTGTCTGTCTCCTGCCGAGCATATTGATATCTAAATTCGGCATTCCGGTCTCCTTGGCATCTACCTTTGGCGGTACATCGCTTTTGATCGTTGTAGGCGTTGCAATGGATACGGTGGCACAGATAGAAGCGCATCTCTTAAGCCGTCATTATGAAGGATTCCTTGGTAATAAGACGGGCGGTAGATTTAAGGGGAGGCGCGGTTAGCTATGAAATTAGTCTTACTTGGAGCTCCGGGATCGGGCAAGGGAACGCAGGGGGAGAGAATAGCCAAGAATTATGGCATTCCTCAGCTTTCAACCGGCGAGATCCTGAGATCGGCGATAAAGAACGGAACGCCCCTCGGTAAAAAAGCCGAAGTGTTCATGAACAAGGGAGAACTGGTCGCTAACGAGTTGGTGTTGGACCTCATGTCTGCCCGTATTGATGAACCCGATTGTAACAAGGGATATATATTAGACGGTTTCCCTCGTACGATCGAACAGGCAAAGGGACTTGCGGATCTCTTGACGAAGAAGGGCGTAGCGCTTGATGCAGTTATAAATATAGATGTTTCGGATGATGAAGTGATAAAAAGGCTTTCAGGACGCAGAATGTGTAGCAAATGCGGAGCCATCTTTCATGTGGCTTTCTCGCCCTCATCAAAAGGGGCGATCTGCGATAAGTGCGGCGGCGAGCTTTATCAGCGTGACGACGACAAGGAAACGACGATCCTGAACAGAATGAAGGTATACAAGGAAAAGACCAAAGCCCTGATAGATTTTTATAAGAAGGAATTAAAGAACATTGATGGGAGCAAGAACCCGGCGGATGTTTTTAAGGATATTTGTTCTTTGATAGACAAGGTCGTATGATCATTCTTAAGTCTCGAGAAGAGATAGAAAAGATGAACTCGGCAAATAAGATCGTTGCCGAGGCTCTTGATGTCATCTCGGAAGAGATCAAGGAAGGTGTAACGACCGGAGACCTGGACAGGATAGCGGAAGAGCTTATCCTTAAGCGCGGCGGAAAAGCGGCGTTCAAGGGTTACAGGGGCTACAAGCACACGCTATGCACATCTATCAATCAGGAGATAGTGCACGGCATCCCCGGCAAGCGCGCAATTAAAACAGGCGATATTATCGGGGTCGACTGCGGAGTGCTTTACAAGGGTTTTTACGGCGACATGGCAAGGACATTTCCCGTTGGTGAGATAACAGATGCCGCGAAGAAGCTCCTTAGGATCACCAAAGAGGCCCTTAATATTGGGACCGGTGAGGCGAAGGTCGGGAATAGGCTCTTTGATATATCCGCAGCGGTTCAGAAATATGTGGAGGCGAACGGATTTTCCGTTGTCAGAGATTTTGTTGGACACGGGGTCGGAGCGTCTCTTCACGAAGATCCACAGGTGCCCAATTTCGGCGAGGCCGGAACCGGCGTTAAATTAAGACCGGGAATGGTGCTGGCCCTGGAGCCGATGGTAAATTCCGGCGGATATAAGGTCAAGGTCTTGGATGACGGTTGGACGGTGGTGACACAAGACGGAGGATTATCGGCCCATTTTGAACACTCGGTGGCGATCACTGAGAACGGGCCTTTGGTTTTGGGAAAGTAATGGCAAAAGAAGATTCGATAGTAGTGGAAGGAAAGGTACTGGAAACGTTGCCGAACGCAATGTTTCGGGTGGAGCTTCCTACCGGACACAAAGTACTGGCGCATATTTCGGGTAAGATGCGCATGCATTTTATAAAGATCTTGCCGGGCGATAAGGTGACTATAGAGCTGTCCCCTTACGACCTGACAAGGGGAAGAGTAGTTTACAGGGCAAAGTGATAGGTGGTGAGTGATGAGAGTAGATGCTCATAACGCATAACCCATAACTCATAACAAATATGAAAGTAAGATCATCAGTTAAAACGATTTGCACGAAGTGCAAGATAGTGCGCAGGAAGGGCGTAGTAAGGGTCATTTGCTCTAATCCTAAGCACAAACAAAAACAGGGATAATGACGTAACTTGTAGCTTGTAACCCGTGACTTGTTTTTTACAATTCACGAGTCACGAGTCACGAGTCACGATATAAAATATGCCAAGACTAGCAGGTGTAGACATACCTACAAAAAAAAAGATAACTTTCTCGCTCCGTTATATCTACGGGATCGGGGCAAAGGTGGCTAATGATATTTGCGAAGAGGCAAAGATAGACCCCAACCTTCGCGCAGAGAAGCTTACCGATGCGCAAGTGGCCAGTATCCGCGAGATCATCGATTCCAAGTTCAAGGTGGAAGGCGATCTCAGGCGCGAGGTTCAGGCTAACGTCAAACTTTTAAAGGACCTTGGTGCATACAGGGGACTTCGCCACATAAGGCATCTCCCCGCTAGAGGCCAGAGGAGCCATACCAACGCAAGAACAGCTAAGGGGAGGCCGCGCATGGCGATCGCAGGCAAGAAACAGGCCCCGGGCGCAAAGTAAAAGCGGTTAACAGGTTTCCAGGTTAACAGGTTTAAAACCTGGAAACCTGGAAACCTGGAAACCTGCTAACTGGAGTTAAATATGTCAGATGAGATCAAAGAAGTAAAAGAGACAAAGGATGCAAAACCAAAACCACCGAAGCCCGAAAAAACGGCGGCTCCGGAAGGCGCAAAACCAGCAGGTGCGAAACCTGAAGGTGCGGTAGCTGTGGCAGGTGAAGCGGTCGCGGTGGTGAAGAAAAAGAAGAACAAGAAGAACGTGGCTGTAGGCATAGTCAATATTCAGGCAACGTTCAACAACACTATCATTACCATAGCCGATCCCAGCGGAAACGTTCTTTGCTGGGCCACATCGGGTGGAAAAGGTTTTAAAGGTTCCAAAAAAGGGACTCCATTCGCCGCACAGCTGGCAAGCGAAACAGCATGCAGAAAGGCGCTCGAATTTGGAATGAAATCAGTTACAGTCTATGTTAGAGGCCCCGGCGCAGGGAGAGAGTCTGCGGTGAGAGCCATTGCACATACCGGATTAAGAGTTTCATCCATCCGCGACCTGACTCCGATACCGCACAACGGTTGCAGGCCGCCCAAGAGAAGGAGAATATAAAGCATTATGGCAAAGTATACCGAAGCAGTTTGTAGATTATGCAGGCGCGATGGAATAAAGCTCTTTTTAAAGGGCGAGCGTTGCTTTACCGACAAATGCGCAATTGAGCGCAGGGCCTACGCGCCCGGCCAGCACGGCCAGCGTGGCGGAAGAAAGCCTACGGAATATGCCGTTCAGCTTCGCGAAAAGCAGAAGGTGAAACGTATCTACGGCATCATGGAACGCCAGTTCAGGCGCTATTTCTCCATGGCCGAAAGAATGCACGGCATCACCGGCGAGAACCTGCTCCAGCTGTTGGAACGCAGACTCGACAATATGGTCTACCGCATGGGTTTTGCCACATCGCGTGCCGAAGCAAGACACATGGTAAGGCTCGGACATTTCCTTGTGAACAACAAGAGGAACACCATCCCTTCATATATTGTGAAACAGGGCGATGTTGTCTCTATTAAAGAGAAATCGCGCGCAAGCGTTTGGGTGAAGAACGCGCTTGAATCGGCCGATCGTCACGGTATCCCTGAATGGGTACAGATAAACAAAGAAAAGTTCACCGGCACCGTCGCTGCCTACCCGGCACGCGATCAGATAACTATGCCGATAAATGAACAGATGATAGTTGAACTTTATTCTAAATGACCTGAGCGAAGCGAAGGTCACCACGGGCCCGCCGGAGGCGGTTTGAGGGGTTCCCCGAACGTAGTTGAAAAAAATAGGAGTTAAACATGTATAGAAATTGGCGTGATCTTATTAAACCAAAAGGTTTGGAAGTTGAAAAGAATACACTTACAGCGACCTACGGCAGGTTCGTTGCAAAGCCGCTGGAACGCGGATACGGCATAACCTTGGGTAATTCCCTTCGCCGCATCCTCCTTTCGTCGCTTCAGGGTGCCGCGATCTACGCTGTCAGAATAGACGGTGTCCTTCACGAGTTCTCGACCATTCCGGGGGTTCGCGAAGACGTTACGAACCTCATCCTTAATCTCAAAGAGCTGCGCTTAAAACTTAACGAAGGCGAACAGGACATAATGACCATAAACGCCTCCGGAGAGAAGGACATCAAGGCTTCCGATATTAAAATATCCTCCAAGATAGAGATATTGAACCCGGACCTTCATATTGCAACGCTCGGGCCTGAAGGCAAGCTCAAGATGGAGCTCTATGTAAAGATGGGGAGAGGATACGTCCCCGCAGAGCGCAACAAGGAGGAGTCACAGCCTATCGGAGTTGTTCCTATCGATTCTATCTTTACCCCTATCCTTAAGGTCAACTACAACGTCACGAACGCCCGTGTAGGTCAGATGACAGATTACGATAAGCTTACGATGGAGGTCTGGACGGATGGTTCCGTCAGACCGGACGACGCGGTGGCGTTCTCGGCAAAGATCCTCAAAGAACAGCTACAGATATTCATCAACTTTGAAGAGACGGTGGAACCGATAGAAGAGGCGATGATCGAAGAGCTGCCAAAGCTCAACTCCAACCTCTATAGAAGGGTCGATGAGCTTGAACTTTCGGTCAGAAGCGCTAACTGTCTGCAGAACGCCAGCATCAAGTATATCGGCGAACTTTGCGAGAGGTCAGAACCTGAGATGCTCAAGACGAAGAACTTCGGAAGAAAATCCCTTAACGAAATAAAAGAGATCCTCACATCCATGGGGCTTTCATTAGGTATGAAGCTCGACGGTTTCGACATAAAGGATGCGGAAAAGTACAGACCGAAAGAGATAGAATAAACAAGGGCCAGCAAGGCAAACAAGGCCAGCAAAGCAAGCAAGGTTTGACTTTGCTGGCGTTGCTGGCATGGAACCTTGCTGGCGGTATTCAATATGAGACATAATATCGCACACAGAAAATTAGGGCGCACCACCGGACACAGGCTGGCGCTTTTTAGGAACATGCTCTCGGCCCTTGTAACAAGGGACAGAATAGAGACAACTCTTGCCAAGGCAAAAGAGTTAAGGCCGCTAGCCGACAAACTGGTTACACTTGCCAAGAAGGGGACCCTATGCTCCAGAAGGACGGCATTTTCCCTTTTGAGAGATGATATATCGGTCAAGAAGCTTTTCTCCACCCTTGTGGACAGATACAGAGAGAGAAAAGGCGGATACACACGTATCTATAAGCTCGGATTCAGACACGGTGACAGCGCTCCGATGGCGATTCTTGAGTATTTAACGGCTGAGATCAAGAAAGAATCTTCCGAGAGCAAGAAGACATCAAAGGTTAAGAAAGCCCCCGCAAAAAAGGAAAAGAAGTAAACTTTTCTCATGAAATTAAAGCTGACCCTTCTTTTTGTTCTGCTTGCGGTCATCTTAGGGAAGTTCACTTACGATCAGATAGTGCCTCCATTTAAGAAAGGCGATGCCGCGCCTGAGTTCTCTCTGAGCGATCTCGACGGCAAGACCGTTAGGTTCTCCGATTTTAGCGGCGGTCCGCTTCTTGTCCACTTTTGGGCCACATGGTGCAACCAGTGTGTTGAAGAACTTCCGTCGCTTAGTAAGTTCTCCGAAAAATTCCCGGACGCAAAAGTAGTCGCCATAAGTGAGGATGAGGCCGGTAGTGACGCGGTCCTTAAGTTCTTCGGAAATATCAAGCCATCATTTTTGGTTTTGCTGGATCCTGAGGGGCACGTTGCCGACAAATACAAGTCCTACAAGGTCCCAGAGACCTACTTAATAGATAAGGACGGTAAGATCCTTCACCATTTTATCGGTGCCGTTTCGTGGACCAATCCTAAAGTTGCTTCATTTATTCGAGGCTCGATAGCAGATTCCGCGGCGTTTGAGTGAATTCGGACACCGGTCGCTTATAGTTTTTAACAAAGGTATTACGGCTCTTCTCCCGATCTGGTGGGCCATTTGCGGGACAAGATGGCGGGAAGAAGCGATTAGACGCGAATCATCTGTTTATAAACTTAAGAAGAAAGTTGTTTTCAGGCGCGACAAGCAGTTATCCACGCACGCGCACCAGCCCGTAAGGAGCTGGTGTGCGCGTGGGTGGGTAACTCACCCAAGAATGTTATGAGCCACTCAGCATAAATGTCCCGCAAATGACCCACCCATATCCGCGAAGAGCCGGTTAAAATACTATAGAACCGTAAGCGCCCGGCGAACCTAACAATTACCCGCAAATCGGTTCTTGAACGAAAGGGCGCCGGTGGGGCAGAGGTCGACCACCTCGAGACATTCGCCGATCTTCGTCTCGATAAGCTTCTGATTCAAGGGCGGCCTTACTACGGTGTCAAAGCCGCGTTTGACGAACCCTAAGCAGTCGAGGTTCTTCACTTCAGAACAATAGCGTACGCAGTTGCCGCAAAGTATGCATTTGTGCGATTCGTAAAGGACCAACGGGTGAGAATCGTCCACAAAGAACGTTCTTCTGGCGCCTTTAAAACGGTCCTGAACAACCCCGTATTCGGTGCAAAGGTCTTGGATCTTGCATTTGCCGGCCTGTGTGCATCCGCAGGTAAGGCATCTCTTTGCCTCGTTCAACGCCGATTTATAATCAAAGCCTATCTCGACCTCTTCAAAGCTCTTTACACGTGGTTCCATTTCCATCTCCGGCATCTTTTCGCGTTCAGCCTTGGAAACATTCTCCAATATCTCTTTCGGTGCGTCTTCTTTCTTTTTGCCCATGGTTGAATAGAACTCTGCAGGTTCGCCGATCACGTATTCGCCTTCAAGGTACTGGTTTATTGCGGCGGCCCCTTTTCTTCCTGCGGCAAGTGCCCTTATAGCGATATCTGCGCCGGACGTGCAGTCGCCGCCCGCGAAGACGCCTTTAACGTTCGTCTCAAAAGTGTTTGGATTGACATCTAAAGTGTTCCACTTGGTAAGATTGAAATTGTTCATCTGATAGGTTGATGAGTCGACCTTCTGACCGATAGCGGATATCACCGTGGAGGCTTCAATTGTATATTCGCTTCCCTTCATCGGGACTGGTTTTCTTCTGCCGGACGAATCGGGTTCTCCAAGCTCCATCTTGATGCAGGTGAGCTCGATCCCTTCATTGGTTCGCTTCATGGCGGTGGGAGCAGAGAGATACATCATCTTAACGCCTTCTTGTTCGGCCGCTTCTATCTCCATTTCGTTCGCGGGCATTTCGTGGCGCGTCCTTCTGTAGAGAATGATGACCTCTTTGGCGCCGATCCTTAGAGAGGTCCTTGCCGCGTCTATGGCGGTATTTCCGCCGCCGACGACAACTACGCGGTCGCCTACCTCTATCTGGGCCCCCTTGGAGGCGTCTTCAAGGAAGGCTATCCCCGAAAGGGCGCCGCCGTCGTCTTCGCCGGCAACTCCCATGGCGGAGGCTATTTGCGCACCTACGGCTACGAATATGGCGTCAAACCCGTCTTTCTTAAGAGAGTTAAGGTCGAAGTCCTTGCCGTAAACGGTATTTTGTTTAAAGACGGTCCCCATTTTTTCGATGGTCGATATCTCTTTGTCAAGGATGTCACGTGGAAGCCTGTATGCAGGGATGCCGTAGCGGAGCATGCCGCCCGATTTTGAGTGGGCGTCAAATATGGTCACCGCGTGGCCTGCTTGTCTAAGATAGAAAGCAGAAGACAGCCCGGCCGGTCCGCCGCCTATCACCGCCACTTTTTTACCGGAATCGCTGCCAACATCCGGGATATATACTTCACCCGATTCAAGCTCGACATCGGCGACCTTTCTTTTCAGGAAACAGATAGAAACAGCCCCTTCAAGGAGTCCGCGCCTGCAGGCAGTTTCGCACGGTCTCGGACATACGCGTCCGAGGGAGGCGGGGAGGGGAATGGTCTCCTTTATTATCCTTATCGCTTCTTTAGGTTTGTTATCGAGGAGGAAATGTATGAAACCGGGGATGTCGCAGCCGGCAGGGCATGCCGCCTGGCACGGGGCCAGACAGTCGCCGCAGTGGTCGGACATTAAGAGCTCAAGACACGTCTTTCGGCTCTGGCGTATACGTTCCGATTCGGTCGTTATCTCCATATTGGGGGAGACCTGAAGCGAACACGAAGGGGCAAGGTTGGCGCGTCCCTTTACCTCGACCACGCATAGGAAGCATGATGTAAAAGGTTTTGTCTCTTTTAGATAGCAAAGGGTCGGTATCTTGAACCCGTTCCGCTCCGCTACCTGAAGGATGGTCTCTCCCTCGGCGGCCTCGCATGCCTTGTTGTTGACAGTGATGTTAAATTTATTGGTCATATGTTTTATGTCGTCCTGGGCGATAACGAAGGATCCCCCGCATCTTGGTTGCCGGGATCCTTCGGCCTAACGGCCTTAGGATGAGCGCTAGCTTACCAGTATCGCCTCGAACTTGCATGTTTCCTTGCATGCGCCGCAGTGTGTGCAGAGCTTTTTGTCGAGGGTGTGCGGTTTTCTCTTTTCGCCGGCTATCGCCTTTACGGGGCAGGCACGCACACATGCGCCGCATCCCGTGCACTTTTCGACAAGTATTGCGAATTCGATAAGATCCCTGCAGACGCCGGCCGGACACTTTTTGTTCCTGATATGCGCTTCATATTCGTGCCGGAAATATCGCAGGGTCGTTAGAACCGGATTCGGTGCCGTTTGTCCGAGGCCGCAAAGGGAGGTCGTCTTTATCTGCCGGGCAAGCTCTTCAAGCATCTGGATATCCGATTCGAAGCCTTCCCCCTTGCAGATGCGGTCCAGCGTTTCGAGCATTCTCTTCGTTCCTATCCTGCAGAAGGTGCACTTTCCGCACGATTCCTTTTGCGTGAAATCGAGAAAGAAACGGGCCACATCTACCATGCACGTCTCCTCGTCCATTACGACCATGCCGCCGGAGCCCATTATGGCGCCGGTCTTGGTGATCTCGTCATAATCGACCGGCGTATTCATAAGACTTTCTGGGATACATCCGCCCGACGGTCCGCCCATCTGCACCGCTTTGACAGGCTTGCCGCTGGAAGTGCCGCCGCCTACGTCGTTTATTATCTCACGAAGCGTGATGCCCATCGGGACCTCAACAAGGCCCCCGCGCTTTATCTTTCCTGCCAGCGCAAAGACCTTGGAGCCTTTGCTTTTTTCCGTTCCCATGGCGGCAAAAGCCCCCCCGCCGTTGTTGATTATCCAGGGAATGTTTGCGAACGTCTCGACGTTATTTATGTTGGTCGGTTTTCCCCATAGTCCGGAAATCGCAGGGAAGGGTGGGCGTATCCTTGGCATCCCTCTGTTTCCTTCAATTGAGCCGATGAGGGCCGTTTCTTCTCCGCAGACAAATGCGCCGGCGCCTTCTTTTATGTGGATGTTAAGAAAATAGCCCTTTCCTAATATGTTATTTCCGAGCAGGTTCTTCTTTTCGGCCTCATCGATAGCTTTGTAGAGTCTTCTTACCGCCAGCGGATATTCCGCGCGGCAGTAAATGTATCCTTCGGTCGCGCCAATGGCGAGGCCGGCGATGATCATTCCTTCAAGGACGCGATGCGGATCGCTTTCAAGGACAGAACGGTCCATGAACGCCCCGGGATCTCCTTCGTCGGCGTTGCAGATGATATATTTTTGGTCGCCCTTAGCCGCGCGCGCGAACTTCCATTTTAGGCCGGTAGAAAAGCCGCCGCCGCCGCGCCCGCGAAGGCCGGAAAGGGTTACATCGTTTATTATTGCCTCGGGCCCCATTTCAAAGGCCTTCTTTATGGCGGTGTAGCCACCTGCCTTTATATAGTCGTCGATCGATTCGGGGTCTATCTTTCCGCAGTTCTCAAGAACTATGCGTTTCTGTTTGCTGAAATATTTCCCTTCGGATGATTCTTTGTTATCTACATTGAGAAGCCATTCTGAATGAGGCTGGTTCGCGCCTATATGGTCTAAAAGGAGCTTCTTTGCCTTAAAGAGTTCGATGTTGCCGTAAAGATACGCGGTTCCCTTTCTATCCTTAAGCTCTATCAAGGGTTCTCTGTGGCAGAGGCCCATACAGCCGGCTATCGTTACCTTAATTGGAAGCTTATATTCTTTTTTAGCGGCCTCAAAAAGTTTGTGAACGTCCCCGGCTCCGGAGGCTATCCCGCAACTTCCAAGACCTATGACCACCTCGGCAATCTCTGTTTCTTGGCCACGCTTCCATTCAACGCCTTCCAAATAGTCCTTTTTGCCGCCGCATTCGCAGTTCTTGCGGTGAGTATCAACGGCCCTCGGCGCCTTGGTTCGGTTAAGACCGCCATAGGTGGTCTCGTCTATCATTATGACGGGGGCAAGCGAGCAGCAGCCAAGGCAGGCTACCGATTCTAGCGTGAACATGTTATCTTCGGTCGTTCCGCCTTCCGGGGCATCTAAATGTTCCGAGAGAGACTCGGATATTCCTACGGCTCCGGCAACATGGCAAGCGGTGCCGTGGCAGACTTTTATTATATGTTGGCCGACAGGGGAGAGCCGGAACTGTGCGTAGAAAGTCGCCACACCGTAAAGACCGGTTGCCGAGATGCCGGTCTTCTCGCTCACATATCTAAGGTCGTCGAGCGGCAGGTAGCGGTATTTATTCTGTATATCCTGCAGTGTCGGGATGGTGGCGGAAGGCGTTTTACCCCTTTTTTCTATTATACGGTCCAGTTCTTTTGCGTGTTCTGTCATAAATATATCCCCTTTTTCTGGGGACACACTCGGCGCGCGTCCCCGGACGGCGCATTTAATTGGATTTGGCCTCGAATGTCAAATGTTGAGTAAAAAAGAGGCCGCTTTTGACCAAGGATTTTGATGTTGAAATGTTTAGTGAAATTGTGTCATAAGCTCACTTACAAATTCAGCCCGCCGATCAAACGTGGCGGGCATAAGAATCGCTAAGCTCGAAGACTTGCTAAGAGCGGATCTTATGGACCCATAGCTCAGCGGATAGAGCTCCTGCCTTCTAAGCAGGATGCCGCAGGTTCGATTCCTGCTGGGTCCGCCACGTGGAACGAATCGCACTTAATTGGGCGATTCGTTCTTTATTTTCGGGGCTTTGCGCCGGTTCTAGCCCTTTGTATTTAGATTCAATGGCCGGGTAGGCATTTTCTATCGGCACAAGCCACTCGTTGGTGTGGATAGTGAGTTTGCCGTCTTTGATGGTTGAGTTCGAGCCTAATGCCATAAGTATTTGCTTCTTGGTTTCAAGATTGCCCGTAAGGAAGGATTCACGGGCGTGTGTTGCAAAATTGAAAGCCCTTTCTGCGACCTCGATCCAACGCTCAGCCCGATCTTCTGTCTCTCTCAAATTTTTCTTCAGGTGGCATCTCTGTCTCCAATTGGTGACGTTTCTCTTTGAACTGCTCATCCGTGAGTGAATCGTTCAGAGACGCATTTCAAGGGTGATATCGACAGGTCTATAAAATATGTTGTAAATAAAAAGATGCAAAAATAATAATTGACATTGGCACGTATACCGTATATTCGTCATGAATCATCAAAAAAGATGCATTTTAATTTGTAGCTTGTTTGAGAAAAAATGTGAGGAGAGATCAGTGAAAGTTGGTGAGGTTGTAGACATTCAGTTTGGGTTCCAAGCGCGTGAGCGGCGTCATGCCAGGGTTGTGAATCATCATGGCAGTCACTCGCTTATCCAAATTAAAGATGTGGATAATGCGGGCAATCTCCTCATCGATCAGCTCTCCAAAATAACGCCCACGGGAAGTGTTGATCGCTATCTCGTTACAAAGGGCGACGTCCTGTTTTTATCGCGCGGACAAAATAATATCGCTATCACCATTCGCCAGCCGCTGGAGAATACGCTTGCCTCCTATTATTTTTATATCCTCCGCGCCAATCCCAAGCGCGTGCTGCCAGATTACCTCGCTTGGTTCATCAACCAACCCTCTGCCCAGGCCTTTTTTGGCAGTGCGGGACAAGGGTCCCTTGTGAGGATGGTGCCCAAATCAACCTTTGAAGAATTGGAAATCCAACTTCCTTCACTCAATACGCAAAAGGCCATTGCGGAACTTGATGTGCTTCAAAAGAAAGAGGCGCATGCAATGGAACATTTGGTGCGCTCACGGAAGCGTTTAATCGATGGCCTGTCATTAAAGGCAGCCACTGGGGAAAGTCAGACTTAACAGGAGATCACAATTATGGAAAACTCAGTCTCACAAAAAGAAATCAACGACATGGTTTGGCGCGCCTGCGATACCTTTCGCGGCACCCTCGATCCCGCGCAGTACAAAGATTATATCCTCGTCATGCTCTTTATCAAATACATGAGTGATCTGTGGAAAGACACGCGGGAACAATTTGAGGCAAAATACAACGGAGACAAACAGCGGGTTGAGCGTGCCCTGTCACGCGAGCGCTTTGTGATGCCGTCGGAATCTGATTTTGAATTTCTCCACAGCAAGCGAAGAGAGAACAATATTGGTGAACTGATTAATATTGCCCTCGAAAAAATCGAGGATGCCAACAAGGGTAAGCTGGAAAATGTTTTCCGGAATATCGATTTCAACAGTGAACCCTACCTGGGACAAACCAAAGACAGAAACCGCCGACTGATTCACCTCTTGGAAGACTTTGCCAATCCCAAACTCGATCTGCGCCCCTTGCGTATTGGCAATCAGGATGTCATCGGCAATGCCTATGAATACCTTATTGCCCACTTTGCCGCCGACGCCGGGAAAAAAGGGGGAGAATTTTATACCCCCGGTGAAGTCGCGACCCTGCTTGCACGTTTGTTGGAACCGAAATCCGGTGATCGCATTTGTGACCCGGCCTGCGGGTCGGGCTCGCTTTTGATTCGTGTTGCCCAAGAAATCCCAAAACATGATTTTGCCCTCTTTGGCCAAGAGTCCAACGGCTCCACCTGGGCGCTCTGTCGCATGAATATGTTTTTGCATGGCATGGACAGTGCCCGCATTGAATGGTGCAATACCATCACCAGTCCCCGTTTGGTTGAAGGCGATAGCTTGATGAAATTCAATGTTGTCGTGGCGAACCCCCCTTTTAGTCTCGATAAGTGGGGTGCCGATGAAGCGGCGCACGATCCGTTCAATCGCTTTTGGCGCGGAATTCCTCCCAAGAGTAAAGGAGATTATGCCTTCATCAGTCACATGGTGGAAACAGCGCTCGAAGGCGATGGCCGCGTCGGAGTGATTGTTCCACACGGTGTCTTGTTTCGTGGTGGCGCCGAGGGAAAAATCCGGCAGGCAATGATTGAAGAAAATTTGCTCAAAGCGGTGATCGGCTTACCTGCCAATCTCTTCTTTGGAACGGGCATCCCGGCGGCGATTCTTATCTTCGATAAGAACAAAAAGATCAAAGACGTGCTCTTCATCGATGCCAGCCGGGAATATCTGGACGGCAAAAAACAAAACTACCTCCGCGACCAGGATATCGAAAAAATCGTCAAAGCCTTCAAGGCATTCAAAAACATCGACAAGTACGCCTACCGCGCCACAGTCGATGAAATCAAAGAGAACGACTTCAATCTGAATATCCCCCGTTATGTGGACACCTTTGAAGAAGAGGCCGAGGTCAATATTCCTGCAGTACAGAAAGAAATCAAACAGATCGAAGCGGAGCTGGCTACGACACGCAAGGAGATGGATAAGTATTTAAAGGAATTGGGGTTGGTGTGAGTTGTACGGAAAAATCGTGCAACTGAATATTTGAAACGAGGACAATATGAAAAATAATTTAGCCATCTTTGAAGAGTATAAAATTCGCCGCATTTATGATGAAGAAGCGGAGACGTGGTATTTTTCTGTGATTGATATTATTCAGGCTTTGACTGACCAGCCTGAATTTCAAAAGGCCAGAAAATACTGGAACAAGCTCAAAGAACGGCTCAAGAAAGACGGAAGTGAAGTGGTGACAAATTGTCACCAGTTGAAAATGTTGTTTGAAGACGGCAAGTTACGTCTGACTGATGCGGCCACTCCCGAAACTCTTCTTAGGCTTATCCAATCTGTCCCCAGTCCCAAAGCGGAACCCATCAAGCTATGGCTCGCCAAAGTGGGCTATGAACGCATGCAGGAAATGGCCGACCCCGCCCGCTCACTCGATCGTGCCCGCGATACGTGGAAAAAGCATGGTCGTAGCGAAAAGTGGATCCAACAGCGGATGATGGGTCAGGAAACCCGCAACAAATTGACCGACTATTGGAGTGACCACGGCATCAAGGAAGGAGAAGAGTACGCCATCCTCACAAATATTATTCATCAGGAATGGTCCGATGTTTCCGTCAAAGAGCATAAAGCTATCAAAGGACTCAAAACTCAAAATTTACGTGACCATATGAGCGAGGCGGAATTGATCTTTACAGCTTTGGCGGAACTTTCCACCCGACAAATAGCCGACAGTGTGAAAGCGACTGGCATGGATGAAAATAAAGTGGCTGGTATCAAAGGTGGCAGGATTGCCAAGAAAGCGCGTCAGGAATTGGAAGCCAAAACAGGGCGCAAAGTGGTGACCGCTGGAAATTATTTGCCACCGAAGAAACAGAAAGAGTTGAAGGGAAAGTAAACCCAGGACCATTTTCCCGATGTCGGCAAAATGGTTTCGGGGGCACATAGAACAAGGGTGGGGGCAAAATGCCACCCCCCTTTCGAAAATTGGAAGGACCAATTATGGCTAAAAATCCACCACCAGGTGACAACCGACGTAAAGGGGCTGTCAAAGACAGGTCTCAAACACATAATCCAAAAACGGATCGCTTTGTAAAACGTGATACGGACACGGGCCGCTTCATTGATCAGAAGTCCGACAAAAAGCCTTTTAAGGGCGTGAGGAAAGAGAAATGAGTTTATTCAAAAAATCTGCGTTTATCAGCTTTGATTTCGATCATGATGAGTTTTTGAGGATAGCCCTTGTTGGCCAGGCCAATAATGATGACTCCCCTTTTGAAATTATCGATCGTTCAGTTAAAGAGCATCTGACAGGAGATTGGAAAGTCAAAGTTAAGGGCAGAATTCAGCGCGCTAATCTTGTAATAGTCATTTGTGGTCAACATACACACAACGCAAGCGGTGTGGCGGCTGAACTTCAAATTACCAAAGATGCAGGCAAACCTTATTTTCTGCTCAAAGGTTATTCAGATAAAAATTGTACTTGGCCAACAACAGCGGGTCAGCAGGACAAAATGTATGACTGGACATGGCCCAATCTCAAATTGCTTATCGGGGGTTCCCGATGAGCACCCCCACCAACGATCTAGCTGAAGCGCTGTGGAATGATAAGCCCACTCAAAACGGTTACCAATCCGAGGAACAGTACCACGAGCATATTCTTGAACAGTATAAACTCTGCATTGAGATGGCTGATCGCATCAGTAGTCGGCGCGACGTGGCGAATGGGTTCTTTCTTACATTAAACAGCTTGATTTTAGGGGCTGTCGGTTTCCTGTTCGAGAAACAAAATTTCCTGCCTTCCAGTTGGGCCTTATTGCTTCCCCTCGCTGTTTTGCTACTTGAATGCTTTTTCTGGTGGCGTCTGATTATTTCATACAAGCAATTGAACGGGGCTAAATTTCAGATCATCGGGGAACTTGAATCGCGCCTTCCCGCGAGTCCATATGGGAAAGCTGAATGGGATCTTTTGCTCAAGAAAGGATCCGAGCGAAAAACGTATTGGCCGCTGACGCATTTGGAATCAAAGATTCCGGTCATTTTTGGGATTGGGTATCTCGTTGTGACAATTGTTTTCTTACTAAAGTGAAAATATGAAACGTGAAGCAGTACATATTTATGAAGATGGGCATGCCAGTGGTGACACAGAACTATGGAAACGAGTGAGCTTACTGAACGTCGTTGAAATAGTCAGTGGACAGGTCGATCCAAAGCAATCTCCATATAATGAAATGATTTTAGTCGCACCGGACCATATTGAACCATGCACTGGAAGAATTATTTCAAAAGAGACTGCTCGTACTCAATCTGCAATCAGCGGGAAATATTATGCCAAAAAAGGATGCGTACTTTATTCAAAAATTCGACCCTATTTATGCAAAGCAGCTATAGCGGATGAAGACGTGCTTTGTAGTGCTGATATGTACCCTATCCACTGCAAAGACGAAATACTTCCTCAGTATTTATTGTATATATTGCTCTCTAAACATTTTACTGATTTTACCGCTTCAATGTCTGGTCGGACGGGCATACCAAAAATTAATAGAGAGGAGTTGGCTGAGTATCATTTTGATCTTCCAACAATAGAAAACCAATTAAAAATCTCGAAAATCCTCAACACATGGGACACCGCCATCACCCAAACCGAACGACTGATTGCTGCTAAACAAAAACTAAAAAAAGGTCTGATGCAGCAGTTGTTGACGGGGAAGCGAAGATTAGAAA
>Ga0210019_1001051_pt1 | contig 30862 bp, 23 predicted proteins | sample CryGeyCG2114_020_2_FD_183969 | JGI IMG/M metagenome (GOLD analysis project Ga0210019, IMG submission 183969) | Groundwater microbial communities from aquifer - Crystal Geyser CG11_big_fil_rev_8/21/14_0.20 (SPAdes) (version 2) | ecosystem: Environmental > Aquatic > Deep subsurface > Groundwater ...
CATTATCGGCGCAGAATGGGGCGAAGGGAAACGATCCGGTTGGTTTACGTCGTTCTCTGTCGCAGTCCAGGACGAAGATGGGAATCTTATTGATATCGGGAAGGTGTCGACTGGACTGAAAGAGAAAAAAGAGGAAGGCACTTCATATGAAGAGATGACTGAGCTGCTTAATGGACTCATCACATCGGAGAAAGGAAAAGAGGTCACAGTGAAACCTGAGATAGTCATCGAGATAAAATACGAAGAGATCCAGAGGAGCACAAATTATTCTTCTGGTTATGCGCTTAGATTTCCAAGGTTTGTGAGGTTGCGTGAGGATCGCGGCAGTGATGATATCTCTGATATCTCTTTAGTAGAAGAGCTTTATGACACTCAGAGGGGCAGATAATGCGCACTGCGATTGTATATTCTAAATGCCATGTCCTGCATCATGATTCGGACCATCCGGAGAACGCGCGTCGGGTTGAGAGCATACTTAAAAAGATTGATGACGAAGATCTGATCCTTATCAAATCACCTGGCCGTGAAGCTTCAAGGCAGGAGCTAGAGCTTGTCCATGAGGAAGATTTCATCGATTTTGTGTTTGGGCTTGATAGCTTGGAAAAGAAAGACACTATCTATGCCACCGGGATGCTGACTAAAGATAATTATTTTTCAGATGATACGCCAAAGGCAGCGATCGCATCGGCTGGTTGTGTCCTTTCTGCTGTCGATCTTATGATGTCTGGAAAAGCAGATAACGCTTTTGCCTTATGCAGACCGCCTGGCCATCATGCTGAAGCATCAGGCGCCATGGGTTTTTGCTTCTTCAATAATATCGCTGTCGGGGCGAGGTATGCGTATGAAAAATATGATCTGAAGAAGATATTCATCCTGGATCTCGACGCTCATCATGGCAATGGGACCCAACATATCTTTGAAAGACGTGATGAGGTTTTCTATTGCTCGATACATCAATATCCTTTGTTTCCTGGGACTGGTAGGGATCTTGAGATTGGCTATGGAAATGGTGTCGGTCTGACCCTGAATATTCCTCTTCCACCTGGGAGCGGTGAGGATGACTATATGCGTGTGATGTCTGAGAAAGTCATCCCATCGATCGAATCTTTCATGCCAGATATGATCCTGGTGTCGGCAGGGTTTGATACGCATCGTCTTGATCCGTTGACTGATATGATGCTTAAGACGGCCAGCTATGGAAAGATAACCCGATTGCTTAAAGACACTGCGAAAAGATTCTGTTCTGGCAGGCTCTTGTATGTGCTTGAAGGCGGCTATGATCTTTATGCCTTAGCCGATAGTGCGGTTTGTGTGCTTAGAGAGCTTCAGAAAGAGTGATTTTTGTTAGTATGGTTCAGTGATTACTTACGAAAGGTTTATAAACCCAGTCATGAACCATTCCCCATAATGGTACGGGTAACATCGTATACTATAACTCCTGAATTGGAAAGATTAAAGCTAGAAAGAAGTAGCACTTTTCAGCATTCTCATGAAGTGGCGGATCTCTCTCTGAAGGTCTATCATGGTCTTAAAAGATATTGTCATGCTGGACCTTCTTTTATAGAACGTGTCGTTGGTATATTCAACGGAGACATGGGACGATTCAATCATATCTGTTTTGAATTAGATTATCTGGGTGAACAAGATATGCTTGATGGCGCGATGTATCATGATATCGGAAAGCTCTGTCTTGATGATGACATGCTTGTGCAGAGATCCAATCTGCGCGAATGGGAAAGAAAAGAGATCGAGACACATTCACAGCATGGATATGAGATGATGAAAAATTTTTTTTCTCAACGAGGCGATGTCCTTGATTGCATTCTTTATCATCATGAATCATACAATGGAAAAGGTTATCCTACAAGATTGAAGGCAGAAGACATACCCTTATGTGCAAGAATAGTCACTGTCGCAGATCATTTCGATGCCATGACACACAGGCCAAGCTTTGATGAGAACAACAATGTGCTCTCTCCAAAAGAAGTCGGCGAGGCTTTAGTTGAGATGACCAAGATGAAGAAGAAATACGATCCTTTGGTCTTCATGATCTTCAAACAGGTCGTCTCTTCCAAAAAATAATTCTAAAAATATCAACAAGTCAGCTTGATTCATCTCTATTTGGCAAGACGCTCTTCGACAGTGAGGTTGATTCCCCGTGCTTGGAATTGCTTGATAAATTCCTGTGTCGGGACGCAGGTCTCCTGTGGTATCGCGCCTCTCTGCTTGATATCTCCTCTTGCCATCATCAGGTTTATGATGCTCGCAGAGAACGCGGTCATACGTGCCATCGATGTGAGTCCTGTCGTATGATCCTTATAGTCGATGCATTCATAGACTCTTTCTTTGTCGACGCCATTGACTGTCGAAACAGCAGTCCATCTTGATAGACTGACATCATCACCTTCATAGCCGCACTGTTCCATCAGCATCTTCTCAAGAAGCCCCCTTGGCCGCACTATCTTGCCATCGACCTTGAGCAGGTCATCGCTTGCCATGCCGAAATCAAGAAGGTTCTTGACAATGTCTCTATGTCCAAGATACCTGATAGTCTTGTTGTCGAAATTGTTGACCTTTCCTATCATGGTGTAAGGTATTGTCGATTCACCACCAGATGTGTTGAATGCTTCCATTTTTCCGAATGGGGATGGGAAATCAATGAATTCGTAGCCTTCCATCGGATTGACAACTTCTCTTTTTCCATCTGTTATCTTTATGACTGGTTCGATATATTCATTCACGAGTCCTGTCGCTGAGAATACTATCATGTAATTTAGAAACCCCTTTGGAATCACAGGAAGCCCGCCTTCTCTTGCAGAGAATGATTTGAGATGCCCAAAATGATTCACTGCGTCTGCGATGATCAGACTCGGCATTCCTGGCGCATACCCTGTGTCTGGAATTATCAATGATCCTGCTTGCTGTGCCTGACCATCCAGCTTGAGCTGTTTCTGAACGACAGTATTATTGCCGCCAAGGTCGCTGAAATTCGTGCCTGCCGCGATCGCCGCGAGCGCAAACTCAAGATTGTGCTGATAAGTAGTGCAGCCAAGGACCGCATCTTTACATTTGAATAATTTGACATTGCCATCGAAATCAGTAGCATTTGCTTTATGTGGGATAACTTTGTTTGGATCGACAAAATCAGCGACAGCGACAGCTCTTGTGTAATCACAATCAGCGATATGTACTTTATCTACACCAAATTTGACAGCGTCATAGACTGCTGCTTTTCCCATCATACCTGCACCATACACTAATGTTTCCATAATGATCCCTCCTAATAATTTAATCTGGTTAGATGGATTTTATCGAGATTCATAAATGTTACGACAATATGAGGTATGGGCTGTGGGCTATGAGCTATTGGGTGTGAGTTGTGGTGTGTGGTGTGTGTGTTATGATGGTTCAACAAGAATTATAAACTCTTTATCCCAAGAGACATCTTATGACTCCAGAAATGATCGCAGTGCTTGAAGCAGCAATCGAACTTGAGCAAAAAGAGCATGAGATGTATTGCAAGCTACTTGAGATGGCAGAGACACAGAACTGCAAGACATTCTTCAAAGAGCTGTCAGTCGAAGAGCTGAAGCATGAAGAGCTGCTGAAAGAATGCGTCCGCACTGGAAAAGACATGGACGATGTGAAAAAAGAGAAGTATCGTGATTATATAATCGAACTCGATGTCGCGAGCATGCTTGATGCGTTCCATGATATAAGTGATCTGGAAAAAGGATTTGAGATCGCGATAAAGCAAGAGGTGGCGACGCAGAAACTGTATGCTGCATTGATCGAAAGGACTGCGTCTCTTAGCCTGAAACGGCTTCTAAAACAATTGCAAGAAGAAGAGAACAAGCATGAAAGATTGCTTCTGCGTGAGCATGGGAAGCTGTTTCATCCGGATCAGGTCGAAGAGGATGGAGAAGATGAGATCTGATCTTGAGCATGATGTTGGTCGGGCGATAAAGCTCGAACGTGAAGCGTATGATCTTTATATGGAATTGCTTGGCAAGTCGAAGACCCGTAATACCCAGGATCTGTTTAGCGAATTCGCGAAGCAGGAACTGAAACATGAATCTCTTCTGAAAGCATTTCTGCAGTTTGAGGATTTTGAGAAAGCGAAGAAACGTATCAAGGCAGAATTCGAAGGTTTCTGCGCGATAGGGGACAGGATAGACCCAAGCGAAGACACAAGATCTGTGCTTGAAGGTTTCGAGCTTGCTATCGACCAAGAGAGAAAAGCGCAGCGACTCTACAAAGAGCTTCTTGAGGACGCCGATGACGACCAGGTGATAGAATTGTTCAAGGCATTGCTAAAAGAAGAGGTTGAGCATGAACTGCTTCTGAAAGGCGAGCATGATAAACTGTTTGGGTAATTTTTCTGTCGAAAACTATATATATCTATTTAGGTTCCCCTCTCTATGGTAATTACAGAAACCACACAATTCTTTCATAGACAATTACTAGGATTCATTCTTTCGCACATATCTGACACCTCCCGGTCATTCTGCTGTAGCTATAAAGCTACGGCTCTGGGAGGCTACATATTTTTAAGGGGAGGGATTTGAAAGGGGTTGACATGGTAGGAGGTAAAACTCCTATCATGATTTTTATTTTTTTTTTAGAAAAGATATCTTATCAAAGACAGCACGATAGCTGCTACAAGTGGCACGGTGATATTATCATCGAGCCAATTTGTGTCCACTGATTCTACAAGCATAGCGATGAATGATGCGATGAATGCCATAAGCACAGGGACGAATATAGATGCACCGATAGTCGCCGCGATGATCCCAGCCATGGTGCCTTCCAGTTTTTTCTCTTCGCTAAATGGCATATACGTTTTTCCAAATAATCTGCCGACAATATTTGCGAATGTGTCGCCAAGGGCAAGAATCATGACAGATGCCGCAGCATATTCGATAGGCATTATCGTGAACAGCACCAAGGCGGTAGCAAGGAAAAGTATCCCTCCTTTTCCAGGGAATGAATCTGTCTCTGCGCGCCTTCCGAATCCTTCGATGAAATATCTGACGATCGGTAGGCGGATTTTGTTATATAAGTGTGAGACAACCATGCACATCGCAAGGAAAGTGAGCAGGAACAATTGTCCCATGTCTTTGAACAGATACATCACAGCGATGATAGACACACCAAATATCATATGGAAGACTTTTCGTTTGACTTCGAATTCATGTGTCTCTTTCATAATAGATGCACACCCACAGTCATGATTGTTACTATGATTCCAGCGATGACTACGCCTATTAGGTCTGCGATTATGAATTTTTTCATCGAAAGTCCGATCGCGTATGCGCCGAGCGCTCCGGTGTAGACTCCGCTTCCTGGCAATGGTACACCTATGAACAGGGCGACTCCGATCTCTCCATACTTGTCGACTGACTTCTGTATCTTCTTCTGCGCTCTTTCAAGTATTTTATGGTAGAATCTCGCGAACCATCTGAATCGCAAAAAAAGGTGGACTATCTTATCCAGGAAAAAATAGATGATGATACCTATGATGAAATTCGCGACTACGCAGATGGCAAAGACAAACGGCCATGACATACCCATGCCGCTTATACTATGACCAAAGGGCAGGTTGATCGTGCCTCCGAGTATACCTACTGGTATGCTGAAACGAAGCTCTAGGACAGGCATCATTGTCAGCACGACAAGTATCGCGATTTCTTTTAGCATGATCATGAAACGAGGGTTATGTTATTTAAACCCTTTGGAACGAAATAAAGCTATGTTTTCTTAGAATAGACCGCATTCGCTTCTTTGTAATCATCGTGGCTGCCTATGTCGAACCATCCTTCTGTGAAGACAAAGCCATGCACTTCTTTTTTAGATGTCAGGTAACGCACGAAGTCGCCTGAATTGTCGGGTTTATTGTTCTCTTCGATGCAACGCCGTAGCTCTTTTATATCCTCTCTGCAGAACAGGTAGCATGCGGTCGCAGCGAGAGAACTCTTCGGTTTTGCAGGTTTCTCCTCGAAATCTATGATCTTCTTGTTCTTGTCAAGTTCTACCACTCCAAATTTATTCGCTACTGCATCCTTGCTCTTGAGGTCGATCAGAGCGACGACAGAAGTATTCTTTTCTTCAAATAGCTTGTGCATATCACACACATCGAACTCGAACAGATTGTCTCCACCGATCACAAGCACATTATCATCTATCTTTTCGCATGTGATGACATAATCGATATCACCTATCGCGCCTAAACGATCTTCGTTTGTCATTGTACCATCATTTATCACTTTGATGTCAAGCCGTGTGTCGTATCCATCTGACCACTTCTGGAAATGACTGAAGAACTTGTTGTTTGTGACCACATAGACTTCATCGATATCAGATACTTCTGAGACTTTTCCAAGTATGTATTCCATTATCGGCTTTCCTGCGACTGGAAGCAAAGGTTTTGGTTTGTCCAGTGTCAAAGGATAGAGCCTTGTAGCATATCCCGCAGCTAATATTATCGCTTTTATTTTGACCACCTCTGGTTTGTATACTGAATGATTAACTTATATAAATGTATTACGATATATGATGTTTTGATCACTCCAGAAGCTTTATATACCTACATTTCCATTTTTTTCCTATGGAACAAAAAGAGAGATTGAAAGAAGCTTTGATTTTTTTTGGCAGGAGCTTCAACCCTGGCTCGTACAAAGACATGTGCGACGACGGTCTTGCAAAAGCTCTGAAACATTTCCTTATCGTGATGTTTTTTGGTTTTCTCATCTTCTCTCTTGTGAGTCTTCCAGCGCTTCTGAAATTGCCTGATGAGATCGACCGCGGGCTTTCAGATTTCAATAAGTTCAAGATATCGATCGATGCTGATATGGCACAGCCGGCCTATATATTCAAGCCGGATATCGTGATCGATATCAACAAGACGTTAGGTGCGATGCCTGGCAATGCAATGGTATATGTCGATTCTGATTCCATCCAATACAAGCATAAAATATTGGATTTGTATCCATTGGAAGGGACAATCATGCTCGATGAAATCAGCGATATCGCAGACAATCGTTCAGCGATCACTGCTTTTCTTGCATCAGCCATATTGTTTGCGCTTCCTGGTATCTTCATCTTCGGCTATATCTATTTCCTGCTAAAAAGCCTGCTGATAATCATACTTGTCCTATTGATCATGTCGATACTTTCATCAGTCGTGAGCTTCGGGATAAGATTCCGCGATATGTTGTCTGTCTGTCTCTATGCGTCGACATTCCTCGCGATCAACCTGATGCTGAAACCGATTATATTCTTGTATTTCATCCCAATCGTCGTCTATCTGGTATATTGTGTCATAGGGATGATCCTCTCAGGTGATTTCTCAGAGCCAAAGAAAAAGTAAGCTTGATAATTATTATATCCAATCTATATCGAAAGCATCTCGCATGAAGAGTTCCATGCATAGGTCGCTGAGAAGATCTGATCCTTCAAAAAACTTTTATACAACCGATTCTAGATAAATGATGATGGATGGAAAACACAGTGATCCGGACTTTACAGTCACACATGAGCAGAAATATGACCTGAAAAGCGGGCGCGAGCATGAGAAACAGAAGCTTGATGATGATTTTGTGAACAATCTTGATTTTCATATCGCAGAAGTCAGGAAGAACACAAAAAGGAACAAGTATACATTCCTGTTAAAATACATCGGAGGATGGATCATACTTGTCTCTGTGTTCAAAGGATTGTTCTACGAATTCTCATGGACATTCGATCTGATCGGTCTTGTCCTGTTCCTTTTTGGATTCATGATAGAAAGATATAAGACGAGACGAGCAGAATCTGAGATAAGGGCCCAGGCAAACCAGCAATCAGAAATAGTGTATGGAAAAGAGCCTTAAGGCCTTGTCCATTTGATCTCGTAATATGTGACGTCTCCTTCATCATCGACGACACCGATCAGGAGGCGCTTTTTTGTGGAATGCGCGACCCGGTTCTTCGCCGCGAACTCATACCATGTATGTCCTTCTGTCTCTCTCACCGGATACACAATCCATCTGGCATGATCCTCTCCTGGTTTCACGCCCCTATCATATACCCGAAAATCCGCACCGAATTTGAGAGCTGTCTTAACGACATATCCTCTGTTCCGCATATCTCGAAAGACACAGTATCTTGTCCAGAAATTGGCTTCTCTCTTTATGGCTTTCTTTATGAAAGAGTCCTTTGTGACCTCTTTGTTCTTGCCTTCTTTCACAGAGAGCCTGCCTTTCTCGATCAGGTAGAGAGCTTCGATAAGTGATAGTTCTACTGTGTTATCATCCAGAATCGTCCCAAAACTGCTTTGATTCTTGAGTTCCCTTGCGAGGTCTGAATTTTCGGTGATGACACGTTCTTTCGCATATATCGAATTCACTATATCTTTCTTAGGCATGATACTTTTAGGGAAAAATAGCGCTTTATATAAGTTCCTATCTAAATCTTTAAAAAGCAGTGGAATCTCCTTGAATTGATAATGGCTTTCAAGATATTCAATACACTGACCCGCAAAAAGGAAGATTTCAAGCCCATCAAAGGAAAGACAGTAAGAATGTACACCTGCGGGCCGACAGTCTATAATTTCGCGCACATAGGTAATCTAAGGACATACATGTTTGAGGATCTTCTCAGGAGATATCTTGATTACAAGGGTTTTTCAGTGAAACAGGTCATGAATCTGACAGATGTCGATGACAAGACGATACGGGATTCGCAGAAAGAAAAGATTCCTTTGAAAAACTTCACAGAAAAGTACATTCAGGCATTCTATGAGGATCTGGCGAAGCTCAGGATCGAGAAAGCAGAAGTCTATCCAAAAGCGACAGAGCATATCGATGAGATGGTGCAGATAATAAAAGTCCTGCTTGATAAGGGTTTCGCATACAAAGCAGATGATGGGAGCATCTATTTCTCTATAAAGAAGTTCAAGGACTATGGCAAGCTTGCCCATATAAATACTGATGACCTCAAAGCAGGCGCACGTGTGAAACATGATGAATATGAGAAAGACAATCTCGCAGATTTCGCTCTTTGGAAGAACTGGAGCAAGGATGATGGTGATGTCTTCTGGGAGACCGAGCTAGGGAAAGGCAGGCCTGGTTGGCACATTGAATGCTCTGCGATGAGCATGAAACATCTATCTAATGCTTTTAAGAAAAAGACATTCGATCCGGATGGATTCTCGACAATCGACATCCATACAGGCGGTGTCGACAACATGTTCCCTCATCACGAAGACGAGATTGCTCAGAGCGAGGCTGCGACAGGAAAAGACTTTGTGAGATACTGGATGCACTCTGAGCACTTGATCGTCGGCGGCAAGAAGATGTCGAAATCTCTTGGTAACTTCTATACTCTTAGAGATTTGATAGAGAAAGGGCATGATCCCTTGGCTGTCAGATATGTTCTTCTTTCCATCCATTATAAGCAGCAGTTGAATTTCACGTTCGACAGCCTGAATGGAGCGAAGAAAGTCATCGAGAAATTCCACGATGTGATCTCTAAACTTGGGATGGCAGACGGAGAAGGGATAGATTTCAAGGCGAAGATAAAGAAGACTAGAAAGATGTTCGAAGAGGCGCTTGATGACGACTTGAATATTAGCGCCGCTCTTGGAGCCGTGTTTGAATTAGTAAAAGAGATAAATACGCTTCTAATGGAAAATAAGATCAGCAAGGCGAACGCAAAAGATATAATTGCCGCGCTTGAGAACTTCGATTCGATAATCGGTGTGATGAAACGGGATGAGAATCTGGATTCTGGTATAGAGGTCCTTATCAAGAAGAGAGACGAAGCAAGAGTCAAGAAAGACTGGGCGATGTCAGACAAGATCCGCGACGAGCTCAAATCCAAGGGAATTGTTCTTGAAGATACTCCACAGGGAACTATCTGGAAGAAGACATGATCATAATATCCCGAATATATTCTCGATCACAATAAGCAGGAAAGTATATTTCACAAGCTGCCCTGCTATCACTATAACTATGAATCTGCTGAACTTGTATCTTATGCTCCCAAGGACGACACTGAGTATTTGGCTTGGGAGCGGGAGGACATTGAATATGAAGATGAGCACCATGCCAAGCCTTTTGATGTTCTTTGTGTATGTGATCTGCTGCTTTCTGTCTACAACAATCTTGAGCACTCTTCTGCCGACTGCATTTCCAACAGCGTAATTTATGAAATGTCCGACCGTGGCCCCGATCACTATGATGAGCAGTAACAACAATGGGAAATGTCCTTTTCCAAGGAATACAAAGAACGATAATTCGACAGGCACAGTCACGAAGAAAAGTGTTCCGATTGACGCAACATAGAACTGTCCAAGCAATGTGCGATTGAGTATCTCTGTCTTGATCGGCAGGTAGATGCTCGATATGATTGGTGCGGTGTTCAGGAAATTCACAAGTTCCTGTTTGAACAATATGTTAATCAGGGTGATGACGACAAGGATTCCGACGATGAAGAATATCTTTATCTCTATGCCTGGTGAGAATCTTTTATAGAACGGTATCGGCCGGGGATTGTGGCTATTTTTTTTCAGAGGTCTTATCTGTGACGGCAGAGTGGATGGTCTGTTCAATTTTTTTGTACCAACCATCATACACCCCAGACAGAATTCGCTTTTCTCATGATATCCACTATCTCTTTTAGGACTTCTTTCTCCTGGTTTGATAAAAATTTCTTCATGTCTTTTAGTTTCCGGAATTCCTCTTCTGTTATGCCAGAATACAAAATATCTCTTTCATTGATCTGTCGTCCGACAGTCACATTGTCCATAGACACAGCGACCTTCTTGCCTGCTTCTGCTGACGAGATACTATCTTTTTCATGCTGCATGCTCTTTACAGAAGTGATCACTTTTCCATCCTTCATAAGCTGCATGCCTGTCTTCAGTGTGCCTTCCAGCACTTCCATCCCGCATACTGCTGGGTTTGATTGTCTGAAGATATATCCTTGCATAATCTGGGCTTTGCATGGCCTTGTTATGTCATGGAGCTCGGATTCTTCAAGTCTTTTCTGTTCTGCCTCTTTCCAGGCTTCATAATCTTCGATAGTCTTGTAGATGACATCATTGCATATTATTTTGACACCCTGGTTCTGTCCGGCATCAGGAGCGATATTGATGTTGAATCCGAGTATCACTGTATTAAGAGGATTAGAGTCTTTTGTGCTTGCGGCTTCTGTTATATCTTTTTTCGATATGTCACCGATAGTCGCTTTTCTTATCGGCACATTTTTTTCTTTCAGCAGATGGGCGAGCGCCTCAAGACTGCCAAGCGCGTCAGCCTTGATTATTATCCCGTCTTTTTCGGTTTCGATCATGACTTCCTTCACTTCACACTGGACGTCTTCCTTTACTTGTTCGATATTAGATTCGTCTGCTGTGCGGACAGGCATGCCTGCTATCGCCTTATCTAAGTCCGGAGCGGATATCTTGACACCAATCGCCGCGCAGACCTGCTTTACGAATGTGAATTTGCTTTTTTTGTCTCTCATTTCTGCGAGTGGCGCAGGTTCGAACAGGCATTTCACTCGTGTAACGAGAGGTTCATCGATACCCCCTATGACAAGTGTGTCGCCAAGCCGTATGCTTCCATCATAAAGGATGACATTGATGGTCTTTCCAAGGCCTTTGTCTTCTTTTACTTCAAGCACTGTGCCCTTTGCATAATCATCGAGATCCACCTTGAGTCCTTTCTCAAGATATTTCTGGGCGAGACCTGCGATCATCATGAGAAGTTCAGGGATCCCTTCTCCTGTCTTTGCGCTGCATGGTATGATCGGTATCTCTTTTGTGAAATCATTCACTCTATCAAAACGCTCAGATGACATGCCGCTGTTATCATATACATGACCTACAATCTCATAAAGTTTTTTTTCGATAAGCGTCAGGACATCTTTGTCCTGGCTTGTGATATTTGCGAGCACCGGTGTCTTGCTTGATCTGTATCCCGGAAGGAGGTCGATCTTGTTCGCCGCCACTATGAATGGTGTCTTGTAGCTTTTCAGTATCTCGATCGCTTCTATTGTCTGTGGCTTGAATCCTTCGTTTATATCAACAACAAGGATTGCGATATCTGCGAGATTCCCGCCTCTTTTCCTCAATGTCGTGAAAGCGGCATGGCCAGGTGTATCTATGAAAAGAAGCGAAGGGATGGTGAAATCTATCTTCATGGCCTCAAGCATCTTGCCGCAGATCTTCTTTATAGTGTCTAATGGCACGATGCTCGCACCGATGGATTGCGTGATCTTCCCGGCTTCAGTATCCACTATAGAACTTCCTCTGATACTGTCAAGTATGCTTGATTTACCATGATCGACATGGCCTACGCAGGCGCATACTGGTGAGCGTATAGAGCATTTCATCGTCAGATGAGAGAAATATATGCCCTTTAAAAATGTTCGGATGATTGTCGGGGTGTGGGGTGTGAGGTGTGGGGTTTTGGCTATGAACTATGGGCTTGTGAGTTCACGACCTAAATATGGATCCGGAAGAAAAGCATTAATACTTATCCTGATATCCCTTCTATATGGCTAGGATTGTAGAAGAAGCGATGCTTGATTTCTTAAAAAAGTATGAATTCAATAATCATACTATATATCGTATAGAGATGCCTACCCCTCTGCCGCTTGTCGATGAGAATGCGTATCTGATTGATGCAGGAAATGGCCTTACGCTTGTTGACCCAGGCATGCTCTGGCCTGACAGGGGTTATGATTATCTTCTGAAAGAGCGTTATATCAAACAGAGACTATATATCAAAGGCAGGAAATTCGCAAGCCACGATTATCTTTTGGATGAACTTGTGCCAGACATCGATGCAGGTAAAAAAGATAAGGGGCAGATCTGTTATCATGTCCTTGAACGCGCTCTTTTTGAGATGGGACGTGATGTGAAAGATATCGGACAGATAATGTTCACTCATAATCATCTTGATCATTATGGTCTCGCGGCGCATGTCAAAAGAGAGAGCGGCGGAAAGGTGCTTGGATTCTCAAAAGGGACTCTTACTTTGACTGATTTTTCTGGTTCTATGAAAACGCTTGAGGTCGCATACGGCAGATTGTTAAAAGAGGCAGATATCCCGCATGATACTCATGATGAGATACTCAGGCCTACAAACACCTTTTTCTCTGGATGCGCAGAGAGTGTCGCAGTGGACGGACTGTATAATGATACAGGCTCTCTTGAACTTTCTGAAAAGGTCGTGATCGAGGCGGCCCACACGCCAGGGCATAGCGATTCATCAGTGCTTCTTAGGATCGTCGATGTAGGAAGCGTGCCTTTTGTGCTTTCTGGAGATTCGATATTAAAAGAGATTACGCCAAATGTATTCTATGATGGGCTTTCTTCTGATCATCTTGTGGGTCTGTCAGCTTATACACGATCGGTCAGGATAATGCGACCCTTTGCTGGCGCAGCGAACGTAGTGTTGACGGGTCATGGCGATCCGATATATAATCAGGGTGGCAGCAGTTTCACAAGCGACGATTTCTTCAATGGCATGGTGGGGAACATAAGCGGTCAGCTCAATAACATAATGAAGATATGCACAAAGGATTTTGTCAGTGTCTATGATGTCATCTCTGGGAACAATCCTGAGATGATCGAGTTTTACGGCAAGGGGAGGATTGGTAAGAACAAGATGCTTCTCGCAGCCATGGAAGTGCGGGGACTATGCGATTTCCTTGTTGACAACTATCTTCTGGACAGAGAATATGACAACGGCGTCTATCGTTATAGAAAAAAAGTCCATGTCCCACAAAGATTCCGGTTCTCGTTTTAAGTGAGATACGCATTGAGGACGTATTGCTGGACCATCCTGTGTGTATTGAAGAATGATGCGTTGAATGCGATGACATGTCTCATGATCCTTCGCCAGTTCTCAGGGTCATAATAATACATCTTGATAATCTGCACAAGTTTTTTGTAGAGATCCTCTGCGTCTTTTCCATCTTCGCACTCTGTCGCCACGCCTTTTGGTTTCGGTCCGATCGCCCAGCCAGTCACATCTTCGACATGTCCTTCGAGCCACCATCCATCAAGGACACTGAAATGAGGCACTCCATTGTGAGCTGCTTTCATCCCGCTTGTGCCAGATGCTTCTCTAGGTCTCATGGGGGTGTTTAGCCAGACATCCACTCCAGATGTCAGCATCTTTCCCATCTCCATATCATAGTTCTGCAGATAGACGATCTTGATCCTGTCTCCTAGGCTGTTCCTCAGCTGGAATATCTTTCTTATCAAGTCTTTTCCATTGTCATCCTTTGGGTGGGCTTTTCCTGCATAGACGATCTGTATCCTGCCTTCGTCTTTCGCGATCTGCTTGAGTTTCTCTATATCTGAAAATAATAGATCAGGTCTCTTATAGGCGGTCGCTCTTCTTGCGAATCCTATCGTGAATATATGATAATCGAATCCAGCATTTGTATGCTTGTTGATATAATCCATCAATGTCTTTTTTGTCTCTTCGTGCGCAAGCCACATCTGGTATTTCGGGATCGATAACGCATATCGAAGTGTGAATGGGTCTGATGTCCATCCGGGCATATGATTGTCGTATAATTTTTTGAACGGTTCACTTACCCATGTGGCGGAATGCACTCCGTTTGTTATTGCATCAATAGGATAATTTGGAAACATGCTGCGCGATACCTCTCCATGTTTTTTTGCGACTCCATTCACATATCCAGAGAAATTAAGGCCGATCAATGTCATGTTCAGTTTTCCATCATGGCAGAAATGATCGCTCTCTATCGGAAGTTCTGTCGTGATCACACTTTTTACCATATCTATCGGGAATTGGTCATGTCCAGCAGGGACGGGTGTGTGTGTTGTGAAGACACATCTTTTCCGGACAGAATTGATGTCATATCTTTTATCAAATTCTGTCTCGTTCTCTTTTTTTGTGTTCTGTAACAGTTCGAGTGTGAGAAGGCTTGAATGTCCTTCGTTCATATGGTACTTTCGGATGCTCTTGTATCCAAGCGCCTCTATCATCCGGACTCCACCGACACCGAGAACCAGTTTCTGACATAATCTGTATCTGAGATCTCCCCCATACAGGTGTGATGTCAGCCCTTTATCAGAATCGCTGTTGCCTTCCACATTTGTGTCGAGGAAATAGACCGGCACATCATATCCTGTGCATCCTTTCACGATGTATTCCCATGCTTTCACTTTCACGTCTCTTCCTTCGACTTTGACTATTATCTCCTGTTCCTGGAGCGTCATGAACGATTCTGGTGTCCATCTGAATGGTGATTCAGACTGATTGCCATTCTCATCGAGTTTTTGATAGAAATATCCTTTCTCGTTTAGTAATGTGATGACGATTATCGGAACTTTAAGATCTGCGCATGATTTTATAGTATCACCAGCAAGGATTCCAAGACCTCCGCTGTATGTGGGCATGCGCGAATCAAGCCCGATCTCCATTGTGAAATATGAAATGAATCGGTCTTGTTTCTCTGTTTTTGGTGTCAGAATCCTTTCCATGCTGGATCACTCCTATGATATGATTTATCAGGTGTGGATTATTTAAAGGTTTGTGGGGCGATGAGGTGAGTTATAGAAAATTGCTTGTTTGATTCCTTGTCTGGGTCCATACTCCGAAGTTTGCTGCGGTTTGGTTTTTGATTCATGCGACAATATCAATCAGTGTACCTTTTGTTTGTCTACCATAATAAATGACTCGAGAGTCTATGGGTCTTATGGGTGTGATATCAGCTTCAGTTTTTGATTCTAGGTCTTCTTCTGGTTCTGTAGTGGTTATTGTTTTTTTACTGGCAGCATTTGGCCATCTGACTTCTTTTACGATTCTTGGATCAATAAATGGTTTTTCAGATGGTCTTGATCTGATATTTTCTAATCTTTCATATATCGGCAAAAGAGCATTATAAGCTTCTGTGATCTGGTTGAATATCTCAAGGGCTTTTGGATTTTTGTTCATGTCAGGGTGATATCGCCTTGCAAGGCCTTTATATGTCTTCTTGAGCCCTTCTAATGTGATCTTAGGAGTTATGCCTAACGTTTCATAATGATGTTTTTGCATGGTATTTCATTGATTTCAGGGTATTTAAACTTTTTGATTTTTTAACTACTTGTGGGTGAATTTATTGTCTAGTAATCTTTAAATATGTAATATCTATATTATTATTCTAAGAAAGTGAGGGATTCAAAAGAGGTGGGATCGCGAATAAGTCTATCAGTACTGTTAGTACTCTTGTTTTTCTTTGGAGGTATCTATTCAGTCTCTGCAGCAACGAAGACATTATGTTCTTCAGGCTGCGATTATGATGATCTGTCTGATGGTCTTGCAGGCATAAACAACACGGCTGATGATCTTGTCATCAATGGAAGCGGCGTCTACTGGATGAATTCGACCAGTGCTCTCTATAATCTGACTGGCACTTTGTATGTGAACGCTGATGATGTAGGACTTGATTTCAATGGAAGCGAGATGAAAGGAAACACAAGTTCATATGGCGTCTATGTGAACCAGACAGTCAATACAACAATATTCAATGCGACGATCAGGAATTTTAGTCGGCAGATCTATTCATATATTTCATACAACCTGACAATAAATCAATCGAAAGTGTATTCAGAAGCCATCGGTTCAGGAAGTTCTTTTGGTATCTATAATGAGTTGTCTAATGGCACTAATATCCTATATAGTCTGATTGAAGGAAGAGATTCATCATCAGGGACGCAACTTCTTTACTGGAAATCATTCGATGGAACTTTTTTGAACAATACAATCAATCAATCTGTGTCGAAAGTATACACTTTCCTGCAAAGCAATGCAGGCAACATGACATTCAAGGGGAACAAATTGTATGGTGGCGGATTGATCACTTCTGTTGGTGTCTTTGATGCCCATGATTATACTATTGACGCGTATAACACGCTCGATGACCAGCCGATTGTTTTCACAAAAAGTACAGTCGGCGGCACTATCGAAAATAATGCTTCGATTCCGCAGCTTATATTATCGCACACACGAAATATGGTCATCAATAATCTTACTTTCAATGCTTATGGTTTTGAGCATTCAAGCATTGAGAACGTGACTGTCTCGAACATCTATATGTCTACTGATACTTATAGCTCATTTAGTGTCTTCAATGTGACAGACAGTCGGTTCGAAAATATCACGATGGTCCTTTCTTCGAATAATCAATTTCGAAGGTACGATAATATAATCAACAACATATACAAGAACGTGACTGTGAATATCTTGCAGCCACAGACGTATGGGTACGCTTTTTATATAAACAGTGTTGACCGCCTATCTACAAACAACACATACATTGACTGCAATTTCAATTCGCCGTCTTCTGATTATGTTGGTTCTTTTTTCAATAGTCTTTCGATGCAATTGCATTTACATGAGACATTTATCCGATCTAATTTCACTAACCCTGTTGCGGGGGGGTTGTTTTTCCGCGCAAAGGTGGGTGCCGATTTCATTGACAGCACCATCAATGCAAACAGCAGTGCTCTCACTTTCCATGCAGAATGCGACAGTGTCAATCTCACATTTGTCAACACCACGTTCAACGAGAGTGCGATATCATATAGTGCCGGTGCCGATGCTCTTTATCATGTGAAATGGTATCTCGATGTCGATGTGAATGATTCAGTTGGATCTTCACTTGTGGGATTGAATGTCTCTGCTTATAATTCAACAGGTGATTTTCAATTCTCTGCGATATCGACTAATGGTGTAGCGCGTCTCAACTTGACAGAATACTATTCCAACTTGACGCATTTTTTCTATGCAGGAAATTACACTGTCAATGTCACGGGTCTTGGATATGAGATGCAATCATTCTCTGTCAATATGACTGGTAACAAGAGAGTGAACTTGACGTTCGAATGTCCTACTGTGACAGATTACTGGTGGAATATCAGTTCAGATGTATACTGCAGCGACATGGAGATAATCGCTAACAGCAATATCACGATCGAGTCAAGCGCGAATGTGCTGTTCGACAATGTCACGCTCATCATGAACTCCTCTGGAGACGTCCATAACAAGCTCTACAGCTATGGCAATTTTACAGTGAACAATTCAAACTTTACGGCGGGCAATAGTTCGCTTGATTATATTTGGCGAAATGAGCAGCCTGGAAGGCTTATCCTCGAGAATTCTGATGTGAGCGAGGTCTGTGGAAATATCTCTGCAATGTGGTCGGTTTATAATGCCCTTTACGTCCGAGCAAATAATTCTATCATACGGAACAATCGTCTGGTATTTGATGATGATAATGGAGAAAACGGTCTTAGTATATATCGAGCGGATAACGTCACTGTGACGAACAATAGCATAAACAATGGTGCTATGTCTAGTTCCGGAATATTGATGAACTATGCGATCAATGCGAATATTACATTTAATAATGTGTCTCACACCGGAAATGTTTCATATGGATTATACAATATATATTCAGATGATTCGTTTATCGCCAATAACACTTTTAGTACCACTCAATGGCCAGCTGTTAGGATGTACCGGTCAAATAACATGACTTATGTGGGCAATGAATTTTGGAACGACCTGTCTTCAAGGGCTTTTTCACTTGAAGGAACAAGCAGCACTCATTTCAATCATTCGATTGATTCTTCAAATCTGGCGAATGGCTACCCTATTCTTTATTACAATGGCGCATCCAATAGTATTTTCCAAGATCAGGTGCTCTCTGGACAGTTGATTTTCACGCAATCAAATAACGTGACTATCCAAAATCTCACACTCACCCCTAACTTTGCAGGGATACAATTCGGATTTGTCACTAATTCCACTGTAAGAGACATCGTCGCCAATAATGTCGCAGAGGGATTTTATATCCAATATTCAAAGAATAACGACTTTTTGAATATCTCAGGCACATATACTGGATATTTTATGTATTTATTTTATTTTAATGCGGGTGAAAACAACACAATCACTGATTCATCATTTAATCTTACTACTTCAGATCATCAGCGTGCTGTACTCAATTTACAATCAATAAACTTGAATTTTGAGAATTGTGTCATAGAGACAAATAACTCTTTTTTGCATTTTTATGAGGGATCTAGTGGCCTTACGCGTCTCCTGAATGTCCATCAGATCAATCACGGGTCTTCTTCTGCTCAATATGGTTTGCTATATGTTGCGACTCAGTCAACAACAATGGAACTGATTGATTCATCGATCACAGCACCGAATATGTTTGATATCAATATCAGCTACGCTAATGTACGCATCGTGATGATCAACACGACGCTTGATGAAGATGACATAGTCTTCTCCTCGAATGCGCTCGCAAGCAACTATTCTATCGCCTGGTATCTTGATGTAGATGTACAAGATGCACATGGCACAAAGATTCCATCTGTGAATATCTCAGCATATGATTCCACTGGCGCATTTGTAAAATCGACTCTTACTGGATTATCTGGTGTCGGTCGGCTCAACCTGACGCGATATTGGGCGAACATGAGTGGTAAATATTATTATGAAAATTATACAATCAATATCACCTCCGCATACGGGACAGAATCATACTCAATCAACATGTCGACGAATAGACATATCAATCTGACTGTCTCTTGTCCGTCAGTCGTCGATTATTGGTGGAACATCACTTCTGACATGGTATGTACTAACATGCAGATCATCGCGAACAGCAATATTTCTATCGCATCGACTACGAATTTGGTTTTAGATAATGTGACATTATTATTCAATTCCTCTGGCACTAGATATAATCGGCTCACAGCATATGGCAATCTCACAGTCAATAATTCCAATATGACTGCTTTGAACACAAGTGTCGATTATGTAATGTATTTCAGCATGGGTTCAAGACTTATCATGGAGAACACAGATGTGTCAGAATGCGGTTGGGAAGATTCATCGTCTGGTGATTTCTGGGGCACTACGAATTCTTTTGTCTTGAACACAAATGATTCAATCATCAAAAACAGCAGGATCTCAGGTGATGAAGAATCAATCGCATCATTAATAGTATATCAGGGGTATCATAATCTGGTAATCAACACATCTATCGTAGCTGGAGCGAATAAAAGCCATACTGTGGTGCTTTTGAATGCCTGGTATACAAATATAACCAATTCTAAGATAAATCAAACCGGAGTCGGTTCAATTGGATATGGCCTTGATGTGATAAGCTCAAATTACACAACACTGATAAATAATTCATTTTATTCGGCGAATAATTATGCTTTGCAGTTGCGTGCTTCTCCATTTGGAACTGTTTGGAGTAATGAGATAATCTCTTATAATGACACCCCGTTCAAACTTTGGCCTTCAACATTTTCTGGGATATATGAACCTGAAACATTCAATCAATCATTTGATTCTAGAAATACAGTCAATGGCTTGCCTGTTGTATACAAGCCTTATATCGATAATCAGATCATACGTGATAATCAGAGCATCGGCATGCTGATTGTATATTCTTCCTCAAACATCACTCTGCAAAATATCACATTCCAGGAAAATGCTTCAGGAACATGGCTTAGCATGGTGACTGATTCATCAATATCAGATTTGACTGGGACTGATACTATTGGAACATTTTTCTCTACGTATGAATCACATGGAAACCAAATAGAGAATATCGGTCGGCTTACAAATACGACAAGTGGTGTTATATCGTTTGAATATTCATCTAATAATACAATCAATAATATGTCTCTTATAAGGAATGCTGGACAAGGCGAGTATTCTTTTCAATTATATGGTCCAAGTTCAGATAATATATTCAGTGATTGTGTATTCATAACGTTTAACTCGACGTATGATAATTATTTTACTAGCAGTGTCAGTAATGTCATGGCCAATTTTAAGACTTATGCTGGATTAAATACATTTTACAGGACAACATTTGGAAACGGGCCCATAAGTCTTGTTTTGTACAAAGGTACAAATGTTCATCTTATCGATTCGACCATACTTTCGCCACTTAACTTATCGATGTATTTCACTGGTACGCCATCAGAACTCAAACTTACAAACACTACGTTTGATGAAACTGCTGTTAGTTATGGATCTACTGGAGCGAATTATTCTGTTATATGGTACCTTGATATTGGGATGAATGACACCGCTGGAAACTTCATCCCAAACGCCAATATCTCAGTCTACAATGTGACAGGTCAGTTCATCCAGTCCGCACTGACTGACTCGAATGGCTTCGCTCGGCTGAACGTGACTCATTACTGGTCGAATCTCACGCATCGTTTCTACCAGACGAATCACACGATCAATATCACCTCCGCATACGGGACAGAATCATACTCAATCAACATGTCGACGAATAGACATATCAATCTGACTGTCTCTTGTCCGTCAGTCGTCGATTACTGGTGGAATATGACATCCGATATCTACTGCCAGGACCAGACATTGACGCTGAACAGCAACCTGACAATCAGCGAAAACGTGAATGTTCTTTTCGACAATGTCACACTGATCCTGAATTCCTCATCCAATGCGCATAATGTTATCCGATCATATGGAAACCTCACTGTCAACAATTCAAATGTCACAGCCGGGAACACATCCCTAGATTATGTCTGGTGGAACGAGGTCGGATCACTGCTTGTACTTGATAATTCGGATATCACAGAATGCGGATTTGGCTCCACTACAACACCGGATTATAGGGGCGGCATCTATGTCGGGGGAAATGGATCAATAATAAAGAATTCAATAATGACTTTTAATGATTCTGAACAAAGGCAGATTGGAATAGGGATTAATAGTTCAAATGATGTATCCATAGAAAACGTCTCTTTTACAATGAGTGGGAATTTTTCTTATTCTGTCTATGCATCAAATGCAAATAATATCAGTTTAATTAATAATTCCCACTTCGCATCTGATGCATATCGCATAGGTAATATCTATCTGCGTAATGTTAATGATTCCAAAATCATTGATAATAATATAACTTCTTTAGGGAACGATGCTTGCCTTGCTCTTTATGATAGTAGTAATATAACTATTAAACGGAATCTAATCTATGGCAACTCTTCTGGTGGAATATTCTTAAGTTCAAGTGGTGATGAGTTGACGTTGAAACCGCATTCTATCGAAGATAATTATCTGAATGATCTCCCCATATTATATTATTGGAATCAATCAAATACAGTTATTGAAAATATGGCGCCAGGAGAATTAATATTACATGAATCGACTAATCTTACTATAAGGAACATAACCTTTGGGGAATATTCATCCGGGTTGTGGTTACATTCAATTGAGAATTCATTATTTGAAAATATCTATTATTATAACAACAGCTATTATCCGGTTTGGATGTTATCATCAAATCATAATGTTTTCGATGGGATTATTGGTGTAAGTAAAACGCCTAATTCATACCATATTGAAATGTTTCGTTCGCATGATAATTACTTTACAAATATTTCCGCAAATTATGGTAGTATTGATAAATCATTGGCTATGTTGTTTTACAGTTTTAATTTGCCATCTGGAAATTATACACTTACAAATTCTGAATTCACTGGCACTAACTTTTTGGGTGGAATCTTTTTTCATACCGGAACTACAGGGTATATGCGAATCGAAAATGTCTTGTTTAATATTAATTACAGTACCTATGGTGAAATCAGAATGAATTCACCAATTGAATTATCTGTAATTGATTCTTCTTTTATTTCAAATAGTACCAATTCTCTCTATTTTAGTTCAACCTCAAGTGGTGCGACTACCATGATCCTAAACTCATCGATAAATCTGAGCGCGGTTTATTATTCAGCTGGTGTTATTGCGAATTATTCTGAAGCATGGTATCTCGATGTCGGGATGAATGACACCGCTGGAAACTTCATCCCAAACGCCAATATCTCAGTCTACAATGTGACAGGTCAGTTCATCCAGTCCGCACTGACTGACTCGAATGGCTTCGCTCGGCTGAACGTGACTCATTACTGGTCGAATCTCACGCATCGTTTCTACCAGACGAATCACACTATTAATATAACAACTCCATACGGCGTAAACTCATACTACATCAACATGTCGACGAACCGCAGGATAAACCTGACAGTAAGCTGCCCGGCAGAGGTCCCATACGCATGGAACATCACTTCCGACATCTACTGCAGCGACATGACGATGCGCATCGATCGCAATATGACAATCAACGAGAGCGCGAATGTATTCTTCGATAATATCACACTTATCATGAACTCATCAAGCGGCGCACACAATGGAATTTGGTCGTTTGGAAATCTGACTGTCAATAACTCGAATGTCACTGCAGGTAACCCGGATGATGATTACTTCTGGTGGAATGAGCAGCCGGGTAAGCTTGTCTTGGAGAATTCTGATGTGACAGAAGTGAATTATGATCGCGGTGTGTATTTCAATACTTATTCAGCATTAGTCATACGTGGCAATGGTTCATCTATCAAGAATAATCAAATAGTAATTGATTCGGAAGCAAGGCAATATGGAATCACTTTCCTCGAGGTTTCTGGTTGTCAATTCGAGAATAACACACTCATAAGCACAGGAGCAAGTGCGATTGGTGTCTGGGCATATAATTCTTCATATATCAATCTGGATCATAATACACTGAGTGTGACCGGATCTGTTGGATATGGGTTCTATTTGAATTATGCAATCGGCATTAATTTTACTAATAACACAATTTCAACAGAAGAATATCCTGGATTTTCTATTGGCGATTCTAGTGATGTCTCATTTTTTGGAAATACAATTGTCAGTTCTAATTCATCTGCATTCTGGTTCAACTCACAAACTGGCGATGTATCACACTTTAATTATTCATTTGATACATATAATGTTATAAATGGTGCAACGATATACTACTTTGAAGAGCTATCTGGCACAACTATCGAAAATATAGAAAATATCGGCGAAATCTACATCGCAAATTCGGACTCAATTGTGGTTCGTAATATAACTTTCGCTGACAATGCTGGTGGTTTATATCTGTTGAATACACATAATTCTTTGGTAACTGAATTACGATTCCCAAAATCCAAAGGTTATACTTTGAACCAGAGATTTGCTCAAAATAATACCTTCACTGATATATCTGTCAATAATACTGGGAAATATGGGATTTCGTTTAATAGTAAATATAGTAATAATACGAAGGTTATGAATTTGACTCTGATAAATTCATTTCGATCAATATATAATAGCCAATATGGCAATGACAACATTGCGTATATAAATTCCAGTTTCACTAGCACAAATGCGGCTTGCATATACATGACTTCACTTGGTGAAGAGCAAATAACGAATACATTCACCAATACAAATGTCTCTTGTACATACAGCGGAAAAGGTATTGTCTATCTAGACCAAGAGATAGAATTATATTTTACCGATACGATCATCCATAATAGCCTTGGTCCTGCAATAGAATTCAATACGCCAAACAGTAATAACTCTTCTCTTCATTTTGTGAATGCGACATTCAATGAAAGTGGTATAATCTATGACGCGGGGATAACTGCAAACTACACTGTTGCATGGTACATGGATGTGCATGTCAATGATACTGATGGCAATCCGCTGTATGGCGTCATCGTGACAGCAAGGAACAGGACAGGACAGATCGCGGCAGTCGGGCATACTGATCAGGATGGAAGAGCAAGACTCAATCTGACAAATTACAAGTCGAATCTGACGGACCGGTTCTATCAAAATAACTACACAATCAATTACACCTTTGGAAATTTCAATGGTGGCTGGTCTGTCAACATGAGCACGAACAGAGATAAGAGAAGCAGTCTGAACCTGACATTACCATTTATTGGAAACTTCTCACTTGACAACAGGACATCAACATTCTTGAACAAGACAAAAGAGCAACTCATGAACTATTCGAACCTCACGCTCGCAAGACCTTTCGGCCTCATTAGGTGGATCGGAAATACAAACACAAATGGGGCTAGACTTGCGCAGCATATAATGATGGCAAGCAAGCTGATCGCAGTGAATACAAGCGCGCTGAATAACACATTTGATTCAAGCGCGAACTTAGAGATCACAGGAGTCGACTGCTCTGATTATGCGATATATCGCTCGTCCGCGTTCCACAACAGTGCTGCTTCAGTCATCGCAGAAGGCACTGAATGTCCATCAAATATCTGCACAGCAGTCTCATGCAACGGCACGACATTGTCATTCACAGTGTCAGGATTCTCTAGTTACGCAGTCGGTCCGGTGCTGGCAGAAGAGACACCAGATACTCCTGCAACAGTTACACCATCGGGCAGCACATCGAGCGGGTTTGCGAAGAACATGGAATCGATAACATTCAACGATGTGAAGGCAGGGCAGGAGAAGATATTCATACTGAGTAATTATTTGATAGCGATCACCAAAGTGTCCCTGAAAGCAAAAGAGTTCATAAGCAAGATGAAGATCTCGGTACGAAGCTATGAAGAAGCGCCATATTCACTGCTCGAGAGCACGATCGATGGCGCATATCAGTATCTGAAGGTGTCACATGAGAACTATTTCGACAACAGCCAGGTCGAAGACATAAGATTCGAGTTCAAGGTGCCGAAGTCATGGCTCGGCGCAGATAAAGCCATGCTATACAGATACAATGACGGCGACTGGAATAAGCAGAGGACAGAATCCACGTCCACAGACACGTCATACGTGTATTATACAGGATACCCTGAGGGGCTCTCGTATTTCGCCATCGCAAAAGAAGAAGCGAAAGTTGTGCCAGTGAAAGAGACACCAAAAGCCACAGAACCAACAGCTCAAACCCCAGAACCCATACTCCAGAGCCCACAGCCCACAGCCCAAACACCAACGGGCCAGGCGATAAACCCCACACAACATACCACTAAACCCACACCTCACACCCAGCAAGAAAAATCATGGTTCGCGTCAAACATAACAATGCTTGTCAGTGTCTCAGTCGTATTGATCGGACTCATAATCGCGGGGATAGTGTTCATCATCGGGCACAGAAAATATCCACACCCCATACTCCAGAGCCCACAGCCCACACCCCAGGACTCAAGACTCGGGACTCAAAGCCCACACCCCACACCTCATACCCCTGAATCTCATACCTCACAACCCGACCAGAAAGCCATGGTCAACAGTCTGATAAGACGGGCATTTGAAGGAAAGCCAGTCCCAGAGAGCGTGCAGAACATTATAAACGCAACAAAAGCATGGGCGCAAGAACAATCACAAAAAGGACATACAAAAGAGCAGATCAAAGCAGCATTATTAAAACAAGGCTGGCAGGAAGATCTTATCGACAGACTTCTCGGATAATCCACTGGACCCACTGGACATGGTTGGGTATCATTCTTAAAGGATAAAATCATAAAATGATCCATGACAATAATCGCACATGTGGATATGGATTGCTTCTTTGTGAGCTGCGAAGTCAAGAGAAAACCGTATCTGAAGGGAAAACCAGTGGTCGTCGGCGCGACAGGGCAGAGAGGCGTTGTATGCGCGGCATCTTACGAAGCAAGGAAATATGGCGTAAGGTCTGCGACACCGATCTCTATTGCAAGAAGGCGTCTTCCTCACGGCATCTATCTACCACCCGAAGGCAGATATTACAGAAACGAATCTCGGCGTATTATGCATCATCTATCTACTATAGCAGATGACATGGAACAAGTCTCAGTTGATGAGGCATATCTGGATATAACATCATTATCAAAGAAATTCGATTCCCTTGCGCGCGTCGCAAGATACATACAAGCGCTCATACAGAAAAAGACAAAGCTTCCTTGTTCTGTCGGCATAGCTGATTCACGCACAGTCGCGAAGATAGCGTCAGATCATCAAAAGCCATTCGGTCTCACGATAGTAGAAGACACAAAAGAATTTCTGAATGATCTTCCAATAGAAAAGATACCTGGCGTAGGGAAGAAATCAAAGATACATTTCAACAATAATGGTGTGTATAAGATAAAAGACCTGCTCAAGATGGATCGCTTTGATGTCATAGATAGATTCGGTATGCATGGCGTGCAGATACAACAGATTGCGCTTGGTGAGATCAAGACAGGCATATATCACTATGAAAACCCAAAATCAATATCACGTGAAGTCACATTCAGCAAAGACACAAATGATGAAGACACATTGGATTCTGCGTTGGTGTCGCTTTGCAGACGTGTATATGATGATCTGGAACATAGGGCATATCGAAAAGTATCTATCAAACTGCGATATTCTGATTTCACGACAATCACGCGTGATATAACGCTGAAGACTCCTGATTCTTCAGTCGAGGCGATAAAGCAGAATGCGAAGAGGCTTCTCATCGAAAATATCGAAGAAGACGAAGAGGTAAGGCTTATCGGTGTGAAACTGTCTAATCTCATACATGAAGAATCACGTCAGATGACGCTTGGTGTTTATTGAATCGGAAAATTCCGAGAACAGATTATTTTTGCACTTCATTGAACACTTCAGCAGATTTGACACATGCCTCGTTCTCATCTGACTCAAGCACTTTTGCGCACACAGCAGGATCTTTATACGTCACTGCGATATTATGATGACACTTCTGTCGTGTCCCTTTCGCTGTTATGGCATCACAGGCAGATGCGTCTTTTGTGTCTTTACCTATCAAGAAAAAACAATCCTGATAATCTGTGCTTGTTGTGTCGATTCCAGTACACCATGCGGTGTTCTTTGACGCGACGGCAGTGTTCTTTACGCAGACTCTTTTTATTCTTACATCTTTTATCGTGTCGCAGATAGTGATATCTTTCTTCTTAGGCGCGACATCCATGAGACAATATTCACGGCTCATAGTATTGACTATCTTGTAGCAGATAGAATCATCTGCTTTACTTTTCCCGATAACATTCAGACAGTCATCTTTCATGCCTTCACTCTTTATCTTATCACACTGTTTCTCGTCATCATTTGCTTTCGCCGCAGCTTGATAGCAATAATCCTTCTTTTTCTCGACTTTATCACATAGATCAGTCTCTCCTGTATTTGTGACAATCGCTTGATAGCATCTGTCTTTTGAATCAGTATCCTCTTTTATGCCGGCACATACTGATGTCTCGTTTGTCACAGATACAACAGCCACTTTGCATTCGCCGATTTCTTTTGGATCATTCAATCCTTCGCAGACTGAAGCATCTGATTTTTTCAAAGCGATCCCTTTGTAACAATTTGTTTTGAAATTCATGTAATCTATCTTGTCGCAACTTTCTAAGTCAAGTGTTTTTATCGCTATATCAGAATAACAGCTGTCTTTAGTGTTCATATCATATATCTTGCTGCAGAGATTCACGTTATCTGTGGCGGTCGCGACAGATCTGATGCAATAGTTCATGGTGTCGTCATCTATTATCTCAAAGCATGGCTCACTCTCATTGAATATTCCTGCCATCTTGTTTAAGCAGTTGTCTATTCTATCTTCATCTTTGCTTGTATCGAGCTTTTTGCAGGCTTTTATATCGCCAGTTTCTGCAGCCTCCCTTAATTCGGCATCGCCCTGCAGGAATGAGACTATATCACATGCTGATAACACAATCAATGAGATGATGATAAGAGATATCGCAGTAATCTTCATATGAAAACCACCCTCATGGTAGGGATATCATTGGCAAAAATATATAAATTTATCTTTTAGACAAAATCAGATATGGTGGAATTTAATCCCGATGGCAGCCTGAAGCTTCCAAACAGGCTCATAAAAAAGCAGGAGATCGATGAGAAAAGGATGAGGTCTGCTCGCTGCATAAAGATAAGAAAAGATGTTGTGGATTACAATAGTCCAAAAAAGTGTCGCTTGAAGATCGTACTTTCTGAGGCCATAACTGATTTTAGATTCATACCTACGATCTATTCTTACTTCGCTAACAGGGCGGAAGTGCCGACTGTGATGCGTAAGACCGGTCCAAGAGAATTCGAAGTCGAGATCGGGACCGCATTCAAGCGCTGCACGGATTGCTGTTCTTTGGTCAATAGATATCGCGAGCATCTTGATGGCTGCCTTATAGAAGACAAAGGCACATGCACATTCCAGGGAATGAATTTCGGCTGGAACGGAGAATAGTCCGATTTTTTAGGAAGTATTTTGCGTTTTCTGATACCCCATACAATCTATCAGTTTTACAGGGCACACTGACATGATAGTCAGCGTGCGATTCTTGACTTTACCGCGCCCATCAGATGATTGCACGAGATCTCTCTATCGGATTTTTGGATATGGGGCAGACCCCATGTCCGGACCGCAAAAGCGGTCGGGACTCTGCAGACGGAAAAATAATTACGGGACTGGATCCGATAGATTGGTTGCTATTTAGCCGAATAGTAAACAATTTAAACGATAGTCTCTGATAATCTAACATGCATAGGCTTGTACTAGTTAGACATGGAGAGAGCACATGGAACAAAGAGAACAGGTTCACTGGCTGGACTGATGTCGACCTCTCTGAAAAAGGAGTGCAGGAAGCGATCTCTGCTGGAGAGGAACTGAAGAAAGCAGGATTCTTATTCGACATCATATTCACCTCTGTATTGAAGAGGGCCACCCATACGATGGACCTAATAATCGATGTCATGGGTATCAAAGGAATCCCAATAGAATACAACTGGCGTCTCAATGAACGTCATTATGGTGCGTTGCAGGGACTCAATAAGAAGGAGACTGCACAGAAGCATGGTGAAGATCAAGTGAAGATCTGGCGGAGAAGCTATGATATAAGGCCGCCTGCATTGGAGAGAGATGATCCTAGATATCCTGGGAATGATCCTTTGTATAAAGACCTGACTGATGACGATATCCCAACGACAGAATGCCTAAAAGACACTGTCGCACGTTTCCTGCCATATTGGCATGATACAATCTCAAAGGCCATGTCTGCCGGAAAGAAAGTGCTTATAGTTGCTCATGGAAACAGCCTAAGGGCGCTAGTGAAACATCTTGATTATATTTCTGAAGATGTCATATCCGGACTGAATATCCCAACTGGGATTCCACTGGTGTATGAATTAGACGATAACCTAAGACCTATCAAACATTATTATCTTGGTGATCCAGAAAAGATAAAAAAGGCAACAGAAAAAGTAAAAAATCAAGGAAAGGCCTAAGTCAGGCCAGCTCCCATCTGTTCTGTCATCATTGCCATCATCTTGTCCTGAAGTTCATCTGGAGTTATGATCTGAAGATTTGGCAGTGTGACTATGGCTTCTGTGACAGAATCAAGTTCGCAGTCAACACCAGGAGTAATCTTTGAATTTCTGTATGTCTTCATCATGCCTTCAAGATCCATGTCTGATTGTTCTCCTGGGTATTTGATGAGATAATATGTACCACTGATATTCATTTTCACATAATCATAATCATCGAGCAGCCAGGATTCACCATTTGGAGTCTCCATCTTCGCCTTGTTCTTGTAGAAATATATCGTCTGCATGCCTGCGATATCACATTTGAAATTGACTAGTTCCTGTGATGCTTTTTTCGCAGAGGCCTCAGCAACATCTTCGACCTGCTTTACTGCACTCTCTTTCGCTTTCTCAGCAGCTTTCTTCTTAAGTACCTGGCTTTGGTCATCTTTCCCACAGCCGGCCAAAATCAGAATGGTTGTAATCAATACGATCAGTATAATCTTTTTCATGAAATCACCCTTTGTCTTATGGATTGACTTTGCCGGTTTAAATAATTTACTGGATGCATGGCTCCGTAGAACGGTTTTTGCTAATTAGCTCTCGGGGGCTATAAATCCAATATTCAATTTTGAGTTTTTGAACCTAAAAGCTCAAAAAAGAGCAAAAAACACAAGAGCGCAAAAAAATTCTTATTG
>Ga0210019_1001053_pt1 | contig 30829 bp, 28 predicted proteins | sample CryGeyCG2114_020_2_FD_183969 | JGI IMG/M metagenome (GOLD analysis project Ga0210019, IMG submission 183969) | Groundwater microbial communities from aquifer - Crystal Geyser CG11_big_fil_rev_8/21/14_0.20 (SPAdes) (version 2) | ecosystem: Environmental > Aquatic > Deep subsurface > Groundwater ...
TTATACTGATCCTGATAGAGATCCCAATCAAGTTACTGCTCTTGCGTACTTTGCTGAAACCGAAGGGGAACCAAAAGCAGGGAGCGATGCAAAGGAATGTGAATTTTTTCCCCTCAACCATTTTCCTGAACCGGTGGCGCTTGATCACAAGAAAATTATTCAAGAATACCTTGACAAAAGAAGTTGAAGTTTGAAGCTTTGGTATAATTATCTTCATGTCGTATATACTTTTTGCTTGGATTGCGTCGATTTCTTCCGGACTGCTCGTAGTAATCACAAAATTAACCAGTAAACATGCAATCGCCAATCCATGGCTTTTTAACTTTTTACGGTCTTTAGTTGTTGTTGTTTTTATTATTCCGCTTGCAATAATAAACCATTCAGGCATGCCCAATAACTGGATTCCGATTATTGTTGCAGCTATCACAAGCGTTTTGTTCTATATTCTTTATATTCTTGCTATTTATAAGCTGGATGTCACAACTATAGTTCCTCTATTTAATTTCAGAACGGTATTCGCAGTTTTATTAGGCGTTCTATTATTTCAAGAAAAATTTACGACCTATCAATATTTTCTCGTTCTAGTCATTATTGTTGCTGGAATTTTTTCAACTATAGACGAAAAATTTAACGTACGTTCATTTTTCAACAAAGCGGTTGGAATAGCGCTTTTAGCGATGATATTTCTGGCCCTTAACAGTGTAGCGGTAAAATGGGCTTTTATGTTTGATGATGTGTGGACGGTAAATTTGTGGATAGGAGTAATTAGTTTAATTATAGTCTTACCGACATTGCCTTTATTTTATAAAGATTTGTTTAAGGTTGGGCGCAATCAAATTTTGTCGATTGGAGTAATTGGTTTTTTCCAAACAATAACCAATTTGACATTCACGCTCGCGCTTGCTGTTAGTGTTGGCATAACTTCTGTTATTGTAACTATTCCGTTTTCTATGATTCTTGCGGTTATGTTTTCAGTTTTTGCTTCCAAATTACTTGAAAAACATACAGCAAAGATTTACATAATCCGCTTTACAGCTGCAGCAATTATGATTTACGGAGCATTACAGCTGTCGTGACAAAATGAAAAAAGCAAAAAAGTTAAAAAATAAAAAAAAATCAAAACAACAAATTAAAAGAAGATTGGGACTGATTAAGGTTCTTTTATACATTTTTGTAATTTGTTTTGCTATATACGGCGTAAAAATGTATATAAACAAATATGCTGGGCCTGGTACCTATAATGTTGCAAAGAAACTTGCAAAGGTAAAATTAGAAATGCCTACAGCTATTCCAACCACAATTCCACCAACTACTTTTGTTGAGGAAATCCCAAGCGGTTTTTGTCTTCGTGTTCCTGTGATCTTTTACCACCACATAGAGCCAATTGACCAGGCAAAAATAGAAGGACACGCTCAACTTACTGTTGATACATCAAATTTTGAGAACCAGATGAAATACCTAAGCGATAATGGATATACTTCATATTTTGCAGAGGATCTTGCAAACGCACTGATTAATAACCAAAGTCTTCCTGGAAAACCAGTTGTTATTACAGTTGATGACGGATACAGTGATTTTTTCTCTTACGGATTTCCTATTATTCAAAAGTACAACATAAAAACGAGTCTTTTTATTCCTACGGGATTAATTGGTGTAGCAGGTTACATGACTTGGGACAATATAAGAAACATGGAAAGAAGCGGCGTTGTTAATTCATACAATCATACATGGTCTCATTATTCTATGGGTACAAATGACGATACAAAAATAGAACAAGAAATTCAAGCAGCTAAGTTTCAATTGATTGACCAGCTTGGTAAGGCTAATGATATTTTCGCATATCCTTATGGAACAACCAGTCCTGAAGCAATTAATGCTTTGCAAAATAAAGGATTTAGGGCCGCATTTACAACTATTCCGGGATATTATCAATGCGATAGTTATATCTTAAAACTTCGCCGCACCCGCATCGGCAACGCTTCTCTCTCTGTCTACGGTCTCTAAATTTTTATCACAAACTGGTATAGTTTGATTCTTTTGTTCTAGTTTTGTTCGATTGTTTTTCGTATATTTTTCTAATAATATTATCTTATGCTACTGCTCATTCACTTCATTCAGGGTAAACCCAAACTTTCAAAACTTGTTCGAAGCATTATTAAAATGTATATTTTTTGGATACTATATTAAGAATTTTAAAGCTCAAATTTTAAATTTTAATTGAAATCTAAATGTTTAAAAGATTAAAAATTGATTTAAAATTTATAATTTAAAATTAAAAATTATTATGCAACGCACAATTCTCCATATAGACTTTGACTCGTTCTTTGCTTCGTGCGAGCAGCACTTTAATCCAAATTTAAGAAATAAACCTATTGGAGTAACTGCGGCAAACGGAAGAACGTGCATTATTGCTGCAAGCAGGGAGGCAAAAAAATTCGGTGTCAAAACAGGGACACGAAGTTGGGAAGCGGAAAAATTGTGTCCGAAAATTCAGCTTATCAAAGCGGACTTTGACAGATATCTGGAAATTACAAAAAAGTTTATCCAAATTGCAAGCCTATACTCTCCCCTTGTTGAAGTTTTTTCTCTTGACGAAGTATTTATTGACATAACTCCTGTTTTGCATTTGCATAAAAGCGTTGATGATATTGTGGATGCGTTTAAGAAGCAACTTGCAGACGAAATAGGTCCTACAATTACAGTTTCCGTAGGCGTATCCTACAACAAACTGCTTGCAAAACTGGCAAGCGGTATGAATAAGCCTGACGGATATGTCGTTATTACAAAAGAAAATCTTGATACCATTTACAAACAAACTGAGCTTACCGATATTTGTGGCATAGGAGAAAGATACAAGCAGCGTTTAAACTTTCTTGGCATCAATAATTTGATGGCTCTTAGGGAGTATCCGTTCTTGGCTCTCAAACAAGAATTTGGTACCGTAGCATCGCAAAATCTTATGAATTTTGCATGGGGATATGATGACAGCCCCGTTATTTCATATCTTGAAGAAACATCCGCAAAATCCGTAGGAAGAAATTATTGTTTGCCGAAAAATGAATATGATAAGGAAAAGATATTACAGGTTTTGTTTGAGCTTTGCGAAGAAATTGCAATAAAGCTTAGAAGGCTTAAGAAAAAAGGAAGAACTGTAGGGTTGTATTTGTCGGGTGAAGGAAATTATAACCAGCGCAAAACCGCAAAAAATTATACAAATTCAGGACAAGACATTTTCAGGGTTTGCAAAGGACTGTATGATAGTTGGAAAGATTTGTTGATGGTGCGTCAAGTTGGTATATATGTGTCAAATTTAATTGATGAAACTTACATTACTCCATCTTTATTTGAAAACCCTAAAACCGAAATAGTTATGCGTGTAATTGATGGTATTAACGAGCGTTTTGGTCATCACACGGTTCGTAAAGGATACGTTTTGTCTGCTCCTAAGCTTGACACAAAACCAAATGGTTTTTTAGCGGACAGATGGGAAAGAATAAACCTTGCCAACAATTTGGCGGTATAAAAAATTAAGTAATGTTTTCTGGATCTTTTTCTTTCCAAGAGACAACCATACTGGGGCTTGAATTAACAATTCTATATCCGTCTTCTCTTAATTTTCTGGCTTCGTCGAACGGGTTATCATGTCTACTAATTGTTTTTGTAACAACCTCGATACTCTCTGAATCATAAACTAAAGCCATGAATACACGTGTAATGGCTCTCATTGAAGTTTCAGATCCAATTATTGCTTTTGGAGTTTTGAGATCGACAACTTTTAGTCCTGCTTCAGCAAAAAAATTAAGTTCACTTTCATCCCTAAAATGTACAAGCTTACATCCTTTAGAAAGTGAAAATTCAGGAACATCAGGTAAACGCCCGAATTCCCATTGATCCAAAACAACTCTTCGAACAGATTCCAATGCTTGCATAGATTAATTCAGACTATTTTTTGTATCTATTATATGTGAGCGACCAGGGTCTCGAACCCTGAACCTATTCCTTAAGAGGGAATTGCTCTACCAATTGAGCTAGTCGCCCTTTAAAACTTCGTTTCTTGGGACCATGTTTCTCCCGATTAAATCGGGATCAAATGTGGCCCAAGACTTGTTTACTCTATTTGCTTAGGATATTTTACCAATAATCAAATATAAATGAAATAGATACGGATATTATATATTCTTAGTCTTTTCAAGTATTATTTTTTTAATTTCATTCACGATATAGCTTATCAGTTCTTTTGCCAGCTTTTCTCTATCTATTCCGTCTTCTTTTCTCCAATCTATTCCGGGAGTTGAATTTCCTTCAACAAAAAAACATTTCCATTATTGCTTTTCATGAAATCAAGCGAATACAAAGCGTGTGGGATATTTACCTGTTTGTTAATCCGTAAAGCCATTTTTAGCACATCCTTAGGAATATCAGAAAAAGTGAGAGTAAAACTTTTTCCACCCTGGTGCAGGTTTGCCCTAAAATCACCTTTCTTTGCAACTCTAATAAATGACTGAATTAGTTTTCCGTTAAGGATTATTACCCTAGCATCTATTGTTCCGTGGTGTTCTCCGATAACAAGTCCTTTGTCACATTTTACAAAAGGTTGAAGAATATACTTTGTTATGCCTGTATCTTTCTTCTCAATTTTTAATTTATCATTTACATCCTGAAAGCTTGTTGAAGATAAAACTTTTATTACTTGGAACCCTCCAGCTCCAAATCTGTCTTTTATCACAAAATCAGATGTAAAATCATCAATAAATTTGTTTTTTGTCATTAATTTCTCTAATTTAACTTTTGCATTTTCAAAATTTTGCTCTTTAAAATCTCCAATTAAAGCTGTCGGAATTGCAACATTCTTAAATTTCTTGTAAGTATTATATTTATCTCGAAACAGATTTAGGAGCAACGGATTAGTAAAAGGAATTATATTTTTTTTTGAAAAAAGAGTATTAAAATATTTTTCTTCTATTTTATTTATTGGAGTAAACTTGTTAAATACTACACGGGCAAAAGCTTCATCAACATATTTTTCCCACCTTGAACCGTTAAAAATCCAGTAAGCACTAACTTTTCCGGGTCCAATAATTTCATTTGATGTTGAAAGTGCTGTCGAAATAGAATACTTTTTGCATAAAGAAAGAAAATATTCGTAGGCTAAATTATAGTATTCTTTCGGGTAATCAAACGGCTTTGTGTGATTTTTTCCTGTTGGGGAATTTGCAATCTGCCCGGAATAAATAATTAAAACATCAAATTTCATTTAAAAAAACTCTGCGCCTTCGAGAGGAATCGAACCCCCATCAACGGTTCCGAAGACCGCCGCTCTATCCATTGAGCTACGAAGGCAAGCATAAAAGTTACTTACAATTCTAACAAATATCCCAGACTCACACAACCACACCTATCCTTTGATTCAAACCTGATTTTTGTTATAATTAATGGGTCTTTAAAAATCACCCAACTTATGAAGATTGAATATTCAATTGTTATTCCTGTTCTCAACGAAGAAGAAAGCATCGAAGAACTATTTGTAAAAATAAGAGAAGTATTCAAAAAAATCAAAACCGGTTATGAAGTCATTTTTGTCGATGACGGATCAACAGACTCCTCTCTTCAAATTTTAAAAAATCTTGAGAAATCAAATAAAGATGTAAAACTGTTTTCATTTAGAAGAAATATGGGAAAGCCTTATGCTCTAATGCAGGGATTTAAAAAAGCAAAAGGTGAATTTATCGTAACCCTTGATGCAGATTTGCAAGACGATCCGTCAAATATTCCAACCATGAGGTCAAAGCTTGATGAAGACAATTTTGATCTTGTAACAGGTTGGAGAAAAAACAGAAAAGATACTTTTTTCAAAAAGATTACTTCAAAAATTTTTAACAAAGTTGTTTCATTGATGTTTGGTGTAAAAGTACATGATCTCAATAGCGGTTTGAGACTCTACAGAACGGACGCTGCGCAGCAATTAAAATTATATGGAGGAATGCATAGATTTATACCAATTATCATGTATAAAATGGGATATAAAGTTGGAGAACAAGCAACTATACATCACGAGAGGAAATACGGAGTTTCAAAATATAAATCTTCAAAAGTAATAAGCGAAATCCCGGATATATTTACGATATATTTTTTAACTAAATATACCAATCGCCCGCTTCATTTTTTTGGAAAAATAGGAAGTCTTGTATTATTTGCAGGTGTTTTAATTTTGTTATATCTTTCCATTCTTCATTTCATAGGGGAAAGTATTGGAAATAGACCTCTTTTACTTTTAGGAATACTTCTTGTTATTGCAGGAATTCAAACTATATTTACGGGACTTCTTGCGGATTTGCTGGTTAATATGAACTCAAAAAAGGAAGACTCATTTCCCCTCAAATATGGTTTGGAAGAATAATATTGTTAAAAGAACCAAGAGTATATTAACAATTTTTCTTGGAATTCCGCTTACAATTATTTCATTATCTTTTTTGTTTCTAGTTATTTTTTCGGGACGTAATGTATTTATTCAACAACTCACAAATCTAAAATTTCCCCCTTTTTTGCTAAGCATCGTTTTCTTTATGATTTTTTTCTTCCTAAGATCTATTGTTTGGAAACAAATTCTTGGAAAGTTAGGGTCCGAATTAAAACTTGAAGATGTTGTTTACTTCTCATCATTAACAGAATTAAAAAGATATATTCCGGGTAGCATATTCTCTTATGTTGGAAGACTTTTCCACTTCGGTCAACTTGGTGTGAAAAAGAAAATAATTATTAAGGGAACTGTTTTGGAAGCGTCTCTTCATATACTGTCGAGTTTTATTATCTCTATTTCGGGCATAATTTATCTTTACCAACTTTCACGCCAAAATATTTTATTTCAATTTATGCCACAGGGGATTTATTCTGTTGGATTGTATATTTTTATCACAATATTTCTTTTTTTGTTATTTATTTTTTTAAAGAAAAATTTACGTAACATATTTAAATTTACAGACGAGTTTTTTATAAGTATTCTTTCATGGATTTGCTATGCGATAGCAAGCGTTCTTATTGTTGTATCTATATCGGGATTTAATCCATACACAATTGTATCGCTTGGATCGTTTTTTGTTTTAGCATGGTTAATTGGATATCTTTCGATTATTACACCGTCAGGCGTTGGGGTAAGGGAAGCAGTAATTGTCTTTGGTTTAAGTTATATCGTTCCCATTCAGACGGCGGTGGCAGTAGCATTGCTTGCTAGAATTGTTTTTGTATTTTCAGAATTTATTTTTTTTGTGTTTTCCTCCCTATTTTATAAATGGAAAGGTTTTTTAAAAAAGAAATTATTATCGTATTCCACTCAAAGTATTTTACTTTTCATATCAATATTTACATATATTAGCTATTTTTCTTATGTAACCTTTGAAAAACATCTTAATTTTTTTACAGGGCGATTTGATTTAGGGAATATGGATCAAACGGTTTGGAATACAATTCATGGAAGGCTTTTTCAACTGACAAATCCAGACGGAATAAATTCTATTTCGCGTCTGGGAATTCACGCCGACTTTATTTTAGTTCTTCTTTCACCAATTTATCTGCTTTGGCAAGATCCAAGAATGCTTTTGTTTGCACAAACCGTATTTATCGCACTTGGTGGATATTTTATATATAAAATTGGACAATTTGTTATGAAAAATAACTCGCTTGCTTTTATTTTTTCTCTTTCTTACCTTCTAAATCCTTTCGTACAAAAGCAAAATCTCTATGATTTTCATGCCGTAACACTTGCAACGACATTTCTTGCCGCATCTTTTTACTACATTTTAATCAAGAAATGGAAAATGTTTTTACTTTTTATTACTCTAGCAGTTCTTACAAAAGAAAACGTTTTTATTACCTCTTCTTTATTGGGAATATATTTATTTAGAACAAAAAGAAAGCTTGGGGTTATTGTTGCTCTCTTGTCAATAAGTGCATTTTATACGTTGGTTACATATTTTATTCCTAATGCTAGGGGAGGGCAACATTTTGCGCTTGAATATTTTCAAGAATTCGGAGATACACCTTTTATGATAATAAAAAATATATTTTTTACACCCAACAAAACCATTGCTGCAATTTTTACCTACCCAAATTTTCAGTACATTTTTACATTATTTTTTCCGGCTGGATTTTTATCATTTATACAGCCACTTGCTTTGATTTTTTGTCTTCCTGATTTGACAATTAATCTTTTATCTAAAAATACAAATTTTAAATCAATAACGTTTCATTACGCAGCAACAATAATTCCATTTATATATATCTCTTCAATATACGGTGTACAAAAACTTTTGAAAAGTAAATTATTTTCAGAAAAACTTATTTTATATTACATTATTTTCTCTTCAGTTTTGTCAGCATATTTTTTAGGTCCACTTCCTGGTGCTAAATCTCCAAGTCTTGAGATTTTTGCAAACAAAGTTAATGAAAGCCAGGAAATCAGAGATTATTTGAAAAAAATACCGCCAGTCCTCAGTATTTCCGCAACAAACAATTTGGGCGCACATATTTCACACAGAGAAAAAATATTCACTATTCCACAAGGAATCAGGGAAGCAGACATGATACTTTTTCTATTAAATGATAAATTTGCACAGCCATCTCTTGAGGCACAAGAAGAACTAGCTGAACAATTAAAAAATAATAATAGCTATATTCAAGAATTTAAAATAGGGGATTTTATTGCGTTTAAAAGAAGCACTTTTCGTTTGCAGTAAACAAATTACCTTTCAAGTGTGTATGCATAAGGAAAGTACAAAAACGAGGCAGGGACGTCATCTGTCAGATATTTTTGAAAATCCGCATAAATTATAAGCCGTTTTCCCTGATCATTCGTAGAGCGTCCATCTTCAAGTAATTTATCAATTCGCAAATTTTTATATTTAATAATATTGCTTATTTGATCAGAATGCCAAAGAGTATATTGATCAGGATCTTGAGAAATTTTAAAAGGATATAAAAGGATTTGGAATTTCTTTGGTATTTCGGTCACAATTTTTACTTCAGTTTTTATTCCTAAGGCCTTCCAATTTATAGCGATATTATCTGCCAAACTTTTATATTCTTCAGTTGTTGAAATTTCAAACTTCTTATCAAGATCTTTCATTCCTGATAAAAGTGTAGTTGCAATTTCTATATCAGAGATTCCATAATTTGGCGGTTTTGAAAAAAAGATTGAGTCCGGAGGAATTGATGAATATGCACGTAAACCTTCTGAGAATTTTGGAGGAAGAGCATAATTAAGAGCTTGACGCAGTTTTTTATTCGACAACAATGAGTCTGCGTTATTATAAAAGAGTGATACTAACTCATCATAATTTATGTTTTTAGTAACTCTAGTATTTTTCCAACTCCCCATATCACTTCCTTTAATTGACAGATTGGTAACTCCTATTGCAGTATCAATTTCTCCAAGCGCAAAAGCCGTTTTTAGTGCATTCTGAGACGGATAAAAGTAGATTGTTTTTCTAGAACCGGAATTATTTATATTTTGAAGAATTATCAATTTTACAAATCCTCCGTTTATATCAATTCTTTTAACTTTGTATGTGCCAAGTCCTTGAAAATTTTTAATAAATAGTGGTTTTGAAACAGAAGATAAAAAAGGAGAATAAGAATTTTTCATCTCATATGAAATTGTATTATCATTTATGACTTTTTTGACAACATTTTTAAAATCAAGACTTATATTTTTTGCAGTTAATTTTTCACCGTTGTGGAAAAATAGTCCTTTTTTAAGATGAAAAACGTAAAGTTTTCCGTCGTTTTTTATCTCCCAGCTTTCTGCAGCTCCCGGAACTATCTTTCCATTAGGCAAAACGGAAGTAAGTCCAAAGCTTAAATCACCGGTTACATTTTCAGGAAGAGTTTGAGGTGTATGTATTCCAAAGTACCCTACCCTACGGACTGTTTTTTCAAAAAGAGGTGTAATAAAAAAATTAAAAAAATAGGCAAAAAGGAAAAAAACGACTGCTCCAATAAGAATTGAAGCAAAGATAATTTTTTTCCATTTCTTAAAATACGCCTTGAGCAGCCATAAATAGTAACGTTTTCTAACAAAGCTCATAAATTTTGGAGTTATTTATTTTGTTACCAGTGCAAGAATTGAGGTTGCAGCAAAAAAAACCGCAAGGACTATCGTTGCATAGAAAAGTACTTTTTCAAGTCCTTTTTTACTTCTATAACTTCCTGTACTTCCACCGAAAGCAATACCTGATGAGGTTCCTCTATTTTGGAGTATTACAGCTACAATTAACAAAATTGCAATAATCATTTGAATAATAGTTAGTATTTTCATAGGTCACCAAACAACCATTTCTGAAGTTTTATAAGTAAGTATATTGTAGCAGATATAGCCAGAAAAGACAAAAGCGGCGACAAGTTTATAGAATTAAAATTAACAGCATATAAATGTATTGAGGGAAATGTAAATTGTTTTATGACAATAACTTTAAAAAATGATGAAGCGATAAGAAGTGCAATAATTGTCGGAACAAAAGCTACAAGACCAAATGAAAAGGTTTTTAATGGAAAAAGGATTGTTGAAAAAATAGGATTGAGAATTTTATGTATGATTAAAACAATTATTGCCGCAGTAAAAAAATTTTCAGGATATTTTACAACAAGCCCCGATAAAAAAAGAGATGTAAAGTATATAGAAAGACCCGTGATTGTAAAGTCTTTTAAAAGTCCTCTCATTTATTAAATGATATCAAATATCTTCTATATTTCATAGTTTATGTAATTCTTCATTTAAAAATTTTTTTTGTCTTAACAATCTATGATAAGTAATGGCAAATCTATGTGCTTCATCTCTAATCCTTTTAAGCAGATTGAGACCGGGATTAGCAAATGGAACACGGACTTGAGCGTATGATACCGAATAGTCATTTTTTACAGCCGGAACTATAATTATTTCTTCTTTTTTCGCAAGTCCTATTACCGGTATTTTTGTATCATGCAAAAAAAGCACTTTTAATGCTGCTCCGACTTGTCCTTTCCCACCGTCTACGACTATTAAATTTGGCGTTTGCCATTCTTTATGTTTTAGTCTTCTTAGAAGAACTTCCTGTATCATAAAAAAATCGTCAGGAGTGCTTTTAAGTTTAATTTTAAACCTACGGTAGTCTTTTTTTGATGCATGCCCTTTTATAAAAACAACAAGAGAAGCTGTTGCATTCTTTCCCTGAATATTTGAGATATCATAGCACTCAATTCTTTCAAGACTCGTTAATTTAATATTATTTGTTTGAAAAATCTGTTTAAGGTCATATAGTTCATTTTTAATTCTCTCATAGTAAAGATCCGGTCGTTCTTCATATCTAAATGCTTGGTAATTATCGCTTGTAATAAGATTAACTTGTTCAATTTGTTTTTGTACCATTGACGCTTTTTCAAATTTCTCGTCTTTTATATATTTTTTTTGTTCCCTCAAAAGTAAATTTAACACTTTTTCTTTGTCTCCTTTTAGAAAAGCTTTCATTTTTTTTAAATTACTTTTATATTCAAAAAGATTTTGAGGAAAAAAAGGTATGCATGGACACATTCCAATATGATTAAATAGACACCTTTTTTTAGGATGGTTTTTAATGCTTTGATAAGGAAAGATTTTTCTGATAGTCCTAAGAACTGTCTTAACGTCTAATACGTTAGGATAAGGACCATAATATTCTCCTGTTTGACTATTTTTTTTTCGACTGATTGCAACATATGGGATTTTAGTCTTTGAGATGCAAATATACGGGTATGATTTATCGTCTGAAAGCTTTATGTTATAAAAAGGCTTGTACTTTTTTATAAGGCTTGCCTCAAGCAAAAATGCTTCAATTTCAGAACTAACAGGTATATGCTCAACTTTATGGACTTCCTCTCTAAGAAGAAGTGTTTTTGCATCAAGATTTGATGGTTTTGCAAAGTATGAAAAAACTCTTTTTTTAATATCTTTTGCTTTGCCAACATAAAGAATTTTGGCATTTTTGTCTTTAAATATATATACTCCTGCAGTTGTTGGAAGCGATTTTAGTTTTTCTTTGTTCACAATTTTAGTCTAATTCTTTTTTCAAATACATACCTGTAAAAGATGAGGGTGTTGCGATAATTTGCGCCGGTGTTCCTTGTGTAACAATTTCTCCTCCGCTGTCTCCGCCTTCAGGTCCCAGATCAATTACGTAATCGGAATTTTTAATAACATCCATATTGTGCTCTATGACTATGACAGTATTTCCTTTTTCAACAAGTTTTCTTAAGACATAAATTAGTTTTTCAAGGTCTGCAAAATGAAGTCCTGTTGTCGGCTCATCTAGAAGATATAGGCTTCCTCCTCCGCCTTTTTTTGAGAGCTCAGATGCTAATTTAATTCTTTGTGCTTCTCCTCCTGATAGAGTTGTTGCCGATTGACCAAGCTTGATATAAGATAACCCGACTTCTTTCAGAGTTGAAAGTTTTGTTGAAAGTCGATCGTGGAATGAAAAAAAGGACAAAGCTTCATCAACGCTCATGTCCAACACTTCTGAAATATTTTTTCCTTCAAACAAAATTTCAAGCGTGTCGCTTGTATACCTTCTGCCGTTGCAAGACTCGCATTGAATATAAACATCAGGCAGGAATTGCATTTCAATTTTCAATTGTCCTTCTCCTTCGCAAGTTTCACATCTTCCTCCTTTAACATTGAAAGAAAAACGTCCAGGACCGTATCCGCGAAGCCTTGCTTCTTTTGTGTTAGCAAAAGTGTCCCGTATAAAAGTGAATGCCCCCGTGTATGTAGCAGGATTGCTTCTTGGCGTTCTTCCAATCGGTGATTGATCAATCATAAATACTCGTTTTAACAACTCGTCTCCTGTTAAATAAGAAAATTTTCCGGGTCGCTCTTTATGATAAGGATTTTTTTTGACTGCTAAAGCATGATATAAAACATCATTGATAAGAGTAGATTTCCCGCTACCTGAAACTCCGGTTATGCTAATTAAGTTTTCTAAAGGAAAGTTAACAGTAAGGTTTTTAAGATTATGCTCGTTAACTCCTCCAATTGTGAGCATTTTGTTTTCTGAATATATCTGTTTACCTTGCCTCTTAATTGAGATTTTTTTTCGTCCGGATAAATATTCACCTGTCAAAGATTTTGTGTTATTTTTAATTTCGTTAGGTGTTCCCTGCGCGATAATTTTACCCCCTTCAAGACCTGCTCCCGGCCCTATATCAAAAATGTAGTCTGAAGCCTCCATTGTTTCTCTATCATGCTCTACGACTATAACACTGTTTCCCAGATCCTTGAGTTTTTTTAGAGTATTTATAAGTTTTGTATTATCTCGAGGATGAAGGCCTATTGATGGTTCGTCCAAAACATACAAAACTCCTGAAAGACCGCTGCCGATTTGACTTGCAAGCCTTATTCTCTGCGCTTCCCCTCCTGCAAGGCTTTGCGCGCTTCGAGACAGTGTCAGGTAAGATAATCCTACATCAAGTAAAAATTTTAGCCTGGTAATTATTTCTTTTAATATAATTCGTGCAATTTGAACTTCTCGTGTAGTCAATTTTTTTTCAAGGATCAATACAAAACCATATGCGTCCTCAATGCTCATATCGGTTGTTTGTACTATAGATTTATTGTCAATAGTAACGCCAACTGCCTCTGTTTTAAGACGCGCTCCAAGACACACATCACAAACTTTAGGGGTCATAAATTTTTCAATTTCTTTTTTAATAAGTTCTGATTCGGTATCATGATACTTCGTTTGTAAATAGTTAACGACTCCTAAAAACTTCTCGTGAATTTTAGTTCTTTCACCAAATCTATTTGTACCCGAAACAGTGTAAATTTTATCTCCGGTTCCGTGCATTATAAAATTTTTATCTTCATCGCTAAACTCTTTAAGATGTTTTGTTTGCGAAATATTATTATCTTCAAGCGCTTTTCTAAACACCCTTGCAAACCATGTATCTTGAGATGAAACATTTGAAAATGCCAAAATTCCGCCTTCTGCTATTGATAATTCCTTTGCCAATACTAAATCTTCGTCAATTGAAAATAGCTCACCAAGACCATTACACTGCGGGCAAGCTCCATATGGAGAATTAAAAGAAAAAAGTCGCGGTTCTACTTCAGGAATAGGCGTACCGTCAAAGCTGCACGCAAACTTTTGAGAGTAAAACATATCCTCTGTCTTTTCAGGTTTTTCCGGAATTGAAAATCCTTTATCCAGTATTTTTGAAATAATTACTTCACCATTACCCAAATTTAATGCTTGCTCAACAGAATCAAGAAGCCTTTGTTTATCAAAGTCTTTTTCTACGGTAATTCTGTCTACAACAACGTCTATGTTGTGTTTGTTTGTTTTTATCAAAACGTAATCTTCGGAAAGAAGAAAAACTTTTCCGTCAATCCTTACTCTTTGATATCCTCTTTTTTTAAGGTCGCGGAAAAGCTCTTGATATTCACCCTTTCTTCCTTTAATAATAGGGGCAAGAATAAGAATTCTGGTCTTCCCTGCTCCCAAATTTTTTAAAATTATATCTTCAACAATTTTTTCTTTTGTAGTATGGGTTATCTCAAGTCCGCACTTTGGACAGTGAGGGTGTCCAATTCGGGCAAATAAGAGACGCATATAGTCATAGATTTCAGTAACCGTTCCGACTGTTGAACGGGGATTGTGAGATGCGCTTTTCTGGTCTATTGAAATACTTGGTGAAAGACCTTCTATAAAATCAACGTCGGGCTTTTTCATAATCCCCAAAAATTGACGTGCATACGAAGATAGACTTTCAACATATCTTCGTTGACCTTCAGCATAAATAGTGTCAAAAGCAAGTGAGCTTTTTCCGCTACCTGAAAGACCGGTAAATACAACAAGCTTGTATTTTGGAATTTCCAAGTCTATGTTTTTGAGGTTATGTTCCCGCGCCCCTTTAATAATTATTTTATCAAGCATAGAAAGTTATCTATTTAGCTTCGTTTACGAAGCGCAATGTACTACTTTTAAAGTAGTACATTATAGACTATCTTCGGTGAATAATTCAAGCATAGAGACCTGTGTGCTATAATATTTTTTGTGAAAAAAGTTGCAGTCGGATCGAGAAATCCGGTAAAAATTCAAGCCGTAAAAACGGCGTTTGAAAAAGTATGGCCAGATGAAAAATGGGAAGTTGTTGGAATTGAAGTATCCTCAAGTGTATCAAATCAACCAATGAGCGATAAAGAAAGTATAAAAGGCGCACGTAATAGAGCAAAAAGAGCTCTCAAAAAAATTAAAGCTGATTTTGGAGTAGGAATTGAGGGAGGTTTGCATAAAATCGGCAAAAATTGGTTTGATTGCGGATGGCTGATTGTTATTGATAGCAGTAAAAAAGAAGGAATCGGCTCAACAATTAGAGCGCACACGCCAGCCAAAATGATGAAACATATTTTTGACGGAAAAGAGCTGGGAGAAGCGTGTGATATTATTTTTAACAGAAAGAATGTTAAGCAAGCAGAAGGTCAATTCGGGCTGTTAACAAACAAACACATAACCAGAACTTCAGGATATATTGATGGAGTAACAATAGCCCTTGCCCGATTTATCCACCCCGAATTGTACGAGGATTAAAAAACATGGCGTAAGTATTTTATCTTATCCCGCAGGAGCGCTGCGGTTTCAAAATCAAGGCTTTTTGCAGCCTCAATCATCTCTTTTCTCAATTTTTTAATAACTTTCTCCCGCTCGTCCGGTAAAAGAACTTCCTTTTCCATAAGAGGTTTTATGTCTTCTAAAACGTCCACTTTCTCAACAAGCCTGGCACGTATTATTTTTTCAACAGATTTTGGAGTTATACCATGCTTTTTGTTATAGGAAAGCTGGTGATTTCTTCGCCTGTCAACTTCTTTTATTGCCTCACTCATAGAACCGGTTATGCTATCCGCATACAAAAGCACTCTTGAGTCTACTCTTCTTGCTCCCCTACCCATTATTTGAATAAGTGACGTTTTGCTTCTCAAAAAGCCTTCTTTATCAGCATCCAAAATTGCAACAAGGGAAACCTCAGGAAGGTCCAGTCCTTCTCGCAATAAATTTATTCCGACTAAAACGTCATAAGTTCCGTCCCGTAACTGATCTAATATGTCTTGTCTATCAAGTGTTTGTACTTCTGAATGGAGATAGGTTACTTTAATTCCGCGTTCCTCGAGGTAAACAGATAAGTCTTCTGCCATTCTTTTTGTTAACGTTGTAACCAGCACTCTTTCTTTCTTTTTAATAACACGTTCTATTTCGGAAATTAAATCATTTATTTGTCCTTCGCTTGGACGTACGATTATTTCCGGATCCACAACCCCGGTCGGCCTAATAAGCTGTTCTGCGATATTTTCTGAACCGGCAAGACTTGTCTCATATTCGTTTGGTGTAGCACTTGCAAAAATAGTACTATCTATTCTTTCAAGAAATTCGCTATACATAAGAGGTCTATTATCAAAAGCAGAGGGAAGACGAAAGCCGTAGTCAACAAGAGTTTTCTTTCTTGCTCGGTCACCATTATACATTCCTCTTATTTGAGGAATTGTAATATGCGACTCGTCAATTACAACAAGCCAGTCGTCTGATACAGATCTAAAATACTCCAATAAAGAAAATGGGGTTTCGCCCGGCGCTCGTCCGTCAAAATACCGTGAGTAATTTTCAATACCGTTTACATAGCCGAGTTCCTTAATCATTTTTAGGTCATATTCTGTTCTTTGAGAAAGCCTTTGTGCCTCAAGAAGTTTTCCTTCTAATCTTAACTCGGTAAGTCTTTGGGCCAAATCGTGCCTTATTTGAACGAATACACTTTCATAACTTGCAGGGTCGGTTATATAGTGTTTTGCGGGATAAATTGTTATAGAATCAACATTTTTAATAAACTCTCCGGTTAAAGGATCCAAAACTTCTATTTTTAGAATAGCATCATCTTCCAAAATAAATCTTACGATAAAATCATCATACGAAGGATACAATTCTATTACCTCACCTTTTGCTCTAAAAGATCCGCGCTTAAAATTATAATCATTTCGGACATACATCAAATCAAGAAACCTTTCCATTAAATGTTTTCTTTCAATTTTCTGTTGTTTTGAAAGAGTAAAAACAATTTTTTTGTATTCTGCAGGCGACCCTAAATTATAAATACAGGAAACAGACGCGACAACGATAGTATCGGGACGGGTCAAAATATTTGTCGTTGCGGCAAGTCTAAGCTTGTCAATTTCCTCATTTATTTCCGTTTCTTTTGCAATGTACGTATCCGTTGTCGGCATGTAAGCTTCAGGCTGGTAGTAATCGTAATATGAAACAAAATAAGAAACGGCATTTTCAGGAAAAAAGTCTCTGAATTCCTGGTATAGCTGAGCTGCAAGAGTTTTATTATGGGAAATTATAAGAGTGGGTTTTTGAATTTTTTGAATAACATTTGACATTGTAAATGTTTTACCGCTGCCGGTTACTCCAAGAAGTACTTGAGATTTTTCGCCTGTCAAAAATCCCTTTGTCAATTTTTCTATTGCGTAAGGCTGATCACCCGTTGGTTTGAATTTTGGTTTGAGCTTGAATTTCACAGGTCTTATTTTAACACAATAGGATTTTTATTCGTTCTTCAAGAAAACATCTTCTATGAGGAAACTCTCGCTTTAAAGTTTGAGAAGATGCTATATTGTTTGTACCAGTTTGTCTATCTTGACAACTTCGGATAATTTTCGTATAAATTTAGTATAAATTATTTATAGATTAATTAAAACTAAACCCTAATAACTAATATCTAAACCCTAAATAAAAATGACTGCCGTTTTATACAGAAAAGAAAGAGAACTCCTAACATTTATTCTTCAATTTCAAGAACAACATGGATATTCCCCTACTCTTCGTGAGATGGCTGATGCAACAGGCAGACGGAGTGTTTCAACAATCCATGCCATCATAAGAACTCTTGTTGATAAGGGGTATATGCAAAAAGTTGAAGGAAATACAAGAACTCTAAAGGTTTTGAAAAAGGAAAATATTGATTCTATTCTCGGAACAACCACAAGGGCTCTAGGTCCAAGCATAGCGCTTCCGCTTTTCGGATATATTGCAGCAGGAAAACCTCTTGAACCCCATGTTGATCCCGAAGCAACATTTGCTGTCGCATCAAGTATGATTTCAGGGAAAAAACCGTCATACGTATTGCAGGTAAAAGGAAGCTCTATGATTGAAGATGGAATTTTGGACGGTGACTTTGTAGTGATTGAAAAAACCGAGACGGCAAATAACGGAGATATTGTTGTGGCCTTGGTTGATGAAAATCTCGCGACCTTAAAACGTTTTTATAAAGAAGACGATAAAGTTGTTCTAAGACCTGCCAACCGGGATATGGACCCTATTTACCCAAGGTCTATAAAAATACAGGGAATTGCCGTATCTCTTGTCCGGAGATTTAACTTCTCCTCTACTTCTTAAATAATTTTTTTCTTAGACTAAGATGTTTTTCAATATACACAACAACAGCCAAAATTATTAATCCTGCAATTATAAACTCAAACTTTCTGTAATACGGCTCAAGAGAATTCCAGTTTTCTCCTAAAACAAATCCGATATACGTCAAAAATATTGACCAAATAAGACATCCAAAAGTTGTATATACAATAAATTTTTTCAAATTCATTTCAAACATACCTGCAGGAAGAGAAATTACTGTACGCACAGCAGGTAATAAGCGTGAGATAAAAATTATTTTGTCTCCGTATTTTTCAAACCACTTTCTTGCGCGGTTATATTCATGTTCTGAAAGTAAGACAAATTTACCATATTTCTTAATAATTCCAAGAAGTACAGTTTCCTCCAGAACGTAACCTATGTAATAAGCAGCCAGAGAGCCGGCAACATTTGCGAGTGTACCTACGATAACAATTAAAGTAAAAGATAGCTGTCCTTTTGAAGCAAGAAACCCGGCAAATGGCATTGTAATTTCTGAAGGAATCGGAATAAGAGCAGACTCAAGCGCCATAAGAATGAATATTCCAACATAACCCGTAGAGCTAATTAGTTGTATAATGTAGTGTCCTAAAACTTCAATCATAAAACAAAATGAGTAAAATTGTCATATCGTTAAATAGCATAATTATTCAAGCTATTTAGCTATTCTGAGTATTTATATTATGTCACTTTACATTGTATCAACGCCTATTGGTAATTTGCAAGACATTACTTTGCGCGCAATTGAAATTTTAAAAAGCTCGGATCTAATTCTGTGCGAAGATACCAGAGTTACAGGTGGACTTTTGTATCATTTAGGAATTAAAAAAGAAATGCAGGTAATAAATGATTCAAATGAAGAAACTAAGATTTATGAAATGTTAAAATATCTCCAAAACGGTAAAAATATAGCGCTTGTTTCAGATGCAGGTACTCCTCTTATTTCAGATCCGGGATTTAAACTTATCCGCGAAGCTATCAAAAAAAATATTAAAATTGTTCCAATTCCGGGTCCAAGCTCTATTACAACAGCTCTTTGCGCAGCCGGTGTTCCAACGGATAAATTTTTATATTTAGGATTTTTACCTGATTCTTATGAAAAGAAAAAGAATACACTTCTGCGCCTGAATGATTCTCTTACATCTTTGTCTTCTAACAAACTTTCTCCAACCGTAATTTTCTTTGAATCTCCACACAGATTATTAAAAACCTTGGATGCGCTCCAAGAGGTTTTTGGAGACATAGAAATTGTTGTCGCACGTGAATTAACCAAAATATACGAAGAATTTTTAAGAGATAAATTATCTTTGTTAAAATTACATTTTGAAAAAAGTTTACCTAAAGGAGAATTTGTTATTCTTATTAATTCAAAAACAAACTAAATTTGTTTTAATTCTGCCTCAATTTCCGTAAGCCTGTTATATTTGAGCACGCGTTCATGAACAGGTGCGCCAAACTTTACATAGTCTGCGCCTACTCCGACTGCAAAATCAGCAATAAAATCATCCATTGTTTCACCGCTTCTTTGAGATACAACAATTTTTAAGTTCTTAAATTTTGCCATCTCCACAACCGCCAGAGTCTCTGTAACCGTTCCTGCTTGATTAGGTTTTATAACCATACCGTTTATAACATTGTTATCTAAAGCAAGCTGAAGCCTGTATGGATTTGTTGTTGTTATATCGTCTCCTATTATTAAAGTTTTTGAAGAAAGAGCATTATATATTTTTTTCCAACCCTCCCAGTCATCTTCCGCAAAAGGATCTTCTATATAAATAAGTGAGTATTCATTAAAAATATTTGTATAATATTCAACCAAATCATCTTGATTGTAAGGCGTTGGCCGGTCCAAAAGTCTATACTCTTTTCCATCCAGAAAAAAATGCGCGGCCGCATCAACTCCCAGAAATACGTCAAGCGAAAATTTATATCCCGATTGATCAATAGCCTGCTTTAAAAGATTCAAAGCTTCTATATTTGAACTGGTGACCGGAGAGAAACCGCCTTCATCTGCGTTTAAAGTTGAAAGATTTCTATCACGCAAAAGCGTCCTAAGCGATGAGTATACGGCGCTGGCAATTTCAAGGCTTTCTGAATAAGTTTTTGCCGACGCAGGAACAAGTAAAAATTCTTGAAAATTTATGCTGCCTTGTGCATGTTTTCCGCCTTCAATAATGTTAAACATTGGTGTAGGAATTTTTGCAGGTTTATCATTAAGGCCCAAAAATTGACGGATATATACTGACAAAGGAAGAAGAGAACTTTTTGCTCCTGCTTTTGCAACAGCCTGAGAAACAGAAAGAATAGCATTTGCCCCAAGTCTTCCTTTATTTTGAGTCCCGTCAAGCTCAATCATTAATTTATCGATTTTTTGCTGGTCGGTACAATCCATACCTACAATTTTTGGGGCAATAATTGTTTGTACGTTTAAAACGGCATTTTTAACTCCAAGACCACCGAATCTTTTTGTGTCACCGTCTCGTAATTGTGAAGCCTCATATACGCCTTTTGTTGCCCCGTTTGGTACCGATGATTTTGCCCAGACACCATCACTTAATATAATTGTTGTTTCAATTGTAGGATTGCCCCTTGAATCAAGTATTTCCTCGGCAAGTACTTGTTTTATCTTTGCCATAATTTTAGACTAAAATGCTTCCTGTTAATATTGAGCCTGTAGTTCCGTCAAGTGTCACAATTGTATCTTTACCGAGATAAAATTGATTTTGAGCATCTATTCCTATAGCAACTGTGGGAACACCAAGATTTTTAACTCTTATAACTGATGCAAGCCTATCGTTGTATTTTTTAAGGATTAGACCACTTGCCCTCTTTACTTCAGGTAGATAATTATCAATAGAAAGTGAAGTTACAACAATGTGTCCTCTTTTGATTTGAAAAAAATCCGCTGGATTATTAACATAGACAATTTTTCCTATTCCAATTCCCGGAAATACTGCAATTATGTCTTTTGACTCACTAAAATTTTCTTCAACGTATGGCGTATATTCATATCTTGCCTTAACATATATTTTATCCACCTTCGCAGAAAACCGAGAGCGTAAGCTCGCGGATGAATGTGAAGAAATTTCTGCTTCGGCGGATTCCACTCCGCCGTGCAGAGTGGAGAAGATATCGCGGGTGTTAACCCGCGGATCTTCATCTTTAACGCAAACCCACTCAATTACTTGAGGGAAATAATATTTTTTTTCAGCCTTTTCCGTTAATGTAGCCAAATATAGTATCAATCCGTCACTAATTTTTTGATTTTGTGAATATTTTTTTTCTACTTTTGATTTTACAAAAACACCTTTTTTATATATATGCATTTCTTCCTGCCGAACTATTTTTTTTTCTACAATACCACCTTTATTTTTCAAAACTGTGTATGTGTCATAATCAAAACCCGTTTCTAAATACCCAAAGCCTGCTGCTATAAATACATTTTCCTTATCCAAGGTTTTGGATGAGCCTGAAGCTAATACGTCAAGTACGTTTGTTATAACTACTGAACAATTCTCACAAGCCTCAATAAATCCGTTTTTATATCTTTCTATCAAGGCAGAAGGGATATAGCAATATGACCAAATTTTTCTTAATGCATCCATTACAACAGCGTCCCCTTTGAAAATTTCTGCTGTTTTGCAGTATCTTTCGTTTAAAAAGCATTGCATGTTAGATTGTTGTATTAGAACGTATGAGTTTTTTCCAACAGACTCGTAAAAAGAAAATATTTGATCTGACAATTCACGAGGAACTTTTGATTTTTGGATAAGTTTTTGAATATGCGATGAAACCTGAAGAATAGATGCCTGATTATCAAAATTTATACTTCCTAAAAGGTGATTGATTTTCTTTTTTAGATTTCCCTCCTGCAAAAAAAGTTCGTATGCGTTTGACGTTACGACAAAACCCGGAATAATAGGAAATCCGTTATGAGACATCCCTCCAATAGAAGCCGCTCTTTCTCCTGCATATGCAATGTCGTCATTCTCAACATCATTTAAAGACACCACAAAATCATGTGATCTGATCATACTATTATTTTGGACAAAATCTGAGGAAAAAGCAAGACTTCTGTCTGAAAGAAAATTACGCAAGCACTTTTAATTTATCCTTAAAAAAGTCAACCCAAGGATTTGTTGCGGGATTTTGTTCGTAGATAAGTCCCAAATAGAGAGTTAAAAAACTTCCGTACGCCAAAACCTGTAAAAAATCCTGGTATATATTATCGCCGTTTGCTGTAAATTCATATATATCATGATTATTTTTTTGTACGACCTCCAAAGTCAGCATCATTCTTTTTTTAATTTTGTCTGAATAATTCTTTGAGTTAAAGCTTATAAATTTCAAATTAGTAGGATTTGGAAACTGCAAACCTTCCATAAGATGGTGGTTAAGATCCGGAACCAAATAATACGCAGAAAAGGTTTTACTTGTTTCATTGAATTGATTCCTTAAAATTTGAGCGTTTCCTGCTAGGTGTTCTGCGGCAAATATAACCGGAATTTTTCCTATAAAATTTTGGACGTCATTTTTTGCTTGATCTTTAATATCTCCAAAAATGCCTTTTAAATTCTCAATTGCTCCTGTCAAATTTTCATTGTTTAATTTTATAATTCCGACTTTTGCTAAAAGACCCATAAGACCCACTATTGTGTATCCGTTTCCAAGACGAGGCACTCCTGCAGGATTTAGTGCACCATCAAAAATATATGAAGGAATATTATTTTTTCTCGCAAAGTCTGCCAGCTCTCCCCCTTTTGTCAAAATGAGCATTTTTGCTCCTTTTTGCAGTGCCTCAAAACCACAAGACAACACTTCTTCTGTAGTTCCAGAATAAGAAGTTAAAACAACCAATGTGTTTGAATTTACAAATACTGGAAGATGATAATCAGATACAATTTCAACAGGATAGCCAAAATCTGCACCAAGAAGTGCTTTTGTGACAAGAGCGCCGTAAATTGATGCACCCATGCCGCAAAAAACTATGTTTGAAACAGTCCCAAGGTCAGCAGGAAGAGATAATTCTTGAACTTGTTTCCATGCTACATCAAGTTGTTGCGGAAGCATTTCAGTCGAACCGAGAGTATTTTGCGGGTCAATTTTCTTTATAGCTTCTATATCACTGAGATCAATCATATTTCTCCTCTTTCTTTTTTACGCTGTTCCGGAGTTTCATCAGGCCGCGCATAATCATCTTCAAGCCTCCAAGTTGTTCCCATCTCAGGAGTTGAAACCTCTACAATGTCGCAATCCGTAATACCCACCAATCTGTGTCTCTGACCAATTTTACATGTGTACCCTTGACCTGCATCTAGTTCTGTTTCAATCAATTCTCCCTTTTCATTTTCCCAAACAACTTTTCCGCGACCGTTAATAATAAACCAGCTTTCCTGTTTTTGATCATGCGCCTGTAAAGACAAGCGCTTTCCTGCGCTGACATGGAGAATTTTTCCCATATAAGGAATTCCTTCAGGAACCCAATGAATTTCCCATCCCCACGGTTTTTCTATTCTTCTAACATATGGAGAAGTACTGAATTTAGTTTTATCAAATTCCGGAATTTGCTTTTGACCACTCATAATAAATTAATGTCCTGTGGAATCCCAGTCTTTACTTACAATAGGAAATTTGTCAAGTTTTTCTTTGAATAGTTTCTTAATTTTTTCAAGACCTTCCTCTGTTTTTGCCTCAAATCGTAGTACTAAAGTTGGTGTATTAGACGATGCTCTAACCAAGCCCCATCCGTCATCTACATATACACGGGCCCCATTTATATCGTTTACGTTATATCCTTCTTTTTTAAATTCTGCAACTAATTTATCTACCACATTATATTTATCTTCATCCGTTGTTTTAACTTGAATTGTTGGGGTTGAGATATAATACGGAGTTCCTGCAATTATTTCTGAAAGCCTCTGGTTTTGGCTTGATAAATATTCTAATAATTTAAGACCTGCGAAAAATGCGTCATCAAATCCATAAAAATCATCAACAAAGAAAATATGTCCGCTCATTTCACCTGCCATAGCTGCCTTTTCTTCGGTTAATTTTGCTTTAATATATGAATGACCTGTTTTCCACATGATAGGGATTCCTCCATGGGCTTTTATGTCTTCCGGAAGAGCTTCCGAAACTTTAACGTCAAAAACTATTTTTGCTCCCGGATGTTTTGAAAGAACAAGCCTTGATAGAAGAATAATATATCTGTCAGGCCAAATGATATTACCTTTATCGTCAACCAGTCCAAGTCTGTCTCCGTCTCCGTCAAACGCAAACCCTAAATCACAACCGTTATCAACAGTTTGCTTACCCGTATCTTCCATCATTGCCGTTCCGTCAGGGTTTGGAGTATAGTTGGGGTATGCGGGATCAACATTTGTAAAGTGTTCAACTATCTCACATCCTGTTTTTTTAAGAAGTTCCGGAGCAAAATGTCCGGCAGTCCCATTACCCGTATTAACTAAAATTTTAAATTTCTTAGTAATTTTTGATCTTGAAAGTAAGTCCTCTATGTAAGCATCTTTTATATCTTCTTTTCTTACCGTACCTTTCCCATTTACAAACTCTTCGTTTAAAATAATATTGTAAAGTTCCTGCATTTCAGCTGTCAGAAGAGTGGAAGAAAAATCCGTACCGAATTTTGCCCCGTTCCAGCCGACAGGATTGTGACTTGCAGTAATCATAACAAGGCCTTTAACTTTCAAATAATACTGAGACCAATAGCTCATTGGGGTTGTTGCTGTTCCGATATCGACAACATTTATTCCTGATTCAATAAGCCCCTTTACCATATTTGCATGAAAGCTTTTTGAAGTACCACGAGCATCGTGGCCTACAACAGTCTCAGTGAGATTTCTTTTTTTCAGAAATGCTCCGAACCCTCTACCCATGAAATAAACAGAGGTGTCATTCATTTCATCCTCTGATTCGCGGCCCCTGAGGTCATATTCGCGAAACATTGTTTTTTTAAGCTGTGGCATATTTTTTATCTTATAGAACTTCTGGCAATAAATCTAGACATTTTCCTGACAATGCAATATTACACTATAACTTGGTTTTTATAAGCATGTCAAGTTGATCGGAAAAACTTAGCGGAAGAGTACTTGTTTTGGCACCTATTTCAAGCTCAAATAGATTTCTAAAAAAGCCAAGTAGTCTATTTTTATCCCAGTTTTTTAACTGACTTTCAAGTTTTTGAATCTGCCATCCCTGCATAGAACTTGTTTCAGAAAAACTATTTTGATTACCATATGAAAGCATAAGAAGAACCCTTATTCTTTTTATTATATGATAAAAAATTAGTTCTGGCGGAACTTGCTCTTTTAATTTTTGAAATGTTTCAAACGACATAGATCCGTTTCCGGGCATAAGATTATCAAGAAAGGGAAAAAGATATTTTGGAAGAGTAAAAGCTGTTACTTTTGCACCAATTAATTTTTCAAGAAGCCTTTTATCGATTGCATCGTCGTGCCACAAAACAATATCTGTATCTTTTGAATTTGAAAAAGTTAAAATTTTTGCTATGAAAGGTTTTATACTCGTGCTTTTTATATCTTGAAGAATAATTATTTTCTTGTCTTGAAAAAGGCTTTTGGCTTCAAAGGCGTTAAAAATATCAATACCAGAAGATTTATCAAGGTCAAAAACGAAAACGTTGGATGTGCTTTTGAGAAATTCCTGCAATTTTTCTCTTGAGGCAACCGCATCTTCACCGTGTAAAACGTAAATCATATATTTAATTTTTAATTTTCAGTTATCAATTTTTAATAAATTTTCAATGACGCATTGTAACATTCAATGGAAATTGTAAATTATAAATTGAAAATTATTTACTTTTCATCATCCTATACAACCTATCAACTTCCTTGTCTATTCTTTTTCCTCCGTATCTATGCGGAAGAAGACTTCCGGAGAAATTCTTAGGTATATGCAAAAGCTCATGAATCAAAACTTTTACTTTTTGTTCATCATTAAGGCGGTCGAATTTTTCAGACAAAACTTCAATAACATACGTTGGTGGAACCTGTAAGACTTCTTGAAAGATTTTTGGGAAAGCCCAAATTCTAGCATATGCTCGGGCTGTAGATCCGGTTGTTCGGTAGCAAAAAACTTGTTTATGGGGAATATGTGCAAATTCTAAAAGCTTAACTAGTGAATTTAATTGTTTTTTTAAAAACAAGTCTTCTTTCCACTGAAGATTTGAACGTTTTTTCTTTCCCATAATAAAAGGTTTAAGCAGAAAATCTACCTAAACAGTAAGGTATTCTATCACATTTTTTAGAGCCCCAAAATGCTTTTAAAATAAAATTTTATAATCCCTGACGGTTTTAAATAAGGAGGAGGAAATAAGGCTGTAGGCCTAAAGTTTCTGATTCCCAAAACAGCTTGAATGACATTTTTAGGAGGTGGAGGAGGAGAATTTAAATCAGGCTCCCCTTTTATTTTTGAAATTCCCTCAAAGACTTTTGCGTAGGGTGTTAAACCGGCACTTTTTATAAATGAAAATTTGTCAAACTGACCGTTCTGGGACTCAAGCAAAAAAGGAGTAATAGCAACAATTTTATCACTATCTTTTTTCCATACATCTTCAAAAGCACGCGTATAATACGTTCCGATGGTATCATCGCTAAGAGCTTTACTATTCCATCCTGTTTCAGTTATAAAAATGGGTTTTTTTAAAGATGTAAAGCTTGATATGATGTCGTACTCAAATCTATAACTGGCAATTCCCATTGGTCTGTTAGGATTTGTGTTTTGTGAAAAATTAGGATTTGGATAAGAGTGACTTGCGAATCCGTCAATTCTATTATATACGGTTGGGCGTGCCTGTCCCATTTGTCGAAGATAATCAAACACGTTCATGTATTTTCCTTTTTCATTCGGAGCGGCATTGTCAAGTCCACCCATAATTATAAAAAAATCATTGTTTTTACTTTTAAAAACATCTACCGCATAGTCAATAAGAGACGCATACTCTTCAGGATTTGGTGCATCACCTCCCCATTCGTCAAAACGGTTTGTCTCGTTGAAAAAAAGAATATATCTGTTCTTTGTAGGCCAATAAATAGAGGACAAAAAATTAGCAAAATCCAAAACATCCGATTCTGTTGGTTTTCTCCACACACCTGATTCTTTATAGTCACTTTCCGTTGCAAGACGTAAAATTGGTATTAAATGAGAGCTATAGGCACTCACCATGAAGGTTTGCCATTTATCAAGGTCCTTGTCCCCTACCTGAATAGGAATTGTTACGTATCCCCAATCTCCTCCGGCAGAATTTACCAATTCACGGGCTTTTGCAAGCTCTGTAGGAAATAAAATATGTATTCCGAAAAAATTATTTGGCCGGCTCAGGGGATCATAAATTGCATAAGCATCTTTGCAAGAAATGATTACAAAAAAAATTAGAAAAAATACAATAAATTTACATTTCCAAAACATACAGAATAATTATACTATGAAGATTAAAATGAATCTACTTTTTTCTACTTTTTGAAGATCCGGAAGGTATGTACCAAAGAATAATTCCTCCAACAGCAAATAGTGCGCCTGTCAGCTCACTTTTATCTTTAGTAAAAACTGAAATTTGAGGAAAAAAATAAATTACAAACCCCACTAATACCAACAATACCGCCATATTTTTTTTGTCCATATAATTCCTCCTAATTACTATGTAATACCATAAAAATTAATTAGTCAAGTATCAATTATCGAAAAAAACATGAAATGATAATTATATGTATATGGTACGGGACAAAATGCTATTACAAAATGTTATTTTGCCTTTTTTGAAGATATCTGTGCTCTTTGCTTCATTACTCTTTCTTCACGCTCTGCTTTCATTGTTTCATTTTTAACTCTTTTTGCCTCCAGTTCCTTTTCTACGATTTTTTGGCAATCTTTATCGGGGCAAATTGTTTCCGTGTGTGTAAGAACAGATACTCCTGAATACGTTTCCAATTCTTCTTTCCACGTTTTTAGAAATACCCTTTTTTTTCCACAACGAGTGCAGTTTGTAAAATTATATGTTGATTGAGCTTGTGAAGTTATCAAAGTGAGTGTATTTTACCACAATTTTGCTTAAAAGTCAAAGCGAATAAGCATCTTTAGACCTGAACTGATAAAATTTTATATGAAATTGGGCCTTTCGGTGTACGTACAACTGTGTGGTCGCCGACTTTCTTACCGACAAGAGCATGACCTATAGGTGATTTGACCGAAATACTGTTGGTTTTGGGATTTGACTCATATGTACCCACAATCCGGAAAGTCTTATTATCTTTTCCGTCAAATATTTCAACAGTAGATCCTATTCCGATAATTCCGTTATTGCTTGAAGTGCGTACAACGGCAAATTTTATTATATTCTTTAGCCTTCGTAAATTTGCATCAATTCCGGAAAGTCTTGATCTGGCACTTTTATACAATCCGTTTTCTGATAAATCGCCTAAATTCCTTGCATCAGATAAAGTTTTTACGGCGTCAGGACGTGTCCGAAGAAGAGTTTCGTAGTCTTTTTTTATTTTATCAAGACCTTCCTTGGTAAAAGATATAGGGTAAATTTTACGGATATTTTTTTTATACATATTAGATTTTGTGATCCCGCTAGTACCTTAAACAGACTGCGTGAATTCTCCGAAACATTTCTGTCTATGAGTAGTTTACCAGATTTAGTGTGGTGGTTGTGCCCCGAATTAGCCTCGACAATGCCGGTGATAAAAGAATAAGCCAATTTTCACCACAATTTACTACTTTCAAATCTTAATGTTTTGCGGATTTTTTCTGTATAATAAAGTGCAATAACTATTTTCAATTAATATGGTGGAGAATAAGATAAGATTACTGTAAAAAATTATCGACCTTATAATAGATCAAAGCTTTTGATATAGTAGAAATATGGGTATGAAATTTTACTGGCAAATTATCCGTTCTGTCACGAAGGCAATCTTTAGCAAGAAGACAACCAGGTTGTCCACGTTCGAATCTCCAAAAAAAGGATTTAGTCTCCTTATCATTTCAATTGTTATTGCTGTTTTTCTGGTTCTTTTGGTAGGAGTATCGTGGAAATTCTGGTCGGAAAAAACTGCTTCCAGGGAAACAACAAATCCTAGCTCCGGTCTTTTTGGCACGATGGTTGCTTTTAATATAAGTGATGCTGATTCGATTAACGATACACAAGGTAAGGTAAATGCCCTCCAAAATGGCTGGACTGAATTTAAAAAGGACAACTCGGCTTACCAAAATCTCCTAACCAATCTGCAGAAAGTTGTTGAAAACCGTACTAAGCTGGTGAAAACAACCGGTTTTACTGTTGACCGGGGAAGTTTTGGTTATTTCACCTGGAATGTAATCGAACCCCAAAAAGGGCAATTTGACTGGGGCTTAACCGATATGTATGTGCAAGGAGCGTCAAACGCTGGCATGAAAATCTCTGCCGTTATCCAGCCTTTTGCCGGTTGGGACCAGAAAAATACTCAAGTCAAGACTAATTGTAGCATGCTTGATGCTGCTTATTATGATTATAAGGCCGGAGCGCCAAACGATCTTACCGAATACGAAAACTTTCTGACGAAGACGGTTGAACGGTATAAAGATAATGTTGCCGTTTGGGAAATCGGCAATGAGCCTGACGCAAATTGTAGCGGTTACGAAAACAATCCCGAAGCTTACTTTAATCTACTCAAAGTTTCATCGGAAACTATTAAGAAAGCGGATCCTTCGGCAAAAGTAGTGAATGGCGGTGCTTCGGGTCATTCTAATAACAGTGAGGAGATAAGTTTCTGGACTAAATTTTTTGCTCTCGGTGGCGGCCATTACATTGATTACTTTAATCTTCATTACAACACCGAACGCAGTCATGACGCTAAGTTGGACACTGCTGCTTTCCAGGAAGATTTGACCTTTTGGAATAATCTGATGGATAAAAACGGTGGCAAAAAACCTTTATACCTGACGGAATTCGGCATTTATTCTGGTTCCCCATCTGATCAACTAGCCGGTCAGCTTCTGCAAGGACAATCGCCAGCCGCAAATCAACCGGTTTCTGCCCCGTCATCCGGACAATCTTCCAATCAACCGTCTAATGGTAAATGCGGTGATGGAATTTGCGATGCATTTGAAAAGCAAAATTCCAATGCGTGTCCGCAGGATTGTGGCGGGGGAAGCTTACCGGGCGCAAATCCAGGACAACTTTCCGGGCAACCAATTCAGAATCAAGTCACTGGTCAAAGTGTCCAGCCGGACCAAGGGCAAGCCCTGCGCAACGTAAGTGAAAACGAGCAAGCAGACTTATATTTTAAAGATTCTGTTATTGCTTTTGACAATGGCGCTAAAATGGTTTTTATTGATTTGATTGGTCCGGGCAATAA
>Ga0210019_1001057_pt1 | contig 30765 bp, 18 predicted proteins | sample CryGeyCG2114_020_2_FD_183969 | JGI IMG/M metagenome (GOLD analysis project Ga0210019, IMG submission 183969) | Groundwater microbial communities from aquifer - Crystal Geyser CG11_big_fil_rev_8/21/14_0.20 (SPAdes) (version 2) | ecosystem: Environmental > Aquatic > Deep subsurface > Groundwater ...
CTCTGCGCGCGGCGACTGAGCTTTCTGTTAGATTTATAAATGACCGCAAATTGCCCGATAAGGCGATTGATATCATTGATGAAGCCGGAGCGCAAAAGATGATTATGCCGGAAAGCAAGCGCACCAAAACCGTGACGGTGAAGGATATTGAAAGCGTGATTTCCGTAATTGCGCGTGTGCCTTCCAAATCGGTGAGTTCCGATGATGCGCGCAAACTCAAAGGCTTAGAGAGCGATATTGGTGAGAAAGTGTTTGGGCAGGATAATGCGGTTGAAATGGTTTCCAATGCAATTCGCATGTCACGCGCAGGATTGCGTGAGCCGGAAAAACCAATCGGAAATTATCTGTTCACAGGCCCAACCGGTGTGGGTAAGACGGAGCTTGCAAAACAGCTCGCTTTTGTGATGAATATGGAATTTTTGCGTTTTGATATGTCGGAATATATGGAGCAGCACTCGGTCAGCCGCCTTATCGGTGCGCCTCCGGGCTATGTGGGATTTGACCAAGGCGGGATTTTGACCGATAAAATCAGTCAATTCCCATATTGTGTGTTATTGCTGGATGAAATCGAGAAAGCGCATCCGGATATTTATAATATTCTGCTACAAGTGATGGATTACGGTAAATTGACAGATAGTAACGGTAAAACCGTGAATTTCCGTAATGTTGTGCTGATTATGACCTCAAATGCCGGAGCGGCGGAAATGACCAAGCCGACCATCGGATTTGGACGTGAAGAAAGAATGGATGAGGATAAAGAAGCGGTGAATCGCTTGTTCACACCGGAGTTCAGAAACCGTCTGGATGCGGTGATTCCATTTGATTATCTATCACCGGAAACAATCTCCAATGTTGTTGATAAATTTATCGGACAGTTGGAAGAGCAATTGGCGGATAAGCGGGTGCGCATCAAGCTTGATGATTCCGCGCGTAATTGGCTGGCCGAAAAAGGCTATGATAAGCTCAACGGGGCGCGGCCATTGGCAAGGATAATTCAGGATAAGGTGAAAAAGCCGCTCGCAGAAGAGATTTTATATGGCAAGCTGGCAGGTGGCGGGCAGGTGACTGTTCATTTGAAAGATGGCGAGATTGATTTTGAATTTATCAAATCTGAATCCAAAAAGCAGAAAAAAGTAAAAACCAAGGCGGAATAAGCAGGGGTTTGCCTAGTAATTCCACCTTTCTGGGCTTTGTGCATGTTCGTTCACAGCTTCAATTATCGCACCGATTACATCAGCCCTTTCCCGTGTTCCGCTAAAATCTGCCTCAGATTCGGCAGATGGCTCGTCAGTTGGCTTTGGGGTAAGTGCGGCAGCTTCTTCGTAATATTTGCCGACAAACCATGCAGTGTAAGCATAAATATCTTCAGGGTCAAAATGCCCTATTTCAATGCATAATTTTAAATGCATTCTAAAGAGTGAGAAGATTCCATCAACCGGAACGCCGTAGTTTCTGATGAAATCTTCAGCCTCTTTTTGGCTTATGTTCTTAGCTTCTTCGGGAAATAGGCGAAATTGCAGAGTGTGAAGAGGGATGCGCCCAGCAAGATATGCATTCTTTGGATCAAATGGAGGCAGAGAAAACATCGGCACTGGCTTATCGTCATCCATGGTGTGGCTTGTATAATTTCTCAGTAAAACTTGCTATAATCAGCTATTCAGCTTTTGGAGCTGCTTTTTTAGTAGTTTCTGCTTTAGCTTCCTGCTTCTTGTCTTTTTTCGGCGCAGGTTTGTTCATCCAATCAGCTTTTTCCTTAATACGCGCTTTCTTACCGGTCAGACCACGCATGTAATATAGCTTAGCGCGGCGAACATCACCACGGCGCAATAGCTGAATTGATTCCAGAAGTGGCGAATAGAGAGGGAAAACACGCTCCACACCTTCACCATTGCTAATCTTACGAACTGTGAAGCTTGAATGAACTCCACGATTTTTCTTTGCGATGCATACGCCCTCAAAAGCCTGTATACGCTCGTTGCTGCCCTCAATAATACGGACATTCACCTTTACGGTGTCACCTGCTCCAAACTTAGGGATATCCTTGTTTTCGGTTAGGTTCTCAAGCTCTCTAGCTTCAAATTTTTGTAATTCATTCATATCAAAACTCCATTCGGGAGGTAGTGTTTAACAAAAGAGCGAAAAAAAAGCAAATATAAAATTCATATTCTTTACATTAAAAGAAAGATGATTATAAGCTCACAATATTTAATAAATTAAGATATTGTAAAGATTGGTTAAAAAGTTTTGTTTAGGTAATAATTTTGTAACATTGATTGTGTAGTATGGGTATGTTAAATATAATTAATTATTAAGGTGTTGGTTTGAGTAGTAAGGATTTCGATAAAGCTCTGAAATTTCTAACAGAACGCTTCCAAGGAAGCGGAAGCCACAAGGTCACCAAAGGTAAATGGGGCTATACGGTTTCTGAATCAGGTGAATTTGATTCCCTAAAAGACTTGAGAATTGATGCGGATTTTGAAAAATTCATCATGCGCGATTTGATTGCCGAGAATGAGGGGCTGGAACTAACCGGAAAAGGCTTTGACGGACAGGTGACGCTGGCGGGCGTTACGGGGATTTCATTGCAGCCATGGCTTGAGCGTAATGGTCATAAAGTTACATTTACTGAATCAGAACAGATAATCGAAAAATTGGATTCTAAGCTTAGCAAGTCAGATGTTTTGGAGTTTTCAGCGCGGATTATTACTGAAGATTATTTTATCAGGCAGGGCGTGCAGAATTTGCATCCGTCTTTGCAGCGCCAATTTCTTGATTCAGCATTCCACAGAGGGCCGGCAGCGGCAAACTGGATGCTGCATAATGCGGTGCGTAAAATCAATGGCGAAACTGAGATTACCCCAAATCCGGGTGCAGAACCGGGTTTGCCAGGGTTTGATGACCCGTATTTTGGGTTAATTCCACCAACAGATGCAGAGCAGGCGAAATATACGGCTATTCAGCAATTTTATTATGATGGTTTGAAAAATCCGAAATTGCTCAATGAGGTGAATGCGGCGGCAGCAGCAAATCCGTCTTTGGTCAATGATGCAATGGTTGAATTCCGCCATGAGCATTATAAGAAAGATGTGAAGTTTGATAATCTAATTGCCCGCAAAAATAAGGCAAATCCTGATTATAAGCCTTTTGAAGAGTGGGAAGTCAGGTTTGGTGACCCGAAAATTGATAGGCGCGATAAATGGATTAAGAAGGGTGATAACGGCAAAAATACCGGAAATGATGGCTGGATAAACCGTGCAAATTCATTTCTCTCGAAATATGAAGGCGATGTAATCAAATCCAAAGCGCGTGGCTATGAATTTGTGCCAATGCCGGAAAATGCGGAAGATAAATCATACGAAGAAGTGATTTCGCAGGATTTTAGAACTCCTCCATCTCAGCCCGCACCGAAGCTTGCACCGGAAGATACTCCGAGTCGGGCAGAAGTTGAGCCTGCTGCACAGCCTGCAAATCCCAACCAATCGGCATTGGAACAGATTTTTGCAGATGGAAAGCCAAAAGTTCTGCCAATCGGTGATTCTTTGATGAGCGGCGTTGCTAGAAAGCTGGGTGAGCAAGGTTTTGATGTCGTTGATTATGATTATTTCAAGGGCGGCTCTGGATTACTGATAGGCGCTAGTATTGAGGATAGTAACTCGAAAACCAGCAGAATCCCCGGAGTTTCCGAAGACGGTAATATTACTCTTTCTGAGGCTGCAAAAACTGCCGAATATGCGGTGATTATGGAAGGCACGAATAACGGATATCCACTTGACAGGCAAGTTCGTCATAAAGGCGAAGTTGTAACTGCAAATGATGATATTTATCGTGAAAAATTCACCCAGCTTGTGCGTGATGTGCATGAGGCAGGCATAAAGCCAATTGTGATTTTCCCTGATACTGCCCCAGAATCAAGACTTTCCAATCCAAAACTCGAAAGAATCCGTGATGTGCAGATGGAAGTGGTTGCAGATTTGCGCGCAGAAGGTATTGCAATCGGTGCGGTTGATTTGATGGCGAGCAATCTCGGTAAAGCTGCTTCTGGTAAGGATTTTATAAATGAAGGCTTGGATTATCCGAAAAGCGTTTATGATGATATAAGTAAATCTCGTGCTGGTGATAATTCTAAGGTTCATTATTCTCCAGAGGCTTATGCAAAAATTGCCGAAATGGCCTTCACTAAAGGTTTGGGCTATATTGACGGCGGAATGTTACTAGCAGCGCAAGAGCGCGATACGGTTATGGCGAGTACTGAGCAATATACCGCGCCACAAGTATCTCAGGAAGATTATTATGCAGGAGTGACCGAGCCTGTTGTGGCAGAAAATACTCGCTCCGATGCAGAGTTGGAATTGCTTGAAGAAGCGGAAGCGCACGGCATTGAGCAGCAACTTGCGGTGATGAATGCTCAGGAAGAAACTGCTGTGGATATTGTTTCCGAGGCAGTGGTTGCCGATGCAAAAACACCAGAAAAACCCACTGCTAAACCTGTGGATTATTCGATAGCCAAGTTTTATGAGCAAATGACGGATTTTGGAAAAAATCTGTTGGATAAGGCCGAAAAAGGCTATGCCGAATATAGCAGGGAAGTGCAAGATGCGGTGGTTGCATTGCGCGGTGATTTGGCAAAACCTGAAGCAGTAAAGGTTGCAGATAAAACTGCACCGCAAACTTCAGAGCCATCTACAGCCACTCAAGAAATAGTTCCTGTTATCGCAAAGCAGGCTGTTGACCCTGCCGCTATAAAAGAAAAATTCACAAAGGATTTCAAAGAGATTTCTGCCGCGCATAATGATGATGATATTCTGCCACTTCATAAAAATTCATCGCGCAAAGGTAGGGCGGATTTTAAAGCAGAAACAAATCAGCTTCAGGATGTGCTAGTGAAGCTCGGCTATATGCAGGAAAAGAGTGAGTCCGATAAATCTGCGCCATATCTTGCACCGTCAGAAAAAGGCGGCGGCTTTTTTGGCGGCAAAACATACGATGCATTTACCCAATTCCAGCGCGACTGGGGAATAAGCGCTGACGGGATTCGTCAACATGGTGCGCAATATGCGTTGGACGTGGCTTCTGTGCTTAACCAACAAACCGGATGGCAAAAAGGACAGGAAATTCCTTCGCAAATCAAGGGCGATGTGCAGCGTTTCAACCGCTTGAGCCTCGGCGAGAAAAAAGAATGGACAAAGCATCAGATTATCACGGATATATTTGCCGAATTATTTGGTGAGTCATTGGGGCTTCAGCCGCAAATGATAGCATCTGCCCCTCCGGCACAACAAAGAGAAGTAGTTGCAGCACCAGAGCCGCAACCCAAGCCTAAACCCGAGGCAAAAGTTGAAGTTGCCAAGTCTAAACCTGTGCCAGCGCCAACTCCGGAAGTTGCAGCAAAACCAGCACCCAAAAAAGACACTGCGCCACTATTGAAGGAGGGCGGGTTTGGTAATATTCCTGCAAGTGGAAATGTTTCTGAAGAGCCGAGCCTATCGGCACTAGGAGATGGTACAGGGGTTTCATCAAGCTTGTTGCCAGCTATTGATGGATATCAGGAGCAAGAACAGGTTTTGTATCGCCCGCAGCAAGAAAACAATCCGCAGGCAGTTGATAAAGATGGCTTCCGTGGGCCATATCATATTGTGATGGCGGCTGATACAGCCCCGCGTCCAACTGGCACTCCAGCGAAAATGGTGATTTTTGATGATGACGGCAGATTCGTAAAAGAATATGCGATGAAAAGCGGCGGAAAAAGCAAGGGATATGGTAGCGATAAGAGTGAAGGTTATGGTGCATTGCCATCATTTTATGAGGATTTGAACTCCAAGCCTGCTAAATTGGCGGGCACGCAATATAATAGCCGAGGCTTCTGGACATTTGATATTGATGACGGGGGCGACCCGCAAAAAGCGATTTCCGAATTCAGAAAGCAAGGAGAAGAATGGAGAGGCTATTCATTCGGCAGAATTAACGGTGAAAATGCAGGATTCTTCCAGAGAATTGAAAATCCCGAAGAATATAAAGGTGGTCGCGATAGATTCGGCATTCATCCTGATGGCCCGAATCAAGGTACATCAACAAGCCGCCAAATTGTCGGCACACATAAAGGCTCAACGGTAAATGCGCTAACCCATGCAAGTGATGGCAATAGCGGTTGCGGTACGTTCGTTAATGCGCAGGATTCAATTGAGTATCTCGAATGGTATAATAGCTTGCCGAAAGATATGCGCCCAAGCGGAGTTGATACTACTGATAGAGCTGATTTGGAAATGCTAAAAGAGCGTGGAAAATCGCCTTCGCAGGGTAGCTCAAGAGTTTTAATTGCATCCAGTGACCCGAACAAGGTGACAGAGGAATATGAATCTGCAGAAATAGCTCCGACTCCAGCTCCAGCTCCGACTTCGACTCCAGCCCAGACTCCAAAAACGGATGCGAATTTTGCAGAATTAGCGAAAAGTTCTGCTGGATTATTTGACGAAAAGGGCAGGGTAACGGTTGTTCCGGTGATGTCTGTCCCGCAAACTTTTGCAGTTAGTAAAATTCCAGAAGCATTCACTTTTAATAAAGGTAAAGGCCAAAAAGGTGATTTTACGGTTTATCTGGATCGCGGTCATGGGGATTATATCAATGGCAATTTTGCCCCAGGTGCACAATCAAAAATCGGGGTAGTACCGAATAAAGGGATTGAGGGGCGCGGAAAGCCTGATGAAAAAACGGTGGGTGTTAGTGAAACCGACCAAAAATCCATTGAGCAATATTATGTGGCGCAGGCGCTGGCGGCAAAAGGCGTGAATGTTCGTTTCACCACCGAGGGTGATAAAGTCCATGGATTTTCCGGTGGTACCGATCGGCGTGCATTGCAGAAATCATGGCAGGCACGCGCTGAATTTGCCAATAATGATATGGGCGAGGCAAAATCTGTGTTTTTCTCATTACATAGTAATGATGCAGATGCTAAGCAGGCTACCGGATATGAAACTTTCCATTATAGCGAGCAATCAAAAGGTTATGCCGAGGCTGTTAATAATGCAGTTGACCAAACCAGTGATTTACGCTCGCGCGGGGTGAAAACAAATAATTTTGCCGTATTGAGATCAACAAAAATGCCAGCTTTTTTGGTGGAGGCAGGATTTAATAATAATCCTGATGATTTTCCGGAATTGGTTGATGTGCCAAGAATGCGCGCAAGAGCCGAAAAAATGGCCGATGCGATTTATAACCAAATGGTCACGGAAAATGGCGGAAAAGTACCGGAATTAGTGGCAGAACGTCAGAAAAACGGTGCGGCGGAAAGAGCAGAAAGCCTGAATGCCGAATTAGAGCCAAAAATGCATGCAGTTTTGCGCGATGCGGTGATTCAGCACGGTATGTATGCGCATCAGAATATCAAAACCGAAATTACGCCTGAGAAAATGCAGGAATTCGCAGCGATTATGAATGGTGAGAAAATTCCTGAAAAAAGGCTAATCGCTTCCGCGCGTTCTCAGGGCGATAATACGGCGCTTATTAGGGATGCTGAAGGTAATGTAACCGATGTGGTTGACCGTCCTCCGGCTGAAACTCCACCTGCCGCCGAGCCAAGAGGGTTGCTGGCAAATGCCCGCGATAATTTGCGTGGCAGAATCAGGGATATATTTGACTGGGATAAGCCAACAACATATATCGCTGCTCTGAGCGAGATTGGTTATATAAAAAGCTCCGATATGGGTAATAATGTCGGGAGGTTCCAGCGTGAGATCGGAATTAAGGCCGATGAAGACCTTGGGCCAACAACAGAATATGCAATTCGTATGGCGATAAATTCCGTTGCTGAGCATGATTGCATCACAGATGAATGCAAAACCATGGCGCAAGCTTATGAAGATTTGCCGAAAAGCATAAAAACCGCAAATGCCTTTGATTTTGTTGCAAATCTTGAGCCTTCAAAGTTTAATCCTATACCAAGTCGTGCACCGGAGATAACAGAGGTTTTTGGTAGCAGATATTATCCTGAATTTGAAAAAGCCGGCAAATATTATAGCAAAGACCATAAAGCCTGCGATTATCGTGGTAAAACCGGTGAAGAGGTTGTTGCGCCTTATAGTGGTGAAATTGTAAAATCTTTGGGGCATCACCTGATTTTAAGAACCGATAATGGTTTGGATATAAAGCTAACCCATATTGACCAATTGGTACGGGAAGGTCAAAGAGTTGAAGCAGGTGAGGTGATTGCCAAAATCGCACCGGAATCCAAAAATGGTGGATATGCAACTCATCTGGACTTTTCAGCAAAAATAACCAGAACGGATGTTTTTATTGACCCTCAGGATATTTACCCTCAATCAATTTATGACCCTGCGCAAGCAAGCCAATTAGCAAGTAGGGATAATAATGCATTTTATATCCTTGGCTCAGGTTGGGTGAGCAAAGATCAGGCAAATGAGGCGGGTCTGGAAGAAATTGTACGTATAGCAAAACTATCTAGCGAAGAGCCAAAATCTCTGGAAGAGGATATTAGCAAGCATAGAATGCAGGTAAATGCTGATATTCCAAGCAGGGATGAGGTTGAAAAGAGCCTTGAGCAGCCAGAAAAGATTGATGTTGTTGCCGATTTAGCCGATAAATATCAGCGCGGTGAGTATGATATGAACGCGGATTCTCTCGAGGCGCAGACTTTGAACAAATTAGCGAGAGATAATAGTCAAGGTGTGGGCGGTGTCGCGTAGCCTAGCTTTTTAGCAAATCAGGGCGGCGTGATTTGGTAATTTCTAGCGCTTTGTCCTTCCGCCATCTCTCAATTTCTGCATGATTTCCGCTTTTCAGCACTTCTGGCACTTCTAACCCATTCCACTCTGGCGGGCGCGTATAATGCGGATATTCGAGCAGATTATTGGAAAAGCTCTCCTCATTATGAGTTTCCGCATTTCCCAACACACCGGGTAATAAGCGGATGATTGCGTCCATCAAGCTGAGTGCGGCTGGTTCTCCACCGGATAATATATAATCACCAACGCTAATTTCCTCGATTTCGTAATGCTCGATAACACGCTCGTCAATTCCTTCAAATCGCCCGCATATAATGGTGATTTCTGGGATTTTTGTCAATTCCTGCACTTTTTTTTGCGTTAAGGGAATGCCGCGAGGACTCATATAAATCGTCTTGCAGCGCGGAAGCGATTCTATGGCAGTTCCGAGCACATCAGCGCGCATAACCATGCCTGCACCGCCGCCATAGGGCGTATCATCAACATTGCGATGCTTGCCCAGTCCGAATTGCTTTATATCGGTTGCGGTATATTCCCATATTTGCTTTTTGAGCGCTTCACCCGCAAGGGAGTGCCCCAAATAGGCGGGGAAGATTTCGGGGAATAATGTCAGGATATTGAATTTCATGATTATTATGCTTGTTAATCGTTTTGTCTTAAATAAGTAATTATAATGTCATCATTTTGAAACAATATTGGATTAAAATTATATTTAAGACAAGTTTTACTAAAATTTTAAAATTTGTTTTAAGTAGAAATGCCTTAGCTCTTAGAAAAAGCGGTTCCCTTGACCGCTTTTTCTTCTTTTTAGATATAATTGCGTATTTTCCGATATTTTGTTATATTTCATCTATGTCATAATATTGTAATATGATAATGCTAGATTGAGGTTAGGAGTATAATGCATATATGGTAAAAACCACGTTACATACAACAGCAGGCGATGCTACCGTTTATAACGGCGATTTTGGCGGGGCTGAGCATGGTAGCAGGGATGGTGTATCCTGGGGGGTGAATACTTCCACGGGTATGGATATGGTGAATTTTCCATATAGCGTGGCATTGCATAATAAAGATTCAAGATTTCATATTGTCCGTGTGACCAACCATGATACCGGAAAATCTGCACTGGTTCTGGATACAAATTATATGGGCAACTCCGAAAGTGCTGGTGATACTACGCCAAAATTGCTGGAATATCTGGGTGGTGAGATTAAATATCACAAGGAAGGTGGTGGAATTACGTCTAACGTGAGTGAAGCGGAAATTGTTTATGACCCAAATGTGAAACCGTTAGATTCCGGCGGGAAAAATCAGGAATATTATCCGTGGATAGCAGGTGATAATGCTGAGAATTTCACTTTTGAAATTGTTGGTGAGATGAAGGTTAAAGAGCGCGGTGACACTGCTACAAACCGACTTGTGCATGACAGATTGCATGAGGTGAGCGATAAGCTCAATTCCGGTGAAATCACCGACCCTGCGAGCCTAGATTTAGCCCTAGGTGATGATTTTAAGGCTGTGGCTGAGCTTTACCCTGAATTTATGGGTGCGATTGAAGAGCACGGAATTGCCTATAAGCCTGATATCAAAATGCAGAAAGGCGAAACGCAAATCGCACGGAATGGCAAAATAAATCCTACTCCAGAGGAAGCAAAACGCCATTTGACCGCAGATTTAGAGCCACAAAAAGCGAACGAAACCAAAGAGGAATATAAAAAGCGCGAAGCTGAGCATGTTCTCTCAAAACTTGATGAGATGAGCCCAGATGATGCGATGTTCTATGCGATTATTGCTGCGATATTCAGTTGGGCAACCGGCAGAGATTTGGCAGATGTGCTAGAAAGTAAGGGTGATGAAGTTGAAAGAAGCGGTGGCAACCCTGCAAGACACAGAAATGTGGCGCGCTCAGTGCGTTCCGGTGATTTGGAGCATGATGGTCATCACAGAATGAATGATCCAGTGCCCATACCGGAAAGTCCGTTAAGCGATGCTGAAATGCTGGCTCAGGTTGAATCTTTAGCGAATGGGGCAACCGGCAGAGTTGAAAAAGTTGGCGGGCGGGCGATGAGCAAAGCAATGGATGACTTGAATAAGGAATTTGAATGGACAAGAACTCAAGGTGAATTTGCTGTTGTGATTGACTTAGGGCATCATACCGCGAATCACCCTAATATACCGGGAGGCAAGGGTTTTGGCTTTAATGAGTGGCAAACATGTTTTCATCAGCTTCGTCCATATGCAGAAAAAATAGCAATGAGCGGCGGCGCGGTATATTTTACTCATTCTGACTCGAAGGTTAGAAAAGGGAATAATGAAGATGGTGTCAAAACCGATATCGAGCCGAGAAGGGACTTTGCCGAAAGAATTATAAATGGTCAATATGGCGGAAAAGGGATCATGGTTTCGTTCCACCAAAATGCCATGCCTGAGGAATCGCCGAATGGGTTAGAAATCCTGGCAAATCCTAACTCCAGCGCATATTTATTTGCTAAAATTGCTATTGAGGATTTTGAAAAAGCCGGAATAGTAGGAAGCAGGACGGAAGGTGAACCTGTAGGTGCAATGCGTAATAGAGGTGTCAAAACCGATAGGATAGTCGGGATATTGAAGAAGTCAGATGTTCCGGTAGTTATCATGGAAACTGGGTTTCTTAGCAATAGACATGATAATAACTTGATAACCGACAAAGCTTTCTTAGATAAAACAGCCTCCAGCTTGGCTCTTAGTACTGTGCGTTATGCTGAACAGGTGAAAGGCATCAAGCTCGTTCCTGATAGTGTGGAAATGGCGGAAAAGCGCAAAAACCCTGAGTCAAAAGAAACAAGCAGCATCCCGAAAGAAGTGCAAGACAGGGTGAAAGAAGTTATGAGCGGAAAACCGAGTGCCGATATGGAAGTGAGTGCACTAAGCTTGGAAAAAGTCAGAGTCGAGCAAGATATGGTAAAAGTCGATTCACCACTTATCGGATAAATTTTCTTCAAAATTCCCCTTGCCACGTAGGTGGAATCCCTGCTAGAAATTATGTATATTTTAAGAATTCATAATCATTCGGGGAAAATCCATGGACAGGCAAAAAGCATTAGACTCAGCATTAGCACAAATTGAAAAATCATACGGTAAAGGCTCAATTATGAAGCTCGGCAGCCGCGATAGAGTGAAGGTGGATGTGATTTCTACCGGCTCAATCTCGCTGGATATAGCGCTGGGTGTTGGCGGTTTTCCACGCGGACGTGTTATTGAAATTTACGGGCCGGAAAGCTCAGGTAAGACCACTTTAACCCTTTCTGCGATTGCCGAAGCCCAAAAAGATGGGCTGGTTTGTGCGTTTATTGATGCCGAGCATGCGCTTGACCCAGTTTATGCCGGAAAATTAGGGGTGAATATCGCCGAATTGCTAATTTCTCAACCCGACACAGGTGAGCAGGCATTGGAAATCGCTGATACATTAACCCGCTCCGGAGCGGTGGATTTGATTATTATCGACTCAGTTGCAGCGCTTGTGCCGCGTGCCGAGCTGGAAGGCGAAATGGGTGATTCGCATATGGGATTGCAGGCAAGGCTGATGAGTCAGGCATTGCGCAAACTCACAGGCTCAATCAACAAAACCCAGTGTAGCATTATTTTTATCAATCAGATTCGCCAAAAAATCGGCGTGATGTTTGGTAATCCTGAAACTACAACAGGCGGAAATGCGCTGAAATTCTATGCTTCCGTGCGTATTGATATCCGCAGAATCGGCGCGGTGAAAGATAAGGAAGAAATTATCGGCAACCAAACCCGCATCAAAGTTGTGAAAAACAAAGTATCGCCACCATTCAAACAAGTCGAAATCGAAATCATGTATGGTAGTGGAATTTCACGCGAGGGTGAATTGATAGATTTGGGCGTGAAAGCCGGATTTATCGAGAAAGCAGGTTCGTGGTTCTCGTATGATTCCGAAAGAATCGGACAAGGTAAGGAAAATGCCAAGCAGTGGCTCAAGGATAATCCGGAAAAATCCGCCGCGCTTGAAGCAAAAATTCGCGGCAATGAAGAAAGCCTGCAAGAAGTGATGAGCGGTTTTCCGGTTGCGGATGATGTTGAGAAGCCGAAGTCTAAAGTGGCTGAAAAAGCACCAGATGCGGCGCTGGAAGAAGCTTCCTAAGCTTTTCACATGACGGATTTTCAAATTCCTGACTTTAGCGCGGCGCTAAAAAACGCTTTGGCAGAAGATATCGGCTCAGGTGACATTACCACAAATGCGATTATTCCTTCTGACACGCTGGGCGAATTCGTATTTGTCGCACGTGAAGATTTGCGGCTTTGCGGCTTGCCAATCATGCAAGAAATCTTCAAAACCTGTGATGTTGAATTGATAGCTAGCGAATGTGATGCATTAAAAGCTGGCGCTAAAATATTGAAAATCAAAGGAAATACGCGCTACATACTGACGCATGAAAGAGTGGCTCTCAACTTCCTTCAGCATCTTTCAGGGATTGCAACAATTACAGCAAAATATGTGGCAGAATTGGCAGGGACGAATACAAAAATCCTCGATACACGTAAGACTACCCCCGGTTTGCGAGCGCTGGAGAAATATGCGGTGAGGGTTGGTGGCGGAGAGAATCATCGCATGGGGCTATATGATATGGTGATGATTAAGGATAATCATATCGCCGCAGCAGGTGGAATTGCAACTGCGATAGAAATAGCGAAAAAACAGAATGTTAGGGTTGAGATTGAATGTGATACATTAGCGCAGGTTGAAGAAGCTTTGCGCGCAAATCCCGATATAATAATGCTGGATAATATGAATTTGCAGGAAATGCGCGCGGCAGTGAAGCTGGTCAATGGCGCGGTGAAATTGGAAGCGTCGGGCGGGGTCACGCTGCAACGAGTGCGTAAAATCGCCGAAACCGGAGTGGATTATATCTCAACCAGCAAAATTACCCAGTCGGCAAATTCTGTTGATATCGCGCTTGATAGCATATAGCGCTAAGAAGCTCACAAATCGCGGTGACGGATGGTAGGTTTGTAGCCCTTGTCTATCAAGGATTTGGCCAGTTTCTCGGCAACGAAAACGCTGCGATGCTGCCCACCTGTGCAGCCAATTGCGATAGTGAGATATGATTTCCCTTCCTCGCGATAAGCCGGTAAAAGCGGCAAGACGAGATTCAGCAAATTCTTCAAAAACGGCTTATAATTATCATCGGTTTTGATATATTCCCCAACTTCCTTATCCTTCCCGTTTTTCTCCTTGAGCGCCTCGTTATAAAACGGGTTTTTCAGAAAACGTGCGTCAAACACAAGGTCAGCCTCACGCGGGATGCCTTTTTTATATGAGAATGAAGTTATCGTAACCAGTAAATTATCGGTTTCCGAGGAAAAATGCCCGCGCACCCAATTGCGCAAATCGCTTTGCGAAAAATTTGAGGTATCAACAACATAATCGGCATTATCCCGCAGCTTTTCAACCAATTGTTTTTCATGGCGAATTCCGTCTGAAATCGGGCGGTCTAGCGCAAGCGGATGGCGGCGGCGGGTTTCACTAAAACGGCGATAAAGCACATCAGCATCAGCATCGAGGAATAAGAGCCGGAATTTGAAATCCTTGGTTTTTTCAACAAATTTTTCTGCCGAAAACTCCTTATTCCGCGCGTCCACACCAATTGCCAGCATTCCATTTTCCGGAAAAGCCTCAATCAGCGTGGGCAAAATGCTAAGCGGGATGTTGTCAATCGCATTATAGCCCAAATCCTCCAGCGCTTTGAGGGCAATTGATTTTCCCGCGCCTGAAGTTCCCGTAACCAAAACCACGTTATTTAATTCTTTACCCATCTATGCTATAATTGACCGAGGAGTAGTTTATGTCCAGAGGATTTTTCGGTGGTGGCGGTAAAAAAGGCGGCAGCCGTTCAGGCAAAAAGAGCGGTACAAATGTGTTTTCCCGCCGAGGTGCTACTCGTAAGGAAATGATTCAGGATAAATCCAGCCATTCGGTGAAGGATTATAGCGAGATGCTGGAAGATTTGCTTGATGAAAAGCTGATGAGTGAAGATCCGCGCAAATATAATTTCCATATGCCCGGTACGCAAGCGCCCGAAAAGCGTGAGATGACCAAAGGGCAAAAAGCAGCGATGGAACTTATCAAGCAGAAACGCATGAAAAAGCGTACCAAAAAGCGCGAGCAAAAGGTGGAAGTGATACCAAAAGCTTTTGGTGACGGGCCAACAGGCGGGCGGATTGATAAGAAGGGGAATATTATGGATAATAAGGGGCGAATTCTTTTCCGTATCAACCTAAGTACCGGCGTAATAACAAATAATACAGGTATGAAAGTGGGGAAATATAAGCCTAATTCATTGGTTTGCGACACAAAGATTCAGAAGATGATTGAGCGGCAAAGTAAGGCAAGTGATGTGTTTAACCCATTTGCCCCAAAAGAGTGATGAAATTCCTGTTGAAATCTCTGTGATTATGATATAAGTTCCGCGACCTATTGATAGCTCGGAGCGTAGCGCAGTCTGGTAGCGCATCTGGTTTGGGACCAGAGGGTCGGGGGTTCGAATCCCTCCGCTCCGACCATATTCGAACACGTATGCTGTTGATTTATATAGCATTAACCATTATGACTGAAACAAATATTGATAATGAAAATATGACAGGTTGGTTCATCTTATATAGTATTATTGCCCTAACAGTTATTGCTAATGCTTTCCTAAAGATATCAGGAGGGTTAGAGCAGAAATACTATTTATTCGCTGGGCTTGTTATCCTGACAATTGTCAATTTCGGCTATAGCTATGTATTGAAAACCATACCGATTGCTATTGCGTATACCTTATGGTCCGGACTTGGCATAACATTGCTTACTATTATGGGATGGCTAATTTTTAAAGAACATCTGACTACAGCCCAACTTTTATGGATGGGGGTTATCATTATCGGCTGTGTAGGCCTTAATTTATCGACAGCAAAGTAACCATGCCATGTCAAAATTGAAACAAAAAGAACAAATTGCTACATCCTCTAGAATTAACCGTGGGGGTAACGATACAGCGCGTAATATATGATGAGAGATTAGCTTTTTACGACATTCAGGAATTTTTTAGATAATTGGAAAATAAGTAATCTTAACTCTGGAATGGTTCTAATAACGTCCACTCGCTCCGACCATTTTTAAAATCAGCCAAAGCGCAACAGCGCGGCTGAATTTTGGAAATGATTTGAATTTGGGATGAGAACGAAGTTCGACACCGAGGGCAACAGCCCGAGATGCGGGGAGCGTAAGCGACTCAATCCTGCGGCGAAGGTTGTTGAAAAGAACCGCTTTTAAGCGGTTTTTTTAATGGATTGGATGGCAGGTGAACCGCCGAAGGGGGGGCAAAAGATTAGTGAAGCTTAGCGTTTGCAACGAGGCTCTAGCCCGAGCACATCCTATCGCTCCGACCATGTTTTTGAAGACCTAACATATTGAATTAACTATTTCTTCTGCCAAAGAATGTATAATACGAAAAAAAGCTAAATACTCTAAAAAATTAGCTTATTAGGTTAGCAATAAATATTTCTCTCAGCATTTTTATTGAATTGAAGAAATAAATAGCTAAATTATAACAATATAATAAACTGAAGAAAATATGCTTAAAAGATTATCAAGAATATTCCTGATCATTAACATAAAAACCGCAATTGTCACAGCAATGGCGGTAGCATCAACATTTATATGCTTAAATTACGATATAAAAGCTGATTTTCCTTTAACTCTTCTTGCTACAGCAGTTGTCTTTCCAATAGTTTTTTCGATTAGCGGAGCATATAAAAGAAGAGAAGCAGCACTAGACGATTATGGAATTATTAAAGCTCACAGTAGAGCTATTTATCTTGCCAGCCGAGATTGGCTGGAAAATCCAGAACAAGATACTTTAGATAAAGCTAAAACACATTTTTTCGATCTTATGAGTTCCTGTAGAAAAATGTTTTCTGACCCGATAAAAAACATGCCGGAGAATGAAGATGAGGTTTACCGCAATTTTTCGAAGATTTCTAAATTTATCAAAGAAGATTTACGTAAAAAAGGTCTTGCATCTGGAGAATGCTCTAGACTGAATCAATATCTGAGCAAGATGATTTCTGCCTTTGAAAACATAAAGCATATTTACCAATATCGCACACCGCGGACATTAAGTGCATTCAGCGACTTTTTTATTACAGTTTTACCCCCATTATATGGGCCATATTTTGCATATATTTCTCAGGACTACAGCCCTGGATTGGAGTACGCCATGCCCGTTCTTTTCTCTGTTATTTTGGTTAGTCTGGATAATATTCAGAACCACCTAGAAAACCCTTTTGATCAGATTGGAGAAGACGATATTAACATTAATGCTGAAAAGCTGATAGTCAAACTGAAACTAGAATAAGACAGGAAAAGTTGTCATTTAGCCAAACTATTACGTTCTTTATAGAAATTTATTTACAGATACTATTAAGTCAGAGTGTATGGGTGCTTCTACCTATCTGAAAAACAACCAATCTCAATTCAGGAATGGTTCGAAATGCGTTCACTCGCTCCGACCATTTCTAAAATCAGCCAAAGCGCAACAGCGCGGCTATTAGCTGCATGCTGCATTTTCATCCTTAGATAGCTAAAAATAAAAGCGGGGAATCTACTCTACGGAATGAATCGATCTGGTTCTGCGATTAAATAGCTTATTCTCTCTCTTATCAGCTATGTCATCATTGTCGATACCAGAAGCCGGCTCAGCATCCTGAATATTATCTTTTTTTGGCGTGGCGCTCAGATAAGCTTTTGTAGTAGCTTTGATATTGACCTGAGCAGAATTTGCTTCTCCGGCACTGGCAATATTGGCAAAAGTAAAAATTAGAGCTATTGCGGTAAATATTATTTTAGCTTTCATGAGAATCCTTTTTTGATAATGATTATCATTTAGCATAAAAAACACCACAAATGCAAGAAAAAAGAGCAAGTTTTATTGTCAGCTTAATAAAGCTTTAACCAATAGGTTGTAGATAATGTTACATCAGACGAAGCAACCCATCGGATTTACAATAATGAAATATAAAGGCTTTAAGCTCTTAAGTGCTGTTTCTCTTAGTGCCATAACTATGGTAATAGCTTCAAATGAGGTGCAGGCAGATAGTGAATTCTTTCAGCCCTATTTTGAGGCGGGGATGGTTCTGGAATGGCAAAATGAATATCGTGCCGATTCTGACGATGCAACAATAGATGATACAAATAATTCATTTTTAAATGCCGAATTTGTTCCGGTAATAGGAATTAATGAATATATGTATTTTGATGCTGTATTAATCATGGAGCCGTTAGACCAAGCCGCAACTTTGAATGCTAATGATGATATTTGGTTTGACCGCGAAGGTATATTTTTTGAAGAATTGAAATTCAATTTCGAGCAGGGCAACTATCATTTTATGATAGGGAAATTTAATCCTGTTTTTGGTACGGCTTGGGATAAGGGGCATGGTATCTGGGGTGCTGATTTTGCCGAAGATTATGAAATTACCGAAAAACTCGGCTTTGGCGGTTCTTATACATTTGAAACCAAAGAAAACGGCTCATACACAACATCTCTGGCTGTTTTTAAGGCTGATAAAAGCATCCTGTCATCTTCCGAGATTAGTAAGCGTGACAGGGCGAGGTTATCTGATGGCGGAGCGAGCAATACTGATGGAATGGAATCATTCTCATTCGGTTTGGATGTCGAGAACGCTTTTGGTATAGAGAATTTAGCCTATCATGTTGGTTACAGAAGTTTGGCAGAGCAGGATAGCGGGCAGGGCGCAACAACAGATGACGAAAATGGCTATGTATTAGGATTATCGTACTTAACGCCGATAACTGATGAGGTGGAAGTCGATTTACTTGGTGAAATTGCCCTTATAAACAATTTTGCTGGTGTTAGGAATGATGATTATTCATATTATACTGCCGGTGCGCAATTCTTCTATGAGAACTGGAACGCAGCGCTTAGCCATACAGTTAGAGATATTGATGCAACCGGAGTGGCGGGGGATTTCACAGATAATCTAAGCCAAATTTCGGGCGGTTATGATTTTGGCAATGGTTTCTCTGCCGAAGTTGGATATAAAATCGCTGAAGAGGCGAATGTTGACACAGATACTGCAGGATTTTTGCTAAGATACACAAGGGAGTTATAAATGAGCAAGTTACGTACATTACAATCAAAATTCACAATAGTCGGGCTAATTACATTTGCGCTAGTTGTTGTACTAGCTGTAGAAAGTTACATGGCATCGTTAGATTCTAGACGAGACGCTTCGCAACTGCTTTCAATCTCAGCTATTATTCAACGCCACATGGAAGGCGACATGATGCATGATGCAATTCGTGGCGATGTTTTGGGCGCGATTCTCGCTGGCTTAAAATCTGACAGACTTGGGGTAAAGCAAGCAGGTGAAGACTTGAATGAGCATTATAGTAAATTTAAAGAAAACTTGCTCGTAAATAAGGACGAGGAGCTGCCGGAGGATATTAAATCTATTTTCGGCACTGCTTTGGAGGCACTGGAGAATTATAATAATTCTGCGAAAAAAGTTATCTCAAATGTTAGTGATGGCAAGGGATACGAATATGCTCTTAAGAGCTTTGAAGATAAGTTTGAAGCAATGGAAGCAGAGAATGAAGCCATCTCGGACAAAATATCAATATGGGCTGAAGAAGAAGAGGAAAGGTCGAGCACTTCGGCGCAAGTTTTTGAGAAGCTTGTATTGATTTGCTCTGCTTTAGCATGCCTTGCAGCTTTGTTCTTGCCTATATTCGCTTGGAGAAAAGTATTTGTACCGCTTAGAAAAGTCACAGCTACTATGGAAAAAATGGCAGGTGGTGATTATGAAGTTGAGATATCTGGAGAAAATAGAAAAGATGAAATTGGCGATATTGCAAAAGCAGCTATTGTATTTAAAAATAATGGTTTGGATCGCATTCGCTTAGAACAAGAGCAAAAAGAAGCTGAAAAGCGGGCTGAGATTGACAAGAGAAAAGCTATGAACGACCTTGCTGACAGATTCCAGAGCAAGGTTCAAAGTATTATACAAACCGTTGCGGCTGCAGCAACGGAAATGTCTGCAACTACCGAAAATATGGTTACCATGATAAACAGCGCCGCAGATAAATCTTCAGATGCAACTATGGCCTCAGAAAACACGGCTAGCAATGTAAGTAGTGTCGCATCTGCCTCGGAGGAGCTGAGCGCTTCGGTTAGGGAGATATCAGACCAAGTGCAGAAATCAAGCCAGTCTGCTAGAGATACGTTGGATAAAACAAATTTGGCAGACCAAAGCGTGAATTCCCTCAAAGAATCTACGGAAACTATTGGCGAGGTTATCGGTCTTATTGATGATATTGCCGGGCAGATTAACTTACTCGCCCTTAATGCTACAATAGAATCTGCAAGGGCAGGAGAGGCCGGCAAAGGCTTTGCCGTGGTTGCTAATGAAGTTAAGAACCTCGCAAGCCAAACCGTAAAAGCGACGGAAGATATTTCAAAGAGAATTGAAAGTATGAAGAATGCCTCTTCGGAAGTAATTGCTTCTTTGGTTGGAATCAAAAGCTCCGTTGAGTCTGTAAATGAATATGCAGGTGGGATTGCTTCAGCCGTAGAAGAGCAAAGCTCAACTACTAAGGAGATTTCTTCTAATATGCAAACAGCAGCAGAAGGAACTCAGGTTATAAGTGATAATTTGAGAGATGTTAGCGCAACATCTTCAAGTGCCTCAACTGCGGCAAATGAAGTTTTTGATGCATCCGTAGAATTATCCCATCAGGCTGAGAACCTTGCTAAAGAGGTAGATGAATTCATTGCAGAGATTAGAGGAGCTTAGGTTGGCTTAGCCTTTGCTTCTGCTTCGAGAGTCAAGAAGGCTTTGGTGCATTCCTATTGAACGAAGCTCTGCCTTTTGGGGGAACTTCTAGGTACATGCCATGCCCATCAAAGAGCCTGTATGTCTTATCCTTCGGCTTAGCGTTCTCAACTTGCTTTGCAGTTAGCTTTCCCATTGGCTCAAATCCTTTGGGGAAACAAATTATTTCCCTATTATCATGTTTCCCTTTTATTTCCCCTAAAAGAGTGGGATTTAACGAGACAGCATGATATTACATGAGACTATCTATAGCACAAAAAGCCTTGCGTGGCAAGGGGTTTGCGAGGCTGCGTGAGGTGATATGAGATGTAGTGAGATTGGTATGTTTGGCGACCCCTACGGGAATCGAACCCGTGTTCCCACCGTGAAAGGGTGGTGTCCTAACCGCTAGACGAAGGGGTCGCAAATCAGGAATAGGAGCTTTTAACAGATTGTTTTTGACACGTCAAAGATTTCTTTACAATTTTTGTCGAGATATTGCTTCTTTAAATTACGCTATGTGTATTATGTGTATGATGCATAGTTATCAAACCAACGAGTGATCAGCTAGATGGCTCAAAGTTCCAAGGTATATAAGATGAATTATGGGAATTTGGCCTAGATTGGAGAAATATTTTGCAAATGCGGTGTATATAAGCTATTAAATTCTGCGGCGCTTACTAGGTATTTATTAGCATACGTGTCGCAAAAACTTATTCCAAGCTGTTATGATAAAAGTCATATTCGTAAACTTATTATTGCTAATAATTGCTATGGCAATGCCATCTCTGGCTTTGGATGTTCCGACTTCGGCAGAGTCTGAAAGAATAACTCCACTGCAAAAGAGTCTTCTCCCTCAAAGAATAGGGGATGAGGACGTTAAAATGCCTAGGTCGCTATCGGGCTTAAGCACGCCGCCGAAAGGTGCAAAAGAAATTGTATTTGTTTTAAGGGGTGTAGAAGTTGATGGGATGACCGCATTTAGTAAGTCTGAAATATCAGCAATTTATGATAAATATCTGGATAAAGAGATAAGTTTAGACGTGATATGGTTAATAGCAAATGAAATTACCGAGAAGTATCATAATGAAGGTTATTTCTTGTCGCGGGCATTTATTCCTGCCCAAGAAACGGAAAGTGGTATAGTGATAATACGGGTTGTTGAGGGATACATAGGCGAAGTTATCCTCGATGATGATGATTTGAGTAATGAGTGGCTTATAAAGCGTGAAATCAGAAAAATTGCCGAAGCCAAGCCGATAAAAGCGCAAGAAATTGAGAGTTTTCTACTGAAATTGAATGATTTGCCGGGCGTAACTTTCAGAGCGGTTCTGGAGGCTTTGCTCGACAATGAGGGTGGAGTTAGGCTGAATCTTTTGGCAAATGATGAAGCTGGCGTGGGTATGATAAGTTATGATAATTTTGGTTCAAGATATTTGGGGCCATATCAATTGAATTTTAACTATCATGATAGCTTGATTTCCTTGCAAAATACGAATATTTCTCTACTCGCAACTACACCAAGTGATGAATTGAAATATATTGCTCTTAGTCATCAAATTCCGATTCTTGCAGGTTTGAATTTGGAGCTGGGTGGGAGTTATGTAAAGGCGGCTCCTGGGTTCTCGTTGGAAAATGATGAGATTCGGAGCGATTCTGTCAATGCTAGCTTGGGGCTTAATTACCAAGCCATTCGTCAGAGGGAAGAGAATCTGTTGCTAAACCTTGTATTGGATGCGAAGAATACCAATAGTGAAACTCTAGGTGCCCCATTAACGCGGGATAGAATTCGGGCACTGCGCTTTGGTGCTTATTATGATACATCAGACGAGTGGAGTGGTTATAATTATTTTAATTTTGTTGTTAGCCGTGGACTAGGCATTTTTGGCGCAAGTGAGGATGGTGATTTGAACTTATCACGCGCGCAAGCCGAGGAGGATTTTATAAAATTAGAGGCTTATTATACGCGTATGCAGACTGTAACTGATGATATTTTAGCCATTGCATCCGTTAGTGGGCAGCTATCCTCCGGAGCTTTGTTTTCCTCTGAAGAGTATGGCTATGGTGGCCAAGGATTTGGACGCGCTTATGATGCATCCGAAATTGCTGGAGATGAAGGTGTGTCTGCTTCTTTGGAAATGCGCTATTTAGGTGTTGAAAATATAGAAAATATAAGGCTAGTTCCATATGCTTTTTATGATATTGGGAGAGTGTATAACGATGATATTGCGCAAATAGGGCAAATCTCTGCAAGCTCCGCTGGGCTTGGAATTTATGCTGCGCATGAATCTGGAGTTGCGGTTAATTTAGGTGTTGCTTTGCCGCTTACGAAGACCACTGATGCGCCGCAGCTGGGAAGTGAGAAAAATCCAAGGATTTTGTTTAGCGTTAAGAAAACTTTCTAATTAAAATACAGTGGTTTATTAAGTCTGTGTTAACCTTGTTATGGTAGCATTATGTTATGGTATTACAACCAACAAGGGCTGAGCTTAAGAGGCTAGAGTCAAGGCTCGTAAGGGTTTCGCGCAATGTATCGCTTGCGGCGGCATTGTTTTGTAGTACCTCTCTTTCAGCGATGGCGAATCCTGAGGGGGGAGAGATTTCTTCCGGAAGTGCTGATATATCTGAATCTGGCACTAAGCTAGATATTCACCAGCATAGCAGCAAGGTTATTATAGATTGGCGCAGTTTTGACATTGATGTGAACGAGCATACCGAATTCCATCAGCCTTCAAATAATTCTGTAGCACTAAACCGCGTGAATAATGCGAATCCATCGCAAATCATGGGTAAATTAACCGCTAATGGCAATGTCATATTGGTTAACCCGGCAGGTATTAGGTTTGGCAAGGACTCGGTAATTGACGTAAATGGCCTTGTTGCGACAACATCTGATATCGATAATGATAAATTTATGAACAATCAGAAGCTTAGCTTCAATAAGCCGGGGAATCCTGATGCGAAAATCATTAATGAAGGGAGAATAACTGCAAAAGAGGCTGGTTTGGTTGGCTTAGTTGCGCCAAATGTTGAAAATAGTGGGGTTATCAGAGCTGGGTTAGGCAGGGTTGAACTTGCTTCTGGAGATAGTTTCGCGGTGGATATGTATGGTGACGGCTTGATGGAAATCGAGGTAAGCGAAGCCGTAAAGAGCCAGCTAATCAAGAACACAGGAACAATTGAAGCTGCAGGTGGTAGTATAATCCTAACCGCCGCAGCAGGGAAAAATATCGTCAATAGTCTGATAGATATTAAAGGGGAACTTAAAGCTCCTGCTGTTAAGCAAAAGAACGGCAAAATCTTTATTTATGCTGAAGGCTCAAATGCGGTCAGGAGAAATGTAAAAGCCGATAAAGATAAAAAACAGGGCAGCAGCACCGTAAAAATTGCCGATGCGGTTTTGGATGTGTCCGGCAAGAATGCTGGAGAGCAGGGCGGGGCAATTGAGATTTTGGCTGATAACATCGCAACTTTGGGGAATACATTAATTGACGCTTCGGGATTTAATGGTGGTGGTGATATTAAAATCGGTGGTGATTATCTTGGTACAGGTGATACGCCAAACGCAAAATTCTCATTCATCGGCTCGGGCACAAAAATCCACGCTGATTCAATTGGCGATGGCGATGCGGGTAGGGTGATTGTTTGGTCTGATGAAAGAACGGATTTTTATGGTTTAATCACAGCTTTAGCAAAAGGTGTTGGCGAAAGCGGGTTTGTTGAAACTTCAGGTAAGAATAAGCTTAATGTGAGCGGTCTAGCCTTAGCAAAAACATGGTTACTAGACCCCAACAACATCACTATTCAAACCGCAGGTTCGGATACAAATGTAAATGCTACTCCAAACTTCACAACCACAAATGATGCGGCGATAGTTACAACAGGTAGCATAGAAACAGCTCTTAATGCAGGCACAGACGTTTTGATTCAAACCAACTCCGCTGGCACGAATGCGGAGGGAGGACATATCACGGTTAATAATGCTATCAGTAAATCTGCCGGCGGCGATGCAACATTAACTCTTAAGGCGATTGGCGATATAATCTTTACATCAGGGGCAAATATAGTTTCTACGCTAAACAAGCTGAATATTGTTTTAAATTCCGACTCTGACGCAAATAGCGACGGTGCGATTAGCATAACCGGCGCAACTTTCACCACTAATGGCGGCAACATAACCTTAGGCGGCGGTGCAGACCCAACCACTGGCAAAGCTCATGGTAATGCAACTTATGCAAGCGGTGTAACTATTGATGGCTCTAACTTCACCACAGGCGCGGGGAATATAATAATAAACGGCGAGGGGGATGATGCTGGTGATAATAATTTTGGCGTAAGACTAACAAATACAAGTTCACTATCTTCAACAACGGGTAATATAACGCTGAGTGGTCAGGGTGGTAATGGTGGAGCTAGTAATTATGGGGTTTATATTGATGGTGATTCAGATGATACAAATGATGAAATTAGCACAGTTGATGGAGATATAAGTATTACTGGGGTTGGTGGCAATGGATCAAGCATTAGAAACTATGGTGTTTCTCTTGCTCTAGGTGCCCGTATAGTTTCATCCGGTACAGGCGCAAGTGCTGGAACTATTACAATCAATGGCACCGGCGGTGCCGGCTCTAGTTCTGATTACGGCGTTATTATCGATGGCGGCAACGATGCCACAAACCCCGATATTGAAAGTGGCTACGGCGATATTAGCATCACGGGAACCGGAGGAACAAATGGTAGTAATAATGCCGGTGTTTTTATTCAAAACAAAGCCGTTATATCTTCAACAGGAACAGGTGCAGATGCTGCAAACATTACGATAGTCGGTAATGGTGCTGCGAGTGGCACTGATTCACAATATGGCGTGATTATTGATGGTGATGTAGATGATGACAATAATGAAGTAATAACAATTGATGGTGATATTAGTATTACCGGTGTTGGTGGCAACAGCTCTGGCTCAAATAATAATGGTATCTATATGTTGAACAATGCTGGCATTGTTTCCGCAGGAACGGGTGCGGACGCGGGTACAATCACATTGGATGGAACAGGCGGAGTTGGTACAAGTAATAATTTTGGTATTGTAATTAATGGTGGTAATTCTGAAACCAACACAGATATTAGCTCCATTGATGGAGCGATTAGCCTAACTGGCTTAGGTGGTAGCGGCTCTAGCTTCACCAACCATGGTATTTGGCTTTCAAATAAGGCTAAAATATCCTCAACAGGCGCAGATGCAGCTAATGCAGCAACTATAACAATTAACGGCACCGCCGGCGCTGGCACAGGCTCAGATTATGGTATTAAAATTGATGGTGATCTTAGTGCTACAAATAAGGAAATAGAAAGTGTAGCCGGTGATATCAGTATAACCGGTATAGGCGGAGGGAGTGGGAATAATAATTTCGGATTATATCTTTATAACCTCGCACAAATTGCCTCCACAGGGTTAGGAGCAAATGCAGCAAACATCACTATAAGCGGTACGGGTAGCAATGTCGGTGCAAGTAGTAACTATGGTGTGCGTATAGATGGTGGTGCTGATGATACAAATAATGAAATAACCACTATAGATGGTGATATCAGCGTTACTGGTATAGGCGGTAATGGTAGCTCCAATAACAATAGTGGCATTTACTTGTTGAATAGAGTCGGTATTGCTTCAACTGGAACGGGAGCTGGTGCAGGGAATATAACATTAATTGGTACGGGTGGTACTGGTACAAGCAACAATCACGGTGTTTATATTGATGGTGGCGGCTCCGCTACCAATAAGGATTTTAGCAGCGTAGCGGGAAATATCAGTATAACTGGCGTGGGTAATGGAACTAGCGGCAAGGGCTTATATTTTTATAATAATGCATTAGCTGAAATTACAGGCGCTGGAATTTTGTCACTTACGGGTGCAGGCGCTGGTGCTAGTAACGTTGAAATAAATGCAACTTCGTCTGCTGTTGCAAAGAACCTAACAATCCGCGCAGATAGCCTAACCTTAAGCGGAATAATTGACGGTGATGATACAGGTATATTCACCTATGAACAATATACAACAGGCAACACCTTAGACGCTGGTGATGGCGGAACAGGTGATGTTATTTTGACTGATGCATTCATCACATTAATGCGAGCAGAGTTTGCAGATTTTGTATTTGGTCGCAGCGATGGCGGTGTAGTTACAGATTATATAAATACTTGGGATGGTGATGTTACCTTTAGAACAGGTGGTGATTTCACCAGCAATGCAAACATTGCAATTGATGCTGATTACACTGTTGAAGCTGCTGGAAACATAATATTTACCCATGATATTACCTCAAGCGGTGGTGCAACAAACATCACCCTAAATTCAGATAAAGATGCAGATTCAGATGGCGCAATAAGCATCACAGGTTCAACATTCACTAGCAATGGCGGCAACATAACCCTTGGCGGCGGCGCAGATCCGACAACGGGCAAAGCTCATGGTAATGCAACATATGCAGCTGGTGTAACTATTGATGGCACCACCCTAACTTCAGGCGCAGGCAACATTATCATCAACGGCGAAGGCGATGATGCTGATTCTGATAATTATGGTGTATATCTAACAGGTACAAGCTCACTAATTTCGACAACAGGTGATATTACCTTGGATGGTAAAGGCGGAGGGGGTGTTGATAATAATTATGGTGTGTATATATACGGTAATAGCGCCACTACAAACAAGGATATAACAAGTACTGATGGAGATATTCTAATTACCGGTTTAGGTGGCAATGCTACAGGCCAAAAAAATACTGGTATATATATGGATCGTGGGGCAGTTATACAGTCAACGGGAACAGGCGCAGGCGCTAGCACAATAACATTGGACGGAAACGGCGGCACGGGAACTGAGAAGAACTATGGTGTTTCTATAGAGAGTGGTGGTGGGAAGCTTTCTAAAATTACCAGTATAGACGGCAACATAGATATTGATGGTGTTGGTGGCAATGGGACAGGAAATAATAATACGGGGGTTGATATAAGCACAAGCCAGATTTCTTCAACAGGCACAGATGATACAAATGCAGCAAATATAGATATTGATGGTACAAGTGGGATTGGCGCAGGTCAGCATAATATTGGCGTGCTGATAAATGGCAATTTTACAACAACGAATAATGTTGAAACCAATAAGGGTGATATTAATATTACAGGCCTATCACAAGGAGGAGTTTGGGGAGTAGGAGTTAGGGTGACTGCAAGAGGGTATGTTACATCTCTTGGAACAGGTACTGGTGCTGGTACTATCACAATTGATGGCACAGGCAGCTCAACAGGAGCGTCACAGGTTCATGGTGTTTATTTTGTAAATAGGGGGGCAGTAAAAAGCGTGGATGGTGATGCTTTTGTAACCGGAACTGCGGGAAATGCGAATAGCGGTACCATAAATTTTTATGGACAATCTGAGGATATAGCAACCCTAACAGGTGATTCTGATATTACTTTTACCGCAACTAATGGAGATTTTTTTGAAACTGGAACAAATACATTCTCTACAAACCGCGATGTTGATGGTGGCAACATTACATTCATCACGCAAAATTCAAATGATTTAACATTAACTGGCGGTGTATTCACCCAAACAGGTGGCGGTGTAATTAATTTAAATTCTGATGGCAATGTTAATTTTTCATCAACTGGTGGTCTTAACCTAGGCACAGTATCTGGTGACAGCATATCGATTCAAACCACGGCAGCTGATGCAGATATCACGTTAAACGGCACGGTAACGGCAACGGATGCGGGTAATAGTTTGGTTTTGGCATCGGGTAGGAATTTCATCAATAACGTGGATGCAAACGTGCTTGATGCTGGAGCAGGTAGATGGTTGGTCTATTCAGCAACTCCTGCGAATAATACTAAGGGCGGTTTAACATCAGATTTCAAACTTTATAACAAAACCTATGCAGGCTATGCACCGGCTAGTGTTGCAGAAAGTAATGACGGGTTTTTATATAGCGTTGCTCCAACACTCACAGTAACGGCAGATGATACCTCACGCGCCTATGGTGATGCTAATAGCCTTACATACACAATCTCAGGCTTTTTAGATGGCGACACAGAAGGTTCAGCAACAAGTGGAACTGCATCAGCAACATCTGCAGCAAATGCAACAAGCAATGTTGGTGATTATACAATAACCTCAGCAGTTGGTACATTAGCTTCAGCTCTTGGGTATAGCTTCAACTATGTGGATGGCACATTGACGGTGAACAAAGCAGTGTTGACGGCAACGGCCTCGGATGGCAGCCGTGCCTATGGTGATGCAAATCCGGCATTGACGGTGGGTTATACTGGGTTCAAGAATAGCGAGACCTCGGCAGTGCTAGATACATTAGCAACCGCAGCAACGGCAGCAAATGCGACGAGCAATGTGGGCAGCTATGCAACGACAGCATCGGGCGGTGTTGATGATAATTACAGCTTTAATTATGTTGACGGAACGTTGACGGTGAACAAAGCAGTGTTGACGGCAACGGCGAACGATGCAACTAAGGAGCAGGGAGAGGTAAACCCAAGTTTTGTAGTTAGCTATAGTGGTTTTAAAAATTTAGACAGCTCAAGTGTGATTTCGGGATTGACGATAAATAGTGCCGCAACCACAAGCTCACCTGCTGGGAGTTATAGTATAGTACCATCGGGTGGAATTGCTACCAACTACTCATTTATTTATAATAACGGTAATCTAGAAATTACACCTCTTGAGGTGATGACAATTATGCCAAGTACGATTAGCTTTGTTTCTCAGGTTCCGATTATTACAGCAAGTAATATACAAACTCAATATCCTTTCCAAACTCAGAGCTCTGTACCAAAGCAATCCAATGTAGCCACTAATTCTAATAATGATAATAATAGTTCAAGTAAGGTAAACATGCATCAGATTAAGATAGCCGAGAAAGCAACTATGAAAATTATGAATGGGCTTGTAGAAATTCAAGGAAAGCTGGCAGATTTATTTGGCATTAATAAAGAGAGTATATAATTAATTGCTGCGATTGTTGTGAATTAATTCAAAATAAAAATGAAAGTTGTCTATAAAGATGCTTGTTGCTATATTTAGCTTGGCAGGTGAGGTAGGCTTTGTATAGTAATCCAGAATGATTGGGAGTGTTATGGCTAAGAATATTAAGAAAAAAGAAATGTCTAAATCTCAGGCTGTAGAATCAGATATGCCGATGTTTTATAAGAATCCTGTTGCACTTGATAAAGGTGCTCACGGTAAGTCTGGATTAAAGGCAGAGAGTGATAGTTATAAATTTGCCAAGGAATCTAATAGCGTTCCGATTACTATTGTAGAATTTATTGAAGTTGCGAAATCTTATCCAATAGTATTTAGTCTTGGTGATAATCCAGTTCCTGTTTGTATACTTGGTTTAGAGAATAATGATAATCTGTTTGTTAGCAAAAGCGGCACTTGGGAGAAAAATTTATATGTTCCTGCGTATATCAGAAGATATCCGTTTATTTTGAGCGAAAATAGCGATAATAGCCGATTGATTCTGTGTATCGATGAGAAGGCGGGGAGCTTTGTAAAGAAAGCTGCCAAGGGTGACGTAAGGCTTTTTGATGGGAAGGGGATGCAAAGTGAGTTGTTGAATCACAAAGTTGCATTTTGTAGCCAATATCATAAAGATTTTATCGAAAGTCAGAATTTTTGTCGTGAGCTAAAAAGCCGTGGCGTGCTTGCTGATAGAGAGCTTAATGTAAACTTACCCAATAAGAAAGAGCCGTTTGTATTTTCAGGGTTTCAGGTTGTTGATGAGGATGTGCTTCGCAACCTACCGAGCGATGTTGTGCAGGACTGGCATAAGCGCGGCCTGCTTTCATTGGTGTATAGCCATCTTTTCTCTCAGTCTAACTGGAAAAATCTGGTAGCCAGATTTAAGTAGTAATTGCCTAATATTCTCTTCTTTAAATCCAAGAAATTGTTGAAAGTCATTAATTGTCATTCTATATGAATAGCTATTAAATGTTAACGGGAGAGAATGATGGGCGGTGTTGAAGAGGATAGGAAGCGTGAAGCTTTAAGATTAAAAGTGGAAGAGGTTAAACATGCTTTGGCAGGCAGTTACGCAAAGCTGGTTGATAAATTGCTTTATGAAGCTGGTTGGGAAAGGCG
>Ga0210019_1001059_pt1 | contig 30738 bp, 14 predicted proteins | sample CryGeyCG2114_020_2_FD_183969 | JGI IMG/M metagenome (GOLD analysis project Ga0210019, IMG submission 183969) | Groundwater microbial communities from aquifer - Crystal Geyser CG11_big_fil_rev_8/21/14_0.20 (SPAdes) (version 2) | ecosystem: Environmental > Aquatic > Deep subsurface > Groundwater ...
GTTCCTTATCTATCAATTCTTTATAACTATTAATAACTATTATAATCATGTGGGGTTTTTGATATGGCAAAGAAGGGGCGCAAGATACGACATACTGAAATTATTAATCATAAAGCAATCGATCATGAGAAAGAAAAAGTAAATGATGAAGTCACACTCGATCTAGATCGATATTGGGCAAAAGCAAAAAGTTTCTTTAGTTCATTCTCCGCAGATGATAGCAAAAAGAGAAAGATCGAGGCTGATCCAGAAGAGTTGGATAAAGAAAGCACTTCAAGCGATGATGTCAACATCGATGTCAAGGCAGCACTCAATTTCCTGAAAAAATATGGGATGTTGTTCTTGTTATTGGTCCCTCTTATCTTATCTGTCAGCATACGTATGCAGACATCATATCTTCCTATCACTGCTGAATGGGCAGAGGATTCTGTCAACCAGCAGATAACAAGCCAGATCGCGAATGTGGTAAACCAGCAGTATCCAAATCTTCCTGCCGCGAATAGAAATGTGCTGATCAACGAACAGGTCACTGAATACAAAAAGCAAAATCAGGCTCAGATCGACCAACAAGTGCAGCAGGTCGCAGATTATTTCAAAGGTCATTTCCAAGACAACAGTGGCAGCACTTATATGCCAGATATAGATCCATATCATTTTTTGAGATATGCTAGGAACCTTATCGAAAAAGGCATGGTCGGCGATGAAGTCAGGAACGGTGTACAATGGGATAACCACCAGATCGCACCTATCGGTATGCCGACAGGGACGAGTGTGCACCCATATGTGATGGCTGGGATATATGAAGTGATAAGTTTTTTCAAACCAAATATCTCACTCATGAGAGCCGCGAGCTATTTCCCGATAATAATGACTGTTCTTAGCATTGTCTTCCTTTTCTTCGTAGGAAGGAGGATAATCGGAGATTTCGGTTCTATCGTCGCATGTATCGTCCTTGCGATAAATATCGCTTTTCTGAATCGTTCTTTGTGGGGGCATTCTGATACTGATTCATACAATATTTTCTTTCCGATCCTTATTGTCTGGTTGTTCTTCGAAGCGCTGTCTTCGAAAGATAATTTCAAGAAAAGAGCCATTTATTCTTCGCTGACCGGTTTTGTCATAGGGTTCTATGGTATCGTGTGGGGTGGATGGTGGTACATGCTCAATTTTGTCATACTCACATGCTTCGCATTGATTGCTATAAATCTGCTATCCAGACGCACGAAAGATCTGTCTTGGGCCGCAATCACTACTGGATTCATTATAGTCTTCAGCGGGATATTCACTACTTTATTCATTGGTTTCACCAGTTTTTTCAATAATGTGACTTTCATCAATTCTTTTGTGTTCACACAGATAAAAGATGTCGGGACAAAGGTATTATGGCCTAATGTCATGACAACTGTCGCTGAATTAAATGCAGTTGACTTAAATGGGATCATAAGTAACATAGCGATCGGGAGCAGGCCAAAACTCATCTTCTTCGCCGCGATGTTCGGTCTTGTGTTGCTTATGTTCCAATTCAATTTCAAGCATAAATATTTCATCATCGGTTCAGGCATATGGTATGTCATTCTTGGATATATGTTGAAATCGCTCAACAAGAACATCTTCTTTGCGATATTCCTGATCGCTGTCCCTATCATGCTTGGCCTTCTTATGCTTGTAGTGAAAAAAGAGACAAATGAGGGTATAGGATATTCTATCATACTGCTCATATGGTTCATGGGCACGATGTATGCCAGCACAAAAGGTATACGTTTCGTGTTGCTCATGGTCCCTGCGTTCTCAATCGCTGTCGGGGCGTTGTTCGGATTCGCATATACTCATCTTTCAAAGACGCTTGGCGAATGGATCCATATCAAGCATTGGATAATCAAGATACTGATAGTCGTCGCGACATGTTTCATCCTTTTCACTCCTATCGAAGCAGCATACAGCATGGGAAAACATGATATCCCTAATGTCAATGATGCCTGGTTCAATTCGCTTGATAAGATACGACTGGAATCTGATAAGGATGCGATAGTCACATCTTGGTGGGATTTTGGACATTGGTTCAAATGGTACACTGATCGCGCAGTCACATTCGATGGCGCTTCGCAGTTAGGCAACAGAGCCCATTGGGTGGGAAAGATACTTCTCACCGACAATGAGGATCTTGCGGTCGGCATACTTCGGATGCTTCATTGCGGTGGTGAGCAGGCATTCAACACATTGTATCCTCTATTTGGTAATGACCATCCAAAGACGATAGATGTATTGAACGAAATAATGGTGCTAGAGAAAGACGAGGCAAAAGACATCCTCATGAAAAAATACGGTCTCTCTGAAACCGATACCGATAAGATGATGAAATACACTCATTGTGATCCCCCAGAATCTTATTTCATCGCAAGCGGTGATATGGTTGGAAAAGCAGGAGTCTGGGGTCATTTTGGCAGCTGGGATTTCAATAGAGCGAATATGTTCTTTGATGTCTATAATTCGAGATCATTGACAGAAGGAGTGCAGCTTCTACAGGATAAGTACAATAAGACAACAGGTCAGGCACAATCTCTTTACCAAGAGATAAAGGCCGCTGACGGCGATCAATGGATAGCGCCTTGGCCAAGTTATGTCACTGGTTTCCAAAGCTGCAAGCTCAACGGCCAGACGCTCGAATGTCCAAACAATATAGGCGGCAACCCTTTGACAGCCAATGTCGATCTTGCGACTGGTGGTGTCAAGATCAAGATCGGAAATGGCGAAGTGATACCGACAAGCATAGGTGTCGTGACAAGTGAAGGGGTCGATGTCTCAAAGTTCAACAATTCGAATTTCCCATATTCCTTGTTGCTTGCGCCTGATGCGAGTGGAACAAATTTCGCAAGTATGTTCATGTTTCCAGAGTTTGTAGATAGCATGTTCACTCGCATGTATTACTTGAAAGGGCATGGTCTGAAGCATTTTGATATGTTCAATTACCAAAAAGACATCACTGGGCTTGAGATATTTGTCTATAAAGTGAATTGGGCAGGCAACAGCACAAACCAGGTTTATCAGATAGAGCAGAAGCAGGTTGTGGATGAGAATCCGATCGATCAGGAATCATCCATGGATAATACATCTGAGTCGGCTGCCACGAATGGTTCAAAGATCTGATTTTCCCGTGCCTGTATACGAAAGCTTTAATAATCTTGTTCTTTATTTTTTATCTGTATGAAAAAGATCATAATACTTGGTGGAGGTCTCTCGGGTCTTGCGGCCGCAGATATCTTATCACGTAATCATAATGTCATCGTCCTTGAGCGGAGCAAGCAACTTGGCGGGCTCGCTGCATCGTTTGTGCAGGATGGCATGATGATCCCTGCGTATTATCATCATGTCGTCTCGCATAATGCATTCACCAGAAGCTATCTGGATCGTTATGGTCTCATGGACGGATCCGAATGGAAACCTGTGAAGATCGTCATCGGCGTGGATGGCAGATTGCATGATATAACCAATCCGTTCGGTCTGCTCAGATTCAATCATCTGAGTCTATCTGGTCGGATCAGGTTCGGTGTCTTTGGTCTTTATTCTATATTTGCTATGGATCCAAAGAAGATACCTGAAGGGATGGATGCTAAAGATTGGCTGTATTCCGTCGCTGGACAGGAAGTCACAGATAAAGTGTTCTCGAACCTGTATGCAAGGAACAAGTTCAATATCCCTCTTACGCAGATATCAGCCAACCAGCTTGCTAATCGGCTGAAAGAAAAGGAAGTATACGATGATTTCACCTATCCACCAGGTGGCCTTAATAGTCTTGTGAAGTGTCTTGAATCAGACATCAAGAAGAACGGCGGCATAATAATAAAGAATGTGAACATAAAAAGCGTAGATCTTAAGAAAAAGATTGTGAAGACCCAATCTATAAAATATGAAGGTGATATGATCATAAGCACCATCCCATTGCCGGAATTGTTGCCTTTGTCTTCTGGTATACCATCCGGGACAAAGAAGAAGATGGAGAAGGTCAGATATTGTCCTGGAATCTGTATAACTTTCGGAACAAAAGACTTCCTTGACAAGAATCATTACTGGACAAATCTGTTCGGCGAGCGGATACATGTGATCATCCAGCATTCTATCCTTTCTGACAAGTATAAATCCAAGATAAATTGGTGCATCAGATATGGCGGTTCTGAAGAAGATATGGGACTGTCTGATCAGGAGATTAAGAAAGAATACTTGTCTGTGATAAAGAAATACTATCCTGACGCAGATATATTATGGTCAAAAGTTGTCCGTACAAAGTACGCAGAGCCAGTCTATGACAAAGATTATGCGAAGTACATGATCGACCATCGCACTGATCTCAAGGGATTCTATCTTGCAGGCATCCAGCATACATATCCAAAGATCAGGAACATGAACACAGCGCTTGAATCTGGTATCAAAATAAGTAAGCTTGTCGAGGAAGATATCGATAACGGAGATATCTAATACTATTTCTGTTCTATGGTTTAATGTCCAGTCGATGTAAGATATCGAGGGAAGCATCTTTGCCTTGCGAGCGCACGCTGCCTACAGCAGTGTGCCTCCCAATAAATCGGAATCAAGTGCATTCAAGCCTTATACCTCATATCTGTCTAATGGAAATATTTAAATGCTGTATCGGTTTCTCCGTTCTTGTATAAAAGGTATAGAAGATGAAAAGACCAATCGTTTCAGTATTGAAGACAAGCCCTGAGACTGTCCTTGATGATTATGGCAGTTTGATGCGCATGGCAGAATATCAAAAGCACCTCTCAAAACGCCATGAGACTGTTCTCAAACTGAATCTATCATGGTCATTGTACTATCCTTCATGTTCTACCCAGCCTTGGCAGCTCGATGGTGTCCTTAAGGCGCTGATCGATGATGGTTATAAGAACATCCACCCTGTCGAGAACAGGACTGTTGTCACAGATGTGATGAAAGGCGCGATAGGCAACAGATGGATGCCTATCCTTAAGAAATATAAACAGAAGTATGAACCGCTCACAAAGACAAGGTGGGTGAAATACAAGCCAAAGACAGAGCTCTTGGCACTTGATAAAGTATTTCCTGATGATCATAAGATTCCTGCGATGTTCATAGGAAAGAACGTGATACATCTTCCGACTGTGAAGACACATGGGCATACCACTATGACGGGTGCCATGAAGAATGCGTTCGGCGGCCTTATCACAAAGAAACGGCATCATTGCCATAAGATGATCCATGAAGTCCTAGTCGATCTTCTCGCGATCCAAAAAGAGATCCATCCAGGCATGTTCGCAGTGATGGATGGGACTGTCGCGGGAGATGGCGCAGGTCCAAGGACGATGGTGCCAAGAGAGAAAGACATGATCCTTGCGTCTGCTGACCAAGTCGCGATAGATGCGATATCAGCGAAGCTCATGGGTTTTGATCCTATGCGTATCAAATTCATAAAACTCGCTCACGACATGGGGCTTGGCTGTGGTGATGTGGATCAGATAGATGTTGTCGGCGAGGATATATCTAAGATCAATTTCAGATTCAAGACAAACAAGAGCCCGGTCATATTCTGGGATCAGATGCTTCGCAAAGGTCCGCTTAGTTTTGTCGAACCTTTCTTGTTCCACACAGGACTTTTCAATCTCTGTGTCTTTGCAAGCGCGTTCTATCATGATAATCTTTGGTATCCGCTGGTCGGCAAGAAAATAATCAACAAGTTCAACAACGGCAAGTGGGGAAAGCTCTTCAAGACTTATTGATGAATCTTCAATTCTGTTCATTTGACCAGTGGTTTTTAACACTGAAAAATTTCATCCTTTTTCTTTTGGTTTTGACAATATTTAATTATGATGATTAAACGAATCTATCGCGTTCTTACAGGCGCCAAACAAGGATGCAAGCGACAAAGAAGGCCGAAGGGCAAAGCTTCCGAAGGCCGTATTTATGGGGCTTGACTTTGATTCATAAAATATTTCTCGCCAAAAAATGGAGAAAGTCGAAGAATTCTAAAGTATAATTGCGATGATCTTGTAGTAATAGAGCGCGATGAACGTCGAGGCTCCCCAAAGAAGCACACCAATGATGAGATGCCAGTCTTTTATCGCTTTATGTGGGTCTGCTGGTATGTCTGAACCAGAATACACCAGATAGAGATATCTGAATATGATGTAGAAAGCGAATGGGAGCGTGAGCAGCAGTGTCAACTGTCTTTCATAATTGAGAAACGCATAGAGTGCATATGACATGATCAGGCATGTCGTTGTGACGATCATCAGCGCGTTTGTAATGGGGGCGGAATAATATTTCAATATCGGTCGGAATTTCGCTGCGTTCTTTCCAAGCAGCTTGACGTTCGCGTCTCTCTTCGCGACAGCAAGGAACAAAGCAAGGAAGAATGGACATAGTACGAGCCATGGCGATATCGCCGCATTTATGAGGAACACACCTGATGCGGCGCGCAATACGAAATTAGTGCTGATCATGAGTATATCTGCGAACGGTACATTCTTCAACCAGAATGTATACAATTGTGTCAGCACAAAAAGCATCACCGCGCATAATGTGAAATAGTTCGACATCTTTGAAGATATGAAGATCGCTATCGCAAAAATCATCGATGCGAATATCGCTGCCTGCCATATCTTGATCCGTCCGGATGCGATCGGCCGTCTCTTTTTCTCAGGATGCAGCCTGTCTTTTTTTGCGTCGACAGAATCATTGATTATGTAATTCACAGATGATATCAGACAAAGCACAAGAAGGCCCATGATGATAGTCTCAATCGAGGCGATATCAAAGATCTTCCGATGGAAAAAAAGCGGAAGCAGGATGACCAGGTTCTTGTACCATTGGTATACTCTTGCGAGTCCGATCAGATCCCTGAAAAACTGATATATCTTTGCCATGTTACTTCTCCTTTGATATCAATAAAAGGCACAATAGCTTCGCATAACCGATGCCCGAACTGATGACACCAAGTTTGCTCTTCCCATGCACCCTGAACTTGAATGTGATCGGAACTTCTGAGATGCTGAAACCGAGTCTGCTCGCACGCAGTATGACTTCTGGGTAGAACTCGAAGTTACGTGATATAAGTCTGTTTTTCACATTATCTATCACTTCTCGTTTGAATAATCTATAACCAGATGTGAGATCCTTTGCCCCCAGATTGAAGAATTCACGGAAGATCATGTTTGTCCCGCTGCTGATCCATTTTTTCCAGACAGGCATATCGATCATCTTGCCTCCTTTCACTTTCCGGGATCCTATGACAAGATCGACCTTGTTCTTCTCCATGGATCTGATGAAGCGTGGTATCTCTTCTGGCTGGTGGTTCAGGTCCGCATCCAATGTAAGGACATGAGTGGAATCTTTTGCGATATTGTCAAATCCTATCCGGAATGCTGGTCCGACACCAAGCGGTTCAGGATAATGCTTCATGCGTATCTGCGGAATCTTCTTTTTCATCCGTCTGAGTCTTTCAAGCGCTCCATCATTGCCCTGGAGGATGTATAAAATATCATATTTGATCTTCTGCTTTTTTAAGACAGAGACAAGTCTTGTCGTGAGCTCTTCTACATTATCCCCTTCATTGTAAGCAGGAAGCACTACTGTCAGTTTCATGTTCATTTTTTGAATAATTCCTTATTTTTTTTGATCCAGTCGATCATTATCTTGACGCCTTTTTCTGGGCTTGTCTTGGCTTTCCATCCTGTCTCTTTCTCAAAAAGAGTCGTGTCAGCGACAAAGACCTTTTGATCACCAGGTCTCCAGTCGCCCCATCCATGTTTGACTTTCTCATCGAGATGTGTGTCTAACATCGAGACGAGCTCAAGAAGTGACATCGTGTTCTTTGGGCCGCCGCCCATGTTATAGACCTTTCCAGAACATCTATCGATATTCTTGATCGCGATCTCATAAGCCTCTATCAGATCACCGACATAGAGCACATCCCGAATCTGTTTCCCATCTCCATAGATAGAGAGCGGTTTCTTAAGCAGTGATGCGATTGTGAACCATGCGAGCCAGCCCTGGTCTTCCACTCCGAATTGTCTTTTTCCATAGATACAGCTCTGTCTGAAGACAACAGTCCTAAGACCGTATATCCTGGCATAATCTCTGACATATTGATCACCAGTGCCTTTGGAACAGCCATATGGCGAGTGGAAATCAAGCTGTTGGGTCTCAGGCACCCCGCTTCGAAAATCCTTGTATTCATATCTTCCGTTCCTTTCGACAACTTCTACGTTTTCCATGCCCCCATATACCTTGTTTGTCGAAGAATAAAGCACAATCGGTTTGCTCTTCGATTTTCTTGCTGCTTCAAGCACATTCAATGTGCCAAGGGCATTTATCTCAAAATCTTCTTTTGGATTCTTGACTGATGTGGTCACAGCTACCTGAGCAGCGAGATGGATGATGACATCTGCATCAGCTGCCTCTGTATCCATTTTGTCCTGATCATATCTGATATCTGCTTTGACAATTTTTATCTTCTTGTCTGGATGTGTCTCTTTTAGCCAGCTCACGTTGCTTTCTGTGCCAGCTCTTGAGAAATTGTCCAAGATGACGATATCATGGCCTTTGTTAAGAAAATAATCTGCAGAATTAATACCAATGAAACCCGCCCCGCCGATGATAAGCATTTTCATTTAAATACACCCCAAACTGATTCTATCGAATTATTATGTTCTACAAAGAGGGGCAAGTCTCATTTATATAGGTTTCCCTGCCTATCGGCTATAGGCAGTGAGTCAAGGGTAATGGAGTGAGTGATGAGGATGCGGATCATAATAGATACGACATAGTCATGACCAATACCCCACATCTCATAGCCCAAAACTCACACTTCATAGCTCCCTTTGTTCTGATTGATTTGTCTCACTAATTCCTTCCAGAACCCTGATTTTCTTAAAAACCTATATGACATACTACAAGCAGAGGTGATGCAAATGACCCGAAAGGAGGCAGATATAAATGGATGGATATAAGATGAACCTAGCAGAAGTCTTTGACACAGCTTTGAATATGTATAGTATGGCAGCCAAATCACGCATGCCCGGTGCAGAGAAGATAGCGACGGCGATAGCTCAGGATCTGTTTGAACAAGCAGGTATGGGTGGTGCTATCCCTAAAAGCGTCTATGCGACACTTGAGAGTTCTGTCAATGGCATGATGCAAGAATATGTGGGACAAAATGGCAGCCCTTTAAGACAAGATCCCATGAGACAGCAGGCCAGCGGTGGTGATTATGGTCTCTTAAACAGGATTCAGGGCGCATTTGATGCATTCAAATGTCAACCAGCCAACCAAGACGCACATAGGTCATATTATTAATCTTTTTTTTAATCTTTTTTATGATTCTTAGAACTAAGTCTCTACGCAGGAAGCATCATGCTTCCGAAGAGATATTTTGAAAGGAACGGCACACCCACGCTTAATATCGCGCCAAGCCATACCATAAATACAATGTCATAGAAAATAGCATAGATATAGCCGCCATCGACTATCTTAATGATCCAAGCCGATGAGATCGCATGGCTGATGACCATGATTCCTATGTAAAGGTTCACAAGCGTGAAATTGACATCTGGTATGGGCGGGACAATCGAGTTCACGATGCTTCCTATGCTTCCTTCTAATTTCGCGGACTCGAATGCAGAACCGAACATGCCTGCAAGAAGGCCGGTTATCGCTGCAGCGATATAGATTGTTGCCACAAAACCTACCAAAGCGCCATATAACGCGCCGCGAAGTCCAGACGCAAGCTGGAGACGCATCTTACGAAGCGAGAGCAGACGTGAGAAATTCTTTGAGATGATCTTTCCGACAGCATCCGGCTTTCCGCCCATATAGATCGATTCTATCAATATCTTCGAGAAATAATTTATCATGTTCGATCCAGATTCTCCGGCGAAATGGAGCCAGCCTTTGAATCGTTCTGAACCTAATTTTAATCTTCTATAGACGTTGACGACTAGCCTGTTGAGCACACCGAAATTATGGACTCGAAGTGAAGACAGCGCAGGCACCACTCCGCCCCTCATGACGCTCATCGCGCCTGTGAATGCTCTGACAAAGACAGTGAACGCATTATCACGTCTGAATATTTCACTCTCTTCGATGCCTGCAAGGACACCGACCACCATCATCGGGGTAAGTGCAATCGCGACATTCACAAGGAATGGAAGTCGGTCTATCAATATGGACATGACAATAAGGACGCATGATAACGGCGTGAATATATAGAACATTCTTTCTGTCTTCTTCATCCCTTCATCTTTTATGGAAAGGTTATGACAGATACTGTCTGATGGGACGAATGTCTTGACTGTCAATATCAGCAAGGCATCAAGCATAAGCATGCCAAGGAGCGCATATTTGATCAATGTGATGATGGATGTTCCCATTATCAATGGCAGCAGCAATGAAGTCGCCATGCCGAATGCGAAAGCGACAGTGAGGGACAGGAAGACTTCCTGGAATGTTTTTATATTCTCGAGTGATTTCTTGTATGTCGTCTCGAAATCATCAAGGACAGAATCCTGCTCACCGACAAGGAATTCCTCGAGCTCTTCACCGAAATCAAGGGCCGCTGCGAATCTGTCGAAGAAATCTTCAAGGATCTTCGATGGGCTTAGTCTAGCTATCTTCCTGCAAGTCTTGGCAAATCCTAAATTCCATCCTTTTGCGAAATACAAGATTTTCTCTGTGATCTTTGAGATCTCTTTGAAATCTTTTTTCTGCGATAGTTTCTGAAAGAGGACTTTTCTGCTTATGTGGAGGGTCGAGATAGTTCCCATATATGTGATGAACAGATGGATGCTCTCATGGATCATGTTCTTCTTTTTCTCAAGGACTACATATGGGTATGCGAACACGAAAGTGACGCCGAACAATAATACCAAGTATGGTGCGAAGAACGGGAGATCACGTAAGAATATGAGCATGAAGAAGTACATGCCGACGCTGATCGTCAATATAGGCAACACTAATTTGAGTAGATATTCTTCAATCGTCCCGAATCCGATGCTATTTATCGCTTTCTCCATCTATGCGTATCCTTCGACGGTGAATGGGAGTCCTGCTATGCCTTCTGCGTTGAATTTCTTTATGACTTCCCAGACATCATAATAATTGAATATCTCGTTCTTGACCATGGCCTGCAATATCTTCTTTCGTTTCATCATCTCTTCATATATCTCTCTTGGATCCTCAAAACCGATCATCTGTGCAATCTTCTTCTCTAAGATATAACTGTTATAAAGTCCTCTGAACCTGTGGGAATCTGTGTTTGGCTCCCAGCTGAAGACCTGTCTTGTGATGACTCTGTTCTCTGCTTCATAATATCTCTCAATCTCTGTGACAGACAGGATACGTCGTACAAAGTGTCCGCCGGAAGATACCGCCTGCTGGATGAGGACGATGTTCAGGTTATCGATGAATGCGATCGGTACATCTATCGGATGACCAGTGAGACGCTGGATCATCGAATGCGGCGAACCTGCGTGGAATGTGCTTATTACTGGATGGCCAGTCTGCATAGCCTGGAAAGCAACGTTTCCTTCTGTTCCTCTGATCTCTCCTACGATGATATAGTTCGGACGACTTCTTAATGCGGCAAGCAGAAGGTGGAACATAGTCACGTCAGTATCTTTTCCTGCTTCTCGTGTGACAAGATGCTGCCAGGTGGAATGCGGGATGGTGACTTCCGGGGTGTTCTCTACAGTGTATACTTTCGCATCTGGTTTTATGAAAGCGACACAAGCATTCAAAGTGGTCGTCTTTCCCGAAGCAGTCTCTCCACAGACGAACATGTTCATACCGTTCTCTAGCGCAAGCCAGATATATGCCGCGATCTCATCGCTCATCGTCCCCCAGCTGACGACCTGCGTTATGCTGACTGGTACATCTGAGAACTTCCTCACTGTGAAACTTGATCCTTCGAGAGATATCTCCCTTCCATAGATGAAATTTACTCGGGATCCGTCCGGCATGATGGCATCTACGACGCTTCTTGCGTCTGATACTGGTCGTTCTACACGTTCGCTTGTCTCGAGGATATATTTATTGAGTTCAAGATCATTTCTGAAGATAAGATTTGTATGGATCATCTCAAAGACTTTATGAATGCATTTTATATTACCGACACCGACGCAGTGGATATCTTCAAGGTATGGGTCGTTGAACAAGGGTTCAAGCTTGCTGTATCCTACTCTGTCTCGCAGGAGAAAATATCTCATGATATCATATTCTGGTTTTGATACTATTTTTTTGTTCGAGAACATGCCTTTTATACCTGTCTCTTTCGTTCCTTTGATCTGGACTGCTTCATCGAATATCTTGATCAGGACAGGTCCGATATTCTCTGTCTTGTCAGGGACCGGAAGCCTGTTGGCAAGCTCGATCATCCGATCCATAACTTCATCATATTTTTTTCTTACATCATCACCCATGGATGGTTCAATGACAACATATTGTTTTCCTTCTATACCTCTTTCTTTGTAGATATGTACAAACATCGGATCACCGACAGGATATATGATATTTGGAAAATCTATGAATTTGAGATTTCTATCCAGCGCAAGATGATATTCTGGTTCACCCATCTTTGGTGTAACTTTCTTGACGTATTCTTTCAGGTGTGAGAACTTGCTCATAGCTTCAGAAAAATCTTCAGTTATCGGCAGTTTTTTCCTTCTTCCCATTTTTGATCATCAAGTGAAGCTTGCTATCTCTATCGCCAGTCCTTTTCCTGGTTCTACTTTGAACGGGATGCTCGTGATGTATATGTCCTTTGGTCTCTTGAATCTCTGTATGAATATGACCCTTACCAATTCACCGGCGAAAGTCTTTATCTCGATCTTGAAATAAGCATCTACCGTCGCACGTAGCATGCTCAATAATGATTCGTTCAGATGATCCGAATCGACGCAGAAGATGATCGTGTGACCAAGTGATGTTATCTGTTTGAAGAATTTGATAAGTTCAAACGCTTTTTTCTCAGATATGTTGTCTTGGACAAGCAATGATGAAAAAGTGTCTATGATTATCACTTCGTTTTTGAAAAGCCGTTCTGCATTCATGAGCTTGTCGATGAAATTCGGTTCGAGTTTCACTCTTCCCAAAAATGGGAACATCGGTATGAACATTATCTTTTCATTCAACATGTGATGCTTTATGTCATAATCAAGAGATGCCATCTGCTGGACAAATTCAGCGGTGTTCAATTCAGAACTTATATAGGTCACTTTTGTATCATTCTGTATGAGAGAATATGCGAATCGTTGTGCGAGTATGCTTTTTCCTGTCCCTTCTTTTCCTTCCATGAGGATCAATGAGTTTGATGGCAGTCCTCCGCCTAGATTCCTGTTGAGCTCGTCTCTTTTGAGCGCCAATGATAGGACTTTGCTCATCTCGTATATCTCCTTGGTCTTCTAATTTGAGAAGACCTCGCTGTCTCTCACACCATATTCAGTGACGACATCTAAAATGTGTGTTGTCTCATTTTGGATTGTTTTGTTGATTGTCACTTCAAGCACTTCATCTGGATCCCAAAGCCGCAGGTTCCGTATATAAGTCGATGGGACGACATTGATCGTCTTGTTCTCATCTCTTGGGATGAAGCGTCCATCAAGGAATATATCTGTCTTGTTGATTGTAAGTTCTGTGCTTCCAGTATTAAGGACATGGACTGTGGTGACGCCTGTCGAAGAGTTGTAGACCACATTTGTGATTGTCAGATCAGTCTCAAGTGTGTTTTTCAGGCTATCTGTCCTGACGCTCATGGCAGCTGTCGTCTCTTCAGTATAATTATGGAACACGATCACAAGTGCAGTGGCGACACTAAGTATCGAGATGAACATAATTATATTTGCGACAATCGTGCCAAAACCCATTAAATCAACCCCTTATATCATAATATAGTTATTCGGTATTACAGTATTAATATGCCAGAATCTCATATTTAAAACTTTCGTTTTCTATACTTTTTTGTATACTATTGTGGATTTATTCTCACTAATTTATCTAGAATTCTTTGATATTCCTATTCAAGTCTCTCCAAAACAAAAAGATATATGGCAATCAGATGAATGATTCAATCACTCTTATAGTACCTGCTCTTGAGCTGGTTTTTGCGATTTCTGATGCAAGGATATCATTTTTTAAGCAATATCGCATCCATGTGCTGAAATCGTTCTTTGTTTGATTGACATAATAATTGAACACATTATCATCCATCATTTTGAGCGAATTCAATAATTCTATGCTATTCCTTACGAATGTGCCGTCATGCAGTCTGAAGAAGTCTTTTTCATCCGCATTCTTGTATAATGGATGATTATTTTGCGGGATCGGTGCCTGCGCTGGTTTGTCAAGCACATCATCTATTATGAAACTTGTTGGTGCAGAAGTCTGCGCGGCCGCTGGTGGAGCGCTCATCGTAGGCTGACTGACTGCTGGTGAACTTACGTTGGCTTGTTGGGTTGCTGTTATTGGTGCCTGTGGGGGGACTGGTGCGCTCTGCGCAGTTTTCTGGCCCATTATATGCTCGACAAGCTGTGCGTATCTGCTGAGCATCTGTTCAAGCTTCTCTGCCCGTGTCTCAAGACTCTTGACTTTGTTGTTGAGTGTTTTGTTGATCTCGATGAGCATCTTGATCTGTTCCATTATCATCTCTTCTTTGTTCTGATGGACATTGTCTGATGAGACATTAAGATTATCAGTCTGTTGTATGGCTCCGGTCTGTTCATTTGTGTTTGGCTTGTTTTTGATCTTCCCAAGAAGTTCCCTAATCATTTTTGTTCCCTCCTACCTATCCCATGACATTCTGGTTTTTCAGATTATTTTGATTCTGTTGATTGGATTGCTGTTGTGGAAATTGTCCTTGCATCATATTATTATGTGTCGGGACTTGTTGTTGTATCGGCATCTGTTGCATCATACCCGGCTGTCCATAAATCGGTATCTGTTGTGGTATCGTCCCATTTTGTGCATGCATCATATTTTGCTGTGGATGAAACATCTGCTGCTGTTGTCCTATTGGCATCTGTTGTTGTCCCATCATCGGTTGTTGTTGCATCTGCTGGGTCTGGAATTGTTGTTGGTTCTGATCGGGTGTGACAAAAGGATTGTATTGGTTGCTTATCACTTCATAAAGGCCCATGAATTTCTCCATGCTCTTCTCAAGAAGCTCAATTTTGTCTCTATAACTTTCGACAGTCTTCTGAAGTTTCTCAAGCGTCGTATTATTATTATCAATCTTTGACTCGACTTCAGTCATCTTGTTATTGAAATTATTATCGATCTCGATAAGCTCTTTTATCTGATCCATGATCAAAGAAGTGATTTTTTCTGTTTTCTTGACCTCATATTGATATTGTTTGTTGTTCAATGCAGGTTCGGTCTCTTGTGTGGGGATGGATGAATCGCCTTCAAGGCTCATCTCTTTGATCGCTTCATCGGGGTTGAAATCTTCAGTAAGATTCTCTTGGATGGTCTGTCTGATAGTCTCTACCTTGGCGTCATCTATCTTTCCAATTATCTCTTTTATCATACTTTACCCCTATCCCATATGTTTCATTAATTTGATTGCAAAAAGTCCTTTAAAAACTTTATTTACTATTTATTAATAGATAATTTTTTCTATTTTTGATCGTTGATCATTTATTTCTATCTATATCTGGATAAAAATGATAAAAAACCGAATATAGAATCAAAAAAATCATGGGAAAATAAACACTTTGATCGCGGTGATCACATCAGGTGTCTTTCTATTGATTCTGCTGAGTGCACCTCTGTCTGGATAATATGTAAGTTCAAATTCATCATCTGTCCCAAGTTCATGGCCTCTTTTCGGGGTGTATAAAATATTAACTGTCTCACCTGCTTCAAGCACTGTATCACTGTTTCCTAATTTGATTTGATAACACCAATGGTTCTCTGGTTCGAGCAGATCAAAATTGCATGTATCGACGAAATTTTGTATCGTTATGTTTGACGATGTTGGTCGCAACTGACTACCATTGTTATAGCCATGCACTACTATGTAACCATACAAATTCTGTGAGTCATCAAAAAATGCAGCCTCGATGTTTGTTAATTGTTGTGATGTTGTGCCTGAAAAATTTATTTTACCAAGGTTGGCGGTCGCATATGCATCTGCTAATGATGGATTGCTGAGATTCATCTTCACATCAAGATATCCATCAGCACCTATAAACAATTGGATAAGTTCATTGACACCATCACTATCTCTGTCAGGAACTGAAACCCAATTTGTTGTATTTACAGAAGAGGATATCCTATAACTATAATTATCAATACTTGTATGTGATAATGACGCAGCAGATGTCCATGTCTGTGTGAGCATCGATATGCCCATTGTCCTTAATTGGATTGGGTTTGATCCTGGGCCTAACCGAAGAAGGGACTCAAAATGTCTCAAGTTTTCTTGTGTCGAATTGCCTTCCGCAATCACAGAAATGATTTCTACTGTATTGACTAATCTTTTTCTAGCATCATCACTTACAATGAGGCTTCTTTGTTGTAACAATCCAGCAGTCGAGATAATAACGCCTGCTGCTACGGCTGCAACAAGAATCGTAGCAATAAAAATTATAAGGGTACCAATACCCATAATTCCCTTTTTTTTTGTTCTGAGCATTTTCAGTATATAGTCTTCACTGGTCGGTTAGGTATTTAAATGTTTCGATAAATTATAAATAAGACTTATTTTTTATAACTACTATTATGGGGTATATTCTCTTGTTCCTTTCAAAAGGTGGAACGTAGAAAAAATATTTATCTTCACAGTCTTGTGAGAAAATCGATTAGTCTCCAAAAAGTTCTAAACCATAAAGTATATATAGGTAATATTAAGAGAATAATATAGTATTGTAGAACTATTTGTAGGGGGGTTTGGAAAAAAGTAAGGGTAGTGCTGGGAAGAAAGGGTCAGTTCTTCCAGTAGTTATGCAATATGGAAAAAAGAGGCTTGAGAAACCTATACTTATATGTACTTATAATAATCCTCTCTATAATATTTATACATAGCTTTTTCTCTTTCGCTTTTGGTGCTTCTGATGGATCAGCGATAAAGATCGTCCTTGAGAAAGATGCGACAATGATAGGTCCTGGTGAAGAGATAAATTTCAGGGTCGCATCATACATCGAGAACATACTTATCCTGTCGATCCCTTCGAAGATCGAGATCTCGACACCTTCGAATGTGACGACCGAATATAATCTCAGCGGTTCATTCACGGGGATATATGAATTGAACTATGCGCCTAATGAGGTCGGGACATACAATGTCAAGGCACTCATCGAGAAAGACGGCAAGGAGAATTCGATAAGCGATACATTCATTGTCAGCAAACAGGAATTCTTGTTCGATATCGATATCGGTGAGATCCAATATTATGAAGGGGGAAAGGTCACTCTTTCAGGGGCGGCTATTGTACAGAAAGGAACTGAACTTGTCGAAGGCGATATTGAATTGTATGTCTCACCAGATGGATTCCCATTTTTCAGACAGCTATGCACAATTCAATGCGAGGGCATGTGTCAGTTTGATTGTGATATGCAAGGCACAATCGAGCTTGGTGGGTACAAAGCATTTGCCAAAACAGATTACAAAGGAAAAGAATTCGTCGCAGAGGATCTTTTTGAGATCCGTTTCAAGCCAACAGACAAGCTGAAGATATCTGTTGATCATCAGGACCAGTACAATATAAGCGATGACATTGTGATGTCTGCTGATGTAACTTTTAATGGAATCCCACTTGAGAATGGGACGGTCTCTTTCATTCTGGTCGACTCGGATGGAAAAGAAAGCGTCTTCTCTTCAAAAGAATCTGATTCGGGTGTTTATATCAGTAGATTCACGATGAGATCCACTGGAACATTCAAGTTGCTTGTCAAAGCATTGAAACAGAATCTTTATTCAGAATATAGGGGCGTGATAAAGATAAATGATCGCATCAATACGATCAGTCTGGACATGGCCTCACTCATACCTGTTGTCGATGTCCAGTCATCTGAGATGCTTGCCTTTGCAGAGATGAACATCCCTGAATTTGCGGGCAGTGTCGAAGTCGACCTCAGTGAACTATCTGATCGCGGTCTAAATTTTTCGTCTTGTTGGATAATAGACAAAGGAAAAAGATATCCATTGGAATTAAAGACCGCGGGATTGATTATACCAAAAGAGATTGATGGTAATCCAATAGCGAACAATAGATATATGCTTGAATTTATTTTCGTGCCTGGAGAAGACCCATTTGATTTGCAGAAATCATCTTTTGATACAAAGATCAAGATAGATCCTTTGGATACTGAACATAAAATTAAAGTCGCTATGATCAACAAGACTGAAGATATAACTTATATATTCAAAGTGAGATTATTGCCGGGATCAGATGTCGTGAGTATAAAAGGAGATAATTCTTATGTCCTGAATCATTATATTGAACAAGATAATCTCTATTTCTTCGATAGATATTCTAATCTATACGATATATTGCTTGATGTACCAAAAACCAAACGGCTTTTCTTAAGATTTGAGGGTGCTGATGGCCGATTATCACTCATTGAATCAAACAGGAGCATAGTCCTTCCTAACGGAACAGTTTCATTCGCCACATCTATTGTTCCGCGTATCAATCTGTCAAATCATGCACATCTCCATATAGATTCAAGTGATCCGATCATTGGTGATGCAGAGGCAATCTTACATACTCCATCAAAACGGATCGCGATAGCCAAAATAATAAATGGGGATGCGTATTTCGATCTTTCAGATATGATAATCACCAACGAACCGCTTATCTTAGATGTCATTTTATCTAATTCAACGCAGCTTTTGGCTTCATCATATATTGATTTCATGATATCTGAGGATGTCACTCTCGAAAAGATTTCAATATTTGGCGGGACACAGGCGATGAATATATTTGGACCAGATTCCATAATCGATGTACAGACTAAAGTTATCTCTCCATTTGGGATCAAAGATATCTCAGCTGTCACTTTGATAGTCAAGGATAAAGATGGGATTGAGATATTCCATAGCGGCATGGATGTCATAACAGAAGGTGAGTATTGGCAGTATCTTAGTAAAAAAATAAGTCTATCTGGATATCCAGCTGGAGAATACGCCGTCCACATCACTGTAGAAGATGGTTCTTCGATGTTGCAGACAAAGAAAAGTGTGTTTGTGATAAACTCTGATGCTCCGCAGGTATTTATCGAAGCGCCAGATGAGGGATATAGCCCTTCAGAGACAACTTATGAATTTATGCATAAAGTGACAAATGCTGGAAAAAAATCATCAGATATAGTGAACCTAGAAGCATCCTCACGAGTAAGTGAAGTCACTATTCTAAGAGGCGATGGTCAGGAATTCAATGATACGGATGGCGATGGCAGGATCGATACCGGATATCTTAAACCGCTTGAGACGATATCGTTCATCGTGAGAGTGAGATTGCCTTTGATAGAAGTGGGATCAATGGAACTGGTGAATGTCATTGCGTCATCTTCAAGAGATCCAAGGGTGAAAAGTGCATTAGATGATTTGCTTTATATCATACCAAAGAAAAATATCATAAGACATGATCTTGCGATGAGTGATGTGATCATGCCTTCTTTTAGAGAGGGGGCGCTTGGTTCTATCGCTATAGAATTGACAAATAAAGGCATAGAAGAGAAAGCCATGATAAAAGTCACATTGACAGATGGCACGAATAGATGGGAGAAGACAAAAGAGATCAGCATAAGAAATGACAGATCCAGATTATTCATGATCCCATTGAATGTCAATCTTGAAGGTCTGTCATTATTTCTGAAGGCTGAATTATTGGATATCGATGGTTCGACATGGGCTGATGAATCACCTGATGATGATTATATCACTGTTGTCATGGATAGAAGCTGGTATGATCGTACATGGCTTTACAGATTACCTATACGTATACAGGAAAAAGATAATGAAGACCATCTTGGTTTCACAGCAAGAGCGCATGTCAGACTTCCATCTGATGTGAGCACTGAAAGCCTGCTTGCTGTGGCGCCAGAGCATAGGGAAGGATTTGTATTAAAAGAAGTGCCGTTCCAATGGCTGGATCTTGATCGGGATAAGATGGAGGGCGACATACTCGTTTATGTTGGTGAGCTTGAGAAGAATTCATTGAAAGAGATATATCTTTACTATGATAGATTCGCCAGATCGAACGCCACTTCATGGGAAAATTCGGTGATCATAGACAATGATGGAAATGTGATCCAGACCGGGACCTGGACTGCAGATAACACTGTTCCAGGATATTATGGAAAAGACTATCTGCGTGATGGGAATATGAATAAAGGCAAAACAATCAAGTATCTTCCTGATCTTGAGAAGGATAATTATGAGATATATACAGAATTTCCATCCTCAATGTCATTTGATGCATCAGTTCCTGTCTTGATCGCCACAAGTTCTGGGATCGAAAGAGTGACTATCGATCAACAGCTTGCGCAGGATGGCTGGATATATCTTGGTGCATATCCACTTGATAAGACAAGCTATGTAGAATTGTCGACAATTGGCACAAAAACAGAAGTCGCTGCGGATGCTTTCAGGTTCATGAGGGTGTCTGGATATGCTGAACCTATGAATGAAGAGCATCTATTCAGTGTCGATGTCAACAAAGCACCCATAGTGACGACCATTCCAAACATCACCATGGCCATTAACTCAGTCTTTTCGCTCAATCTGTCTGATTATGTACATGATGAAGGCATTGTGCAATATTTCCCAAGTACTACTGATGATCTTGATGTAATTGTGCTAGATGATATTCTCACAATCAGACCTTCTTTGGATTTCACTGGTGCTGATAATTTTGTCATTACTGTATTTGATGGCGAGAACACAGTATTCACGAATCCGATATCTGTCTACGTCATCAAGAACATAAGTTCTGCTGTGCTCTCAGATATCTTGATTCAGGATACGGCATATATCGGTCAACCTGTCAGGTGGCGAAGGACTATATCTTCTGTCGGCAATGTGACATTCACCCTGCCGTCATCGGCTTCAAATGTCAGTATAATGAAAATGATCCCAGATGTGAACATGTCTGAAGAGATATTTGATGGTTCTGGACAGAAGACATCGACAGGCATCCAGATCATATTGCCAGGCAATGAAGGAGAAGATAATTTTTTTGAGATAGAATATCTGACTCCTCCTCCATCAATGAATGAAAGTCAGATATCACGATACCGAAAGAGATTCATCGTCAGCTCCCCATTAGAATATTCATCCGTGGATGTAGAATCAACATTACCATCTTCGACAGATGCAAGATATGCGCTTTATCTTGTCGATGGCGAAAGGATAATTCGTGTGGACAATGAGACTGCATATTCTGTCAGACAGAATGTCTCTTCGCTTAGCTGGCAGATCCCTAAACTTGACATGGAAGCTGTCTTTGAGACCTGGCTTTCTGATGCTTATGATGTGATCTCATCCAATGTGTCCGAAGGTGCCTGGAATATCTCATTAGATCTGCATGCTGTCGGTGATTTCTCAGTGACTCCGCTTGGCGATGGTTTTTCATATGAGGATATGAATGGTATCTGGTGTGGTGAAGTCGATATAAGATACACAGCGATCTGGGAATCATTGGAAGGAGAGAGATTCAGTGATGGAAATATCATCGATTATCCAGATAAATGGGATCTTCTGAAGAGTCTCGTGCTTCCAGACATCTCATGTGATCGTGGACTCACTTTCTCGTTCACATATCATTCAGATGACTTCAGACTGATGCTGGAGCTTGGTGGAGACCGTAAGATGATGGTTCTTCCGATAATCAGGATGAAACCAGTCGAGACATTGCAATCACCTGCAGAGATAGGAAAACCAGTGCATTGGAAGAAGATAATAAGAGATTCTGAGAACTCTACATTCGGACTGCCGCGTGAATTTGTCAATCTCACTGTCAGCGATCTTGCGACAAAAGAGAAACTCCCTGATGGACAAGTGCGATTATCTCATAAAGGAGATATAATCACGCTTGACGATATCGAGCTGGCAAAGAAAGTGCAGGACGTAAAAGAGAGGATCGCTCGCCAGGACAAGGACATCAAAGCCGCAGGTATATTTAAGAAGATCCCTCTTATATTCGAGAGATCAGGTATCAATGAAGAATTGGATTCATTGACCGATAGTCTTCCAGAAAAAAAGAAGGAGATTATCGAACAGTTGGATATCCGTGCTTCAGATGTGGATCCAGTTCTGCTTCTTGACAATGCAACTGACAAGATTATCGAATACGTGACAGATGCGCCTGAGAAAAAAGAGACCGAAAGCGTTGAAAAAGATCATTATTGGAAAAAAGATGTCCAGATCGCAAGCAATGTTTCTGTGCATTACCAGAATGTCCTGAGCTATACAACGATCCCAGAGACCAAATATGAACAGATATATCTTTATTGGACAGTTGATGGCAGGAAAGTCGATGTCATCCGTGACCCCGAATACAAGTATATGAATGTGACATTGATCGATGCAGATGGTAATGGCCTATACGAAAAGATCCAATGGATAACGCCGCATCTATCTGAACAGAATTTCACTGTCGAGATAGACCTAACGATCCTCAATGTGCAGAGCTATCCGACATTGTATAAATTCTGGACTGTCCGGTTCAATACGACAGGGACTGCCAATCTCACTGTCACTGCTATAAACGGGACGACATGGAGTGAATTCTTAAAAGATTCCGGCACAACAGAGGATGATCTAGTCTTCAATGATCTGACTTGTGGAGGGATATCACATAAATCTGATCTTTATCTGATATTGGATGACAATAGCAAGATCGCTTTCTCTTCATTGACAATAGCAGACAGCAGAAGAGTCAAGAGCCTTTTTGTCGAAGACTGGAACTGCGATGACAAGACTGCTGAGCTTGTGAACAAGATCATCACGACTGGCGTGCATATCCAGGAATTTGATTTCGGAAACGATGTGGCTGTCGCAAGGAACTATGGTTATCTGCTTTATGAGGATTTCGAGAGTTACAGCCACGGAGACAAGGCGACTGATTTCAATGTGGAAAGGAATTCGACGATGGCAGTAGTCAACAGCTGGTCAGTCTATGACAACAGCACAGAGAAGATGTATCTTGGGAATGTCTCGAAAGGAAAAGGCACCCATTATGTAGAATACAATGGAACAGGTGCCCTTGCCTGGTCTCAATATGAGATCAAAGGCAGGATGAAAGTCTCGAAGAATAATTCAAAAGACTGGGGTATGGGTATAGTGTTCCATTCGAATATGAGCGTGAGCGGCACGACAAAATTATGGTATCAGATATATTTCAACAAGGTCGGAACAGTCAATGGATTCACATTGACTTCTTTTGGTTCTGGTTTCGATCTTGTCCCTGACCTCTATACATACCTGACTCCGACAATCAATGATTGGTATCGCTTCAGGATTTGGACAGATGTCAATGAACTTTTCATCTACATCAATGCCACAGTCTGGAAAGATGGTGATGCTGAACCCGCCGACTGGACGATCAATGCGACGGATTGGTGGTGGCAGGCGACGAGCGAACCTGCGCATTTCAGCGGCTCGATTGGATTCTTGGCAAGAGAAGGAGAGGTGTATTTCGATGATATAGTCGTGCAGGAAAGAAAAGTGTCTCCGGTTATAACTGTGCAGACACCGTTAGGGACCACCTACGAAGCAGGGAAACGTGACTTCAATATCAGTGTGGACAAAGAAGTGACCTGGTGCGGTTATACGCTTGATGATGCAGCGACAAACAAGACTATGAACCAGCTCAACATGTCCCACTGGAACGAAAGTGAGACTTTTGTCGTCTATGATCATCATAATGTCACTTTCTATTGCAATGACACATTCGGCAACACTGGGTCTGCTTATATAGAATTCAACATCGCACCGAACATAATAACGATACTAAAACCATTGCATGGATCAACGATAGCTGATGATACTCCTGAATTGAACGCCACATTGAATGATACATATGATACTGCGTTCTATGCAATCGATTGGGGCACTAATAGCAGCCCAGTCAGCTCTGCCACAAAGCTTGAGGTCGCGAATTTGCCTTTGATGTCAGAGGGATTGCATACAGTGACAGTGTATGCGAATGAATCGGCAATCAGTACCATACACAAGGTTTGGTCCACATTCACAATCAATATACCTACGCCATACGGGCTTGATCTTGATATACAAGATAAAGGAGGAAGCGATACTCTCACAGATTCGCTTATTGTCGATCTTGTGTTCACTGGATATTTTGTCAACACTTCAAGATTCTCATGCAACAAGACCGCATGGACAAATAACAATGGATTCACTAATTATTCAAGTCCATGGTTGAATTTCAATCTCTCGAATGAATCTCTTGGATGCAATGGAAGCGAGGGCATGAAATTGCTCTGGTGGCAGGCAAATAACACGCAAGGCGAGATGAATATGACAAACGCGACGATAATATTTGATGGAAGTCCACCTGTTGTCAATCTAGAAGGTCCTCCAAATGGTACATTGACAACCAATGCGACCACAGTGTTCTTCTATAATACCAATGATACATACACCGATGTAGATATCTGTCGTCTTTATGGAAATTCTACTGGTAGCTGGACAGTCGTGAATCTTGATGCAAGTCCGATAGAAGACAAACGTCTCAATTTCACATGGAGCGGCATGACCACGGGGTATTATAAATGGCATATCCGATGCTGGGATGATCTTGGATGGGAAGCCAACAGTAGCATAAGGAATCTGACTGTCGATAGAAGTCCACCGACAATATTCAATCTCACAGTGACTCCGTCTGTCATAGGTTACAATCAAACTGTCATAATAAAAGTTAATGTCAGCGATTTCGCAAACGGCGTCGATCAAGTATGGGTAAATATATCTCGTCCCGATGGTGTTAGATTCAGCGCAAGGATATCCAACAAGACAAAATACCAATTTGAATATAACTATTCAGATACTTTTGCGGCCGTCAAATATAATGTCACAATCTGGGCGAATGATACTGCCAATTTCAAGACAGAATCATCAAAAGTCTCTTTTGAAGTGAAGGTCAATGCTTCTATGTACATCCAGACCGAGTATGATTTATATGTGCCAGGTGTTGATGTGAATCTTACATATCGCTCGACCGATTGGTGGGATGATGACTGGAATTTCCGCCTTAACCTGACTGTAGATACTGGTTATGCGCCAAGGGCAGGGGATTGGGTCGTCAAGCACTTAGTGAATTTTGAAGATGTCATATCTGATCACGATGTGTCAGGCATTGTTGATAATAACTCATTTCGCATGATCGATGAGAGCGGTAATTTTATCGCATTCGATTTCATACGGAATTTCTCGAACAATGACAGGATGCTTAGGTGGAAACTTAACAATGGTTCGGCTGCTCTTGCAAAAGAGACCGCACATACATACTACATGTACTTTGATATAATCGAGAGCGGGCCGAAACCAGAGATCGCCCATGGTTCTATGCCTAACGAATGGATGGTCTGCGCCGCAAGCACTACAGAATCATATTCATATAGCAAGAGCGCAGGAGACGGCACACTTGTATCAAATCCTATGCTCAATGACGGTTATGGTGATGATGACACGCGGCATGTTATGCTAAGAGATTTCGATAATGATGGGGACTATGACATAGTGCTATCTCAAGGAAATCTCGGCGGGCCAAATTTTTGGATATTTGAGAATACAGATGACGACATGTTCACTTTAAACCCATTTGAAAGTCACAATCAGATGGACAATGGCTGGGGTGGAATGTGTTTTGGTGACTTCAACGAAGATGGCTGGATAGATTTCATCGGCGAAGGAGACAACGGAGATCCATATCTTTTCACGAATGATGGGGATGGGTCTTTCACACCAGGCGCCGCGCTCACTGACCCTGGCACGACATCTGCTGTTCCTATCTGCGGCGATTTCGACGGCGACAACAACATGGATTTCATCGCGAGCAACAGAGGCGATTCAGAAGTCGATGCGGGTCTCCGACTGATGCTTGGAAATGGTGCAGGCGGATTCACTAGCATGGGCGACATAGCAAATTCAAATGTCACTGGTGCCGGGATAGATCAGGACAATCTCGGCGGATGGGCATATGATTATGACAATGATGGTGATCTTGATGTGCTTGCTCTTGATTGGGAGAATTCTATCGTCTATCTATACAAGAATGATGGGACTGGTATCTTTGAAAATAGAACTCAAGAAGGGTCACTTGGTGGAGCTAATTATGGTGGGGGTTCGCTTTGGGATTTCAATAATGATGGCTATCTTGATATAACGCGAGGTGACTATACAGGCACCGCGCCGAACAATGCCCAGATCCATCTTGGCACTGGTGTGGCAGGCGCGCCGTTCGCGGCGATCTCTACGATCTCTACGTTCAATGCAGAGAACAGCATGTCCTGCGCAGGACCAGATTGGTATAAAGATCTCACGATCACTGAAGGGTCTACAGAATACCGCATGCAGGGAGCATCGGCAATATATTCAGATGCGAATTTCACTGGCTTTTTGACTATTGTCTTACAGAATCAGAGCGGATCAGATTGGATAACTTCAGAAGTAATAGTGAATGCCCAGAAAAACACTACAGGTCCTGATCTGATGCTGCAGCCGGAATGGCTTGCTGGTGGTGGATTCAACACAGGCGCATATGAAGATGGTGATTACAGGGTATATGCGAATTTCACCGGTCCCGATGGCAATATACTCAAGAACGCTACCGGACACAATATCGAGGCCAGTTCTGTTTTCTCGATCACAAGGGCGCCGAAGATAAATTCAGTTTCGGCATCACCGTCGGTCGCGGGCTATGGGTACAATATCACATTGACTGCGAATGTGACATTCCCTGCGCCGATCGATGCGGTATGGGCGAATATCACGTTACCTAATGGGACTGTGCTTGGATTAGAATTGGACAATGGGGCGGGCGGTGATATATATACTGTGACTATCCCTGGCGATTATCATCTTGGTGATCATTATTATGTCGTGTATGCCAATGAATCCTCTGCATCCGGATTCACGTCAAACACAACTCTTCTTTCTTATGAAATCGCCGCGCAGTCATCTGTCTCGCTTGACACAGTAGATGAAGTCTATTTTGCCAACCAGATTGTAGAGCTCACAAGTCCGTTTGAATGGGTGGATCCTGATTGGACTTTCAGGGTAGGACTCACGCTTGATTCCAAGGGTTTTGATCGTGTGGATGCGACACTCTGGGAAAGAGTGAATTTCTCTGAACTATTTCTGCAGTCAGGATATTCATCTGAATTTGACAACAATTCGATACGTGTCGTTGAATACATGGGCAATGGAACACCGATAGTCTCTAATGCATCTGCGACTGGCATGGGTCGATATTCAGTGCCTTTCCGCTGGATACCTCATCCGGATTTTGATGGGATCTCTAATGCGATAGGTATCATACAGATTGTCGCAGACGGGACAACTCTATCTGGTCGTTCACGATATTATCTGGTATATTATGATCTTGAATTATACGGTCCAAAAAATCCGCAGACATTTGCTGATTCAGACATAGTAATGGGGAGCGGATGCAGCGAAAATTTTGTCATCGGTGTCTACTTTTGGGGTGATGTATGGTATTCACAGATCATGGCTGGTGGTTCTTTTGGAGCAGCCACTTATATCGATAATGTCGATACTGATAACCTTGATGATCGGTCTTGGGGTTCAGTGATTGGAGATTTCGATAATGATGGTGATTGTGATGTCGTCACTGGCGATGGTTATCAGAACCTGAATACTTTCTATTATTATGAGAAACTTGGGAGTGGCGCTAATTTTGCCGCAAAGAGGGCGGTAGGAACTGTTCAGAGTGCAAGCGGAAACTATATCATGGATTTCGCAGAAGGCGATTTCAATGAAGATGGAAATCTGGATATAATCTGGAGCGGAAACAATAACGATCTCTATTATTTTGAAGGAGATGGCCATGGTAATTTCGATAAGAAGACAATCACGACTTCAGCAGGATGCAACGCAGGACGGGGAAAAGATTCAGGAGATCTGAATGAAGATGGTCATCTTGATTTTATCTGTGGGGCGAGTGTCGAGATGCTATATGCTTATCTTGGTGATGGCAATGGCAATTTCATCGAAAAAGCGCTCTTTGATATTTCTGATCAGGATGATAATGCATATGGCGTATTCCTGGGTGATATCGATGCAGATGGCCATGTGGATATAATCGCAGCCCCAGGCGGACTATATGCCGGTGATCACCGGTTCTATAAAGGGCTTGGAAATCTTTCCTACCAATATCAATCAGTTCTATTCGATACAAATCAATATGCACATGGCGATGCATTTGATGTCGACAGAGATGGCGATGAAGATATCATCGTCGGCAATTCCGGTGGACAGGATCTGCTGTACTATAAGAGCACTGCTGGAAGTTTCCCATCAAGTCCGACATCAAGACCGATAGATAGCGCGAATGCCACTGGTCTTCGGGGAGCATCAGCACCTCCAAGGATGATGAAATATGGTGTTACGATGAGCACGAATGAGTTATATGCAGCAGCGAACACATCTTCTGCTGTCCTGAACGCGAACTCTTCGATGTATGTGTATAATTATCTGGTCGTGCGCAACTGGACAGGCAGTGCATGGCAGACCATAAATGTCACAGTCAATGAGACTTTCCCGCGTGAGGTCGCAGCGGATGGACTCCTTGATCTCAGATCGCTATTCGCGTCATATGGGAACTGGAACACTTCAAATCACATAAACAATACTTATAACATTTATTATGAAGCAAGAGCTGGGAACGGCAGCCTTCTATACAACAATGATGGCTCGCCGATCAATGGCTCTGTCGATTTTTTAATAGATATAGACACATACGGCCCTGGTATAACATCATTCACTGCGACAGAGAACTTGACTGGATATGGTGAACCGATAATCTTCTCTGCGTTCGTGACAGATGACACACAAGTGGATGCCGTATGGCTGAACATCACTTCAGCGAATGGAAGCAATTATATGGTCTCGATGTATGAGGACCAGACAGATTATTGGGTGGGATTGAATGCGTTCAATGAGACATGGGCATGGGGTGACTATAATGCGACAATATTCACAAACGATACGCTCGGCAACAACAATAGCGCAACTCTTAGTTTCCAGATACGCGCGAAGCTGAACCTCAGCGCCGCTACAGAGCAGGAGATATATTTCGAGAATCAGATAGTCAGGCTTAGTTCAGCATTCACCTGGCTTAACCAATCCTGGAGATATAGGGTTAGTGTGGAGATGAACGCGACATCGCACGATGTCTATAAAGCGCTTCTTGGGGGGTGGTTCAATTTCACAGAGATCCTTGCCCAAGAAGGCATCTCTGACTATCTTGACAACACATCTATTAGGGTTGTAGAATACTATGGGAATGGATCACTGAAGGTATTTAATCCATCTGGATCAGGTGACAATAGATATCTTGTACCATTCAATTTCACATTCGATCCACAGTATTCTCCTGTTTCAAACGCTCGTATGAAAGTCAGATGGAACGCGCCGAATATCACTAACGCGGGGGATAAGAGATATTTCTTCATATATTTCGATCTTGAATCATCACTGACTTCACCAAAGATGACAAAACCAAATGTCAAAATAACAAAATCAGACGGTTCGAAATGGTCATTTGTGGCGGCAGTCGACTATTATTCTAGGGTATATATGACGCGGAACAATCAAGATGGCACATTTGGTACAGGTACCGCGATCGAGGATCCTTTTGCTGGAGTAAGCTCAGCTACCAGGGGAATCACACAAGGGGATTTTGATAATGACGGTGATGAAGATATCATCACAGGCAATGGTCAGGACAGGAATATCTATTATCTTGAACACACCGGAAACGGAAATTTCAACACTACTGTGATCGTCGGAAGATTGAGTTATGGAAACAATGCATATGTTATGGATGCCGCCACAGGAGATTTCAACCAGGATGACAAGCTTGATTTCGTGTTCAGCTCAAATGATCAGGTTGTAGATATATTCTTTGGGCTTGGGAACGGAAGCTTCACTTGGGACCGAAACTACACAGTTTGCGCGAACTATGACCCGCGTGGCAAAGATGTCGCGGATATCGATGGTGACGGTGACGAAGACATACTTGTCGCATGCAATGGTCTTGGCGATGTCAATGTGCTTTTGAACGATGGTACTGGATCATTCAGCCAATTCACAGATGTGAACCAGTCAGAGAACCAGCTTGTCGATCCTTATGGTGTTGGCTTGGGTGATTTCGATGAAGACGGAAAAATAGATGTACTTGCTGCTTATGGAGATTCAAATGACTTGTATCTTTATAGGGGATGGGGCACTGGGCTTTTTAAGGGCGGCATAAACACCCTTGACATGGATTATGGCTCTTATCATGGTCTTGCTGTCTTCGACTACAACAATGATGGTCATCAGGATTTTGTCTCTGCCACATATAGGATGTGGTCGCCAGGTCATGTGTATTATTATGAAGGAAGAGGCGATGGTTATTTTGATTGGGTCACATGGACTGGCAAGGAGACAGTCATAAGCCCTTCATATCAGACTTTCAGCGTATCAGGGCCGTATGGAAATATTCCTTTCCCTTATGACATTGGTGTAAT
>Ga0210019_1001060_pt1 | contig 30730 bp, 37 predicted proteins | sample CryGeyCG2114_020_2_FD_183969 | JGI IMG/M metagenome (GOLD analysis project Ga0210019, IMG submission 183969) | Groundwater microbial communities from aquifer - Crystal Geyser CG11_big_fil_rev_8/21/14_0.20 (SPAdes) (version 2) | ecosystem: Environmental > Aquatic > Deep subsurface > Groundwater ...
TTTCCTTTTGCACGTTTCATGACGCCGGCCACACCGCGCGCGGCACGCGACCGCGCAGCGCGGTGGCGGCGCGCAGATAGCGCGCGAGCGTCCGCGGGCGGGTGCGGGTCTGGTGCTGGCTGTTGTCGCGCAGGATCGCGCGGCTGCGAATGCCGCGCTGCCGTCCCGGCACGATCACCACAAGCTCCCGGCTCCAAATGGCCCGATCGCGATCAATCAGGTATGCCATCGGTCACGTCTTCGGTTGCGGCGGGTTGCCCGGGCGAATGACCATCTCGTGCACCGCCCCTTCGACAAGCTGATTGAGCTGGGCGACCACATCCACCCGCTTGAACGTCAGCGCAAAGCTTTCCCCGGGACGATCGACCGCTACCACCAACCGGCCCCGACGGAAGCTTACCGGCTTGGCGTGCGCCGCCAAGCGCCGGCCTACGACTTTGGGCCACGCCTGCTGGATCAGGAACAGCGGCCGCTGCTCCTGCTGCACGCGCAGCAATAATCCTGACAGCACCTGGGCGATTGGCTCGCTGGCGGTGCGCTTGCGCACGCTCGTCTTACGCCCCTTTCATCGGTAAGACTAAAAAGGTAAATCCGTGCTCCCGGATGACCGCGGTCCGGTCCGGTCCGGTCAGCTCGATGCTCACCTCGGTGGATTGCAACACCTTCAGCACGTCGAGCCAGAATTCTGGATTGAAGGCGATCGTCAACCGATCGCCATTGTAGCGAACATCGAGTTCTTCGCGCGCACTGCCAAGCTCCGGCGATTCCTTGGAGACCACCAACCTGTTCGGCTCAAGCTCAAACACGACCGCCTGGGACGTCGCAGTCGTCATAAGGTTGGTCCGTCGCACCGCCTCCAGCAGCCGCTGCCGATCGCACGTCACCACAATCTTGCTGGAGGATGGAATGACTTTCTCGTATTGCGGGAACTGTCCTTCGATCAGGCGCGTGACCACTGTGACCAAGCCGAAACGGAACGTCAGCTGGTTGTCTTTGAGCGGCGAAATGATGACATCTTCCGTGTCTGCCTCGGCCAACAATCGTCCAAGCTCGCGGATGGTTTTAGCCGGGAGCACCGCGTTCAGCGGCTGTTTGCCAACCTTGGTAGCTGGCGCCTGGGCAACCGCCAAGCGCCGTCCGTCGGTTGCCACCATCACCACCATGTCTTTTTGAGTGGCCAGTAGTGCGCCGTTTAAGATAAAGCGGGTTTCCTCGATCGACATCGCATGGGCGGTCAGTGAGATCAGCGACTTCAACACCCCCTGCGACACCGAAACGGTTTCCGTGGAGTCTGAGGACGGGAGCACTGGGAAATCTTCCGCTGGCAATCCAGGGATGCGAAAGCTGCTGGTCCCGCAATTCACGGTCGCGGTGTGATTCTTTTTCGCCTCAAGCGTAACCGTATCATCCGGCAGCTCCCGGATAATCGTGGTCAGCTTTCTGGCCGGCAGCGCGACCGCGCCTTTCTCCATCGCCTGAGCGAGCGGAAACCGGCACTGGATCCCCACATCCAGATCGGTCGCCGTAAGCGTCAGCTCGTTACCGGAACTCTCCAGCAACACATTGGAGAGGATCGGCAAGGTGCTGCGGTCGTTGACCGCATGCTCGACGACTTGCAGTGTTTTAAGTAGTTGCGGTTGAGGAATCGTAATGCGCATGCTGACTCCGTCGGTTTTCTGACTTATCCACAATTTCACATGAGCAATGGCGTAGTACTAAGAGTTCTTTATCTTAAAGAAAGAACCGTAGCAGTAGCAGTCGGTGGTGGGGAAATGTGGACACAGGCCGGGTCACTTCGCGGTTTGAGACGCTGAAAGGACCAGCTGGTTTAGGTGTTCCACGAGCTGCTTCTTGTGGGTATCCTGTGCAATTTCCCGCTCAATTTTATCCACCGCATGCATGACGGTAGTGTGGTCCCGCCCGCCGAAGGCTTGGCCGATCTCCGGCAGCGAAGCCTCGGTCAGTCGGCGGCAAAGGAACATGGCCACCTGCCGGGGATACAAGATCGAGCGCTGCCGCCTCCCCCCACGGATCTCGCTGGGCTCCACTTGGAAATACTCGGCGACCCGGCGCTGGATGTCTTCCAACGTTATCCGCGCACGCACTTCTTTGACCATGTCCTTGAGCACATCGCGCGCGACCGCGGCCGATAGGGGGGTGTTGAAGAGGGTGCAATACGCGACGACGCGTATGAGCGCGCCCTCTAACTCCCGAATGTTGGCGGTAATCTGCTGCGCGATGAACCCCGTGACGTCGTCCGGTACGCGGATCTGCGATTCTTCCGCCTTCTTGCGCAGGATCGCAATGCGCGTTTCCAGGTCCGGCGACTGGATATCCGTCACCAGCCCCCACTCAAAGCGCGAGACCAGCCGCTCCTCCAGCCCGGAGATTTCTTTCGGCGAGCGGTCGCTGGAAAGCACGATCTGCTTGTGCGCGTCGTAGAGCGTGTTGAAGGTGTGGAAGAACTCTTCCTGCGTCGCTTCTTTCTGCGCGATGAAATGGATGTCGTCGATCAGTAGGACGTCCACTGAGCGGTAGCGCTCGCGGAATTTTGTCGTCGTGCGCGACTGGATGGCGGCGATCAGCTCGTTCGTGAACCGCTCGCTCGACAAATACACCACCCGCCGCGCCGGCCAGCGCTTCAGGATGGCGTGGCCGATGGCTTGCATCACGTGGGTTTTGCCCAGCCCCACGCCGCCGTAAATGAACAACGGGTTGTACGCCTTCGCAGGCGACTCGGCGACGGCCAAGGATGCGGCGTGCGCAAAGCGGTTGCTCGGCCCGACGACAAACCGGTCAAAGGTCAGCCGGGGGTTTAGGCCGTGCGCCCACTCCGACGGCGCGGCGGCGGGCTCGGCACCGGCGGCGGAGCGAGGCGCTGGCTCAGCAGGACGAAGCGGCTCGAGCGCTCTAGGGATCACAGAGGCGATCGAAGGCGAGCTCGCGGTCACCACGCGCACTTCCCTGCCTCCGGCCGCAAGCCGCATCGCTTCGAGATAGTGCGAGGCCACCCAATCGCGGAAGAACAAATTGGGAGCTTCAAGGACGACCGAGTGGTCGTCTGCGGTGGCAAGCGAGAGCGGATCGAGCCAGCGGCTGACGACCTCGCTTCCAAGGCGGGATTTCAGGACTTCCTTTGACCCGGCCCAATCAAATGAGGAGTTATGCACAGTTTCCACACGTTTTCCACAGCGGGAGTATCCATGGAAATGCGGCGAGGAATCTCGTCGGCGCATTATAACAAGCCCGGGAAACCGCCTCAAGCGATTTCTCCTTGATTTCCCCGATGCGCGACCCCTATAATGCGCCACAAGTCATATGAAAAAACATCTTCGGCCGGTTTCCAACCGAAAACGCGCGCGCACTCACGGGTTTCTCAAGCGCATGAGAAGCCGGGGCGGGCAAAAAACCCTTGGTCGTCGTCGAAAGAAAGGGCGCTGGCAGATCATCCCGTCGTAACCCTGAGGGCCGATAAAGCGTTCCAGGACGTTTACCGTCAGGGACGCTGGGCCAGGGGTGCGCTGCTCTCTCTGGGCGCGATCGCCGGGGGCGCCCAGACTCGCATTGGTGTGCGAACGAAACGCGGCCTCAAAGGCGCGGCGGTTCGCAACCGCCTGAAGCGGCAGCTTCGGGCTATCATCTCCGCCAGCGATTTCTCCGCCTTTCAGGGTGCAGACCTCGTCGTCGTTGTTCACCCAAACCGCGGCGCTGCGACGACCGAAGATCTCAAACAGGAGCTGTTGCAGCTATGTGGTCGGCTTGCCAAACTGTATCGCGCCGCGCCGCCATCCTCTTCATAGTGCTATATCAGAACACCTTGTCTCTCTTAGTGTTACAATCATGCAAGAGTTCTCCAAGCTGCTCGGCATACGCCGTGACCGCGCTCCAGCGCTACGGAATCCTTCGCGCCGCGCCCATGATCGTGCGACGGTTGTGGCGCTGCCGCCCATTTGCGCTGGGAGGGCCTGACCCGGTTCCTTGATGGAAAAGCGCGTCCTCCTAGCCTCGGTCGTCTCGTTTCTCTTCCTGGCGCTCTATGTTCAAACGCTGAACAAGCGCCATCCCAGTCCCCCGACCACAGCCCCTCAGGCTGTTTTTGAAACCGTAAAGCCTTCGACAGCATCGGCAGCCCCTGAAATGCTTGATGAACCAACGATAGCGTTGGAAGCTCCACAGTTACGCCTGGAGATCGGCCAGGAATCAGCGTCGGTGCACCACGTGTCGCTGAAAAATTTTCCAGCGCCGGGCACACACCAACCGGTTCAAATGGGAACGCGGTTTCCTGTGCTGGGGCTGCGCTTTAGCGAAAAGACCCCAGATATTGACCTTGTTCGCAGCTCTTCACAGGGCGCAGAGTTCGAAGTCGGAGATAAAGATTACCATCTTTCATACTCGGTAGATCAAACCAAGAGCTTGTTGGAGTTGAAGTTAGATAACAGAATATTCAAGGAGTATGGCGCTCAAGTGGTTGGTACGTGGCACAGAAGCGATCTTTTGACAAGCAATCCGCTTGAACTCTTTCATTATCAAGTAGTTAACGAAAAGGAACGTCATAAAAAGCTTCAGGGTCCCTGGAAGACAGTCCAAAATGTTCCACGTGGAACATTTTCAAACAATACGATCGTTTCCCTGGCCGAGCGCTACTTTACATGCACCATCGAATCAGAAGCGCCGCTTGTCTCCCAACCGCTGTTTTCAAGCGATACCACCATGGCGGTTGCTATTTCCCCTGAAACCGATCGCCAGGAGCTGGTTGAGCTCAAGGTCTATATTGGTCCCAGAGATTATTTCCATCTAAGAGACCGCGGGCTGGAGAAAGCGTTTCCGGTGGGTTTCTTCGGCAGGATCGGGCTCGTCTTGCTGTTTATCCTGGGCGGGATCGCCAGCGTGGTAAAAAACTATGGGATCGCCATTATCGTCTTTTCGGTCCTGGTTTCATGCCTCACAGCGCCATTTACGTTAATTAGCTTGAAGTCCGCGAAGAAAATGCAAGCGGTGGCCCCGATGATCGAAAAGGTCCGAGCTTCCCACAAGAACGACGCAAAAAAACAGCAAGAAGAACTCATGAAGCTTTACAAGGAGCACAAGGTCAGCCCTTTTGGAGGGTGCTTTGGAATGGTGTTTCAAATTCCAATTCTGATCGCGCTTGTGCAGGCGATGTCGCACTTCATCGAGTTGCGCGGGAAAACATTCCTTTGGATCTCGGATCTTTCGCTGCCGGATCGAACCGCGCATTTGCCGATGAGCTTGCCGTTTTTTGGCAACGAGCTGAACGTGCTGCCGCTGCTTATGTCAGGAGCCATGTTCTTTCAAATGCGGATTTCTCAACAAGCCATGCCGAAAGATCAGAATAATCCCATGGCCGCCATGATGTCCGGGCCAATCATGCCAATTATCTTCGGTTTGACGCTGTACCATTTTCCATCAGGGCTGATTTTATACTGGTTAACGAATACGTTGACCTCGATGGTGTGGTACAGGCTCGCCAAATAAGAATCCACAGCTTGTGCACATTGTGCAAATCGAGGCTTTATCCCAGATTTTCCTCTTGAAACCCTGACATCTTCTGCTACAATTCAGCCCAGCAGCGAAAATGTTCCACGTGGAACATTTTGCTGACCAAAACCAGTTCATGGCCAGAGTGATTGCGGTGTGCAACCAAAAAGGCGGCGTCGGTAAATCGACGACCGCCGTGAACGTTGGATCGTATCTGGCGCTCTCCGGAAAGAAAACTCTCCTGATCGATCTTGACGCCCAAGGCAACGCCACCACCGCCTGTGGCATCGACCGCAAGAATCTCGAAAAGGATATTTACGCGGTGCTGGTAAATGGGTTGCCGGTGACCGAAGCGATCCGGCCAACGCAAATCGAGATGCTTAGCGTCATCCCGGCCAGTCTTGATTTGGCCGGCGCCGAGCCGTACCTGACCAACGCGGACGCTCGAGAAACGGTCCTTAAGAAAATCTGCGAACCGCTCAGGAGCATCTACGATTTCCTCATTTTTGATTGTCCTCCTTCGCTTGGCATGCTGACCGTGAACGCGCTCGTTGCCGCCGATAGCACGCTCATCCCGGTGCAGTGCGAGTACTTTGCGCTCGAAGGGCTCAACTCGCTCATGCGGGCGGTTTCCCTGATTAAACAAAACCTCAACCCCTCATTGCGCGTAGGGGGGATTGTGTTGACTATGACAGATTTTCGAGCAAACCTTGCCAAGGAAGTTGCTGAAGAAGTAAAACACTTTTTCAAAGATATGGTTTTTGATACATCCATTCCAAGAAACATCCGGCTGGCCGAGTCTCCAAGTTTTGGAAAGCCGATCTGCTTGTATGACCCCACATCGACCGGGGCAATGGCGTACCAGCTTTTAACTCAGGAAGTGATTCAAAAGGAGTCGACGCAGCCATGACAATGAAACGGCTTGGACGAGGGCTGGCGGACATAATTGAAACCCCAGCGTCGAAAACTTCAAGTTTCGTGATGCTCAAAATCGAACAGATCCGTGTGGGAAAATCGCAGCCTCGGGGCACCATCAGCCCGGCTGCGCTGGAAGAACTTAAAGCGTCCATCAAGCGCTCGGGGATTATCGAGCCGGTGATCGTGCGGCCGGTGGCGCATGGCACCTATGAACTGGTGGCGGGCGAGCGCAGGTTTAGAGCTTCGCAAGCCATTGGTATACAAGAAGTTCCAGCAATTATTAAGACGCTTAACGATAAAGAAGCGCTGGAAATTTCGTTGGTGGAGAACGTCCAGCGAGAGAACCTTAACGCCATGGAAGAGGCGAAAGGTTATGCAAGATTACTTGACGAGTTCGGTTACACGCAGGAAGATATTGCCTCCGCGGTCGGCAAGGACCGGGCGACCATCGCGAACCTGCTGAGGCTCTTGGCGCTTCCTGAGGAAATTTGCCAGGGGCTGAGCGATGGGGTGATCAGCTTTGGACATGCCAAAGCGCTGCTGAGCATCAGCGACCGCGCGCGGCAGGTGGAGGTCTACAAGCAGGCGGCGGGCGGATTGTCGGTTCGGCAGACCGAAGCGCTGGCCGCAACGCTCAGCCCAGCCAAGCGGCGGCGCATTCGGCGCACCGATCCGCAATTGAAGCAGCTGGAAGATCAGCTGCGGCAAGCGCTCGGCACGAAGGTGTCGCTCTCGGCGCGCAAAAAAGGCGGACGCATTACGATCGAGTATTTTTCTCAGGAAGATCTCCAGCGGATCCTCGAGGTCATCGGGCTTGACGGGGGATGAGCGGGGAACTCACGCTCATTATCATCAAACCCGACGCGATCCAACGCGCGATCGTCGGCGCGGTTCTCGGGCGGCTGGAGCCGCTGCGCCTGGACATCGTGGGCGCCAAAGTCATGCGCGTTAGCCGCGCGCTGGCCGAGGAGCACTATAAGCATATTCGTACCAAGCCGTTCTTTGAGGAAACCGTCGACTATCTGCAGGGCAAGCTGCACGGCGTCGACTATGTCCTCGCGCTGGTCCTGCAGGGCGAGCGGGCGATTGAGCGCGTGCGCGAGGTGACCGGCGCTACGCATCCGGAGAAAGCCGAGCCGTGGTCCATCCGCGGTGCGTTCGGGCGCATGCGCACGAACGGCTTGATGGAAAACGTCATCCACGCATCGTCGGACGCCACCGAGGCGGAACGCGAAATCCACCTCTGGTTTCAGCCGCACGAGCTGCTCTCTGCGCCAGCGGGGAAGCGATGAGCGCAAAACCCTTACGCTCCCGGCCGAAACGTTCCGGCGCGGTTCAGAGCATGACCGGGTTCGGACGGGCCGGCCGGCGCACGCCGCTGGGGTCGGTCACCGTCGAGCTGCGCAGCACCAACCACCGGTATCTGGAGATCGACCAACGGCTGCCCAACGGGCTGAACGGACTGCAAGAGCGCTTCGGCGAACTGATCCGCGGGGGCATCCGCCGCGGCCGCGTCGAGACGCACGTAATGCTGCAGCCGGCGTCCCGCGACCAACGACGGGTGACATTCGATGAACCGCTGCTGGAGCGCTACTATGACACGTTAATGACGCTGAAAGCGCGCTTCGGCGTCAAGGGGGCGGTCACGCTTGAGCATCTCCTGGCGTTTCCGCAGGCGGTCACCGTCATCGAAGAGCGCGTGGCTCCTGAGCGGGTGTGGGAAGTGCTCCGCCCGGTCGTCCAGGCCGCGGTCCAGGAGCTGATCCTGGCTCGCCGTCGGGAAGGCGCGAAACTCACCGCCGATTTGCGGCGGCAATTGCAGACGATCGAGCGCCGCGCGCGCGCGATTCAGCGCCGCTTGCCGGTGGCGCTGCGCGAGCAGCGGCGGCGGCTGAAGAAGCGGCTGCAGGAGCTCTTGGGATCGAGCGCTGCCAGCTCCGCGGCGCAGCTGGAACAAGCGGCCGCGCTGGTGCGCGACGTCGATGTACACGAAGAGCTCGTGCGGCTGGAAAGCCACCTGGGCTACATGCGCCAGACGCTCACCGAAGGATCGCTTGTCGGCAAGCGGCTGGACTTCATCGCGCAGGAGCTCATGCGCGAGACCAATACGCTGGGCGCAAAAGTCAATGACCCCCAGGCGACGCAGCACGTCGTCGACATCAAGGGCTGCATCGAGAAGATCCGCGAGCAAGTGCAGAACTTGGAGTGATGAGCGCGCCGACGTTATTGAACGTCGGGTTTGACAACGTGGTGGCGGCGGAGCGCGTCGTCGCGGTCGTGGCGGCTGACACCTCGCCGATCAAGCGGCTGCGGGAAGCGGCCGGACGCCACCAGAAGCTGGTGGACGCGACGAACGGCCGGCGCACGCGCACGGTGATCATCACCGATTCGGATCACGTGGTGCTCTCCAGCCTGCAGCCGGAGACGGTTGCCCAGCGACTGGTCGAGCTGCTTAAGGGCGGATGATGGGTTCCGCCCTCGCCAGCCCACGGCGCGCGCCGACGAAGCCGCGGCGGGCGGGACATGTGTTCGTGATCTCGAGCCCGTCCGGGGGCGGGAAGACCACGGTGGTGGATCGTCTGCGGCGGCGGCTGCCGCGGCTGAAGCGCTCGGTGTCCGTCACGACCAGGTCCCCGCGCGCCGGCGAGCGCAACGGGCGCGACTACTATTTTGTGTCCGAGCAACGGTTCGATCAGTTGCGGCGCCGCAAACAGCTGCTGGAGTGGGCGAAAGTGCACGGCGCCTACTACGGCACGCCGCGCCGCCCGGTGCTAGACACGATCGCGCGCGGGCGGGACATGATCTTAAGCATTGACGTGCAAGGCGCGCGGCAGATCCAGCGCGCGCTGGGACGTCGGGCGGTGCTGGTGTTCCTGCTGCCGCCGTCGATCGCCGACCTGCGGCGGCGGCTGCACCAGCGGCGGACCGACACCTCGGAGGCCATCCGCAAGCGGCTGGCCGCGGCGCGTCGGGAATTGGCGTGCGCGTCGTGGTACGACGTGCGCGTGGTCAACGATCATTTGGAGCGCGCTGTGCGCGACGTGTTAGCGGTCGTGCGGACGACACAACAGAAAGGGTAGTCAGCTCACATGGCCCAGGTCCCGATCGAAGAGCTCTTGAAGCGGTGCGGCAGCGTCTACCGGCTGGTCATTTTGGCGGCCAAGCGGGCGAAAGAAATCACCGACGGCGCCCCGCCGTTGGTCAGCACCAACCAGCGGAAGATCACCTCGGTCGCGCTCGAAGAAATCCTGCAGGGCAAGGTGTTGTACAAAGCGGAAGAAGGCGAGGGCAGCGGGAAGAAGGGGCGTGGGGCGAAGGCGAAGAAAAAGGCGGGGTAAATGAGCAACGCACCAGAAGTCGTCCTCGGAGTCACCGGATCCATCGGGGCGTATAAGGCGGCGGATCTCGTGCGGCACCTTAAAGACGCCGGCTACGCGGTGACCTGCGTCCTCACGCCGCGGGCCCGCAACTTCATCCAGCCGATGACGCTGCAAGCGCTCTCCGAACGCAAGGCATACACGGAGATGTTCGACCTGGAGACGCCGCAGATCGTGCACACGACGCTGGCGGACCATGCCCGGCTCGTGCTGGTGGCTCCGGCCACGGCGAACATCATCGGCAAGTTCGCCAGCGGCATCGCGGACGACCTGCTCTCGTGCATCCTGCTGGCCACGCGCGCGAAGATCCTCTTCGCGCCCGCGATGAACGTGCATATGTGGCAGCATCCGTCCGTGCAGCGCAACGTGCAGACGCTCAAGCGGCTGGGCGTGCGCTTTGTCGGGCCGGATGTCGGTAAGCTGGCCTGCGGCTATGAAGCGATCGGGCACTTGGCCGAGGTCGACGAAATCCTGCGCGCGGCCAAGCAGCTGGTGCCGGTGATCGGAGGCGGGGCCTCTGCTGCGCCGACGGCCGCCCGCGCCGCCGCCCCCAAGGCGAAGAGTAGCCGCAAGCCGGCCAAGCGCCCTGCCCGCCGACGCTAGAGATGAAGCGCCGGCTGCGCGTGCTCATTAGCGCTGGCCCGACGCGCGAGCGGATCGATCCGGTGCGGTTCATTTCCAACTATTCGACAGGGTACATGGGCGGGCAGTTGGCAGCAGAAGCGCTGGCACGCGGCCACCGGGTGACGGTGGTGCGCGGGCCGACGACGGAAGCCTTCCCACGGTCAGCGAGGGTCATTCCAGTGGAAGATGCGAGATCGATGGAGCGTGCGATGCGGGGAGCCGCCGCGCGCGCCGATGCCATTATCATGGCGGCGGCGGTCGCGGATTTTCGCTCGGCCAAACGCTCCGGCCGGAAGCTGGCCAGGCAAGGCGGGCTGACGCTGCGGCTTGAGGCGACCCCGGACATCATCGGACGGCTCCCGCGCCGCCCCGGGCAAGTGGTGGCGGGGTTTGCGCTTGAGACGAGCGACGTTTTGGGGCGCGCCCGGCGCAAGCTACGACACAAACGGCTGGATGCGATCATCGCCCAGCGGGCGACCCGGCTCGGCGGGCCGTTCGGGCGACGCTCGGTGCAGGCGTGGCTGCTGACGCGCCGCGGGACCACTCCGCTTGGCGTGTGCTCGAAGCAGCGGATCGCCCGAGCGCTCCTTGACAAAGTGGAGGGGCTTTGGTACGGTCAACTCACGCCCCAACACCCATCGACCTCATGAGCAAGCCGACGCGCCGGTCCCTGTTCGGATTTACCCTGATTGAGCTGCTGGTGGTCATCGCGGTCATCGGCATTCTCATCGGCTTGTTGGCGCCCGGGGCGATGAAGGTCCGCGAGAAAGCGCGCCGCACCAAGTGTCAAAACAACTTGAAGCAAATCACGTTGGCAATCTCTTCGTATCTGGAGGACCACAACGAGCAATACCCGCCGTCGCTGGATGCGTTGTATGACCGGTACATCGATGACGTTGAGGTGTTTAAGTGCCCCTCCTCGGGGCACCCCACCCCCGCCAACCCAGCCGCCGGCGATTATGAATACCGCGCCGGCCTGTCGCCGAACAGCAAGTCGACCGAGGCCATCGTCGAGGACAAAGACGGCAACCACACCGACGGCGTCAATGTCCTGCGCGTCGGCGGCCAGGTCACATTCCAGCCCGACGGCGAGTTTTAAGGGTTTCGCCGGTATGCCCGCCCACCCCCATGCCGTTGCTCCCTCTGATCTGACATGATCGCTGGCCTGTGCAATGCTCGGCGCGGTAGCCAAGTGGTAAGGCGAGGGTCTGCAAAACCCTTATACATCGGTTCGATTCCGATCCGCGCCTTTCTTCCGCGTCGCATCGGGCCGGGGGCGAGTGGTGGAACGGTATACACGACGGACTTAAAATCCGTCGCCCGAAAGGGCTTGGGGGTTCGAATCCCTCCTCGCCCACCGTTTGTCGGCTAGGGAACCGAGCGCGGGCGATTAGCTCAGTTGGTTAGAGCGCTTCCTTGACATGGAAGAGGTCAGAGGTTCGAGTCCTCTATCGCCCAGTTATCGAACGCCATGATTGATGGGACACGCAGGCAAATCCGAAGAGCTCAAAAGCAAAGACCCGCTCTACGCCTTGCGGCATAGCGCCGCGCACGTCATGGCGCAGGCGGTGCGGCGGCTCTACGGCCCGCAGGTCAAGCTGGCCATCGGCCCGCCGATCGAGGGCGGGTTCTACTATGACATGGATGTGCCGGTGAAGCTCACCGACGAGGATCTGCCGAAAATCGAAGCGGAAATGGCCAAGGTCGTCAAAGAAAACCACGCGTTCGCGCAGTCGTTTGTGCCGCGCGAGGAAGCGCTCAAGCGACTGCGCCAGCAAGGCGAGCGCTACAAGGCCGAGATCATCGAAGGCATCGATGACGGCAAGGTCTCCTTCTTCACCGACGGGGATTTTGTGGATCTGTGCGAAGGGCCGCATGTCGGCTCGACCGGAGCGGTCGGCGCCTTCAAGCTCTTGAGCGTGGCCGGCGCGTACTGGCGCGGCGATGAGCACAACGCGCAGCTGCAGCGGATTTACGGCACCGCGTTTCCGACGAAGGCCGAGCTCGACGCGTATCTCAAGCGCATCGAAGAGGCCAAGCGGCGCGACCACCGGCGGCTGGGCACGGAACTGGAGCTATTCAGTTTCCAGGAGCTGGCCGGGCCGGGCGTGGTGTTCTACCATCCGAAGGGCGCATTGGTGCGCCATCTCATCGAGGAGGATTTGAAGCGCCGGCACCTGGAGCGCGGCTATGACCTGGTCGCCACGCCCCACATGTTCCGCACGGACATGTGGCAGCGCTCCGGGCATCTGGAGTACTACAAGGATTACATGTTCCTCTTCGAGTCGGAGGATCAGCAGCAGTTCGGCCTCAAGCCGATGAACTGCCCTGGCCACATCTTGATTTACGCGAGCAAGACCCGCAGCTACCGCGAGTTTCCGCTGCGGTTCTTCGAGCTGGGCACGGTCTACCGCAACGAGAAATCGGGTGTCCTGCATGGGTTGTTGCGCGTGCGCGGCTTCACCCAGGATGATGCGCACATCTTCCTGCGGGAGGACCAGCTCGTCGAGGAGATCGCGCGGATCATCGACTTCGAGTTCGAGGTCGTGCGCGCCTACGGCTTTACCGAGTGGGAGATCGAACTCTCGACGCGCCCGGAGAAATACATCGGCAGCCCGGAGGCTTGGGCCCATGCCGAGGCAGCGCTGCGCGAGGCGCTGAATGCCCGCAAGCTCGCGTACGCCGTCCACGAGGGCGAAGGCGCGTTTTACGGCCCGAAGATCGACATCAAAATCAAAGACGCGATCGGCCGCAGCTGGCAGTGCGGCACGATCCAGTGCGATTTCAATTTGCCCGAGCGGTTTGACCTGACGTACGCGGGACAAGACGGCCAGGTGCACCGGCCGATCATGGTCCACCGCGCGCTGCTGGGCAGCCTCGAGCGCTTCCTGGGCATGCTCATCGAACATTATGCCGGGGCGCTGCCGGTGTGGTTGGCCCCCGTGCAGGTCGTGGTGATCCCGATCGGGGATAAATTCCTGCCGTACGCCGAGCGCGTGATTCAGCAGCTGACCGCGCAGGGTGTGCGGACGCACGTGGATGCGCGCAATGAAAAGATGCAGGCAAAAATCCGGGATGCGCAGCTGCAGAAAGTCCCCTATATGGCGGTCGTCGGCGAGCGGGAAATGCAGGCCGGCGCGGTCGCGGTGCGGCATCGCAGCGCCGGAGATCTGGGGCCGATGGCCCTGGGAGACTTTGCGGAACGCGTGAAAAAGGAGGCACAGCCTTGAGACAGCTTCGCGTGAACGAGCGAATTCGCATCAGTCAGGTTCGCGTGATCGGCGCCGACGGCGCCCAGCTGGGGATCATGTCCCCGGTGGACGCGACGCGCATGGCGCGCGAGCAGGGATTAGACCTGGTCGAAGTCGCTCCTCAAACCGCTCCACCGGTCTGCCGCATCATGGGCTTCAACAAATTCCGCTACGACGAGCAGCGGCGCGAGCGGGAAGCGAAGAAAAAGCACCACGTGGCGAAGCTGAAGGAAATTAAATTGAAGCCGCACATCGAGGAGCACGACTACAACGTCAAGCTGGGGATGCTCAAGCGCTTCTTGATGCGGGGCGACCAGGCCAAAGTTACGATGGTATACCGCGGCCGCGAGTTGGCGCACACCGAGGTCGGGCGGCGCATCCTGGACCGGCTCGTTGAGGACTTGAAGTTCATCAGCAAAGTGGAGCGCACCCCGCAACTCGATGGGCGTTTCATGACGATGGTGTTCGGGCCCGACAAAGACAAGATCAAGCGCGTGGAGCGGGAGCTCGCCCGGCAGCAAAAGGGAGGGCAGTCGAAGGCCACGGCTTCGAGCGCCAGCTCGGCGCCCGCCGCGCCCCCAACAGAAGGAATGACGCAAGATGCCTAAAATCAAAACGGTGAAAGGCGTGAAATGGCGGTTCAAAGTTACCGGGACAGGACGGCTGATCGCCCGGAAAGCGGGCCGGCGGCACCTGCTCGGCAGCAAGCGAGCCAAGACCAAGCGGCAGATGCGGCGAGTCCGCGTCTTGTCGCCCGCGGATGAGCGGAAGGTCAAGGCTCTGATGCCGTACGTTTAACGAGTCACCACTAAGGAGAGGAGTCTTCCATGGCGAAAGTCAAGTGGGCGGTGGCAGCGCGTCGCCGGCGCAAGCGATTGTTGGCGCGGGCGAAGGGCTACCGCGGCGCACGACGGCTGCATCTGCTCAAGGCCAAAGAAACGGTCATGCGGGCCAAGGCCTACAGCACCCGCGACCGCAAGGTGAAAAAGCGGGAGTTCCGCAATCTATGGGTTATCCGGCTCAACGCTGCGGCCCGGGCGCGCGGCCTGACCTACGGGCAGTTCATGTCCGCCTGCCGCAAGGCCAACGTGAAGCTGAACCGCAAGCAGTTGGCTGAGCTGGCGGTCAATGATCAGCCGGCATTTGACCAGCTGGTGTCTCAAGTCCGGGCGAACTAGACAACCGTAAAAGTGGAAAGTGTCGCGCGGCGGCGGCGCACGCCGTCCCCGCGGTCTACTTTCCACTTTTCGCTTTCCATGATGGGTTTCCATGGCTGACGGACGCAGCATCGATTTCTCTCCACAAGAAGAGTCGCGCGTCACCGTGCTCGACCGGGGCAATCTCCACCGGGTCCTGGGCACGCCGCAGCTCTTTTCGATCGGCTACGGCGACGTCGGCTCCTCCATTTACTACGCGCTGGGCGTCACGACGCTCTACGCGCTGGGCGCAACCCCCCTCGCCCTCGCCCTGGCCGGCATCGTGTTCTTCTGCACGGTGCTCACCTACACCGAGCTCTCCACGGCGATGCCGGAGTCCGGCGGGTCGTGCAGTTTCGCGCGCCACGCATTCAACGACCTGACGTCGTTCATCGCAGGCTGGGCGCTGCTCCTCGATTACATCGTGACGATCGCCATTTCCGCGTATTCGATCGGGCCGTATCTTGCCAACTTCTGGCCGGCGCTGAAAATGTCCATCGGCAACGTGCCCTTCACGCTCATTATTCTCAGCGCGCTCTTGGGTCTCAATGTGCTCGGGATCAAGGAATCGACCCGGATTTCCTTGCTGCTCTGTATATTTGATATCGCGACCCAGCTGGTGATCATCACGTTCGGACTGGTGCTGCTGTTGCAGATCTTCCAGCCGGAACAGTTTCTCTACCACCTGCAACAGCTATGGATCCGCATGCACATCGGGTTGGATGCGCCCTGGTCGCCGACGTGGGAACAGTTCTTCAAGGGCGTGGGCATGGCCATGGTCGCCTACATCGGGATCGAGTCGATCTCGCAGCTGGCCGGGGAAGCCCGGCGGCCGAGCCGGACGCTGCCGCGGGCGATGATCGCCACCATGGTGACGCTGTTCGTGCTCTACTTCGGCATCTCCACGATCGCACTCACCGCGCTCACCCCGCAAGAATTGACCAAGTACTACCTTGAAGACCCGATTGCCGGCATCGCCGCCTCCATGCCGTTTGGCCGGCAGTACCTCGCCCCGTGGGTGGGGTTGCTGGGGGCGACGATCCTGTTCGTCGCGGCCAACGCCGGGCTCATTGGCGCCTCGCGGCTGACCTTCGCCATGAGCGAGCATTTCACGCTGCCACGGATGTTCTACCGGCTGCACCCGCGCTTCAAAACGCCGTACGTCTCGCTCATCGTCTTCACGGCGCTGGCCGGGTTCGTCGTGCTCTGGGCGCAGCGCCTGACGCACATCGCGGAGCTGTATAACTTCGGCGCCATGCTCTCGTTCGCGCTCGCCCATTTGTCCTTGCTGGGTTTGCGGGTGCGCCAGCCCGAGCTGCCGCGGCCGTTTAAGATCGGCTGGAATGTGCGCGTTGGGCGTTTTGAGCTGCCGCTGACCGCGCTGCTCGGGTTGCTGGGTACCGCCGCGGTCTGGGTCGACGTGATCCTTACCAAGCCGGCGGGCCGCAACTTCGGCTTTCTTTGGATGGGGGTTGGACTCGTCAGCTATTTCTGGTACCGGCGCCAGCAGCGGCTGCCGGCGGCGGCCCGGGTCGAAATCGAAAAGCTACAGATGCCAGATTATCAGCCCGTCGCGGTGAAACGGATCCTCGTGCCGACGACCGGCGCGCACTCGACGGATATCATCCAATTCGCCGCCCGGCTGGCCAAAGCGTATGGAGCGGATCTGACCGCGCTGCACGTGATCGAAATTCCCCCCTCGCTTCCGCTGGACACGTTTTTCCCGGAGAAGCTGGCGGTGGCGGACTCGATTATGGAAAAGTCGCAAGCCATCGCCCGCGAATACGAAGTGCCCATTGACGCGCAGGTGAAGCAGGCCCGGTTTGCTGGCGAAACGATCGTCGAGCTGGCCAGGGAAGGCGCGCATGACCTCATCATTCTCGGCGCCAAACCCCGGCCGGCCACCCCGGGCCGCTCGGCGCTGGGAACGACGGTGGATTACGTGATGCGCAACGCCCCCGGGCGCGTGTGGATCTTCAGCAGTAATGACCGATGAGTGAACCAGCCGCGCCGCTTCAAGAACTGGAGCAGCTGCTCGCCGACGCGACCGGTGCGATCGCGCAAGCGCAATCCGCCGGGCAGCTCGAGCCGCTGCGCGTGAAGTTCCTAGGGCGCAAAAGCCGTCTTGCCGAGATCATGAAGCTGATTCCACGCGCCTCGCCTGAAGAGCGTGGCGAGATCGGCAAGCGCGCCAACCAATTCAAGGCCGCGGTCGAGTCGCAGCTGCGCGAGCGCACCGTAGCACTCGCCCAGCGGCCGACCGGGCCGGGCATCGATGTGACGCTGCCCGGCATCACAACCCCGCAAGGGCGGCTGCACCCCATCACGTCCACGCTGGGCTCCATTCTTGGCCTGCTGACCGCGATGGGGTTTGAGACCATCGAAGGGCCCGAGCTGGAGTACGAGCGGTATAACTTCGATGCGCTCAACATCCCCCGCGACCACCCCTCGCGCGAATCGTTCGATACCTTTTTCGTCGACACACCCTCGCCTGAGCCGAAAAAAGGCCGGCTGCTGTTGCGCAGCCACACCTCGCCGGTGCAGGTGCGCGTCATGGAGCAGCGCAAGCCGCCGCTGCGCATCGTCGTGCCGGGAAAAGTTTACCGGCCGGATCCGCTCGACCCCAGCCACAGCTTCATGTTCCACCAGGTCGAAGGGCTCATGGTCGATGACCGCACGTCGTTTGCGGATTTGAAGGGCGTGCTCGATGAATTCTTGCGCGCGCTCTTTGGCGCGAACACCAAGACGCGCTTTCGCCCGCACTTCTTTCCATTCACCGAGCCCTCGGCCGAGGTCGACATCGCTTGCACGTCTTGCAGCGGGGTGGGGTGCTCGACGTGCGGCCGCAAGGGCTGGCTGGAAATCATGGGCTGCGGCATGGTGCACCCGAACGTGTTCCGCGCGGTCGGCTACGATCCGGAGCGCGTGCAGGGCTTCGCCTTCGGCATGGGGGTGGAGCGTATCGCCATGCTCAAGCACGGGGTCACCGACATCCGGCTCTTTTTCGAAAACGACCTCCGCTTCCTGGGGCAGTTCTGATGCGCGTGCCGCTGGAGTGGTTGAAAGAGCATGTGGCGGTCAAGGTCGCGCCCAAGGCGCTGGCTGAGCGGCTGACACTCGGCGGGCTGGAGGTTGTGGGGATCCATGACTCCACCGACGGACCGGTCTTCGATATCGAGATCACGCCCAACCGGGCGGATTGTCTGTCGATCCTTGGCGTGGCGCGAGAAGTCGCGGCCCTTACCGGTCAGCGTCTAAAGCTCTCCTCGGGGGCAGGGGGCGGGAGCCAGGGGGCGCGGGAAAAGCGGCACCCTCGCCCCTCGCCCCTCGCCCCTCGCCCCCGCATCCACATTGAGGATCGTAAGGGCTGCGCGCGCTACGTCGGGCGCCTCATCGACGGCGTGCGCATCGGTCCGTCGCCTGACTGGATGCAGCGCCGTTTGGCGGCGTGCGGGGTGCGCCCGATCAACAACCTCGTCGATATCACGAACTATGTGCTCTTTGAGTACGGCCAGCCGCTGCACGCGTTTGATTTCGAGCGCCTGGCCTCCGGGACGATTCTCGTGCGCCGCGCCCAGCCAAACGAGCGGATCACGACGCTCGATGGCGTGACGCGCACGCTCACCACGGACATGCTGGTGATTGCGGATGCGAAAGCGCCCGTAGCGGTCGCCGGCGTCATGGGTGGGGCGGGCAGCGAAGTGACCCCGCAGACCACGCGCGTGCTGCTGGAAAGCGCGCTCTTTGATCCGATTCTTGTCCGGCGCACCGCCAGGGCGCTGGGATTGGCCAGCGAGTCGTCGTACCGCTTCGAGCGCGGCGTGGATCCGGCAGGGGTGGAGGCCGCATCGCGCCGAGCCGCAGCGCTCATCCAAGAGCTGGCCGGCGGTGCCGAAACCTACGCGCTCGATGTCGGCGCCAAGGCCCCCCGGCGCAGCGCCATTTCGCTGCACACCGAGCACATCCAGCGGTTACTTGGTAGTTCGATGTCGCCAACGCTCATGCGCACGACGCTGGCGAAGCTCTCTTGCCGCGTGGCGAGCGACAGCAGCGGACGGACGCTGCGTGTCGAGCCGCCATCGTTTCGCCGCGATTTGGTCCATCCGGTCGATTTGGCCGAAGAGCTCGCGCGGCTCTCGGGCTACGACCGGATCAATGCGAGGCTGCCGTCGAGAACGATGTCCGCCGGAACGTCGGAGGCCGGCTCTCGTTACGCGCGCCTTCAATCGCTGCGCTGTTTCTGCGCCAGCCTCGGGTTGACCGAGGCGATCACCTGGTCGCTGGTGTCGCCGGAGGAGTTGGCGCGCTGCGGCGAATCGGCACAGCACGGATTGCGGCTCTCCAACCCGCTCAGCCAAGATCACGCGGTGTTGCGCCCCTCGCTGACCGTTGGCCTGGTCCAAGCGGTGCGGCGCAACCTGACGCAGGGAGCCGGCGGCGTGCGGCTGTTCGAGCTTGGCGCGGTGTTCCGCGCCTCAGAGCCGTCAGGCAAACATACGGAACAACTCCATCTTGGGATCGCGCTCGCCGGCGCATGGAACCGCGACTGGCAAGGCCAGATCCGCGCGGATTTTTTCCGGCTCAAGGGTTTGGTGGCATCGCTTGTGGAGCGGTTGTGCCAAGCAGCCCTGCACGTGGAAACGATCTCGCTTCCCTGGGCTGAGCCGGGGTATGGCGTGGAGCTGCGGATCGATGGGCGGCCCATTGGGGTCGCGGGCCAGCTGGCGCGCGCCATCGCCACCGCCTGGGACGTGGAAGAGCCGGTGTGGCTCGCAGAACTCTCGGTTGAGGCGCTGCTGGAGTTGCGCCGCGCCTCAACAACGGCACGAGCCCCAAGCGCCTTCCCTCCGGTGAAGCGGGATTTATCGGTCGTCGTGGACCAGGCTGTGGCATTTGAGCGCATCGCCCGCGCCGTGCGCGAGGTGGGGGGCGCGCTCGCCGGCCGGGTCGAGCTCATCGACCGCTACGTCGGGCGCCAGGTGCCGGAAGGCAAGCACAGCCTGACGTTCGGGATCGAGTACCGCGACGCGTCGCGTACGCTGACCGCAGCCGAAGTCGACGTGCTGCACCAGCGCATCAGCCAAGTACTGGCGAGTCAGTTCGGAGCGGTCCTGCGCTAAGTTGTGCTAAAATAAGGGTTCTTGAGCGCCGGAGCAATGCCTCTGCTCCGGCTGTTGTGTCCATCCCATAGCGATGAGGAGCTAACGATGCAAAAAGGTTTCACCTTGTGGTTCACCGGGCTCTCAGGCGCCGGCAAGTCCACGCTGGCCAACCATCTGGCGAAGGAGCTGCGCCACCGGGGCCTTAACGTCGAGATCCTCGATGGCGATGAGGTGCGCACCAACCTCAGCAAAGGGCTGGGCTTCAGCAAGGAAGACCGCGACACGAACATCAAGCGCATCGGCTACGTCTGCAAGCTGCTCTCGCGCAACGGGGTCATCGCGATCAGCGCGGCGATCTCGCCCTACCGCGAAGTGCGCGACTACAACCGGGAGCAGATCGGCAGCTTCATCGAAGTGTACGTGCAGTGCTCCATCGAAGCGCTCACCCAGCGCGACGTGAAGGGCCTCTATAAAAAGGCGCTCGCCGGCGAGATCAAGAATTTCACCGGCGTATCCGACCCGTACGAGCCGCCGCTGAAGCCGGAAATTACCGTGGACTCGGAGCGGCAGAAGGAAGAGGAAAGCCTGCGGACCATTCTGGGCTATCTCGAAGAGCATGGCTGGATCCCCCACGCTCAATCCTCAAGAACTCAAGCAGCTCAACGCCACGCTTGAGACCGCGCACCCGACGGAGATCATCCGCTGGGCGGTGGAGACGTTCCGCCCTGATGCGGTGCTGACCTCCTCGTTCGGCGGGGACAGTGCCGCGATCATCCACATGGCGCTGCAAGCCGACCCGAAGATCCCGATCCGCACCGTCGATACCGGGTTCCTGTTCCCGGAAACCCTCCAGTTCATCGATGAGCTGCGCCGCCGATGGCATCTCAACCTCACCGTGATCCGCACGAAACTCTCCGACGACGACATCGCGCGCCTCAAACGCGAGCATCCGCGCAAGCCCATCGATGAGCGCTACTGCTGCGGCGAGTATAAGCGCGAAGCAACCGAGCGCGCGCTGGCCGGCGTGCGCTGCTGGATCGCCGGACTCATGCGCGCGGAGGCGGTCACCCGTCGCGACACGCCGATCGTCGAGCTGCTCGCCAACGGCATGGTGAAAGTCGCGCCGATCGCGGCCTGGACCCCTAAGCAGATCTACGACTATATGCAGCAACACCAGCTGCCATATCACCCGCTGTGGGCACAAGGCTACACCTCCATCGGCTGCGCCCTGCACACGCAAAAGCCGGTCGATCCCAACGACCCACGCTCCGGGCGGTGGGCCGGGCAGGGCAAGACCGAGTGCGGCATCCACGATATCGGCAAGCCCCCGCCAACGTAACTCTGTACTCTCACCGTTTGCGGCAGGCCCCGCAAACGAAAACCTATTGAATTCGCCCGGGGCGAGTGCTAGCCTACGATTACGCCCTGCGCTGCGCGTGCGGTTCCAGTCGACTGAGCCAACACCACGCGACTGGGAATCTGACTTCCGCTGAGGCCGGCTTGCCCAGCAGCATGATGGGACGCTGCCCCTCACCGGAGAGGATACCCACCTGTTGAGGTAGGGTTCAGCGTGGACGGGACCCACGGCAGAGGTGGGGCGTTTTCTTCTCCCCAGTTCGATCCTACACGATGGACCTCTTCGAGACCTCCCAATCCGCACCACCGGCTACACCGCAGCCGCTGGCCGCCCGCATGCGGCCGCGCACGCTGGAGGAATTCGTCGGCCAGCAGCACCTGGTGGGGCCGGGCAAGCTCCTGCACCGGGCGATCACCGCCGACCGCATCACCTCGCTCATCCTCTATGGGCCTCCCGGAACCGGCAAGACCGCGCTGGCCCACATCGTCGCGGCGGCCACGCGGTCGCATTTCGAGCCGCTCAACGCCACCGCCGCCGGCGTGGATGACGTGCGCAAAGCGCTGACCCAGACCCGGCAGCGCGCAAAAACCTCCGGTAAGCGCACCATCCTGTTTCTCGACGAGATCCACCGCTTCAACAAAGCCCAGCAAGACGTGCTCATGCCGGACGTGGAGCAGGGCAACCCGATTTTGATCGGCGCGACCACGCAGAACCCATTTTTCTCGATCGTGCCCGCGCTGTTGTCGCGCTCGCTGGTGTGCGAGTTCAAGCCGCTGGCGAGAGAAGATCTCGTCGCGCTGCTGCGCCGGGCGCTTTCGGATGAGGAGCGCGGGCTGGGCAAGCTCTCGGTCGCGATTGACGAGGCCGCGCTGGGCCACCTCGCCACCGTCAGCGATGGCGACGCGCGCCGGGCGCTCAACGCGTTGGAAGTGGCCGGGCTGACTACGCCGCCAGGGAAGGATGGCCGCATCCACCTGACGCTCCCTATTGTCGAAGAGTCGATCCAGAAAAAAGCGGTCGTGTATGACCGGCAGGACGATGCGCATTACGACACGATCTCGGCGTTTATCAAATCGATGCGGGGCTCGGATCCGAACGCGTCGCTGTATTGGCTGGCGAAGATGCTGTACGCCGGCGAAGACCCCCGGTTCATCGCGCGGCGGATCATGATCTGCGCGGCCGAAGACGTGGGCAACGCCGACCCGCAGGCGCTGGTGGTCGCCATCGCGGCGATGCAGGCGTCGGAGTTCGTCGGGTTGCCGGAGGCGCGCATCCCGCTCGCGCAAGCTGCGGTGTACGTGGCGTGCGCGCCCAAATCGAACGCGGCGTACCTGGGCATCGAGAAAGCCCTGAAGGATGTCGAGCAGGGGCGCACGCTTGAGGTGCCGCAGCACCTGAAGGACGCGTCTTACAAGGGCGCCAAGCAGCTTGGGCGGGGCGAAGGGTACCAGTACGCGCACGACCACCCCGGCCACTACGTGGAACAGGCCTACCTGCCTGAAGGGCAAGCCCCGAGCTACTACGAACCCACCGAGGTGGGGTTTGAGCGCACCATCAAGGAGCGTCTGGCCAAATTGAAACAGCCGAAATCCCGTCCCGCCGCCTGACGCGCCCCGCCGGAATAATCGTACTAAAATAGTAATAAATATATGAATATCAGTGAAATTTCATTGACAGATTTTGTCATATATGACAGACTTTCCGTGCCTCGCCTGCGGCTTAGGCGAGGTGTTCACTCCCGCGCGCCACACAACTGACGAAAGGATACAGCTATGATCGCACCGCATGGCGGCACCTTGGTCAACCGGATCATCGAAGGCGGCGAACGCGACGCGCTGCTCAAGAGCGCCCAGCGGCTCCCGAAGCTTGAGCTGGATGCGTGGGGCCTCTCCGACGTGGAAATGATCGCGATCGGCGGCTTCAGCCCGCTCACGGGATTTTTGGGCAAGGCGGACTATGAGAGCGTCGTGACCAAGCGCCGGCTGGCCAATGGCCTCGTGTGGACGATTCCGGTGACGCTGGCGGTCCCTGCAGCGCAGGCGCAAGCGCTCAAGGGCGACGTCGCGCTCACCTCAGGCGGCACGATCATCGCCGTCCTGCACCAGGCGGAAGCGTACGCGCCTGACAAGACCAAAGAGGCGGAGCAGGTGTTCCGCACGACCGAAAGCGCGCATCCTGGCGTGGCGCGGTTGCAGGCGATCGGCGATACGTATCTTGGCGGCCGGCTGAGCGTGTTGAATCGCCCGAAGGCCCCGACCTTTGCGCCGTACCGGCTGGACCCGAAGGATACCCGGGCGCTGTTCGAGCAGCGGGGCTGGCGGCGGATCGTCGCGTTCCAGACCCGGAACCCGATCCACCGGGCGCATGAGTACATTCAGAAATGCGCCCTGGAGATCTGCGACGGCATGCTGCTCCATCCGATCGTCGGGGAAACGAAGGGCGATGACGTGCCGGCGGCGGTCCGTATGAAGTGCTACGAGGTGCTGCTGGCGAACTACTACCCGAAGGACCGGGTCGTGCTGGCGGTCAACCCGGCCTCGATGCGCTACGGCGGTCCGCGCGAGGCGGTCTTCCACGCGCTCATCCGCAAGAACTACGGCTGCACGCACTTCATCGTCGGGCGCGACCACGCTGGCGTCGGCAAATACTACGGCACCTACGACGCGCAGAAGATCTTTGAAGATTTTACCGCTGAGGAGATCGGCATCACCCCGCTCAATTTCGAGAACACCGCCTTCTGCACCGTCTGCGGCGGCATGGTCTCAAGCAAGACCTGCCCGCATCCGGCGGAGAAGCATGTCAGTCTCAGCGGCACCAAGGTCCGCGAGCTGCTGCAAGCCGGCACCCCACCGCCGCTTGAAATCTCGCGTCCCGAAGTCGCCGCGGTGCTGATCGAAGCCATGCGAGGCCAAGCCGCCGCCGCGGCGCGCTAAGGTAACCCGCTCACCTACATCTCATGCGCGTTGAGCTCCAGCATGTCTCAAAATCGTTTCGCCACAACGGGCAGACGGTCGAGGTCCTGCATGACATCAACCTCACCGTGGCCCCAGGCGAGTTCGTGTGTCTACTGGGGCCGACCGGATGCGGCAAGAGCACGATCGTCAATCTCGTCGCCGGCCTTGAGACGCCGAACGCCGGGACGATCCTGGTGGATGGCCGCCCGATCGCCGGTCCAGGGCCCCGGCGCGTGGTGGTTTTTCAAGACGCCGCGCTCTTTCCATGGCTGACGGTGCTGGGCAATGTGGAGTTCGGGTTGCGCATGGCTCGCGTGCCCAAGACAGAACGACACACCGCGGCGATGGCGTACATCAAGCTCGTGCATCTGTCGAAGTTCGCGCATGCGTATCCGCACCAGCTCTCCGGAGGCATGCGCCAGCGCGCGGCCATTGCGCGGGCGCTGGTCATGCAACCCGACATTCTGCTCATGGATGAGCCCTTCGGGGCGTTGGATGCGCAAACGCGCGCCGTCCTGCAAGAAGAGCTGCTGGAGATCTGGCGGCGGACCGGATGTTCGATTCTCTTTGTCACGCACAATATACGCGAAGCGACCGGACTGGCGGACCGCGTCTATGTGATCTCCTCGCGCCCGGGACGCATCCGGCATGTGGAACCGATCAGCACCCCGCGCCCGCGGCATGCGGAGAACCCCTCATTGGTGGAATGCCAGCGGAAGATCTTGGGGGTTCTGGAAGAAGAAATCGAGAAGGTGATGCGGGATGAGCTTGGCGAGTCCATCCATATCGCTCATGACCAAGCCGGGCCGAACCGGCTGCGCGAGATGCACAGCTGATGCGCGAGTTGCTTCGCAGGTCAACGTTCCTGAAGCCCTTGCAAGCGCTCGCGCTGCTGTACGGGTTATGGCAATTGACCGCATGGTGCGTGCCTGCCTGGCCCTCGGCGCATGATGTGTTCCGGGTGCTGGGCGCGGATCTGCGCGATCCGGGCTTTCAACACGCGCTCCTGGGGAGCGCCAGGCGCATGGCCATCGGCTATACCCTGGTGATGGCGATCGGGATCGGCGGCGGCATGCTGCTTGGGCGTCTTCCGCTCATCGACCAAGTGCTCGGCAGCGTAGCGGTTGCCCTCCATGCCATTCCCGGGGCGGCGTGGGTGCCGCTCTCGATCATCTGGTTTGGCATGACCGAACAGGCGGTGATCTTTACGATCCTCCTGGGCGCGGCGGGCATCGTCATGGTCAGCACCGATACCGGGATTCGGGAGGTGCCGCCGCTCATCACGCGGGCCGCGCGCACCATGGGGGCGTTCGGTCTGCGGTATTTCTGGTTTGTCGTCGTACCGGCCGCGATTCCGAAGATCGTCGATGGCCTGCGGCTGGCCTGGGCGTTTGGCTGGCGGGCGCTGATGGCCGGCGAGCTGCTCACCTCGGTGAGCGGACTCGGGCAGCTCCTGAACCAGGTCGCGAAAGCGCAGCAGTTGGATCAGTTATTAGCCATCATGCTGTTGATCGCCGCCGTCGGCATCGGCGTCGATGCGCTGATTTTTAAGCGGCTGGAGCACGCGGTGCGCGTCCGGTGGGGGCTGGCGTCCTGAGCGATGTTGCAGATCCCCCGCGCGCTCCATGACGAGGTGATCGCGCACTGCCGCAGCCGATACCCGAAGGAGGCCTGCGGATTGTTGGCCGGAGAGCGCGATGTGGTGACCCAGGTGTACCCCATGACGAACGTGGAGGATAGCCCGATCGGCTATGCGATGGATCCGCGCGAGCAGCTGAAGGTGGAAAAGCAGATGCGCCAGCAGGGCCAGCGGCTCGTGGGGATTTTCCATTCCCACACCGCCTCGGCGGCGTATCCGTCCTCGGTGGATGTGCGCCTGGCGATTTCGCCGGACGTGTCGTACGTGCTGGTGTCCTTGCAGGATCAGGCCGCGCCGGATTTCAAGAGCTACCGCATCGACGGGCAGGCGATCACACCGGAAGCGGTGTCGATCCTCTAATGAGGGCGGGCCTGATGACGCAGCCGCCTATCGTGAGCGTGGACGTGCAGGACATGCTTTGCGCCCAAGCGCTGGCGGTGGTCGCGAAGGCGCGCGCCGCGCTGCCCATCGGCGGACGCTTGGAGATCCGCTACAACGCCGACGATGTCCGGCGCGATCTTGCGGCGTGGGCTGCGGACCGCGGCGATCAGATCGAAGTGTCCGGGGCGGAGCGTTTGCAACTGACGAGATGCGCATGACCAAGGCGGTAAACCAGAAGGTCGCGAGCAACGTGCTGGAGCTCATCGGCAACACACCGCTGGTCCGGTTGTGCCGGGTGGTGGAGCCGCGCATGGCCACGGTGCTGGCGAAGCTGGAGTTTTTCAACCCGGGCGGCAGCGTGAAAGACCGCATTTGTCTGTCGATGATCGAGGATGCGGAAGCGCGCGGGCTGCTCAAGCCGGGGGCCGTCATCGTCGAGCCCACCAGCGGCAACACCGGTATCGGTCTGGCGATGATCGGCGCGGTCAAGGGCTACCGGGTCATCCTGACCATGCCGGAAACCATGAGTGCTGAGCGCATCCAGATCCTCAAGAGCTACGGTGCGGACGTTGTGCTGACCCCGGCGAAGGAGGGGATGATCGGCGCGGTGAAGCGCGCCGAGGAGATCGCCCGGACGACCGCCAAGGCGTTTGTGCCCCAGCAGTTCAAGAACCCGGCCAACCCGGAGGCGCACCGGCGCACCACCGCGCAGGAGATCCTGCGAGCCACCGACGGTGAGATCGACGCGTTCGTCGCCGGCGTGGGGACGGGCGGAACGATCACCGGCGTGGGCGAGGTGCTCAAGAAGCGCCATCCGAAGATCCGTATCGTCGCGGTAGAGCCCAAACAATCCCCGGTGCTCTCCAAGGGCACCGCCGGCCCGCACATGATCCAGGGTATCGGGGCGGGTTTTGTGCCGGAGGTCTTGAATCGCGGGGTGATTGATGAGATCATGACTGTCGCCGATGAGCAAGCCTACGAGACCTCCCGGCGGCTGGCCAAGGAGGAAGGCTTGTTTGTCGGGATCTCCGCCGGGGCGGCGTGCTGGGCCGCGCTGAAAGTGGCGCGGGAACTTGGCGGAGGCAAAACGATCGTGACAGTCTTTCCGGACACCGGGGAACGGTACATCAGCATCCAACCATACTTCGAGGGATAATGCCGATCATACCCAAGCTGCGCGTGGATCATTCGCTGGATGTCCGAGGCGTGGCGCGTCCGGAGAGCTACCGCAAGGCGGTGGCTCAATTGCAAGCGATGGAAGAGAATGAGGTCTTAGAGCTCCATCTCGATGAAGGCGAAGCGTTGAACACGATTCCCTATGGATTGCGCGCCGAAGGGCATGAGATCCTCATCAGCGAACCCGCGACGACCGGGGTCCGGCTGCTTGTCCGCAAGCGGGCGCTGTTAACCTGACACCTCACAGCAGGCATTGCGTGCCATGGCCAACGCCGTTACCCGTACGCCGCACGCACAACCGCACGCGCGCCCCAACCCGATGAGCTACATGCTGGGCCTGAAATGCCGCGAATGCGGCCGCCGCTATCCCAAAGAGGTCGTCTTCGTCTGCGAATACTGCTTCGGCAGCGTCGAGGTCGATTACGACTACGACGCGATTCGCCGCAGCTTCACGAAGGCGTCGCTCGCCGCCCGCCCGAAGTCGCTGTGGCGCTATCGCGAGCTGCTGCCCATCGAAGGCGAGCCGACGGTCGGGTTGACGTCCGGCTTCACGCCCTTCTTCCGGGCCGACCGGCTGGCGCAAGCGCTCGGGGTCAAAGAGCTCTACATCAAGGATGACTCGGTCAGCCACCCAACCCTCTCGTTCAAAGACCGCGTGGTGTCGGTCGCGCTCACGCGCGCCAAAGAGCTCGGCTTCGACACGGTTGCGTGCGCCTCGACCGGCAACCTGGCCAACTCCGTCTCGGCGCATGCCGCCAAGGCCGGGCTCAAGCGCTACATCTTTACCCCCTCGGATCTTGAAATGGGCAAGGTGGTCGCCTCGCTCATTTATCAGCCGACGCTGGTGGCGGTGGACGGCACCTATGATGAAGTGAACCGGCTGTGCGCCGAAATCGGCGCCAAGTACCCCTGGGCGTTCGTCAACATCAACATCCGCCCGTACTACGCCGAAGGCTCCAAGACGTACGGCTACGAAATCGCCGAGCAGCTGGGATGGCGCATCCCGCAGCACATCGTGATCCCGGCGGCGGGTGGCTCGTTGATCACCAAGATCGCCAAAGCGTTCAAGGAGCTCGCGCTGCTGGGGTTCGTGGAGGGCAAGAGCCCGAAGCTGTATTGCGCGCAGGCGATGGGGTGCGCGCCGATCGCGAACACGATCAAGGAGCGCGCCGACATCGTCAAGCCGGTCAAACCCAACACGATCGCCAAGTCGCTGGCGATCGGCAACCCGGCGGACGGGTACTACGCCACCAAGGCGGTACTGGGTTCCGGCGGGTGGGCCGACTCCGCGTCGGATGACGAGATCATCGACGCGATGAAGCTGCTAGCCGCCACCGAAGGGGTCTTCACAGAGACCGCCGGCGGGGTGACGCTGGCGGTGGCGAAGAAACTGATCGAGCAGGGTAAGCTGCCCAAAGACGAGTCGATCGTCGTGTGCATCACCGGCAACGGCTTGAAAACGCAGGAGCCCTTGCTGAACCGGTTGGGCCAGCCAACGCGCATCAAGCCGACGCTCGCATCGTTTGAATCCAATTTGGGCGATAAGCTTTCCGGCGGGCCCGCGCGCTAAGCGCACCTGCGCGCCGAGCGAACAGGGAGGAAGGTATGGCAGTGACCGTTCGGATTCCGACGCCGCTTCAGCGGCTGACCAATGGGCAGGGGGAAGTGCAATGCGAGGGCAAGACCGTCACCGAGCTGCTCGCCGACCTTGAGCGGCGCCACCCCGGCATCAAAGAGCGCATTTGCGATCAGGACGGCAAGTTGCGGCGGTTTGTGAACGTGTTCGTGAATGAAGAGGATATCCGCTTCTTGCAGGGCGACCAAACGGCTGTCAAAGACGGCGATGACGTCTCGATTATTCCTGCCATTGCCGGCGGGTAAGGGGCGATGGGACTCTCGAAAGAGCAAGTCGCCAGATATAGCCGACAGCTGATCCTGCCTGAAATCGGCGTGCAGGGCCAGCAGCAGCTGCTGGCGTCCTCGGCGCTCGTCATCGGCGCCGGCGGGCTGGGCTCTCCGGTCGCGCTGTACCTGGCTGCGGCCGGGGTGGGGACGATCGGCATCATCGATGCGGATGCCGTCTCGCTGAGCAACCTCCACCGCCAAGTCCTGCATACGACCGGCGCGGTCGGGGAACCGAAAAGCCGCTCGGCAAAAGCCCGGTTGGAGGCGTTGAACCCGGAGATTATCGTCACGCCGCTCCAAGAGCGCGTCACCGCAGCCAACGCGCTGGCGCTGTTTTCCAACTACGACGTCATCGTGGACGGCTCGGATAATTTCCCCACGCGCTACCTGGCCAATGACGCATGCGTGCTCTCGGGCAAGCCGCTCATCCACGGCGGCGTGGTCCACTTCGGCGGCCAGGTCCTCACGGTGGTCCCGCGGGAAGGCGCGTGCTATCGCTGCGTCTTCCCGGAGCCTCCCGAGGCCGGCGCGGTCCCGAACTGCCAGGAAGCCGGGGTGTTCGGCGCCGCCGCCGGCGTGATCGGCACGCTCATGGCGAACGAAGTCATCAAAGTACTTTTGGCGCTTGGCCGGCCGCTGGTCAACCGGCTGCTGGTGTTCGAAGGGTTGGCAGGGCACTTCCGCGAAGTCTCCGTGCGCCGCAATCCGGAATGCGCCGTCTGCGGGGACAACCCCACGATTCGCGAAGTCGTCTCATTGGAGAGTATTGTGTGCACCACCGGACAGGAGGCCCCATGGCCAGGAAACAAGTGACCCTGATCTTCCCGCAACATCTCATCAAGGAGCCCGTCATTTACATGATGGCGAAGGAATACGACGTGATCCCGAACATCCGCCGGGCGAAAGTGACCGAAAACGTCGGCGAGGTGACCCTGGAGCTCGAGGGTTCGGATGACGGCCTGAAGAAGGCGGTCGCGTTCCTTGAGAAGAAGGGCATCAAAGTCGAGCCGGTTGTCGGCGACGTTGTCAGCTGAGCACGCCGTCGTATCCTAGCGCTCCACCCGCCGTCCGCAGCTCCTTCGCGGCCCTGGTCCGCGACTACGTAATCCTCGCGATTGCGCTCACGCTGGCCGGGCAGTGGATTGTTGTGCATGGCCTGCTGCGCCTGCCGCTGGATCCTTTCTGGGAAACGCTCCTGCCGGGGTTGGCGATCTTCGGCGCGGCCGCGCTCCTCTCCTGGGGCGCGGAGCTTGCGCAGCTGGAAATCGCCCAGGCGCTCGCGCTCGCCTTTCTAGCACTGGTCGCGGTCCTGCCTGAGTACGCCGTCGATATGTACCTGGCGTGGAAGGCGGCG
>Ga0210019_1001065_pt1 | contig 30664 bp, 34 predicted proteins | sample CryGeyCG2114_020_2_FD_183969 | JGI IMG/M metagenome (GOLD analysis project Ga0210019, IMG submission 183969) | Groundwater microbial communities from aquifer - Crystal Geyser CG11_big_fil_rev_8/21/14_0.20 (SPAdes) (version 2) | ecosystem: Environmental > Aquatic > Deep subsurface > Groundwater ...
AAAAAATAAAGAAGATCATAAAGGCAAAATCAAAGACTACAGTAGGGACAGTTTGTCTGGTTTGGAAAAACAAGGGGATCAACTCGTCGGTGACCACCCCGACAGTGACAGGGATTAAGGCAGCCAAGGCAATAACCCTGGCCTGGTTTTTGACTGATTTTTGGTGGCACTTGAAACTATAGCTAAGGAAAATATAGACCCCGAGCAAATTGAAAATAATGGAATAAATTAAAAAGGCAATGTAGCCTGGCCCTGGGATGCTGGCAATGCCGTAATCAAGAATTTCATAGCGTTTGTACATTATATTTGTGAATAGGAACAGGCAGGAGATGATTGCCGGTGGTATATATAGTAGCAGTAAGCTGAACTTCTTTTTTAACAGATGCTCTCTCCGGCTAAAAATCAAGGCAAAGTGGACAAAGACCGCGAAAGTGAAAGCAATTAAGCTGACAGAGAGGCGATTAATTGTGGCGGCCAGCTCCAGGGTAAAAGCAATCCGCATGGAATAGGTCATGATGCAGGAAAAAAAGGCGAGCAGGGCAAAGCGGCCAAAAAACCGGGCCGCCTTATTTTCATAATGGCGGTTAAAGATGACAAACGAAAAAACCAGGACAAAGAGCGAGGCTGCGAGCTCAAAATAAGGGAAAAGGATTGACATTTGAGGTCATTATAGTATATTTTTATATCATAGGCAAACGGAAAGGGAAACCTGCGAATGGCAAAGTATAAACGCATTCTCTTAAAGCTCTCCGGCGAAGTTTTTGGCGGAGCGAGAAAATATGGAATTGACCTCCCAACGCTTAATGTGGTGGCTAGCGAGATCAAAAGTGTGCGCGAGGCCAAGGTTGATGTCGCGATTGTAGTTGGCGGCGGCAATATTTTTCGCGGGGTGGCTGGCGCGGTCAATGGGATTGATCGGGCAACCGGCGATTACATGGGGATGCTGGCAACAGTTATCAATTCTTTGGCTCTGCAGGATGCGCTCGAAAAACTTGGGGTCCCCTCTCGGGTTCAATCTGCTATCGCGATGCAGTCGGTGGCCGAGTCTTTTATCCGCCGCCGGGCGATCAGGCATATGGAAAAAGGGCGGGTAGTTATTCTCGCGGCCGGCACCGGCAACCCGTATTTTTCAACCGATACCACCGCTGCGCTGCGGGCAGCAGAGCTTGATGTCGACGTGATTTTAAAGGCGACCAAGGTTGGCGGGGTTTATGATAAGGATCCGATGGTCCACAAGGATGCAAAAAAATATAAGAAGATCTCCCACATGGAGGTAATCCAAAAACGGCTCCGGGTGATGGATACAACAGCGGCGTCGCTCTGCATGGAAAACAATATCCCTATTATTGTTTTGAATTTAACCCGCAAGGGGAATGTTAAAAAGGCGGTTATGGGGCAGGATGTTGGGACCCTGGTCCACGGCGACCAATAACTTAGGAGGCAAATAATGCAAAATGTAATTGCGGAAACAGAAACAAAAATGAAAAAGGCGATCGATGCCTTGAAAAAAGATTTGACCGGCATCCGCACTGGCCGGGCTAATCCGGCGCTCCTTGACCATATTAAAGTTAACTATTACGGGGCCGATGTCCCGTTAAAGCAGATTGCTTCCATTGGTGTCCCAGAGCCCCGGATGATGGTTATTACCCCCTTTGACAAGAGTGCGGCGGCTGAAATAAGCAAAGCGATCCAAGCTTCTGACCTGGGAATTAATCCTCAGCAGGACGGCGGGGTGATCCGTTTAGTTTTGCCTGAGCCATCTGAAGAACGCCGCAAAGAACTGGTTAAAGTGATTAAGAAAGAGGGGGAGCAGAGCAAGGTCTCCTTGCGCAATATCAGGCGGGAGGCTCGTGAGAACAAGAGCCTCACCGAAGACGACCTAAAAACCATGGACAAGAAAATCCAGGAAATAACTGACAAGTATTCTAAAGAGATCGATAGCCTGCTGGCCAGTAAAGAGAAAGAGATAATGGAAGTCTAATGATGAATTCTAAATCCGAATCCCTAAACCCTAAACAATTTTTGAAATTCAAATTTATTAATTTGGATTTGTTTAGGATTTCGACATTAGGATTTAGGATTTAAATGTTTCCTTCGCAAAACATTCCTCAACACATTGCGGTAATAATGGATGGCAACGGCCGATGGGCAGAGGCCAAGGGCTTACCCCGGATTGCCGGCCACCAGGAAGGGACAGAGGCTCTGCGCGATGTTTTGAAGGCTTGTTCTGAAATTGGGGTTAAGTTTTTAACTGTTTATGCTTTTTCCACTGAAAACTGGCAGCGCCCTCAAGAAGAAGTTGGCTTTCTCATGGATCTTTTTGCCCAAAAAATTGAAGCGGAAAAAGATGAGCTGATTGAGAACAAGGTTAAGGTCAACTTTTTAGGGAGACTGGATAGGTTTTCCAGCGACTTAAAAACCAGAATGGAAAAGTTGATGCTTGAGACGGAAAAAAACAAAAAAATTACCCTTAATATAATGGTTAACTACGGTGGGCGCGCGGAGTTGGTGGATGCTTTTAGGAAAATGATGAAGGACCAAGTTGCGAATGATGAAATAAATGAGGAAAAAATATCCAATTATCTATACACAAAAGGGATGCCGGATCCAGATTTGTTGATTAGGACAGCTTCTGAAATGCGGATTTCAAATTTCTTGCTTTGGCAGATTGCTTACGCTGAAATTTACGTTACCCCGATGTTATGGCCTGATTTTCGCAAAGAAGAGCTGCTTTTGGCGGTGGCTGATTATCAAAAGAGAACGAGAAAGTTTGGCAAGACGAAAAAACAAATAGACAATGCTGCCTAGATTAATTACCACCTTAATTGCTGTGCCGATAATTTTAACCTGTGTTTATTTTGGCGGTTTTTCTTTTCTCTGCTTGGTCTTGTTTTTAGCAATGATGTCGATCAATGAGTTTTACGGCATGATGCAGAAAAAAGATTTTCACCCGGCCTATTGGGTGGGAAATTTTTTTACTTTATTTTTTATAATATTCGCTTACTACGCCCTGAAAAAAAATTGGGAGCCGGCTCACTCGGCTATTTTAACCATGTCAGCGCTGGCCACCATGATTGCTACCCTCTATCTTAAAGAGCGGCCCAAAGAGGCAATTGTTGATATTGCGGTGACCCTCCTTGGGATGATTTATATTGGCTGGTTTTTCAGCTACTTTATTTTTATCCGGGCCTTAACTGACCATGGGGCTTATATCTTTTTTATGTGCGGCACGATTTGGGCCCTTGATACGGTGGCGTATTTAGTCGGCTCAAGGTTTGGCCGGCACAAGCTTTTCCCTTCTGTCTCCCCCAGGAAAAGCATCGAGGGAGCAGTGGCAGGGTTTATTGTTTGTATAATTGTGGCAGCTGTTTTTGGCTATTATGCTGGCTTTGGTCTTGTCCATTCTTTAATCCTGGGAGCCTTGCTTGGGATAGTGGCGCAGTTTAGTGATTTGGTGGAATCTTTAATTAAGCGGGATGCCGAGGTTAAGGACTCGTCAACCCTTTTGCCTGGCCATGGCGGATTTCTTGATCGGATGGACAGTTTCATCTTGACTGCGCCGGTGCTTTACTACTATTTAGTGTGGGTCATTTTGAAATGACAAATGTCAAATTAAAAATGTCAAATGAATGTAGAACAATTATAGGGAATGCGTTAAAAGAAGATATTGGGAGAGGGGATATTACTACTAGTAGTACGGTAGATGGTAGTGCAGTAGTGCGGGGGAAAATAATTGCTAAAGAAAGCGGCTTGGTGGCTGGGGGCTGGGTAGCTGGGGAAGTGTTTCATCAAGTAGATAAAAGAATTAAGTTTGTCTTGAAAGTTAAAGACGGGGCAAAAGTTAAGAAGGGGCGAGTTATCGCCACTATTTCTGGTCCAGCCAGGGGAATTTTGACAGGGGAGAGGGTGGCGCTGAACTTTCTGCAGCGCTTGTCGGGAATCGCGACGCTGACGCAGGAATTTGTGGCTAGGGTCAAGGGTCAAGGGTCAAGGGTCAAGATACTTGATACGAGAAAGACGACCCCGGGGCTAAGGGAGCTTGAGAAATATGCGGTTAAATGTGGTGGTGGTGTTAACCATCGGATGGGGCTTTATGATGCCATTCTAATCAAAGAGAATCATGTTGCTATAGCTGGGGGGATTGCCAAAGTAGTAGCAAGGGTCAAGGGTCAAGGGGCAAGGGGGAAGATGATAGAAATTGAGACAAGGACTTTGACAGAAGTGAAAGAAGCTATTATGGCTGGGGTGGATAGGATCCTTTTGGATAATATGAATATTAAGACTTTGCGCGAGGCGGTTAGGCTTTGCCAAAAGGCTGGGATTAAGACCGAGGCTTCGGGTGGGGTTAATTTAGGTAATGTTCGCCAGATTGCGGCTACTGGGGTTGATTATATTTCTGTTGGCGCCTTGACCCATTCTGCTCCGGCGTTGGACATTAGTTTGCTGGTTATTGTTTCGACAGCGCGCCCTTGACAAAACGGTAAAAATAAACTAAGCTTTATTTTTACAAGGTAAATATAAAGTGTATATTAGGACATTAGAAGAACAAATCGCTTCTTTAATCGCCAAGGATCAATCAGCCTTGATTTTTGGTCCGCGCCAGGTGGGGAAAACAACCCTGATAAAAAAATGCCTGGAAAAGGTTGATGATCTTGTTGAATACTTGCTGCAAAACCCTGAGACACGTGAGGAGCTTGAGCGAGATCCTTCTCTCTTAATCCGTCAAATTAAGGCCAGATCTGGCCAACCTTATGTGTTTATTGACGAAGCGCAAAAGGCACCGGCTATTTTTGACGCTATCCAATATTTGCTGGATGAAAAAAAAGCCAAATTTATTATTACCGGTTCTTCAGCCAGGAAATTAAAAAGAAAAGGGACAAATCTTTTGCCAGGCAGGGTTAAATCTTTTCACCTTGATCCTTTAACTTGGGGTGAGCTTGGCTGGCTGCAAAATTCAATTGTCGATGCGTTAAAAATGGAAAATATGAATTCTCATGTCACTTACTCGTTTGCGCAATCACTTATTTATGGTTCATTGCCGGGTATTGTGGCGCTGGCTGGCGATGAGGACAGGGCTGACTTCCTGAAAGCTTATTCCCATATTTATCTTGAAGAAGAGATCCGGGCGGAATCGTTGAGCAGAAAAATCGGCGCGTTTTCAAGGTTTTTGGAGCTAGCGGCCAGCGAATCCGGGACAAGCCCTAATTTGACTAAACTATCTATGGAGTCCGGAGTCAGCGCGCCGGCGATCAAAGCTTATTATGGCTTATTAGAGGACACTCTGGTGGTTTTTCGGGTTGAACCTTATTTAAAAAATGCCCGCAAGAGGATACTCTCTTCCCCGCGTTATTATTTTTTTGATATTGGAGTGCGCAACGCGCTGGCCAGAATGCCCTTGAACCAAGAATCAGCCAATATGCAAAAAGGAGTTTTGTTTGAACATGCCGTGGTTCTTGAGATCATAAGGAGGATCCGCGCGCTTAATGAAGATTATAAGCTCAATTACTGGAGAACTTCCGGCGGAGCGGAGGTTGATTGCATTTTAGATTTGGGACAAAAAGTTATTCCAATTGAAATCAAAGCCAGCCGCAGGGTTGCTTTATCGGAAATCCGCGGACTGGCAAACTTTTTGGCAGATTATCCTGACAAAGCTGATTTTGGCCTGGTTATTACCATGGGCGATCGGCCTGAAAAATTAACCGAGAAAATTATCGCTATCCCTTGGTATTATTTGTAAGCCTTGACCTATTCGGCTAAGGCGCTGGACATTAGCTTGCTGGTTTTGGTATAATGTAAAATACGTTCAAAGCCTTAGGGCAAAGGAGACTGGTATGAACAAAAGAAAAGTATTTATTGTGTTGGCGGCTGCTGTTTTTGCGGTTGTTTTTGGCGTCATGATTTCCATGATCGGCTGCAGCGGACAGGTGGTGGAGGAGGCTGGGGTTGGCGGAGGAGATGGTGGGGCTGCAACAACCTCAACAACCTCAACAACCTCAACAACCTCAACAACCTCAACAACCTCAACAACCACTACAACTTTGCCAACAGTGGCGACCCCAACTTTTACACCTGCGGCTGGAAACCATGATGCTAACAACTTAACTGTTACGGTTGCTTGTGCGACTGATGGGGCCAGTTTTTTTTATAGCACAGACGGAAGCACCCCTTCCGTTGCTTATCCAGCCGGCGGCATTGGGCTGAACGCCTCAAGAACAATTAAGGTTATGGCGACCAAAGATGGTTATCGCGACAGCGACATAGGCAGCGCCACATATAACCTTTATTGGTGGCAGGCTTTGGGGAGTGGGGTGGATGGAGAAGTTAAGGCTTTTGCCTATGACGGCACAGGAGCTATTTATGTTGGTGGTAGTTTTAATAATGCAGGTGGAGCTGCTGCGGCTAAAATAGCGAAGTGGAATATTGCAACGAGCGCTTGGTCTCCGTTAGGATTGGGAATGGATGTTTGGGTCTCTTCGTTGGCTTATGATGGAGCAGGGAATCTTTATGCAGGTGGTAATTTTGGAACTGCTGGCGGAGGTGCGGCAGCGGGTGTTGCCAAGTGGAGCGTAGAGGATAGCGCTTGGTCCGCTTTAGGGGGATTTCTTAACCCTGTTTGGGCCTTGTCTTATGATGGAGCCGGTAGCCTTTATGTTGGTGGTTTTTTTGATTTGAACCTCGGTGAGGGTGTAATTGCTGATAATGTGGTCAAACGTAATGGTGGTGTTTGGTCTGTGTTGGGGAGTGGCATGGGGATTAATCATCTTGATGATGTTTTTGCTTTGGCTTATGATGGAGCAGGGAATCTTTATGCCGGAGGGGGCTTTACTACTGCCGGAGAGGTAGCTGCCAGCAAAATAGCCAAGTGGAATGTGGCCGGAAGCACTTGGTCGTCACTTGATGATGGCTTAGATGATAGTGTTCTTGGGCTAGCTGTTGACGGAGCAGGGAATCTTTATGTTGGTGGAAACTTTACGGCAACAGCTGGGGATGACCCTCTTACTTTGAATTACATCGCAAAGTGGAATGCCGATGGGTGGTCAGCCTTAGGCAGTGGGTTAGGCAGTACGGCTTATGCTTTGGCCCTTGATGGATCAGGGACTTTGTATGCTGGTGGAAGTTTTTCAAGAGCGGGAGGCAATAATAATTGTTCTCGTATAGCAAAATGGAATGGGGTGACTTGGCTCCCTCTTGGCACGGGGATTGATAACGGAGATGTTCAGGCCGTTGTTGTTGTTGGTCCAGATATCTATGTCGGCGGGACTTTTACCAATGCCGGCGGGATAGAAGCAGCTGACTACATTGCCAAGTGGGGGAAGAAGAACTAGTAGGTGATCTCCGTGATGGCTTCTTGCCAAGGCAAAATTGTTATATCGCCAACTTGTCTTTTGCGCGGGGACAAAGAGAGGCAATAAAGTTTTGCTTTAGGACAGATTTCTTTAAACGAGAGAAGTCCTTTGAGATGAGTTGCTCCGATTGAGTCTGTCCCTTTAATTTCCAGGGCAAAGGTTTCCCCGTTCGGGGTTTCAATAATCAGATCAACTTCCGCCCCTGCCTCGGTGCGATAATATGAAAAATTGTAATCCAATTTTTGGTAATCAGCTTGGCGCATAATCTCAAGCAGGACAAAGTGTTCAAAAGCGCGGCCAAATTCTGAAGTCTTTGGCTCCAAGCGAACAGAGAGCTTTTTGGTTAGGGCGCGGACAACCCCGGGATCAAAAAAATAAAATTTTGGATGTTTGGCCAGCCGCTTACGCTGCGACTTGTGATAAGGGAAAAGAAAATTGCCAATTAAGGTATCTTCCAATATTTGAAAGTATGACTTAACGGTTTGGTATGAAACCCCTGTTTCTCTGGCAATATTAGAAAAGTTGATGCTGTTGCCGTTTTCAGCGGCGGCAATAGTTAAAAAGTGCAGGAAGGTCCCAATGCGTCGGAATTGGGCTTCTAGTTCAATCTCTTCTTTAAGATATATTTCTACGTAAGCGCGCAGCCGATCCTGGGCCAACTCCATTGATTCTTCCAGGTAAACGCTGGGGAGGGTCCCAATTTGCAAGGCTTTGGTTAGAGAAAAATTATCGCCTAACTCCCCCCTGGTTAGCGGGTAAAGATGATAGTTCAGCGCCCTGCCGGCCAAAAGATTGGCTTTGGAGCGTTTTAATTTTCGGGCGCTTGAGCCGGAGAGGATGAAAACAGGGGGGCTGGCTGATTCCATTAGATATTGCACCTCATTAAGCAGGGCAGGAATTCTTTGTACCTCATCAATGATAATATGGGTGACTTTGGGATTGCGCGAAGCGACTTCTTCGCGAAATATTTCTGGATGCGCGGCCAAACGGGTGAATTCGTCGGTTTTTAAAAGGTCGTAGTAATAAATTTCAGGCCCAGAAAAAAGATCGTGAAGCAAGGTGCTTTTGCCGGTTTGCCTGGCACCAAACAAGAAAAAGCTTTCATTTTTAGCAATATTGAGTTGCCTTTTAATCATACTTCTATTTTACGTCGTAAAGTAGAAGTTGTCAATATCATTTGCATAGCCCTCTTTTTTTTGTTAAAATAGACAGCTCATGCCTCACAAGTATGTTTTAAAATCCCATTTCAATGCGGACCAAAAGTTTAGCATTGATTATGAAAAGGAGCTGACCGAAGAACAGCTCCCTGTTGTAACGTCCAAAGGCGGGCCAATGCTGGTTATCGCCGGTGCAGGTTCGGGTAAAACCCGCACAGTCACTTACCGCGTGGCCTATCTAGTTGAGTCAGGCGTCCCCCTTGATCGCATTCTTCTCGTCACTTTTACCAACAAAGCAGCCAAAGAGATGATGAGCCGGGTGGAACTTTTACTTAAACAAGATGTTAAAGGTATTTGGGGCGGCACCTTTCACCACATTGGCAACCGCATTTTAAGACAGCACGCCAAACTAATCGGTTTTGAATCTAACTATACTATTATTGATCGGGCAGACTCAAAAGAATTAGTCTCCGGTTGTATTGTAGAAGCCAATATTGATACCAAGGCTAAGAAATTTCCCAAACCGGATAATTTGCTCTCGGTTTTTGGCTTGGCAATAAATACCAACCGCAATATTATTGACGTGATTGCTTATAACTATCCGCAGTTTGAGCCACTGACCGATGATATTGAAGGAATACACAAGCTCTATCAGGCGCGCAAGAAAAAGAATAACCTGATGGATTTTGATGACCTGCTTTATTATACCTGGAAGCTTTTAAAGGATAATCCAGAGGTGACAGAAAAGTTTTCCCGCAAGTTTTTGCACGTGATGGTTGATGAATACCAGGACACCAATTTTCTCCAAGCCAGGATTATTAAGCTGATGGCCAGCCGGGCGCAGAGCATCATGGCGGTGGGGGATGATTCACAATCGATTTACAGTTTCCGCGGCGCCCATTTTCAAAATATTATAAAATTCCCCCAAGAATATCCCAATGCCCAAATTTTTAAACTCGAGATCAACCACCGCTCAACCCCGGAGATCTTAGATTTAGCCAACCAATCAATTGCCAATGCGACCGAGCGCTATGAAAAGACCTTGAGGGCCAATCGTCCGGCCGGACAAAAGCCGATTGTCCTCCCAACTAACACGGTTTATGAACAAGCCAGCTTTATTGCCCAAAGGATGCTGGAGCTACGTGATGAAGGGATGTCGCTTGCCGAGATGGCGGTTCTTTACCGCTCGCATTATCAGTCGATGGAGATCCAGATGGAGCTGACTAAACGCGGGATCCCTTTTGATGTCAGGTCAGGGATCCGTTTTTTTGAAGAGGCGCATATTAAGGATGTCTTGGCCTATTTAAAAATTTTCCATAATTCACGTGATGAGATCTCCTGGTCACGAGTTTTAAAGCTGCTTGAAAAGGTTGGCCCAAGGACTGCAGAAAAAATTTTCCAGCATATTGTCAGCACCCCCAAGCCAATTGACGAGGTAATCTCTGACCGGATGAAAAATTTTATCCCGCGCGGGGCAGAGCGCAGCTTTGCTGATTTTCAGGCCCTGATCTTGCAGCTGCGGGATAACGCTGATAAGCCGGCAGAGATGATTAAGATAGTTGCTGCATCAAGTTATTCTGATTATCTGCAAACAAAGTATCCTAACTATCGCGACCGCTTGGAAGATTTAGAACAGCTTGGCGGCTATTCAATCCAGTTTAAGGATTTAGAAGAGCTTTTGAGCTCGCTCGCTTTAGTCTCTGGAATGGAGTCAGAGACTATTGTTGAAGGGGAGGTGGTTGATAAAGAGGCTTGTGTTTTATCGACGATCCACCAGGCCAAGGGGCTGGAGTGGAAAGTGGTTTTTGTGGTCTGGCTCGCTGATGGTCGCTTTCCCTCATATTTGAGTTTTGGCAAAGATGAGGAGATGGAAGAGGAGCTGCGGCTTTTCTATGTAGCAGTCACTAGGGCCAAAGACGAGCTTTATCTAACTTATCCTTTAATCTATTCCGGCTATGAGGGGCAGGTCCTGCTTAAGAAGTCGCGTTATTTGGAGGATGTTCCTGGTTTTCTTTTTGATAAATGGGAGCTGGGAGAAGAAGGTTGCGAAGAAGAAATTGATTTAAGCAATTACCACGAAACAAAAATCAAATCCCGCGACGATGGTTTTGAGGCGATCTCACTCAATGATTTGGAGTTTATGAAATAATAAACAGCACTAGCCTGCCACGCATTTTTTGGCTAGCTCAGCAAAGCGGGCATCCTCTTTTTTCCATTTTTGTGCCGATGGGGGGTCAACTCCTAAAACTATTGCCAGCTCATGAAGTGTTGCTAGTTTGGCCTTACCAGCTGCCACTTCTTCGCACATGGCTTCTAATGCAGAAATGATTGCTGGAAGTTTCCTCTTTACCCTGACTCTTTCTTTTATTTGCCCGGCCATGGCTAATTTTAAAACAGCCAAAGCATCTCTTTTGATTTGGCAAATCCGCGCATCTGACACCCCACGTTGTGTTCCTATTTCAACAAGTGTCATTTCCCATTGGTCTGGATCAAGGCCAAAATACAGGGTCAAGACCTCTTTTTCTTCGTCGGTTAGAAGATCGAAAAACTCAAGGGCTTTCTTTGCCAACATTCGAGCATCAGGCAGGGGTGTTTCTTGGTCTGGTATTAGTTCTGCTAATAAGCGGCTGTCTCCGTTGCCTGGGTTTTTGCTTGGCTGATCGAGGGATTGGCAGTATCTTTGCATTGCAAGTATCCCCGGGTTTAATTCTCTTTTTGATCCTGCGATGTCTCTTATGTAATCTATGATTCTATTGATGATAAGAAACTTGATGCGGATGTCGAGTTTTTCTGGGGTTAATTCTCCTTTTTGTCTTGCAATGGCTTCCCAGACCGCTTCTCTCCCTACGTTTATGAGATCATCGATGGTGGTTAGCTGGGCCAGGCCGAAAGATAACCGGCGCTTTGCGATTGTATGAATGTAAGGAGTATACTTGTCAATTGCTGCTCTTATGGCAGCTTCTTTTTGTTTTTTCTGTGGCCTGGCTGAAGATAAAGTTGTTGTTCTTCCTAAAAGCATATAATTATCCTCCCCTTTTGGTCATATATATATCGTTAAAATGAAGTAAAAATTTCACTTTCTGTTATACTTATTTTATGGGCTTTACACTCGGTATCATCGGCTTGCCTAATGTTGGCAAATCAACGCTTTTTAATGCTTTGTCGCGCGCGCGGGCAGAGGTTTCCAGTTAATGGCTTTGAAGCGATCTCTCTAAATGATTTATATTTTATGAGATGATGAAATTTATATTTCAGAAGGAATCGAAGCCGCTTCCTGCCAACGTTTGAAAAAAATGGTGGTTTTGTTGTATTTGAGCTCGTCAGTTATGTTTTTGTTAACAATATAGGCCTTTTCGGTTTCAGGGTACCGTTTTAGGAAAGCTGTTATTCCCTTGGGAATTTCTCCTTTTTTACATGAGGTTTTCACCTCAATTGGGTAGGGCTTTTGATTCTTTACCCAGATGAAATCAACTTCTGCTCCGTCTTTTAAGCGCCAAAACCGTAGCGCTGTTTCCGGGGTTTGCTTTTGGTTTAATTGTAGAAAGACATAGCTTTCGATAATAGCCCCGGCATCTTTGCGTTCTTTTAGAGGGGAGAAGTTTTTTAACAGGGTATTTCTGATCCCCAAGTCGTATAGATAATATTTTTTTGATTTTTTTAGCTCGTTGCCAAAATTAAGGCTAAAGCTGTAGATGGGGAAATTAACATATGTTTGGGCTAAAATTTCCAAATAAGCTTCGATGGTTTTTGCTGTCAACCCAACCTCTTTGGCAAGTTTGGCTGTTGTGACGACTGAGCCTTGTTGCTGGGCCAAGAGATAAAGTAAATTATTAAAAGCTGTTATGTTTTCTTCTTTAACCAAGGATTTTATATCTTTTAGGATATAAGATTGCAGGATATCGACTAAAAGTTTTTGTTTTTTTTCTTTTCCCTCTACATGGATTAGCCCAGGCAGCCCCCCGTATAGGCAATAATGTTCAAGAGGGTCTTTTTTGATAACTTGAGAAAGCTCCGTTAATGAGCAGGGAAAAATCTTATAGAGAGATTTTCTGCCTGCCAGGGATTCTTTTAAGTGTTTATGTATCGCAAAAGAAGACGATCCGGAAGCAAAGATTTTAACCTTTGTCCCTTGGTCGTAAATTGCTTTGAAAATATGTGAAGCGTTTTGCAGATAGTGAAATTCATCAATAAAGATAACGTCGCCAGAATTTATAATTAGCTCGACAAGCTCTTCGTCGGTTTTGTTAAATTGATTGGAAATGTTTGGCTGCTCAAGATCAAAAAAAGCTGTTTTTAGCCCCATTGATTGGGCGCGTGCTTGTATTTTCTTAAGCAAAAAAGTCTTGCCAACCTGTCTGGCTCCGATCAAAATAGAGATATATGGTTCTTTCAGGTCAGCAAAGAGATTCTTGGTGTTTTCTCTTTTGATTTCCATATTGACTATTGTGTACCACTACTACAGAAAAGTCAAGTGCGGCTAGCGGACCGCGACGATGGTTTTGAGGCAATCTCACTCAATGATTTGGAGTTTATGAAATAGGGCTAGAGGCTTTTTTCAAGCTGTTTTAGCTTTTTTTCTTTGTTAAGAGCCATCGACCAAAAACGCAGGTATTCTCGGTCCAGTTTGCCTTCTTGACGTTGAAAAACGCTCTTAATGTCTGCGATATCTTTAGGCCGATCGGCGATGATTTTAAAAAGGATAAGATCTTCCGGAGAGAGAAAATAGATTTTTTTGTTTCGCCACCTCTTGGCTTGTCTTCTGGAGAAAGCCTTGAGCTCAAAGCTGGTTTTGGGAATCCAAAAATCTATTTGGTTGACCCCCGTAGTGTCATGGACATGAAAAATGTTGCTTGCCTTGAGCAGCATTTTAATTTCCTTTTCAAAAAAAACAAAGCCTCCTTTTTTTAGGGCTTGCAAAAAGGCCGCTTCTTTTTTTGGATCAATAGCCACCACTAAATCGATATCTTTGGTAAAGCGGGGCTCACCAAAATAATTAACAGCCAGTCCCCCAACAACCATGTAAGGGATCTTTTTCTCTTCAAGGAGAGCGATGGTTTTATTAAACAGGCGAATAAATTTTATTTCTTGTGCCATAGGATTTTAATCATTTCCTGTTTGATTTTTGACCAGCTTAATTTCGGCTTTTCCGACAGGATAGAATATTTTAAAAACTCAAAACCGCTTTCTGCCAGTTCAAGGCCACACTCAAATGTTTTTGCGCCGCTTGTGTTTCTCAGCCATTCAATATTCTTTTCTTTTTCCCATTTGAAATAATCAAACTTTTTCATGGTGATATTATAACAGATTTGATATTATAATGAATATATGGGCTTTACTTTAGGAATCGTCGGCCTCCCCAATGTCGGCAAATCAACGCTTTTCAATGCCCTTTCAAGGGCCCGGGCAGAGGTTTCCAATTACCCTTTTTGCACCATCAAACCAAATGTTGGGGTAGTTGAGGTTCCTGATGAGCGGCTTTTGCAAATCCAAAAAATCATGGGCTCGGCTAAAGCGATCCCAACTACGATTGAATTCTACGATATTGCCGGCTTGGTCAAAGGTGCGCATAAAGGTGAGGGGTTGGGGAACCAGTTTCTCTCGCATATTCGCGAAGTTGATGCTATTGCCCATGTGGTGCGCTGTTTTAGCAGCCAGGATATTGCTCATGTCTCCGGTAAAGTTGATCCGATTGCTGATATTGAAATTATTGAGGCAGAATTAATCCTGGCTGACCTGGCGATGGTTGAAAAACACCTGGCAGAGACAAAAATCAAGGCTAAATCAGGGGATAAGAAAATTCTGGCCCAGGCGGCAGAGCTGGAGACAATAAAAAATCGTTTGGCTGAAGGAAAACCTGCCGGCGAAAGCGAGCTCCCCTTGTTAACAGCTAAGCCTATATTATATGTAGCTAATGTTGATGAGTCAGGGAATAAAGATCTGGTTGACCTGATAAAACAGAAGACCGGCCGTCTGGTTGTCCCTATTTGTGCTCAATTAGAGGCGGAAATTGCTGATTTATCGCCAGAAGAGGCCAAAGAATTGGGGTATGAATCAACCGGGCTTGACCAATTTATCCACCAAGGCTATAAATTGCTTGATTTGATAACTTTTTTTACCGCCAATAATAAGGAATGCAGGGCTTGGACAACAACCAAGGGGACAAAAATCCCGGCGGCTGCTGGTAAAATCCACTCGGATATGGAGAAAGGGTTTATTTCGGCAGAAGTCGTTAATGCTGCTGAACTGATAAAGGCCGGCTCTTATGCTAAAGCCAGAGAACAGGGAGTATTGCGAACAGAAGGGAAAAATTCGTTAGTTCAGGCTGGGGATTTGGTGCTTATTAGGTTTAATGTTTAACTTGCCCTCGCCCTTTGGGAGAGGGCGAAACAATAGAAAACTAAGCGATAACAAAAGACCGGGTGAGGGCTTATTGTCTAATTCACTCTATTATGATATAATTTTAATTCGTTCCAATCCAAGGAGGTAAATTGTCTTGAAGTCATATGAGTTAATGGTTTTGATAAATCCTATTGTTGGTGAAGCGGCGATCGAAGGGCTGATTAAGAAAATCGAAGATAAAATTATAGCGTTAGGCGGCGAAGTCAAAAAAACAGACAAATGGGGGGTTAAAAAACTCCAATCTGATTTTAAAAACGTCAAAAACCTTAAAAATGCTTTTTATGTTCTTTTTTACTTTGATGCACTACCTTCTGTTCCTCTCCCGTTAAAGGCTTATTTAAAAGTTACCGAACATCTGGTCCGCTTTTCTGTGATGCTGGCGGTTCCGAAAGATGAGCGGGAAGTTGAAGTCAAGCCCCTGGAAATTCCGGAAATAAAAGTGGAGGCTGTTGGTGGCCAATCTTAACCGGATTATCCTGATCGGCCGGCTGGCCTCTGATGTAGAGCTGCGGCAGGCTGGCGAGATCGCTTTGGCTAAGTTTCGTTTAGCAGTTAATCCTGCCCAGACTTTGAGTTTTGAACGGAGCAGCACAGCCCAGACAGATTTTTTTGATATTGTTGCCTGGCGCAGGCTGGCAGATGCCTGTTCCAAGCGTTTAAAAAATGGGAGCCTGGTTTTAGTTGAAGGGAGTGTCCAAATCCGCACCTTTGAAGACCAAGTTGGCCAAAAACGCTGGGTAACAGAGGTTATCGCTTCTGAAGTTACTCTGCTCGACGGCTCAAAGGCCCAGGGTCCAGTGGCCAAGGAGACGGTGGACGATTCAGATTTAGTTTCTGATTTACCTTTTTAATTATGTATAATAAAGTTTTTATGATCGGCAATTTAACACGTGATCCGGAGATGCGGGCGACCAGCGCTGGTATCCCGGTTTGCCATTTTGCCCTCGCGGTTAACAGGATCGGCAAAGATGGAGGGGTTGATTTTTTTAATGTGGTTGCCTGGCGCAGGCTGGCGGAAATTTGCGGGGAGTTTTTGAAAAAAGGGAATCCCGTTGCGGTTGAAGGCCGGCTGCAGGTCCGCAGTTACCAAGGGAAAGACGGCGGGGCCAAGACTATGACGGAAATCGTAATTGATAATATGCAGATGTTGGGTAGAAAAGGGGATGGCTCTCTAGCTAAGCCTGCGGAAGCTGTTTCGGTTGAAGAGGCTGGAGGGCTTGGAGCTGGAGATGAAGAGATCCCGTTCTAAATTATTAGGAGGAAAAGTAAATGACCAGGGAAAGAAGAAAACCAAAAAAAACAACGTTTAAGAAGAGGAAGGTTAGGCCATGTTATTTTTGCGTGGAGAAAAAGACTTTAGATTATAAGGATATAGATTTTGTCAGGCGCTTTATTACCGACCGGGGAAAAATTGCCCCCAGAAGAATGACCTCTTGCTGCGCTTTGCACCAGCGTATGGTAGCTAAAGTTGTAAAACGGGCCAGGCAGCTTGGTCTTGTCCCATTTGTGGTGGATTAATCATGGAAGTAATTTTAAAAAAAGATATCCCGAATGTTGGCGAGGAGTTTGAGGTTATCAAGGTTTCTCTTGGTTATGCCCGTAATTATTTATTGCCCAATAAGTTGGCAATAGAGGCGACTAAAACTGCCCTGGCTGCCCTGGATAAAAAGCGGTCGGAGATTGAACAGAAACAAGTTCAGAAAAAAGCAGGTTTTGAGGCAATGGCTAAGGATTTGGCTGACAAAGAATTTGTTATTGTGGCTGATGCGGGACCCGAGGGGAAGCTTTTTGGCGCCGTGACCAGCACTCTGATTGCCGAGGCCTTGCTTGACCAAGCTAAAGTAGAGATTGATAAACGCAAGATCCACTTAGCTGAAGCGATTAAGCTGGTTGGTGATTATCAAGTAGAAATTAAGCTTTTTCAAGACGTCAACGTCCAAATCAAGATTAAGGTAGAAGCTAAGAAGCAGGGCTAGTTCCATGACCTCGCTTAAAGAAAAAGCAGAGCAGCTCCCCAGCCGTCCCGGGGTCTATCTTTTTCGCGGCAAATTTGGCCAGGTCTTGTATGTTGGTAAGGCCAAAAACTTAAAAAAAAGAGTCACCTCATATTTTACCAAGTCCCCGGACATTAAAACCGCAATTTTATTGGGCAACCTTTACGACATTGACCATTTAGTGGTTAAAAACGAGCTGGCAGCCCTCTTGCTGGAAAACGATTTAATCAAAAAATACAAGCCCCGCTACAACATTGCCCTGCGCGACGACAAGTCTTACCCAATGCTTAAGCTGACTGTCAACGAAAAGTGGCCGGGGCTCTTGATGGTGCGTAAAAAGCAAAAAGATAAGGCCCTTTATTTTGGCCGTTTCCAAGGCGGAGTCGTGCGCGAAGTCATTCGCCAGGTTAAAAAGCTTTTTCCCATCAGGTGGTGCAAAGAGAGCCCGTTAAAGATGAGGGAGCAGCCGTGTTTATATTACCGGATCGGCAGCTGTCTGGGCCCCTGCATTGGCGGGGTCTCTAATGAAAATTATCGCCAGTTGGTTGACGGAATTATCTCTCTGCTTAATGGTGACCTCTCGCTGGCAAAATTGCGGTTGGAGAAACATATGAAGCAGGCTTCAGCGGCCCAAGATTTTGAACTGGCTGCTAAGTTGCGCGACCGGCTCGCCTGGCTGGAAAAAATGGTTGAAGGGAAGGGATCGCGGCGTTCCGGTGAGGCTGGCCCCTTAGCTGGAGTTAGCCGTTTGGCAAAAGTCTTACCCCTTGCTTTGCCTCCTATGCGGATTGAGGCCTTTGATGTCTCTAATATTCAGGGGAGCCAGGTGGTAGCTTCAATGGTGGTTTTTTATGGCGGAATAGCACTAAAGAGCGATTATCGGAAATTTAAGATTAAGACTGTTGAAGGTGAGCCAAATGATGTGGCAGCCATTAGTGAAGCGGTGCGGCGGCGTTATCATGCAACGTTGGCAAAGGAGATGCCCCTTCCTGACTTAATTGTGATTGATGGGGGCCTCGGCCAGGTCAATGCGGCGAAGATAGCTTTAGGCCTGGAGATTCCAATCATTGGGTTGGCCAAGAAGGAAGAAACAATTGTTTTTCCCGGCAGGAAAAAAGAACTCAAATTAGTTTTCCGTGATCCCGGCCTTAAGTTGCTGCAGAAAATAAGGGACGAGGCGCATCGTTTTGCGGTTTCTTATCATAGGAAGCTTAGATCCCGCGCCTTGTTTGGCCATTAAGATTATGATATGCTTGCCCCATGAGACGGCTCTTTTGTGCTCTCCTGCTGATTTTTTTTGCTGTATCTGCCGGGGCAGACGACTTAACAGAACAGGAAAAACTTAAGCAGATAGAGAAACAATTGGCTGCGAGCCGTGAGAAGCTTGAAAAAACAAAAGAAGAAGAACAGGCAGTCCTCGGTCGCCTGGCTGTGATCAACAAAGACCTGAAGCGGACCCGTGGGAACTTAAATGCTGCTTTTGAGAAGATTAAAAAGAACGAGACTAAAATATCTTATTTAACCAGCGAATTAAACGAGATGGACACCACCCTCAAAGAAAAGAAAAGGCAATTTACTCAAAGGGTGGCCGAGGTTTACAAGGGGAGCAGTCTTAATAATTTCAACCTTTTGTTTACCTCCAGCTCAATGTCTGATTTCTTTAACCGACTTTATTTTTTCCAAAAGATTGTTGATTATGACAGTCAATTAGTATCAGCTGTTAAAAATGACCTTTATTCTGCCCAGGACAAACGGGCCCAGCTTACTGCCAAAACCGCGGAGATCAAGAGCTTGGCCAAGGTTATTACCGAGCAGAAAAATGATATTGCCAGCAAAGCCGAAGAAAAAACCAAGTTGTATAAGTCGCTTAAGCAGCGGCGCCAGGAATATGAAGCCCAGGTGGCGGAACTGGAGAAGAGTTCCAAGGAATTAGAAGTCTTAATTTTGAAAAAAGGGGCTGGTGGCAAGGTCAGAGGGAGCGGGGTCTTGGCTTGGCCGCTTCAGGGGAGGATTACCTCTGTTTTTGGCTACCGTCGCCATCCGCTGTGGGGGGGGCGAGATTTTCATACCGGAATTGATATTGCGGCTAAAATGGGGACCCCGATTAAGGCGGCGGATGCCGGTGAGATTATTTTGGCCGGCTGGTGGGATGGTTATGGCAAGGCAATAGTTATTGATCACGGCCATAGCACTACGACTGTTTATGGCCATATGTCGAGGTTATATAAGAAAGTTGGCGATGTTGTGGCTAAGGGCCAGGTAATTGGCTTGGTTGGGAGCACCGGGTATTCGACCGGTCCCCACTTGCATTTTGAAGTCAGGAAAAACGGGAAACCGACTAACCCGAGACCCTTTCTAGACTAAACAAGGAGGAAAAGATGGTGGCTAAGAAAAATTGGTGGAAAATAGTAGCATTATTTGTTTTGATGTTTTTGTTTGGCTCTTTTGTTTCAACTGTTAGGGCGCAGGGGAGCCTTGAGCGACAGCTGGAGACATACTTGCAGGTTTTAGATATTGTTAAAAATGATTTTGTTCATAAGGATATTGATGACCAAAAACTGGTTTATGGCTCAATTAAGGGGATGCTCTCGGCGTTAGACGACCCTTACACCAGGTTTGTTGAACCAAAGGCCTATAAGGAGATGCAGCTGCGGATGAGCGGCTCTTATTCAGGGATCGGTATTTATATTGGCATTAAAGATAACCAGTTGACTGTGATTTCGCCGATTGAAGGGACCCCGGCTTATCTGGCCAAGTTAAAAGCCGGAGACCACATCCTCTCAATTGACGGCAAGATTACTAAGGATTTGGCTTTGGAAGAGGCGGTCAGCCTGATCCGCGGTCCGCGCGGGACCAAGGTCGCTTTGGAGATCTTGCGCAAGTCGGCCAAGGAGCCGAAAACAATGGCAATTGTCCGTGAGAACATTAAAATCGAATGCTTAAAGGCTAAGACGCTAAACGACAATTTTGCCTACATAAAACTTAACACTTTTGAGAATTTGAATGCAGCTAAAGAGTTTGAGGGGGCCCTGCGGGCAGCCAAGAGTAAAGAGGGTTTAATTGTTGACTTGCGTGGCAATGGCGGCGGGCTGCTGCAAAATGCGATTGATATCGGCAGTATGTTTGTTGGCGACGGCTTGATTGTCCAAACCGTTGATCGTGAGGGGCGGCGGGAGGAGATTCCCTCTCGCAACCGGGTTATTTGGAAAAAACCGACAGTTGTCTTGATTGACGGCGGTTCTGCTTCTGCTTCGGAAATATTGGCCGGGGCACTTCGTGACAATAAGATTGCTACTTTAGTTGGGCAGAAATCTTTTGGCAAGGCTTCGGTGCAGAATGTCCGGCGCTTAAATGACGGCTCGGCGATTTTGGTAACAGTGGCCAAATATTTAACCCCGAGCGGCGAAGATATTAACAAAAAAGGGATTGCCCCGGATGTTGAGGTAGCCTTTACTACCGCCGAGGCCGAGGCCCTGTCGGAGAGCCCAGACGACCTTGCCCTTGACCGCCAGCTGCAGAAGGCGCTAAAGGTTTTAGAAAAAAATGGATAAACAGAAAATTCTTGACAGCCTAAAAGATTTTAAAAAGATTGACCGGGCCGGCATGTATGAAGTCGCAATCAGCTTTCCGGAGATGATGCTGGGAGCATACGGCCTGCCGCTTAAGGGAAACTGGCGCGTTGCCAAGAAACCCAAAAAAATTGTTGTCTCCGGCATGGGGGGGTCAGCTATTGCCGGCGATGTTGCGGCTGGTCTTTTTATCAATAAGTTGGGGCTGCCGGTTTTTGTGGCCAGGGATTACCAGCTCCCGGCTTTTGTTGACAGCGAGACCTTGGTTATAGCCCTGTCTTATTCTGGCGATACAGAGGAGACCTTAAGCGCCTTGCAGGAGGCGATCGAGAAAAAGGCGATGGTTGTTGGTGTTACTTCCGGCGGCAAGCTATTGGCCATGGCTGAAAAAAACAAGCTTCCATATTTTTTGATCCCCGGCCACTACCAGCCCCGCGCCGCTTTGCCATACCTTCTGCTCCCCATTTTAAAAGTTTTAGCCAAACTAGGGCTTTATCCTGACCTGGAAAAAGATTTTAACGAAGCTTTGGCTCTCCTGCGCCAGCAGCAAAAGGAGCTTGGCTTTGATGTTTTGACGAAAGATAACCAGGCTAAACAGCTGGCCAAGGCTATGGCCGGCAAGCTTCCGATCATCTTAGCGGCCAGCGGCCTTACCGAGGCGGCTGCGAAAAGGCTGAAAAGCCAACTTAGCGAAAACAGCAAGCAGACCTCTTTGGTCTCTATCTTTCCAGAGATGTGCCACAATGAAATTGTTAACCTGGCGGCGTTAAAAAGGAGTAAGCACAGTTTTTGTGCCTTGCTGCTGCGCGATGAGCAGAGCCCGCCGCGGCTTAAAAAGAGGATTGAGATAACCAAGTCTTTGGTAGGGGGCGAGCTGGGCGGGATCCAGGATGTTTGCACCCAAGGGAAATCAGACCTGGCCAGGATTTTGTCTTTGATTTATTTAGGAGATATGTTAAGTGTTTATTTGGCGGCTCTGTTGGGCCGCGACCCGTCGGAAATCGAAGTTATCACGAAATTAAAAAGGGAGCTGGCTAGATGAAGGCGATCATTATTGCCGGCGGATTTGGCACGAGGCTGCGGCCACTCACTTATAACACGCCGAAACTAATTGTCCCGGTTGTTAACCGGCCCTTTGTCCTTCATCAGATCGAGCACCTTGTTCGCCACGGGGTTGATGAGGTGATTTTGAATCTTCACTATTTGTCCGAGGAAATTAAAAAGCTCTTGGGGACCGGCAAAAAATTTGGGATCAAGATTTATTATTCAATTGAAGAGACACCGCTGGGGACCGCCGGGGCAGTTAAGAATGCAGAGGAGTTTTTTGGCACCGACCCAATGTTGGTCTTTAACGGTGATGTTTTGTGCGACGTTAATATTTCACACGTGGTTAATTTCCATAACGAAAAGAATGCGGATGTTACTTTAACTTTAACCGAAGTTGACGATCCGACCTCGTTTGGGCTGGTCATTACCGACGAGAACGGTCGGGTTAAGCGGTTTGTGGAAAAGCCGAGCTGGGAGCAGGTCTCCTGCCGCACGATCAATGCCGGCTTATATGTGATTGACCCTAAAATTTTTGACGGGGTCCCGGAGGGGAAACCGTATTCTTTTGAACGCCAGCTTTATCCTTCGCTCCTTGAGCGGGGGGCAGCGATCTTTGGTTATCTTTCGCGTGGTTACTGGATAGATATCGGCAACCCGCAAAAATATAAAGAGGCTCATCAGGCGATCTTGCGCGGTGAGATAGAGGTTAAGATTGACGGGACCCGCGGCCGGGAGAATTTTTGGCTGGGAAAAAATTCACAGATCCACAAATCGGTTAATTTTTTAGGGCCGGCAATTATTGGTGCCAATGTTAAGATTGACGAACAGACTGAAATAGTTGATGCTGTGGTAATTGGCGACAAGGTTTCAATTGGTAAGTTTTGCTCGCTTGACCGGGTAGTTATTTGGGACGGGAGCCGGCTGGGGGAGCGGGTTAGGCTCTCTGATTGTATTATTGGGAGTAATTGTGTTATAGAGGATGATGTGGTGATTGGGGCCGGGGCAGCCATTGCCGACGGCTCGATTATAAGGAAAGGGACCAGGGTGAGCCTTTAATGTTTGAAATAGTCGACAAAAATAAGCTTTTAGAATTTATTGGCGGCCAGGAATTTAAGATCAACCTGCCGGAGCAAGAGGCGGTCTTAAAAATTATTGAATTGGTGGCAGAGAAAAAAGACAAAGCCTTACTTGAGCTGACTAAAAAATATGATCGGGAAAAACTCTCCCTCAAAGAGCTGCGCGTAACGCCGGAAAAGATAGCAGCGGCGGCTAAGGCAGCTTCCCCTGGGTTTAAGACTGCGTTGGGTAAAGCCATTGCCAATATTCGCTCTTATCACCAGCGCCAAAAGCCTGATGAATGGTTTGAGACCCTCCCGCTTGATGTGGTGATGGGACAGCGGGTAATTCCGCTTAGCCGCATTGGGGTTTATGTCCCTGGCGGCAGGGCCAGTTATCCCTCTTCTGTTTTGATGGGGGTGATCCCGGCCCAGGTGGCAGGGGTTGGCGAGATTGCAATAGTTTCTCCGCCGCCTGTTAGCCAATATGTCTTGGCAGCAGCGGCAGAGTTGGGAGTAACAGAGGTTTACCAGGTGGGTGGGGCGCAGGCGATTGCGGCCTTGGCGCTTGGGACCGAGACAATTAAGCGGGTTGATAAGATTGTCGGGCCGGGTAATATTTATGTCACCTTGGCCAAGAAGCTTCTTTACGGCCAGGTTGATATTGACAGCTTAGCCGGGCCGTCTAATGTGGTGATTGTGGCTGATAAAGATGCGGAGCCCGAGTTTATTGCGGCTGATCTTTTGGCCCAGGCAGAGCACGACCCGCTCGCTTTTGGCATTTTATTATGTGATTCTAAAGAAGTTATCCGGCAAACTGTTGAAGAGCTTAAAAAGCAGGAAAAAGGGCTGTCGCGCCAGGAGATTATTAAAGCAGCTAAAATAATGCTTTACGAAGTTAAGGATTTTAGCGAGGCGGTTGAATTGATCAATTTAATTGCTCCGGAACACCTGGAGCTGCAAATTGGCTCTCCTCAGCGGATTTTAGAAGATATCAAAAATGCCGGAGCGGTTTTCTTGGGTCCGCACTCGCCGGTTCCTGTTGGTGATTATATTGCCGGACCAAACCATATCCTGCCGACCGGCGGCACTGCCCGTTTTGCCTCGCCTTTAAGTGTTTATGATTTTGTCAAAACCCAGAGCGTGATCGGCTATACTAAACCGGCGCTAAAAAATGTTTGGCAAGACATTAAGCTTTTGGCAGAATTAGAAGGCCTTGACGGCCATGCCCGCTCAGTTGAAGTCCGCTTTGCTTAGTCAACCAGTAGAAACATAATCCCCAAGCCGATCAAGATAAAAACCAACTGCATTAGTGAATTTAGCGGCCGGATCTCTTTGCGCAGTTCCGGGATTAGATCAGAAACAGCAATATAAATAAATCCGCCGGCGGTTATCGGGACCAGCGCCTTGGCTACGACCTCAACTTCGATATTTAGAGCCAAAATCAAGAGCGCCCCTGCCACCGCGGTTAGCGAGCAAAGGAAGTTCATGAAGATGGCTTTGGCGCGGCTGTAGCCCCCGTGAATAAGAACACCAAAATCGCCCATCTCCTGCGGGATCTCGTGAAAGACAACTGCCAGGGTTGTTGAAATTCCTAAGGGGACACTCACCAAGTATGTGCCGGCAATTATCATGCCGTCAATAAAGTTATGCAGGGCATCGCCGATTAAGTTCATGGTGGCAACAGGGTGGGGGTGCTCTTTGCAAGTGGCGATATGGCAGTGGCGCCAGGCAACCAGCTTTTCGAGGACAAAGAAAAGCATGATCCCCCCTAATGTATAAACTGCCAGAATTGATGTAAACCCTAATTCTTCACTAGCTTCTGGGAAGAGATGGAAGAAAACCCCGCCAAGCAGGGCCCCGGCAGAAAGGCTAACAAGATAATTAATGATTTTTTGTAAAAAGTTGCGATTAATAGCGACCGTGACCACGCCGACAAGGGAAATTAAACTAACAACAAGCACAGAAGCCAGGGTGTAGAGCCAAACCATATTATTTACCTCCTTTTTTGTGATGCAAAAGAGCGGCGATTGCCGCGGTGATCGGAATACATAATACCAGGCCGATACTGCCGGCCAAGGCGCGGACAACCTCGCCGGCAATCATTTCCAGGTTAATAATTTTAGCAAAAGAAACATTGTTGGCGGCCATTAATAATAGTAAAGGGAGGGAGGACCCTGTATAGGCAAGGATTAAGGTGTTGGACATGGTTCCCATCACATCTTTGCCGACATTCATCCCGGCTTTATATAGATTTGTAAAAGTTGTCTCCGGGTGGATTTTGCTAACCTCATCAATACTTGAGGCAATTGACATGCCGATGTCCATGACCGCCCCCAGGGCACCGATTAAAATACTGCCAAAAAGAAGCCCCTGGTAGTTTATCTTGAGTTCCATTGAATAGAGCAGGATTTTGGCTTCTTCAGAGCTTAAGCCTGTCAGGTGGATCATTTTTCCCACTAGCAGGGCGATCCCGCCGGCAAAAGCGACGCCGACTAAGGTGCCAATCGCGGCGCTTAAGGCCTTAATCGTTTTTCCTCCTATGATGCGAAAGGAGATGAGCGAAACAATGCCGGAGACAATAATCGCGACGAGTAAGGGGTTAAAGCCGCGTAGGGTTAACGGAAAAAGAACCGCAAAGATTAAAAAGATTGTTATGACCAGGGCTAAAAGGGAACGAAACCCTTTAATGCCGCCGACTACTATTAATAGCAAGGCATAAAAAAAGGCCAGCCAGTAAAGCGGGGAGGCTCTTTCATAATCAGCCACATTGAAGAGAGGGCTGCCGTCCGGGCTTTCGGCTTGGGTGGGGTGTTCGTCAACATATAAAATCACCTTGTCGCCGGTTTTGAGGAACATATCGCCTCCCATCATGCCGGAGGTCATATGTTTTATCTCAACAAGTTTCCCTTTGAATTTGCCGGAGCCTATCATAAGCTTAAGGTCTTGCTGGTTTTCTTCTGCCTGTTTGGCAGAGATGATTTTGCCTTTAGCATAGCTCGGCTCAAAGTTTTCGCTGGCCAGGCCAGGGCCAGTTAAAAGCAAGAGGCACAAGAAAATTACTATTTGCTTTAAGAGCCTCATATGTTGTTTAAGTTTAGCACATTAGCAAGCCTTGACAAGAAGTCTGCCAAAGGTTATTATGTGCATATGCACAGAACGAAGGAAATCAAGGGAATCAAGGAGATCAAGGAGGGAAAAATAAGATGAGCCCGAGGAGAAGGGGATATCGATTTTGTCAGCCCTATGACGGGGTGAGCTTTTACAAGCCGGCAGGGGTCCCGATGTCTGGACTCGAAATTACAGATTTAGGCGAGGATGAGCTGGAAGCCATGCGGCTTTGTGATTTAGAGGATTTAGACCAGGAAGAGGCGGCTAAGCGGATGAATATTTCCAGAGGGACGGTTCAGCGTCTCCTTTATTCCGGCCGCAAAAAAGTTGTTGATGCTTTTATAACTACCAAGGCGATTAAAGTCAGCGGCGGAGATCATATCTTGCCACTAAGAAGAGGTTGTGGACACAGAAATTGGAGGTAAAAAAATGAAAATAGCGATCTCGACGGATAACGAACAGGTTTCAGAGCATTTTGGCCGGTGTCCGGAGTTTACGATTGTGACTGTTGAAAATAACCAGGTAATTAAAAAGGAGGTGATCCCTAACCCTGGACACCACCCTGGTTTTTTGCCGGAGTTTTTAAAAGAAAAAGGGGTCAGCGTGATTATTGCCGGCGGTATGGGGGGGAGGGCGCAAGAACTTTTTAACCAGCAGGGGATAAAAACAGTTGTGGGGGTCGCAGGGAGTGTGGCGGATGTAATAAAGGAGTACTTGAACGGTGCACTAAAAGCCGGAGCCTCACTTTGCCAGCCGGGGGCGGGAAAAGGCTATGGGCTTGATAAGACCGAATGTGATCATAAGGAGGAAAAATAATGAAAATTTGTGTAACTGCCAGAGGTAATAATTTAGAAGCCGACGTTGACCCGCGTTTTGGCCGCTGTGACTATTTTATTGTGGTTGATCCCGAAACTTTGGAATTTAAGGTAATAGAAAACCCTAATGCCGTGGCTGCCGGAGGGGCTGGAATCCAGTCTTCTCAATTGATTGCTTCTGAAAAGGCAGAGGCGGTGGTCACCGGCAATGTCGGGCCGAATGCTTATCAAACATTGTCTTCGCTGGGTATTAAAATTTATGTTGGCGCCAGTGGAACAGTTAAAGAAGCTATCGAGGCTTTTATGCAGGGACAACTTAAGCTGGCTCAAGACTCAACCGTGCCAAAAGATTCCGGAAAATAATAGAACAAAGGAGTTTTGTTAATGAGTGCAAAAAAGTACGACGTAATTATTGTTGGCGGCGGGCCGGCCGGAATAATCAGCGGGGTAACCGCTAGAAAGTATTATCCCAATAAGAGCATCCTGTTGATTAAGAGTATTGGCCAAGGGGTTATCCCTTGCGGTATCCCTTATATGTTTGAGTCTTTGGCCAAGCCTGAAGACAATGCCATGGGCAATGCACCACTCGAGGCTAATAAAATCGACTTAGAGGTTGATGAAGTGGTTTCTCTTGATCGTGAAAAGAAGGCCGTTAAAACAAAAGCAGGGAAAGAATTCTCCTATGAAAAAGTTATTTTAGCGACCGGGTCTGACCCGATCATGCCGCCGGTTAAAGGCTTGGACAAGGAAGGCGTTTATCCAATTTATAAGGATATGGTTTTTCTTAAGGAGTTGAAGGCCAAAGTTACTCAAGCCAAAAATGTTGTTATTATTGGCGGTGGGTTTATTGGGATTGAGCTGGCCGATGAGTTTTCCGGCATCAAAGGTCTTAGCGTTTCTTTGGTAGAACTCTTGCCTAACCTGTTACTTAACTCTTTTGATAGGGAATTTGGCCAAATGGTTGAGGAAAAAATAAAAGTCAAAGGGGTTAATCTTGTTTTAGGTAAAAAAGTTATTGAAGCCGTTGGTGACAAGGCTGTTTCGGCAATCAAACTTGACGATGGAACTTTAATACCGGCGGATTTGGTGGTTTTAGGTATTGGCGCGCGGCCAAGCAGCGCCTTGGCGAAACAAGCAGGGTTAACCTTGGGTCGCGGTGGCGGCATTTGTGTTGACGAATATATGCGTACCCAAGACGGTAATGTTTTTGCGATTGGTGACTGTGCCGAGAAAAAAGATTTTTTCACTCGTCGGGACCTTCCGGTCATGCTGGCGTCAACTGCCACTGCCGAGGCCCGCGTAGCCGGGGCCAACCTTTTTCAACTTAAGGTTGTGCGCGAGAATAAGGGGACCATTGCTACTTATTCAACCTATGTTGATGGTTTGGTTCTGGGTTCAGCCGGTTTGACCGAAGCTACTGCTAAGAAAGAAGGATTTGAAGTAGTTGTTGGCTCGGCCGAAGTCCCCAGCAAACATCCGGCCAGCCTCCCGGGAACAGTCAAGATAAAGTTGAAATTAGTTTTTTCCAAACAATCCGGCATTTTGATGGGCGGCCAAGTTTCCGGCGGTCTTTCTGCCGGAGAAATAATTAATATTGTTGGGATGGCAATCCAAAAGCGTGTTTCGGCCACTGAGCTTGAGACCTTGCAAATGGCAACCCATCCCCACCTAACCGCGCCGCCGACCCAGTATCCGCTGGTTTTGGCGGCCCAAAGCGCGATTAGTAAGTTGTAAATGAAAATAGAAGAGGCTTGCCGTGTTTTGGAGTTGGGAGAGAGCGCCACTCTTTCCGAGATAAAAAAAGCCTATCGCCGGCTAAGCGGGGAGTGGCACCCTGACCGCTGCAAGGAAAAAGAAAAAAAGCTTTGTCATGAGAAGATGAAACAGATAAACAGGGCTTATGAAGTAATTTTAAAGCACATTGAAAATTATCGTTATTCTTTTAATGAGCAGGAAGAATCAGGGGCCGAATCATTTTGGAAAAAACGTTTTGGCGGGGATCCGATGTGGGGGAGAGGATGGAAGTAGCCTTTAATAAAGATATTGCCTGCTTTTATGAGGATTGGTACAAGAGCCCAAAAGGGAGACTGGTTGATCTTTTAGAAAAAGATTTAATAGAAAGGTTGTGCCAAATCAAGACAGGGGACAAGGTTTTGGAGATTGGTTGCGGCACCGGACATTTCTCAAGTTATTTTGAGGAGCTGGGGGGCAAAGTTGTGGGGCTTGATACCTCTTTTGAAATGTTAACCGTTGCCAGGGACAAAGCCGGCAACACAAAGGTTGATTTTAAGACTGGAAACGCATATGCCCTGCCTTTTGCCGACAGAGAATTTGACCTGGTCGCCATGATTACTACCTTGGAGTTTATTGCCGAGCCCAAAAAGGCTTTAGAGGAAGCCTTTCGAGTGAGTAAAGGAAAAATCTTTTTAGGCATTCTTAACCGCCATAGTTTTTTGGCTTGGCAGAGAAAGAGAAGCGGCAAAAGAATTTGGCAGCAAGCTAATTTTTATACATTGGGAGAAGTTAAAAGCTTGTTTGGAAAAGACAAAAAAATTAAATGGAGTTCTGCTTTGTTTTTGCCCCTGTTTAATACCAGCTTGTTTTTCAGGTTGAGATTAAATTTAGAGAGGTTTCTTTCTAAATTTAATTTGCCCGGTGGGGCTTTTATAGGGATTTTAGCAGAAGAAAACAAAAGGGGGTGAATATTATGCCAGGAGGAGATAGAACAGGACCCAGAGGAGAAGGCCCAATGACCGGTTGGGGTCAAGGCTTTTGTGCGCAGCCGAGTGATGGCGCTCAGCCAAATCCTGACCAGCCCAGGCAAGGCGGTTTTTGGCGCGGATTAGGTCGTTGCTTTGGTTTTGGTCGAGGCTGGGGGATGGGGAAAGGAAGAGGAAGAGGTATAGGAAGAGGCTTTGGACAAGGTCGTGGTTTTGGCGGGTAAGCCAGGGGTTTTGTAATGTTGATTGGGGAAAAATCAATTGAAGAAAACAAAAAGAAAATGCTAGAGCGCAAAGAGGTTTACAAACAATACGGCTATGACCAGGATGCCAGCCGCAATTTTATTCTGGAAAAAAGTTTGCCTCTACGGCTGCCGATTTTGGAAATTGGCACAGGCAAAGGCCACATGACAGCGTTATTGGCCAAACAAGGCGTTAAAGTAATCACGGTAGACAATTCTTTGGCAGACCAGGAGTTTGCGCGGCTCAATGTCGCGGCTGAAAAAGTTTTGGATAGTGTCAGGTTTGCTCTTTTTGACGCTGCCCAGCTCCCGTATCCCGACCAAGGTTTTGGCACTGTTGTTTCTGTCAATGCTTTTCATCATTTTGAAAAACCCTTTGCGGTTTTAGGAGAGATGATCAGGGTTTGCCGAGAAAAAATTGTTATTGCCGATTTTAACCAAGAAGGCTTTGAAATAATCAGGAAGCTCCATCGGGATGAAGGACACGAACACGAGGAAAAGTGCGGGGATTTTTCTTTGGTTGGCCAATATCTTAAGGGGTATGATTTTGCGGTTAAAAAACATGACGGCTGTCATCAGGTTGTTTATGTTGGGGAGAGAAAAAAGTGATTATAACCGTTGCCTCTGGTAAAGGCGGGACCGGCAAGACGCTTATCTCAACTTCGCTGGCGCTCTCTCTTGACGGTCCTATCCAATTTCTTGATTGTGACGTTGAAGAACCCAATGCCCATATCTTTTTAAAGCCGAAAATTAAGAAAACCGAAAAGGTTTTTGCTCTGGTGCCGGAAGTTGATTATAGTAAGTGTAACTTTTGCGGCCAATGCGCCAAGGTCTGTGAATTCAACGCTTTAATTGTCGCCAAGAAAAAAGTATTAGTTTTTCCTCAGTTGTGCCATAGCTGTGGCGCTTGCTCTACGCTTTGTCCCAAGCAGGCAATTAAAGAGGTTCCTCGAGAAATTGGGGAGATTAATATTGGGCAGGGCGGCAAGATTGATTTTTTTTCCGGCTTGCTCAATATTGGCGAGGCTAAGCCGGTTCCTTTAATATCTTCGGTTAAAGAAAACGTTGATTCCCAAAAGACGGTTATTATTGATGCCTCTCCAGGCACCTCGTGTCCCATGGTAGAAGCCTTAAAAGGGAGCAACTATTGTATTTTGGTGACAGAAGCCACCCCTTTTGGCCTGGCCGATTTAAAGCTGGCTGTTGCAA